>ERZ894236.1534-NODE-1534-length-15642-cov-139.866_pt1 | contig 15642 bp, 15 predicted proteins | sample MGYA00380297_ERZ894236 | MGnify/ENA primary metagenome ERZ894236 (study PRJEB32331, sample SAMN06328420) | human gut metagenome | biome: human gut microbiome; feature: stool | host: Homo sapiens | collected 2014-08-04 ... | reverse complement strand
AAACGAACATTGGGCTTGTTGCTGCGAACTATCTTCTGTGCAATTCCCTTGATTAAGGATTGTTTGTTTTGTAGGTCTGCGATTATTGAAAAACATTATTGTAAAGTTGAGAAACAGATTGCTTGTGTCGGAGATTTGGGCGAACCTTTCAGTGTTGGCAATTTGGCAAAGGATGACTTGACAGAAACCGGAATACCTTGTGTTATTTATGGTGAACTTTTTACGACTTATGGAGAAACTATATCTCAAATAGAAAGTCATACCTATAAAACAGAGGGTATTATATTGAGCAAGAAAGGGGATTTGTTGTTCCCTTCTTCAACTACTGTTGACGCAATGTCTTTAATTGCTCCGTCCGTCATCAATATGGACGGAGTTATATTAGGTGGAGATATGTTTGGAATTCATATCAGTCCTAACTTTAATGCACAATATCTAAGTTACTACTTCAATCATATTGCCAAAAGGCAGTTGGCAAAATTTGCTAAGGGTAGCACCATTATTCATTTGCATTACGCAGATATTGAAAAAGCCAAACTATTGTTGCCTTCTTTGGAAGAACAAAATAGAATGGCTAAATGTTTGGTTACATTAGATGACAAAATTAAAAAAGAAAGAACCTTTTTTGATTTATTAAATAGCCAAAAGGCATATTTGCTTTGTCATATGTTTATATGAACATCTGATATAACATATATTGCTTTTGTGATTGATATTGTTTAACCACCCTTTCTTCAATATTTATTTTTATGTTCAAAAGTGTCAGAATAGAAACATTTCTGACCTTTGGGCAAAAAATGTTGCGCACATCAGAACCATTTATAGATGTAAAAGTACTTCCTTGTTCGTACCTACGCCACATAAATTTATAGAATGTCAAATACTGATATATAAAATCTGACATATTTTCTTCATGTGGTATAATAGCGCAAACGCCACGTCCTAAACATACTTTTTGAGTAGCTTTTGCTACTTCACCAACAGGAGCACGAACCGTCAAAATTATATTCCCTTTTTCGGTCGTTTGATTAAATTCGGCGGTATATAGACGAGGCGTTGTTTTGCCATTTGATATATCTAAATTGCCTTGAACCAAGGGCATACCAAGACCTTGGTCGTTGTATGCGTTAGATGATGGAGATTGCCCCATTACAACATTAGCAATCTCTGACAAATGAATCGCACCTTTTGAAGAAAACAGAATATGGCTAATCGCAGACTTTAGCATCTTCAAATCCTCAATGATTTTGTTTTGGGTGGCTATGCGCTCGTCTATTTTACATAAAAGGGTTGCAATCTTCTCCTGCTCTCTTACTATAGGAATAAACACAGGACATGACAATACTTCGCTCTTTTTTAGATTTGTCTGATTAATACCATCATCAAATCGCAAATAGTATTTATTGCGATTAATTTGATACATCAAAAATCTACTGACATTCCCGTCATTTGAAGTGAAAGAACAAACACGTTGATTTAACGTGTATTTATTATCTTCTTCAACATAAAAACATTTAGCCAAAGCCTTTCCGTTAGGTAAGTCACTCATGACCATAACGAATTGAGATTTATGCAAAGGTGATAACTGGGATGTTACTCTTTTTTGTACTTGTCCATTTGTCGAGACGAATTTTGAGTTCACAAGAATATAATCCCCGTCATCATTCACACAATTTTCATGTGCTTTCCCATTTGAAAACGTAACTACATCCTGAAGCGTATACTCCTCCCACTCCCCTTGAAACTCAGGGAATCTGAGATTTGGGACATTGAGTTTCTTATGTTCGTTATTTATTGTCGTTGTCATTTTTAATCCTTAATTTAAGTTCACCATTGCGGTTCAGTTACATGGTAGTTACATACCTTTTTCCCTATTTTAGAAAGGATTAGAGGCGATTTTGATGTGCTTTCTCGACTTTCGGTTACATACCAGTTACATGTTTTCATGTTTCCTCGTATGAATGTCAAATCATAAAAGCAAATACCAAAATTATTCGTCCTTTGTACTTTTCTCTGTTTCCTTTTCTATTTTTTCTTCCAATTCTTTGATGGATGGAATGGTTCCCTCCACCTTTTTAGGATACAACTTAGATAGTTCGTACTCGGAGATTCCGATAGGCTGACTGCTACCTTCTAAAGCATACTGGGCTATGGTGTTGCTCTTTTGCTTACAAATGAGTAATCCTATGGTCGGGTTATCTCTACCTTCTTGGCGCAAGAGGTGATTGCAAGCTACTACATAACCACTTAGTTGTCCTGCATCTGGAAAGTCAAATTCTCCAATCTTCACTTCTACCACAACATAGCAAGATAACTTCAAATTGTAGAAAAGCAAATCAATGAACTTCTCCTTTTCGTCTATCTGCAAACGATACTCCTTGCCAACATACGCAAAACCTGTACCCAATTCCAACAGGAATTTCGTAATGTTAGCCAGTAAAGCATCTTTCAATTTGCGTTCATTGTATTTACCACGAACACCAGTAAAAGAGAAATCATAAGGGTCTTTTGTAATTTCTTGTGCAAGGTCGCTATTCATATCGGGCAAAGTCTTCTTGAAATTTGTCAATGCCTTTCCACTTCTTTCATAGAAGTCTGTTCCAAGGAAATTCAACAGCATAGAACGACTCCAACCGTTTTCCATTGTTTGGCGAACATAGAACAATGCTTTATGAGCATCCTCCGAACACTTGTCAATGATATAACGATGATGTCCCCAAGGTATAGAGAATAGGATAGTGTGCAAATCTTCCACAAGTTGTGGAAGATTTGTATTCTCTGATTTTTCCACAGCTTGTGGAAGACTTTTTTCAAGAGGCGAGTACAAGCAATAGAATCGTTTTGCATAGCGGACAGATGTTTCAGAAAGTCCGTCAGCATCAGGCAGTTTATGTCTTAAATCACGACTCAGTGCCGCATAAAAGCCACTACCATATTTGTTAGACGCTTCTTTTGTCTCAATATCCTGTCCTAACTCCCAATAAAAACGCAGCATTTCAGTATTCACCTTTACTGCTGCCCTTATTTGACTTTTGCGATAACGCTTGCATAGTTCTTCGACCCACTGCAAGTAATCCTTATCCAATATGTTTATTGATTCACTCATTGCTTAAACCTCTTAATTAAAAATTGCACAAAACTGGCAGAAAGACTATTCAACCAATCCCAGTTCTTTCAAATAGCCTTCAATCTCCTTGTCAAGGTCGGCACGTTTGGCTTCCAACTCCTTGATTTCCTTCATGACGGCATGAATGTCGATAGGCTCTTCTTCCTCGAAAGTATCAACGTAACGAGGAATATTGAGATTGTAGTCGTTTTCTGCCACCTCTTGCAGTGTGGCAAGATGGCTGTACTTTTCTATTTCCTTGCGCTCACGATAAGTATCTACAATTTTCTTGATGTGTTGCGGACGGAGTTTGTTCTGGGTCTTTACCTTTTCAAACTCCTTGCTTGCATCAATGAACAGGATGTTGTCATCCTCTTTACGGCATTTCTTAAACACCAAAATACAAGTCGGAATGCTTGTGCCATAGAAGATGTTGGCAGGGAGTCCGATGATGGCATCCACATAGTTCTTCTTCTCAATGAGAAAACGACGGATTACGCCCTCGGCATTACCACGGAACAACACACCATGAGGAGCAACACAAGCCATTGTGCCACCCTCATTAAGGTGGTAAATCATGTGGAGAATAAAGGCGTAGTCGGCTGTCTTGCGTGGTGCCAAGCGTCCTGCCTTGCTGAAACGGTCGTCGTTGTTGAACTTGTCGGCTGCACTCCATTCGGCAGAGAAAGGTGGATTTGCGACGACAGCGTCAAACTGAGTGTCGCCAAAAGCATCAGCCTCTAAAGTATCGCCATTCTCAATGCGGAAATTGCTGAACTTGATACCATGCAGAAGCATATTCATACGAGCCAAGTTGTAGGTCGTAGGGTTCTTCTCTTGTCCGAAAATCTCGTTGGCATGACCGATGCTTGCAGCACGGAGCAGCAACGAACCACTACCGCAAGTTGGGTCATAGACATTGCGCAGACGAGCGTGACCGATGGTAACAATTTCTGCCAAGATACGGCTCACTTCCTGAGGTGTATAGAACTCGCCAGCCTTCTTGCCGGCACCAGCTGCAAACTGGCTAATCATATACTCGTAGGCATCACCGAGAATGTCAATCTCTTGCGATGCTTCTACACCGAAATCTATGTCATCAAGGGCAAGAAGAACATTGCTCACCAATGTGTTCTTATCATCAGCAGTCTTTCCCAACTTAGGCGAAGCAAGGTCAATGTCAGAGAACAGACCGCCAAAGTCCTCTTCGCTGTCCTGTCCGAGAGTGCTGTCCTCAATGCGCTTCAATGAGCGTTCGAGCATAGGTAGGATGTTCTCTTTCTTCTTAATGCTTTCAATGACTGACGAGAACAGGAAGTTTGGCTCTATGAAGTAGCCGATGTTTTCCAAACAGTCAGTCTTTACTTCTTGTTGCAATGCTTCAATATCCTCGTCTTTCTCCATTGCCCACAATTCCTTGAACGTGACTTCATCATCCACCAAGGCGGAGTTTGCATGTTTCTCTATCTTCTCCGACAAATACTTGTAAAAGATAAAGCCAAGGGTAAAATACATGAAGTCACTGGCTGACATATTGCCACGCAGTTTGTTTGCGACTTCCCAAAGCTGGTCACGGAGTTTCTGTTGTAATTCTTCGCTCATATCGTTATTTCTTTTTTATTTTCAATGTTTCACTAATAAAGACATTGTCATCGTCTTTGTCTGTTATATACTGATGGCAATACTTCCCTTTCCCCTTATTTAGTATTATAACGCTATTCCAAAAAGAGGTATGATTGATGGTATAGCCTGGGTCTAAACAAAATATTTTTTCAACAACCCCTTCTTGCTCTTCATAGCCAATAGCAAGTATTGCATGAGCACCACCTCTAAATGATATGGCAGTAACCAAAGGCAAGTTGTCATTTATTGCAGTTTTAAGTTCTTCTACAAATATGGTTTGGTCTGATAGAGAAGCCGTATATTGTAGTGCAGATGATGTTACTTCTTTAGCAAAAGAGTGAGAAAGTTTTTCTTTGATTTCTGAGAAATAGAAACCATCACGGCAAAGTCCTTCTGTTACAAAGAACTCTTTGAAAAGCCTTCCTTTGGCGGTATTTCCTTTGAATGTAGTGTTCAAGTTTACAACTTGGCTACGAGTGAGAACCTTTAGTATAAGAAGATTCATCATCATAGAATACACAGCACATGCTCCATCCATTTCACCTTGTTGTAAATGGATAGGTTGCCACTTGCGGTTATACACGCTGACTCCAAGAGCCGTTATATCTATATCTCTAACTATCTTTATCATTGCAATTTTGTCATTCCCAACTGAATGTTCTTATAATAGAACGCAGTTTATCGAGTATTCTTGTTAATGCTTTGCGCTTTTTTATCAGTCCCAAGTGCTTCTCTTTCAATGCCTCTTGTATGATTTCTGGCTGCTCCTTTTGTAGATAGTCATATTCAGAAAGGTAATGATTGAGCACGGAAGCGTCCAAATCTTCGTCCTTGGCAAGCGTATTGATAGCATTGTTACGCTCTGTGACGATATAGTTGTTCAATCGCTCTTCAAGGTCGCTCGTACCGTCAGCCTTTTGTTTGCGAGCCATGAAGTTGTCACGGTCATCATCTACATTCTTCTGGATAAATCCGTCAATGAGCTTTGCCTTACTGCGAAGTTCGGCATCCTTTATCATTGTGTCGATGATGTGCTTGCGCTTTTCTGAATAATCCTCGCTGTATGGATTGAGGTCTGCAATCAACTCCAAAATGTAGGCAACATTGATAATGTCACTATGCAACAATTCCAAGCAGAAGTCAATATCCGTAAGTTTATGATCTTCTGGAGTTGGTTCGTCTTCATTAGGGTTGGGAGTTGGCTTTGGTGCAGGTGGGTCAACCAAAATAATGCTGTCATGAATGTCAAGATACTTGCTGCGGAAGTCCATAAACTGCTGTTCGGTCATGCCAAGGTCGGGAGCATCTACATCAAACTCGTCATACACCTGTATCTCTGCGTGTTTCTTGATGATGTCACGGAAAGCAAGGATAAACTGCTTCTTGTCGTTCTCGCTTTGGAGATAGTCCACGTAATGTGGTTCGGGATAATGTGTCAAGAAATCCTTGGTCAGTTCTTGATAGTTCTTCTTCACATCATCAAACGGCGGACGCACTATATCTTCAAGATTGTTGCTGTTGCTGAAAAGTTTGATAGACTCGTCCACCTTGCTTTTCAAGTCACGGAAGCACACCACCTTTCCGAAACGTTTCTTCTCGTTCAGCACACGGTTGGTACGGCTGAACGCTTGCAGTAAGCCATGATACTCCATGTTCTTATCAACATAGAGCGTGTTGAGTTTCTTGCTGTCGAAGCCAGTAAGGAACATTCCTACCACAAGGCAAAGGTCGAGAGGCTTCATGTCGGCCTTCTTTTTCTTCATGCGGAGGTTGATGTCATCGTAATACGCGCGGAAGTTTTCGGTGGTGAAACTCGTTCCATACATATTATTATAGTCATCCATGATGGCTTGTAACTCGTCAGCCTCACCTGTGCTGTCGCTTACATAGCCACCTGTGTTCATGCCTGTCTGCTCGTCATCTTGGCTGCTGTTGGCAGCGTATGTGAATACCGCACCAATTCTAATCTTCGGATTGAGACTCTTGAATATCTTGTAGTAGCGGATAAGCATTGGCACAGACTGCACGGCAAACAGTGCGTCAAACTCACCGTCAAATGTTGACTTATTGAAATTATTAAGGATGAATTTGGCTATCTCCGTCATGCGGTCTTGCTCGGCATTGTCCACATCCTCGTTGCCGTGGTAATACTCCACAAGGAAACCGAGCACGTTTTCATCGGCAATGGCATCCTTAATAAGATACTTGTGAAGGCAGTTACCGAAAATCTCTTTTGTAGTGTGTCCGTCCACGGCATTCTCCACAAAAATAGGCGTACCAGTGAAGCCGAATATCTGCGTATTGTCAAAGAACTTCACGATGTTCTTATGGCATTCTCCGAAATGGCTTCGATGACATTCATCGAAAATCATTACGATACGAGAATGGCGTATTTCCTCAATGCGACTACTGTACCACCGCTTGCTAACAGCGGCATTCAACTTCTGGATGGTAGTGATGATAATCTTAGAATTGCTGTGCAGACGCTTCACCAACTCATCCGTGTTGTCGGTACTGTCAACGGCACCAGGCTCAAAGGCCTCGTATTCGGCTTGCGTCTGAGTGTCAAGGTCGTGGCGGTCAACCACAAACATAACCTTATCCACATCGTCCAACTCAGAAACGAGTTGTGCAGCCTTGAATGAGGTCAAGGTCTTGCCTGCACCAGTTGTATGCCAAATATAGCCATTGTCGTTGGAGTTTTCTACGCGGTCAAGAATTTTCTCCACCGCATAGAACTGATAAGGGCGAAGCACCATCAGGCACTTGTCACCCTCATGCAGAACGATGTACTTGCCTATAATCTTGCCCAACGTACACTTGTCGAAGAACACTGTGGCAAACTTCTCCAAGTCGTTGAACGGCACATTGGCTGCATCCGTCCAGTTGAAAGTGAACTTATAGCCACTATTCGGGTTGTTGGCAAAATAGCGAGTGTTCACACCATTGGATATGACAAACAACTGGATATAGTCAAACAATCCATGAAAGGAAGTTTTGTGGTAGCGTTGTATCTGGTTGTACGCCTGTTTCAACTCCACACCTCTGCGCTTCAGTTCAATCTGAACCAAAGGCAAACCGTTAATGAGTATCGTCACATCATAACGGCACTTTTTCCTTCCTTCAACTGTAATTTGGTTGGAAACTTGAAACTCGTTTTGACACCAATGGGTACGGTTCAAGAACTCCACCCACAGGCGTTCACCACTTTCAAGTTCAAGCGGAAAGAGGTCACGAAGTTTCTTTGCCTTCTCAAAGCGAGTGCCACCTTCAAGATAAATTAGTATCTTTTCAAATTCAGACTCAGTAAATTCTGTGCGACCGAGTTCTTCCAATTTCTTCTTGTTGTGTATCTCCAACTGCCTTTTGAAATTGGCAGACAGGTTCTTCTCCTCCTCAATATGAACATACTCGTAGTTCATCTTTTGAAGAGTGTCTATAAGTCCGTTTTCGAGAGCGGCTTCACTTTGTACTGGCATATCTTATCTTGTTTTTATCATTACACTTATGAGAATATGACTATTCATCCATTTGCAGGAAATGAATATACAAGGCATTCTCTATTTTGCTTATGGCTTCAAGCGAAAGGTTTTCTCGTCCTTTTAAGATTTTTGAAATGTACTGTTGCGTACAATTCATTTTTTCAGCCAACATCTTTTGAGTCATTCCAAGTTCCTTCATTCTTGCGGACATGGCATTGGCTATCATTTGAGAATGATTTAACCATGATTTTTCTTCTTGGCTCATTTGTGTTCCTGCATTTTGAACAGGAGATATTGTTTCCTTTATCATCTTAGACGTATTTCGCTTTGTTCCATTTATAATTCTGGCTATTGCCATTTTGCCTACAAAGATAACTGATTTTAATGAGAAAACACAACTGCGAGGTTGTTTTCTGCATAAATAAGGCGAATTTGTGCGGTTTTAGTGTCATTTGTAGCTGTTTATTCTTCAAAATGAACTTTTATAGCATCATCAATCGCTTTACTCGTTGCACCGTACTCACACCCTTGCCACTCAGTTTCGCCACATCCCGAATTGAATATCCCTTGCGGAGCAAACTTATTACTTCCCTATATTCGGTCTTTATCTGTTCTGTAGTTTTTATAGAGCCAACCTTGCGTCCGAGTTTTCCGCCTTTCTCTATATACCGCTTCCGTCCAGACTGCAATCGGAATGAGATATTATCACGTTCCAATTGCGCACAGGTCGAAAGCGTGGCTATCATTATCGGGGCAAAGAGGGATGGATGTCCTTCATCGTCCAATAATATAAGCTGTTCCTTTTGTATGTAGAGGTTAATGCCACAGTCAATGAGTTCCTTGACAGAGGCAAGCACCTCAAACGCATTGCGACCCAATCTTGACAATTCACTGACAAGTAGGATCCCAATGCGGTTTGCCTTGCAGTATTCCATTGCCTCACACAACACTGGACGCTCATCATTCTTCTTTGCGCCAGAGATGTGTTCCTCAAAGACCTTGCAGACTTCGATACCCTTATATTTTGCATACTCCGACAAGTCCTTGACCTGTCTTTCCGTGCTCTGTCTGTCACCAATACTGGAGACACGAGCGTATATTACTCCTGTTGTCATCTATATCAAAGATTAAATTGAACATGAAAAAGCCTGTGCCCAGATAAGTCTTGCAGATTTATTTGAACACAAGCGTTTTTTGAATACAGCCTGACGGCAATTTACCAACAAAAGGGAAGAAGTAAGACTTCCCCATTGTTCGCTCCCTGCTGTATGTCTCAATCAAACACGCCATTAAACAGATTGACCGCCTCTATCTTCTTTTCAAGAGCCACTTTTGCATAAACTTCGGTTGAAGTGATGCTTCCATGTCCCAAAACATCCTTCACTGCTGATATGTCTGCTCCTGCTGAGATAGCCAACGATGCTGTCGTATGCCGTGAGCAATGGTAGGTCAAATCCTTTTCTATGCCAGCCTTTTCTTTAAGTCTTCTTACGTATTTCGATACGTTGTCTGACTTCTTGACAAGGTGAAACACAAGACTTTCCGGATTGTCATCCGTCCGAGGTGGCAACAACGATTGCGCCATTTCATTGAGCGGAATAATGGCAGGACGCTTTGTCTTTCGCTGTATGATGCTGATTGTCGGCACGCCATCTATCATTTTAATATCACACCACCTTAGATGCTGCATATCGCCAAGGCGAAGGGCTGTCATGGATGATAAGCCAAATGCCAGTTGTACGGTTCGTTCATTCTCACATTCAGCTTCCACCGCCAGGAAACGTGTGAGTTCTTCTGGCGTAAGATACTCTCTGTGTTTGTCAGGAGCATGGAAGCGTTCCAACTTGTTTAGACTGTGTACAGGATTGAATTTTACAAGTCCTTCACGCATAGCCTTGTTAAATATCGCTTTGACAGTTTCCTCAAACAACAGTAATGTGTAATCAGCCAACCGTCCTCCGTTGGTCTTGATTTGGCGTTTGTTGCGATACTTGTTGCGCATATAATCAAAAAGACCGCAAATTTCATCTTTACTGACATCTTTCAGCAGGATGTCTTTCTTATCTACTCTTCGCAGATAAGTGGCTATACGCTTACGGACAACATTCTTATGACCTATCATCTTCTTGCAGTTGCCACAATCAACAGACCATTTGATATAGTCATCGCACCATTGCAGCCAAGTCAAGCCGTTGCCTTGTTCTTCGCTTTTGGCATTCTCTTTCTCCAATACAGGAGGGGTGAGGATGCGCTCTGCTCGTATCTCCATAGCCTTGTTGTATGTAAGCCGATTGTGCTTTGCTGCACCAACGGCATCATCGGGCAAGAGATAGAGATGCAAGTTTTCTCTCTTGCGGAAGCCTGTCTCGTAGTATTCCAGATATAAGGCTCTTTTGCCTTCCATCAGCTTACGTTCCTTGATTTCTATCTTCATTGTATTACTGGTATTTGGTCAAACATTCCGTTCACGAGGTTCACAGTTTCCAACTTCTTCTTGTCAACAATCTTGGCGTAAATCTCCGTCATCTTGATGCTCTTATGTCCGAGTATCTTGCTTACTACATAGATACTTGCACCAAGGGTCAGGAGCATCGTAGCCGCCGTATGTCGTGAGCAATGGTAGGTTATATGCTTGGTTATTCCTGCTGCCTCCATCCATTCTTTCAGAACCACTTCTACAGTTGTAGATGTGATTGTCAAGTTGTGGAAGATGTTGTCTATGCCTTCTTCTCTTTTAGGCATCCACTTCTTTGTTTCATCCGACAAGGGGATGGTTACTCTATCCTTGGTCTTGACTTGGATATGGTCAATGTATTCTGTCTTGCCGTCAGCAGCCTTGTGGATTTCACTCCAGTTCAAGGCTTTCATGTCGCTATATCGCAGACCAGTGAAACAGGAGAATAGAAAGGCTTTCTTCACCAGTTCATAACGGCATGGTGTGTTCATCACCTTCTTTATTTCCTCTATCGTCAGAAACTCACGCTCAGCCACTCGCTTCTGTGGCTTCTCCTTTGCCTCCAACAGCAAGAATGGATTTTGCTCAATCAGTCCGTCCCTTACTGCCTTTGCCAATGACGAGCCGAAATAGTTGACGAACATACGGCAAGTGGTGGTGCTGAGTTGTTTCTTTCCATCATTGTAGGTGCAAGTCTTCAAAAAAGTAATGAAGCCTTTGCAAAACTCCTTATCCACGTCTTTCAACAGAAACTCTGGCTTGCCTATATGTAATAGGTATTGGTCAATGCGAGCATGAGTGTTTCGCTTGGTCTTCATGGAAGACTCAGACAACTCGGCATTGTACTTCACAAAGTCATCCATCCACTTGGTAAGTGTCATGCGTGACTTCTTCACCTTGTCCCAATCCACAAGACCCTCTCTCTGGATGTCAAGAATGCGCTGCGCCTTGATTTGCTCTGCCAACTTTCTTGTATTGGCGTTTTGCAACTTGGTAGCAGCGTTGATTTCTGGCACAAGATAGAGTTTCAGCGTCTCTTTCTTTCTCAATCCCTTCTGGTAAATGTCAAGATAGAGGCTGATGTTGCCACCTGCTATCTTCTTTTCTCGGATGCGCACAGGCTCCTTCAAACGGATTTCCTTCTTCTTTCGTCCCATTTTATTTCCTTTCTTTTCTGATGTTAATATATTCTTTTATCACTGATTATCAAGCATTTAGCTTGCGATACAAAGATAATACAACGAGGGACAAAAACGAGACAAAAGTGGGTAAACAATCCGCTAATTTAGGAAAGAATAACGAACCAATCCAAAATCGGCTTTCATTCCTAATAGACTGTAAATCAGTGATATTACATCACCTTACTATCCTTTCATTTCCGATGGTTAGACCCGCTTGGGATAATTGGTGGTTACTGGTGGATACTACAAATGTGCATGGCACTGGCTGCCCTGTTCGCTATTGTGATGGCAGCGGGAATGGCGTACAAGATGATGGTGAAACATGAGCCACTGGATGTGCTGAAGCTGTTCCGTCCTTTGGCTGTTTCAATCATCCTCTGTTGGTGGTATCCGCCAGCAGACACGGGTATGGCTGGCAGTGGGAGCAGTTGGTGTTTCCTTGACTTCCTGTCTTACATCCCGAACTGCATCGGCTCGTACACGCATGACCTGTACGAGGCAGAAGCCACCCAAATAGCGGACAAATTCGAGGAAGTGCAGCAACTTATCCATGTACGTGACACGATGTACCAAAGCTTGCAAGCACAGGCAGATGTCGCTCACACGGGTACCTCCGACCCGAACCTGGTAGAAGCGACCATGGAACAAACCGGAGTGGACGAAGTGACGAAGATGGAGAAAGACGCAGCCGAACTGTGGTTTACCTCACTGACGGCAGGAGTCATCGTAGGTATCGACAAAATCATCATGCTTATCGCTCTGATTGTGTATCGTATCGGATGGTGGGCAACCATCTATTGCCAGCAAATCCTACTGGGCATGTTAACAATATTCGGACCTATACAATGGGCGTTCTCGCTGTTGCCCAAATGGGAAGGTGCATGGGCGAAGTGGCTTATAAGGTATCTGACAGTACATTTCTATGGTGCAATGCTCTACTTCGTCGGCTTCTATGTGCTACTGTTATTCGACATTGTACTGTGCATACAGGTAGAAAACCTGACGGCAATCACAGCAAGCGAACAGACAATGGCGGCCTACTTGCAAAACAGCTTCTTCTCCGCCGGCTACTTGATGGCGGCAAGTATCGTGGCACTGAAATGCCTAAACCTCGTGCCGGACTTGGCAGCATGGATGATACCTGAAGGCGACACGGCCTTCTCTACACGGAACTTTGGAGAAGGTGTGGCGCAGCAGGCCAAAATGACGGCTACAGGCGGTATCGGCTCGATGATGAGATAATGATAAACCTAATATTAAATATCCAAAAGATGAATGTACAACAGAAAATTGAGAAATGGTGCAGGAACGAGCGTTTCGTGCACTATGCAAATGAACGCATAAGCGAAGAACTCGTTTATGCACCTAACCACCGAATTGATCCGGAATATGAAGAACTGGACGAAGCCATTACATGGGACAACCGATATATTGTCCCTATGATGACTTACCTTACCTATCGTCTGCAACTGGTCAAATTGCAGAAAAATGCCAAGAATCGAAACCGCCGTGTCTGGTGGATATTCGTGCATGTAATCATGCGGGAAGATTACACACAGCTTTTTGACGGGAAGTTCGAAAAATTTCTGACGGAGTTGCATGATACAGTCATGACAATGTTACATGACGAATACACACGATTGTCTAACAAGTAAAAATAGAGGTATATGGTCATCAAACATTTGGAGAATAAAATCCGACTGGTGGGCATCATCTGCACTGCTTTTCTTGCAGGGTGTATCATCATCAGCGTATCAAGTATCTGGACTGCCCGGACAATGGTGACGGACGCGCAGAAAAAGGTGTATGTGCTGGACGGAAATGTACCTATACTCGTAACCCGCACGACGATGGACGAAACACTGGACGTGGAGGCCAAGAGCCACGTAGAAATGTTCCACCATTACTTTTTTACTCTCGCACCGGACGACAAATACATCCGCTATACGATGGAAAAAGCGATGTACCTGGTCGATGAGACGGGACTGGCACAGTACAATACCCTCAAGGAAAAGGGATTTTACTCCAATATATTGGGTACGAGCGCGGTGTTCTCGATATTCTGTGACAGTATCTCCTTTGACAAAAAGAATATGGAGTTCACCTACTATGGTCGGCAGCGAATCGAGCGCCGGAGTAATATCCTGATGCGCGAACTGGTTACGGCAGGGCAACTTAAACGTGTGCCGAGAACGGACAACAATCCGCATGGACTGCTCATAGTAAACTGGCGCACATTGCTGAACAAAGATATCGAGCAAAAAACAAAGAGTAACTATTAAATCACCAAAGATATGAATATCAAAGGATTCAAACGGATGTTGTTCGGCGAGAAGATGCCGGACAAAGATGACCCGCAGTACAAGGAACGCTACGAGCGAGAGGTGCAGGCCGGGCATAAATTCGCCAAGGCGACACGCATCGACCAAGCGGCGGCCAAGGTGCAGGGCTTTGCCAACGCACACCGGACGCTGTTTCTGGTCATCGTCTTTACATTCGTCATCGGAGCTTTCGTATGGAACGCCTACCGCTTGGTAACTGTGTACAGACACAGTCCGGTAAGTCGCACGGCGACGGAAAAGCAGGATTCAGTGCTTCGGGAACGGCACAAGCTGTTGCAGGAAGTCGAAATAAGGGAACATAAAAACAGAGGGGACAAACCACAATAAAAGAATACTTATGAATACACGGCTTGGAAAATCAGTCCGTTCGTCAGACGAATGGTACACGCCAAAGGAGATACTGGACGCATTGGGCAAATTCGACCTTGACCCTTGCGCTCCCATCCATCCGTTGTGGCCGACTGCCGAGGTCATGTATGACCAGAACATAGATGGGTTGTCCCAGATATGGGAAGGGCGTGTGTGGCTCAATCCTCCCTATTCGCGTCCTCTTATCGAGCTATTCGTCCGGAAATTGGCAGAACATGGCAACGGCATTGCATTATTATTCAACCGTTGCGATTCCAAAATGTTTCAGGACGTCATCTTTCCAAAAGCGACGGGAATGAAATTCCTACGCCACCGCATCCGATTCTACCGACCAGGCGGAGCACGAGGTGACTCTCCCAGTCGCGGTAGCATCCTATTAGCTTTCGGAGAAGACAACGCAGAGATACTGAGAAATTGTGCCATTGAAGGCAAATATGTACAACTCAATTAAAAGATGTATAATGAAGATATTGGAGAAAATCAATTTTCGCCAGCCGAAATATATGCTTCCCGCCATCCTTTATTTCCCCCTGCTCGGCACGTCTTATTTCATCTTCGACCTGTTTCAGACAGAAACGATAGAAATACAAGACAAGGCGTTGCAGACGACGGAGTTCCTGAACCCCGAATTGCCGGGGGCACAGATCAAGGACGATGGCATAGGCAGCAAATACGAGAATATGGCGAAATCATGGGGTAAGATACAGGACTACTCCGCTGTAGATAACATAGACCGGGAAGAACCCGATAAAAACAAGGAAGAGTATGAATCGAAATACACGCAGGACGACATCGACCTGCTCACGGAAGAACAACAGGAAAAAGCTGCGGCAGCGGAAATTGCCTCTGCCAAGACACGAGAACAGGAAGCACTTGCCGAACTGGAAAAAGCACTCGCAGAGGCGAGACTGAGAGGGCAAAACGCGACTGTACCCCCGGCAGAAACGGACACGGCCAACATTGCTCCACCACAAGGAGCAGCAGCCTCCGGAACCATCAACGAAGAGAGCCGGGCTGTGAAAACGCCATCAGCGGACGAACCGCCCAGCGAGGTGGTACGCAAGGTGAAGACAACCTCGGACTA
>ERZ894236.1522-NODE-1522-length-15791-cov-23.8336_pt1 | contig 15791 bp, 14 predicted proteins | sample MGYA00380297_ERZ894236 | MGnify/ENA primary metagenome ERZ894236 (study PRJEB32331, sample SAMN06328420) | human gut metagenome | biome: human gut microbiome; feature: stool | host: Homo sapiens | collected 2014-08-04 ... | reverse complement strand
GAATCAGCGCCAGTGCGCTTTTTCTTGTTCCAATGCGGATGATATCATTCATGTTCCTGTTCCAGCTTTCTGTTTATTATGATTTGCGCCTGTTCCTGTGTGAGACAGCCGTTATGGCTGAGCCCTTCCTCCGCCAGCTCGTAAAACAGGGCTGAGCGGACCCTGGGCGAGTCAGGGAACAGGTTTTTGATTGTCTCTCTGTAAGCCCCCAGCCGGGTTGTCAGCTCTCCCAGGCTGTCCGGCATTACGGACCGGATTCTGGCCTTCAGGTACCTGGCTATGACAGGGCTCATGCCGCCGGTGGAAATTCCCACCACCACAGGTCCGTCCCGCACAATGGACGGGAAGATAAAGGAGCATTCCTCCTTTACATCCACCACATTTACAGGAATCCTTTTTGACCTGCACAGATCGGATATCCTGCTGTTAAGGCCGGGCTCAGACGTGGCCGCAATGACAAAGTCGGCCCTGTCCAGGTCCCTGTCCTCAAACGCTCTTCTGGTCAGCTTGAGGGTGTCTGCGTATGCGCTGTCTTTTGCCATCTCATTAAGGTCAGGGGACATGTCCGGAGATACTACCTCAATGACCGCTCCATAGGGAAGCAGATCCCGCACCTTTCTCAGGGCAACACCTCCGCCGCCTGCAATCAGCCATCTCATTCCCTCAATATCTGCAAAAAACGGAAAATATGCCATGAAGTTCGCTCCTCTCATTCTATCTCCGGACAGATCCGTCCGGGCGAACGTACCGAAAAAGACGCAGACAGCCATTCACAAAACCTCCTGTCTGCGTCTCTTTCCTGCTGTTTTTTTCTGCCGCATGAGGAGAATCAGCGCATGTCGTGCTGCTTTCTTCGTTCATCCAACAGACGTTCAAAATCCTCTTCCGTATAACCTATGTCCGCCAGGCGCTGTCTGCGCTTTTCCCTGAGGATGCGCTGGCGTTCCCGCTCCGCTGCCTGCCGTCTTTTAAACCAGAATACTCCGCCGCCTGCAATCAGTGCCAAGACCAGGACAGCACCACCGCCTATGAGCACTGCCCTTGGAAGCTTAAGGCCGGTTTTTACGTCCTGTCCGTCCTTTTCTGGCTGGCTTTCCTGGGGAGTATCCTCACCGGGCTCGGAGGGAGTTGCGTTAACAGCCTGGGCCCTGGAGCTGTAAATCCATGCATCTCCAACTCTCCGCTCATTATAGGTGTAGACCAGCCTGGCCACGGCCTCCTGGGGATGGTCCTCAGGCAAATCCGTCTCCAGCGCCTTGTCCGCATCTGTAAACTGCGCGTCATGGGGTATGGTGATAACCGCCCCGCTGTCAATGGATAGTTCCGAAGGATCATATGTCTCCCCGGCAATGGTTACAGGCGTGTCTCCTGTGACATATTCGATTTCATTGTCAGCTATGTTCACATTCTTGAATCTTGCGAAGCAGAAATCCAGAATGGTCTTTGTATCTGAATAATGGGTTTTCTGGGTACTCTTAAGGGTAACTGCAATCTGGCCTCTGCCCTCCCGTCTGGCATAGGTGACAAGAGTCTGTCCGGCCTGGGATGTCCAGCCGGTCTTACCTGCAATGGCATCGGGATAATAGTTGGAATCATCCGACAGCAGCATTTTATGCTCAATGGAAAAAGTCCGCCCATTGGGGTTGTTGGCAGTGGCTGGTATGGTAGAAGTCCTGGCTGAGGCAATCTCCAGCACAGTGGGGTTCTGGAAACAGGCCCTGGCTATGATAGCCATGTCGTAGGCCGTGGTGCGCTGGGTGTCGTCGTTCAAACCGGAGGGATTGGCAAAATGGCTTTCATTACAGCCAAGCTCCGCAATCCGCTGGTTCATCATATCCACAAAAGCCTGTCTGCTTCCCGCCACATACTCTGCCAGAGCGTTGGCCGACTGGTTGGATGACTGGAGCAGCATGGCATAGAGACACTGGCGGACACTTAGCACATCCCCTTCCTCCAGGTTGAACTTGTTGCCGGCCCCGGATTCCACATTGTAGATGGCGTCATGGGAAAATGTGACTGGTGCGTCCAGGTCATTGGTATTTTCAATGACCACAAGGGCTGTCAGCAGCTTGGTGATGCTGGCCGGAATCTTCTGCTCATGTATGTTCTGGGCAAACAGCACGGCCCCGGAATCCATATCCATGACAATGCCGGCTTCTGACTGAATCCCTGTGTCTATGGGCCAGTCCGGTTTTGCGAAGGCGGTGATGGTGGCCATTGAAAAGACCATGATTAGACTTGTGATTATGTAGGATATACGACGCATAATTACCTCTTCTTTTTTATAAAAATAAAACAGCCTACCCATGATTATATTTTAATAAAGGGCCGCTGTCAATGAATTAAAATTACTAATTGTATCTCGTTGAAAAACGAATTAGCCATGCAGTGGGAATTGCGGTATACTTTATATGGAATATTCTGGAATCAGTGCCGTTATTTTACACCATATTGGAGGAACCTATGGAAAGCTTTTTGAGAATGCTCAATGCACAGATGATACTTCTGGTTTATCTGGCTGTGGGAATGTACTGCGTGAAGGTGGGGCTCATTGACCGTGACTCCAAGGAAAAGCTGGTGGACATCATCCTTAGAATCACCCTGCCGTACATGATTTTCAACTCCTTCAACAAACCCCTGACCCCGGAGGTAATGAAACAGACAGCCTTAATCCTGGTGGTGGCGGTTAGTATATCCATCCTCTCCTTTTTGCTGGGGAAGGTTATATATAACAAATACCCGCAGAAGAAAAAGAGCATCCTTCAATACTGCACCCTGGCAACCATTCCGGTCCTGATGCTGTTTTTGTAAGGATATAGAAAAAACGCACAGGGCAGGATAACAAATATATGTCGTCCTGCCCTGTGCCGTTTCTGTATGGACTCTATTGGATTGTCACAATCTTCGCGTTTTTAAAGGCGGTTTCTGATAATTCCTGTCCGATACCGGGACGGTCCGGCACCTGGTATCTGCCATGTTCCGGCTGGTAATCGTAAATGCAAAGCTCCCTGTTGTATGGGCTTAACGCATAGGTGTGATGCTCATGAATGACAAAATTCGGAATTGCAGCCTCAATCTGCAGAGCCGCTGCCGTTGAAATCGGACTTCCGCAGGCGTGCACCTGCACACCCACATCGTATACATATGCCATATCACATACCTTTTTTACCTCTGTAATGCCTCCGCAGGTTCCGATATCCGGCTGGATTACCTGGATTGCATTCTCCTTAAAATAATCCGCGTACTGCCATCTTGTATAAATCCGTTCCCCGTTTGCAATGGCCAGTCCTGTGTTATCGTGAACATATTTGCTGAGCTGCGGCGTAGGGGTTGTGGGCTCCTCGAAGTAAAATATATCATATTTTTTGGCCATCAGGCCAATCTGAGTGGAGGACTGGGCATCTGTAAAGGAGTGATTTTCAATAATAATGTCCACATCAGGCCCAATCGCTTCACGGACAGCCTTCAGCCTGGACTCATACATTTTGAGGTACTCCTTGCTTAACAGACCAAGGCGGTCTGTGTCCGTGTAGGTGCCGTCGTCCGGTTTAAAGGTGAAAAAGTCGATTTTAATGCAGTCGTATCCGTCGTCCACTGCCCGCTTTGCCTCTCTGGCATAATCCTCCGGGGTTCTCTGGGGAATAACATCCGGCCCCCAGCCAAACTGAAGCTGGCTTGCATATGTTCTGAGCTGCGGACGGCGTTTTCCGCCCAGAAGTTCGTGTACAGGCGCATTGTAGTACTTGCCCTTTATATCCCACAGGGCAATATCAATAGCTGAGATACCGGCGAAGATAACCGGTCCACCATTCTGTCCCCAGAAAGTGCTTCGGTAAAGTTTATCCCATATGATTTCATGCTCAAGGGGGTTCATCCCAATGATGAGTCTGGCGAAATTCTGAACAATACCATATGCGGAATCCTGGGCTTCCCCATAGGCCAAAGCAGCCTCTCCGTCTCCATAAATCCCCTCATCCGTATAAATTCTGCATACTGTTGGACGCCAGTGCCCTTTTTTTAACTGAGTCTGTACCTGTAATACATCTACCTTTGTTATTTTCATAAAAACCTCCTGTTTGATATAATTTATTGATCTTCTTTTTTAGTAAGTTTGTATATGGATATCGGTCCGCAGATAAAAAACGGAAGGAACCATATGGGGAATCTGCAGGTTGAATTAATGGTATTTACCGTATTGAGTATTCCGTCCAGACCGAGTGTTGAAAGCAGGGAGGCCCCTGCCAGAAACAGCACAGTTACTAGTGCCCTGCAGGCGGAATCGCTCTTAATCCATTTAATCAGGACCGGCGTGTATCTGGCTTGGGCACCCACAAGGGCGGAACCGGCTGTGGTAATATAAGCCAGCATAAGCACAAAATTGTAGGCGATAGTCAAGGTGATTCCCATTACTCCTTTGAACTGGCTTACGATTCCATAAATAGGAATATTGGACTGCCCAATCTCCGGATAATAAGCCATCAACGCCAGGTAGCAGGCTAACATTGCACATCCGTTCATTAAAAATCCGGTAATTGTGAAAGCGATACTCTGCTTCCTGCTTTCAAATTTTCCTGCCAGAATACTAAGGGCCTGGAAGAAAGAACACTGCGTGATCGCGTATATAAAACAGCGCTTTAAAAATGCGGAAAACGTGATCTCCGTTACAGGCACAGCAGTTGTTACAGTGTCTGCAAGATGATTGATGTTAGCGCCGATGGCTGTCAGACAGATGATGAAGAAAATGATAATCAACGGCACACCAAATTTCCCCAAACGTTCCAAAATACCTTTTCCAAGACTTAACAGCAGTGCCATCCCCACAATGAAAACAGCGCATCCCACAAAATAAGGAAAGCCAAACACATCCTGCAGCAGCGAACCGGTTCCCGCGGTACAGGAGGCCGATACAGTTATGGCTGCCATGAAAATCAAGATATCCCATAAAAACAGCGCGATTTTGTTAACGGTCGGATGGTCATAGTAGATAGATACCATGTCTCTGTAATTCGTAGCATTTTTCAGTCTGGCATATTCGGCGGAAATGTACATGAACGAAGCATTCAAAACCCAGATTATAAGCGGTGCAGCAATGCCGATAGTTCCATATTGCGCCGCATACAGCCACACTTGTCTTCCCGATGCAAACCCCGCTCCGCAGTGATAACCAAACCAGATTAGTGCTGCGGTGATAAAAAGCGGCAGTGATTTACTTTTCCTTCCCATTTGTAATCCCCTTTCTTTTTCACACAACAGATTAATCATTGGCCAATGTGTTTTCCCTGTGTTTATGAATATAATTATACACAAACCGAGTGATAAAAAAATTACATAATTATCAAATGAATATTAGATTGCAATAAAACGATTTGATGCTTATACTGATAATATGATACGAGGAACGTTTTTTTAGAGGAGGAAATATAATGGAGCTGCTTCAGTTACGTTATTTTTGCGCGTTGGCGGAAAGCCAGCACTTAAGCAATACGGCCAAAAAACTGATGATTGCGCCGCCATCATTAAGTCTGACAATATCAAAGCTGGAAGCAGAACTAGGGGTCAAGCTGTTTAACCGAGAAAAACGGACGATTTATCTCAATGAAAACGGACGGCTTTTTTATAGTAAAATAAAACAGTCCTTAGAGTTAATGGATGATGCAGTACGTGAGATGAATGAAATCCGGCATCAAACAGACAACACGATTCGTATTGCGCTTACAAGTCCGTTAATATGGAATCAGTTTTTCCAGGAATTTCAATTAAGCTACCCGGATATCCGGCTGGACTCCACGGTAATTTCTCTGGATGAATTAAACAGTTCGGATTTTAAGTATGATTTTTTTATGGGGAATGGCTGGGATATTAATGAATCAGGCTGGACGATTGAAAGACTGGGAAAATTAGAAACCACACTGCTTCTTGTCTCAAAGCTGCACCCCTATGCTGCCCGCAAGACAATTGCGGTAGATGAATTAAAGAACGAAACATTTATTACATTAGGGGACGATAATCCCACGACTGATTATTTTGTTCAAAAGCTGTGCGGCGCTTACGGTTTCAAACCAAAACGAATCATAAAAGCTAATTATTTTACCCGAATCAGCCATCTCAAACAAAATGACGGAGTGGTGCTAATCTCAGACCTGGGCTTTTCAAAACATTTCATTAACGATGGGACCATCCATAAAATAAAAGTCAATGATACAAAATACCGCCGTTATCAGACCATTGCCTGGAAGGACAACGCGGTACATTCAAAGGCCTGTGCTGAATTTTTAAATATTGTACTGGATTATTACCGAAATGTGTGATTCACAGATAAGGTTATATGCAGATTGAGAAAAACGTGTTTTGAGAACAGCCCAAAGGGATCAATGTAAAAAAATCGCGGCAGTAAAAACTGCCGCGGCTGTAAGTGGTTACTATACATTTCTGGAAGGTGCAACAGCTTCAGAAGCCCCGGCAGACTCAGAGTTTCCGGCGGCTTCTGAGTCCCTGCCTCCCACTGTCTTACCTTGAATATATTCAATATGGTATTTATTCTTGCCGTTTTCCTTTGCTTTATATAAAGCGTGGTCAGCCATCCCAAACATCTCCTCATAGGATATACTGCCGGCCCTGGCCACTGCGATACCCATGCTGCAGGTGGCATTGAAATCAGGATTATCCTTTAAAGCCTTATATACACGATCCGCAAACCGTGTCAGATGGTCCGCATCCTTGATCCCGCCCATGAACAGCATGAACTCGTCCCCGCCAATGCGTCCGGCCACGTCATCCTGCCGCACACATTTGTGTATGGTATCACCAAAGGCCCTGAGTACCACATCACCGGCCTGATGCCCCCTCTCATCATTGATGTGCTTAAAGTTATCCAGGTCCAGGATAAACAGGGCACAAATGTCTCCCTGCGCATGTTCCAGACAGGTGCGGCACAGCTCCTCCGTAGTGCTTTTGTTTTTCAATCCGGTCAGGGAGTCCGTCTGCGCCTTACGCCTCAGCAGTGTCTGCATGGCAATGGCCGCCTTCAGCTCCTCATTCTTTTTCTGGAGAATCAGATTCTGCAGTTTCTGGTGGCGGGCGTCGTAACGCATGAACAGGATTCCCACTCCCAGCAGAGAAACCGCTATGACCCCAAATGCAAAATATAATGGATAAGTCTGTATGAAGTAGCTGAAATCCTTGTTTTCCTTGCCCGAAAGAAGGGTTGCATACACAGCCTCATCCATAGCACCCTCTCCCGCCTTTGCAATGGATTTGGAGAGGACCTGGGCCAGCAAGGGATTGGCATTGTCTGATACTCCTATGTAAACAGGGGCAACAGCAGTGCTGCCGTCTACCACAACCAGATTCATGCCCAAGAGATTCCGATCCGCCGACAGCTTGATGGAGGACACCATGGCACAGTCAGCAGTTCCGTTTTCCACCGCCGTGAGACAGTCTTTAGGGGTATCATAGGTGGCAATTTCCCATTTGGGATATTTGTCTTCCAATACGTCCTGCAGGCCGTCCACCTTTTCCACCATGGCAATCCGCTGGTGGGAAGAAAGATTCAGAGGCTCATCCTTTTTGCCCACCAGGCTGAAGCTGCAGTTATAGTAGGGGATGGTATATTTAAGACTGCCGGACATCCCGCCTCTTTTCTGCTTAAATATGCTTAAACGAATCTGGGCATTTTCCTGGAACAATTCATCCGAAAAAGCCTCACCCGGATCCAGAGGAATAAACTCAAAGTTCAGACCGCTCACTTTGGACAGGTGCCTCATATAGTCCACGTAGGCCCCCTTGCATGTTTTTTCCTTCTCGTCATACCATTCAAAGGGATAGTCGGACCGGGCTACCAGCACTGATACCGGCCTGCTCTGTTTTACGAATTGGCTCTCCTCACGGGTAAACTCTGCAAACTGCCGGTCCATCTCATGGTAATATTTTTCATAAAGTCCGGCCGAGTAATAGGGATTATCTATGAAAATCTGCTTCAATGCCTTGTTCAGCCGCACCATCAGCCCCGGCTTATCCACCGACGTGATAAAGTAGGCCGGCATATAATCAATCTTGGCCAGAAGCTTATGGTTCATGTTATATTCCATGTTGCCGTTGATAATGGCATCCACATCCTTACGCTCCAGGGCCTCCAGTATCTGGGTGCCGGTATCATAGTATACAGCTTCATAGGAAAATCCATGATTCTTTGCATATTCGTCAAATAAATGATTCAGGAAGTTATCCTTAATCATGCCTACCCGTATTCCCTGGAACCCGTGGTAATCATCATAATACAGACGTTCGTCCGACTTGCGCCCAACCAGGGCGGCAAAATCAAAACAGCACTCGTAGCTGCTGAAAAGGAAATCCTCTGCCCGCTCCTCGCTGTATTCAGCAGGGAGCAATAAATCCAGTTCCCCTCTGCGCAGCATATCCAGGCACTCTCCCCAGGGCGCCTGGATATACTCATATTCCCATCCCGTATATTCTGCTATTTTATTCAGATAATCCGCCCCATATCCTATTGCATAGCCGTCCTGGTCTATCTGGATGAAATCTCCGATATCCACACAGCCTACCCGCACTTTATCCGCTGCCCGCACAGGCAAGGCAAAACAAAGGCACAAAAGGATTGCTGTCACAATCAGAAAAATCCTGTATTTAACTGCCGCCAACTTCTTCATCCCATCACCCACAGGTTATAATTTGTTTATCCTAACATTACATTGATTATAACATGCAACTGTAGAGGATTCCAGTAGTTCGGCTTAAATTAATCATTGATTTCTTTCAACTTCCGGAATATGTCTTCCAGCCTGACGTATGCGTCACGGTATACCTCCATAACCTTTATGGCGCAAAAAAAAGCAGAAGGCCGAAAGGCCTGTCTGCCGGTTAAGGAAGTTCATAATGGTTTAATAGATCAGGAGCAAGTTAATAGAACAGTATTAAAAAAGCACAAATCAGTCCAGACGCGCCTTCAAAAACTCCAGCCCTGCCAGTATCACGCCGCCCAGTAAGAAAAACAGGATGCTGAAGGTGGACGGACTCATGGGCGCCCTGGGCACATCCAGGGTGGTGGGCCCCATGGTAATGGCATAAAGGGAACCTGTCATCAGGCCGATGATGGTGTAAATGGTCTGGGAACGGTACCGCTCCAGGCACATCTTGATGATTTTTATGATTCCCACAATCCCTGTGACTACGCCCAGACCAAATACCATCAGGATGGGGAAATAGTCCATATTCATGTGCAGGAATTCCTTCACAGCACCTATGATGGGCACATAGAGCCCGAATATGAGAAGAAGCGTGGAACCTGAGATGCCCGGCAGCACCATGGCGGTAATGGCAATCATGGCAGTGAAGAACACATACACCACCAGTCCCAGTGACAGATGCTCCACTGATACACTGATGCCCTCACCGCCGGAGGGATTAAAATAGGTGATGCCGAATACCAGCAGGACTCCTATAATGGTAAATGCGATATTTCCGTACCTGCCTTTAAGCACTTCCTTTTCCTCACGGATCACCATGGGAATGGCGAATAAGGTCAGTCCAAGAAACAGGGAGCTGATTCGGTAGATGTGAACCTCAAAAAGGCTGGACAGAATCAGCACCGACATGCAGAAGCCGATGACCCATCCCACTCCCAGCTTTACCAGAAACAAAAAGGCAGCTTTCCTTCTGCCGTTGTCCCGGCCCATAAGGTCGTTCAGGGATTCAATGAATGTATCATAAAAACCCAGTAAAAAAGCAATGGTTCCTCCGGATACCCCCGGAACGCTGTCCGCCAGGGCCATGCAGAAACCTCTTATTCCATTTAAAAGCACGTAATCTTCCTCCTGTCATTTTGCTGCCATCCGGCATGACCGGGCGGCAGCATGATTTTCTCTGAATAATTATACAGGAATTGACAGAAAATTCAAGCACGGTTTTTCATTGCCGAGGTGCGCCAGATTCTGGAACGGGAGGGCTGGAGTCTCCACGCCATCATCAACACCCATTCCAATGCGGACCACATCGGCGGCAACAAATACCTGATGCAGCAGACCGGATGCAGGATTTATGCCAGCAGCATCTATATCAGGTCCATGAAGCTTAACTGCTCTCCCGCTCCCTTGTCCTCGAATTCCTGAAGATAGGCAAAGAGCTTATTGATATCGGTTTCCATCTGCCGTTCTCTGCAAAGGCGCTTAAAGAGCGCCATAAGCTCTTTCCTGCGGGGGCTCCCCACCTCGTAGGCATTTCCATATGTATCCATGTACTGTTTCTTCAGGCCTGGATAATGTTCATCCAGCTTGCTGTAAAAATATTGTCTGTCTCCATCCCTTAAGGTTACTCCAATGTCAAAGGCAAGAATGCCGTGGACCCTGGCCCTTTCCCCGTATTCGATGATACCCTGGATGTTTTTTGCGGTGTCATTGATGGTGGTCAGGGTCATCTGGACCACGCACTTTGTTTTTTCGTTGATTCGCTTAAGCAGGTCCAGATCCCGCAGAATCAGGTCTGATTTCGTCAGGATGGAGACTCCGAACCCATAATGTTCAATGATTTCCAGACATTTCCTGGTAAGCCCCAGGCTGCGTTCCACCGGCATATAGGTCGCACATGGCCCCCGTGCCAATCATACACCGCTTTCTCCTGCGTCTTAAGGCCTGCTCCAGCAGCTCCGGGCCGTTTATCTTTACCTCAATGTCCTCAAATGCATGGTCCATGCCGTAGCAGGTGCTTCTGGAATCACAGTAAATACACCCGTGGCTGCACCCCCGGTAGAGATTCATCCCATTCCTGGCCGACAATATGGATTTGGCTTTTACTTCATGCATTTTTGCGTTCCTCTCCCAGATGTCACCACACTGTGACCAGTCCGATTTGTTCCTGTATCAGTTCCTTTGCACGGTTGAAACGCTCCAGATATGTGCCTTCGATACAGTGGTACTCCACCCTGTACCGGTCTAACAGTTCTTTAATCCGAAGGCTGCATCCCTCCCTGTCCTGCCGTATCTTTTCATTGCGTGTCCCGTCCTGGATAAATTCCACATCCGGTTCCAGAAACAGCACAAGATCCCAGCGGTCTGTCTCATGTATGGCTTCAGCCAGCTTCGTACACACCGTTAACTCCTTTTGCTTATCCCCTAAAAGAAAATGACTGTAAAACAAAGTGGTTACGGCGTCTGTGTCCACAAACAGGATTCGGTTGCTGTGTTTGGCAGCCTCCATCACATTGATTTTCTGGCGCAGCAGGTTTTCGTACAGATCCTCCGCTATCATCAGATCTTCCCCGCCCGCATAATCGCAGGTATCCCGGCCGGCCTCACTGACATAGTTGGTATTATAGGCCAGGGCCAGATTCCGGACCAGGGTGCTCTTTCCCGTGCTCTCGCTCCCCAGAACCAGCACGCGCCGGGCATAGTAATCCCGGCACACTGAGGGAATGTAATCCCAGTGTCCCAGCGCCCAGGCGCGGATGTCCGTGGAGCACACCGGCACCTCGCTCCGGTCAAAGTAAATCACCTGGCTCTCAGGTCCGTACAGAGCCTCGAACCGGCCTGTTCCCAGATAATCTGTCCCGCAGAACACAGCGTCAATAGGCTTTCCTATGACTGCCTTTATATCCCTGGCACCCTGTTCCCAGTACCCCGGCGTATCATATTCCTCCTTGGTAAGGGCCTGGTCCTCCACCATCCGTATCATTACATTGGGAAGATGTCTGGTACTGTTTAAAATCCACCGGTAGCGCATCTCCTTTGAGGTGGACTCCCGTCCCCGGCACCAGCTGATAACCACATAGAGCTCCCTGCACATGGCGGCTGCCCGGATGATATCGTGGATATGTCCTGTGTGCAGGGGGTCAAAGGATCCCCCGAACATTCCCGTCTTATACTTCATTGACATGTTCCCCGCTTTCCCTGAACCATTTTACAAACATAAACATGGCGTTTAACAGATAGATGCACCACATCAGCAGGGTGGCAATATCGGTCCCGCCCTTCTGATAATCCGCAAACCACATGAATACAGTCACCACATCCACCACAATCCATACTATCCACTGCTCCATAAGGCGCCTGACACTGAGAAGCATGGCCAGCACGGACAGGCAGGTGCTCATGCTGTCGATAAAGGGGAGGTTTCCGCCCAATCGTTTCAATACCAGCCCGTAGCCGTAGATGGAGACAGCGGACAAAACCAGAAGTAGTATCTGTCTTGAAACGGTAAGCCTGGTTTTCTCCACTTCCTTTGTCTTACCGTCCATGTGTTTTTTCCACATGAACCATCCCACAAACTGCATAGGGACATAGTAGCAGGCATTCAGCATGACTTCTCCGTAATATCTGGCCCCAAATGCAATCCAGGCATAGAGAACCGTATTCACCAGTCCGAACAGATAGCAGCTCATCTTGCCCTTTCCGGTCAGTATGACGCAGAGCACACCGGTGAGGGCCATGGTAATGCCCAGGGCGTCGTCACCCCAGTGTAGGGACAGGGCCGTGATGACGGTGCAGGCAGCTGCCAGCCATATAATCTCCCAGGCCTTCCAGCCTGACAACTCATGTTTCAGAAATCTTCCCATCCCTGTTCCCCTTCTTGTATGTTTTTAGCGGCCGCAGCCCTTTACAGGACACACATCCTATATAAATCAGTCCCATATATCCCACAAAGGGATAAAATACATTGATTAAGCGGCTGAATGGCAGCATTCCCAGCAGGAACGCAAATACAGCCACCGCAGCTGCGGCCATCCTGTTTCTGCCGGGCGCAGAGAATGAGAAACGGCTGCAGACCGTCCACATCATGGTGGAGCAGGAGGAAAACATACCCAGGACAAGGACAACGGAAAAAACAGCGCCCAGCACATTGGAAATATGTCTGGCCAGATACAGAGTGGGAATCGCCAGGGACGCTGCATCCTTTGAGTGGAGCAGGATGGCGGTATTCATGATGGCAATGGCCAGTATCATAGTTAAGGCGCCCCATACAGCCCCCCATTTGGCTTCCTTCCTGCTGCGGGCCGTCATCCCCAGAGCCGTAAAGTAGGTGCTGCCGCTGAGAAAGTTCAGGGATATGTAAAGGACAGAGCTGATAAGCCAGTTTGGCGCAGACCGTGACGCCCCCAGCACGGTCTCATACTGGCGGATATGGGAGAGATTTGCGGCGCCGCGGATTACGGTTGTCAGCCCCACCATCAGGGTGAACGCGATTATGACAGGTCCGATGGTGGATACAATACGTACCATTTTTTCAAATCCGGTCAGATATGCACACAGGACCATGACAGCCATTATCATGGAACCCAGATAACTGTTTATCCCGTAATACTCTGAAATCGTGGCCCCTGCTCCTGAAATCAGCACAGCCATAATCATGAGCAGCGTGACCGGAATCAGCCATGAATAAAACCTTCCCACATTTTTTCCGCAGAAAAAAGTGAAGTGATTGAAATTCACCTCTTCCCTGTGGGCATATCCCGTGGTAAGCAATACCTGGCCCAAAAATAAAAAGCCAAGGAGATTCAGCAGCACCACACCATAACTGTAGTATCCGTAACTGGTAAAGAACTGAAGTATCTCCTGACCCGTAGCAAAGCCTGAACCGATAATCCAGGCAATAAAAGCTCCTGCAAACGTAACCACATTCCGGATGCTGCACCTGCTGCCTTTTCCCTTCATTCCTGTTCCCCCTGTATCCGTACCTGATTCTGTTATATTATAGCAGAAGGCACATAAAAAATATAGCATTGAATACCATAATTCATATTCAATGCCATATTTATCTACTATTTCATCTCAGATTATAATTTCTGTTCTTTTACTCTCCCTGGAGCGCGTCATACCCCTGCTCTCCGGTACGGACCTTCACTACATTTTCCACTTCGTACACAAAAATCTTCCCGTCTCCGATATTGCCTGTGTAAAGAGCTTTCTTGGCTGTCTCTAATACATCCTCCACCGGAACCTTACTCACCACCACTTCCAGCTTCATCTTCGGAAGAAGGGCTGCTTCCTCCACTTTTATGCCGCGGTAGTAATTTACATGGCCTTTTTGCGTTCCGCAGCCCATGACCTGCGTGATGGTCATACCGGTAACTCCCAGCTCCGTCAGCGCATCCTTAAGGGCGGTAAACCTGGCCTGGTTGAATATCACCACCACCTTGGACAGCTTGACACTAGCGGATACCGGCTTTGCCGAAGGGTAATGCTCCACCGGAACTGCCTTTTCAACAGGGACACCGGTATCTGCTGCTCCTTCCTTTGCTTTTCCCATAAATACCATTGGCATGAAATCCGCATAGGAGCTGGCCAGATTGTGTTCCGTTACATCCAGTCCCTTTGTCTCCTCCTCTTCGCTGGCCCTGAGACCAATGGTATGCTTCAGCACACAAAAGGTGATAATCATGGTCACGCTTACCCAAAGGATAACGGAAACAACACCTAAAAGCTGTATTCCCAGGAAGGAGAAACCGCCTCCGTATGCAAGGCCTCCATCCACCGCAAAGACGCCGGTGAGAAGGGTGCCTGCGGCCCCGCACATGCCATGGACCCCGATGGCACCTACCGGATCGTCTATTTTACACACCTTATCAATGAATTCAATGCCGAATACCACCACAAAGGCTGCTATGAGTCCGATAAAAAACGCGCCCGCCGGGCTGACCATGTCACAGCCGGCTGTGATTGCCACCAGACCGGCCAGGGAACCATTCAATGTCATGGAGATGTCCGGCTTTCTATAGCGCAGCCAGGTGATAATCATGGTGGCTACGGTGGCTGTGGCAGCCGCCAGGTTGGTGGTTACAAAGATATTGCCGGCAGAATATACGGCCGCGTCACTGTCCATGGCTACGGTGGAGCATCCGTTAAAACCGAACCAGCAGAACCACAGGATGAACACGCCAAGGGCGCCAAGGGTAAGGCTGTGGCCCAGAATCGCGTTTGGCTTTCCGTCCTCAGTGTACTTTCCGATACGCGGTCCCAGTATCCTGGCTCCAATCAGGGCTGCAGCCCCGCCGCACATATGGACAGCTGTGGATCCCGCGAAATCGTGAAACCCCATCCGGGCCAGCCAACCGCCGCCCCAAATCCAGTGTCCCGATACAGGATAAACCACTGCGCTGATAACAGCGCTGTAGATACAGTAAGAAATAAATTTGGTGCGCTCCGCCATGGCACCTGATACGATGGTTGCTGCCGTGGCACAGAACACAGTCTGGAAAATCAGATAGGCGGGAAGGGGGACGCCGGCCGGAAGGATTCCGGAATAATCTCCCCGCACCAGCGGATCAAATCCTCCAATAAAAGCCCCCGCTCCTCCGAACATGATGCCAAAGCCTGTAAGCCAGAACAAAGGGGTACCAATGGCAAAATCCATCAGGTTCTTCATGATAATGTTGCCTGCGTTCTTCGCTCTTGTAAAACCGGTTTCCACCATGGCAAAGCCTGCCTGCATGAAGAAAACCAGGGCCGCGCCTAACAGGACCCAAATTGTGTTTACCGCTGAAAATTCCATCATACATTCCTCCTTGAGGTTTTATTTTTGTTGGGGATGCGCATTCATGGGGGAATACGCAAAAAGAGGTGCATTGCCCGCCGGTACCTGGCTGCGGCAATACACCTCTTTGTGTATCTGTTATCTGCGCAGAAAATAGAGAAAGCGCCGGATGTCTAAGCACCGGCGCTTTTCTTTATGTGGCTTATTATAGTTTACACTTTACGAAAAGTCAATGACTAATCAGATTTATTTTTAACCCCGGCTCACAGCCTTCCATCTGGCTTTCTGGCCTTCAAACTGCTCGTTCAGCCAGT
>ERZ894236.1518-NODE-1518-length-15822-cov-22.6523_pt1 | contig 15822 bp, 12 predicted proteins | sample MGYA00380297_ERZ894236 | MGnify/ENA primary metagenome ERZ894236 (study PRJEB32331, sample SAMN06328420) | human gut metagenome | biome: human gut microbiome; feature: stool | host: Homo sapiens | collected 2014-08-04 ... | reverse complement strand
TCCACCAAGTCTTATCATAGAAGAATCCTATTTACAGACTTTTCTTCATACCCTCAAAAAAGAACTTACACATGCATATAAAAGAAGCCAATAACCAACAGACCAATTTATAGATTTATTCTGCAAGAAACATAAAGTAAGTTTGCCTGATAATATTTTCTTTCATCCATCAAAATTTTTGAGTTCTAAATAAGCATACACCCCCAAACATAAAATATCAAAATATCCGGCCAATCATCCCACAAACCAAAGATTGACCGGATATTTCTACACATAAAGCTTATGCTATTCCCACATCAAGCCTCCTGCACAACCGGAACCCGGATCAACTGATTCAGTTTCCGCATCTCCACAGTCAGCATAACAGCGGCCATAGCCACTGAAAAGACATCAGATACCGGGAAAGACCACATAAGGCCAATGATCCCAAAAAAGTAAGGAAGTATCAGCATACAGGGAATCATGAACAATACCTGGCGTGACAGGGAGAGCACTGTGGCACCCATTGCCTTTCCCACCGCCTGGAAATATACGCTGGCGACCATCTGAACACCCATAACAAAGATAAATATGGTCATATTTTTCAGACACATTACAGCAAATTCATTATACAGGTCATTTTCCTGACCGAAGATGGAAATGATCTGCTGGGGAAAGAGCTGCAGACAGAGCATACCGAGAAAGCCGATGGTAACACATACAATCAGACAGGTTATGGCCAGTTTTTTTACACGTGTAAAGAGTTTGGCGCCGAAATTATAGCTGAACAGCGGCTGCGCACCAACGGAAATTCCCATAATAATGGACATCATCAGACCGTTTACTTTATTGACGATCCCAAATACAGTCAGAGGAATGTCTGCGCCGTATTGGGAAAGCGCGCCGTATTTGATAGTCTGCTGATTCATGATGATCTGCATGACCAGTGCGGCACACTGTGTGAGAAAAGAGGAGAGACCCAGCGTCAGGATGTCTTTTACGATGGAAAAACGAAGCCTCATATTCTCCTTTTTCATTGTCAGTGTGCGGAATTTTTTTAGATAAAGCAGACTGAAGACAAGGGTGCCGAACTGACCGATGATAGTGGCAAGGGCAGCTCCCTTAACGCCCCAGTGGAAAACAAAGATAAACAGGGGGTCCAGTACACAGTTAAGCACAGCGCCGATCAGCATGGACCTCATGGCGTAGCCCGGGTTGCCGTCGGCACGGATTTCATCGTTGATCATGATACCTACGCTGGTAAACATGGTGCCCAGTAAATAGATGCGTCCGTAATCGACCGCATAGGGAAGTACGGTGTCGGTGGCACCAAAGAGGCGCAGCAGAGGAACCATGAAGATTTCACCGAAAATACAGAGAATGATACCGCTTGACAGAGCAAGTGTAAGGCCATTTCCAAGGGTCAAATCAGCGCTGTCCTGTTCCTTGCCGCCAAGATGCAACCCTACATTGGCGGCGGTGCCCACGGAAACCATCAGTGAGATCGCCATAGCAATGGTGACAAAAGGAAATACCACATTGGTGGCTGCGTTTCCCAGATAGCCCACACCCTGGCCGATGAAAATCTGATCCACCAGATTGTAGATGGAGTTTACCAGCATGGAGATGACAGAAGGTATGGCAAATTTCGCCAGCAGCTTTGGAATGGGAGCGGTACCCATGATATTATTTTCTACCGGCGGGATTGCCGGAGTCGGATTTTTATCAGACATTTGTGTTCCTCTCTTTCGTAAAGCATAGTTGAAAAAGCATGTATATTACAGTGTGATCTGCCTGCAAGACACGCCGTTAAGCGGCAGCGCCCGGAAGACTTTTCTCTTCCGGGCGCTGCTGGTGAGAAGCAAAATGATCACTAATAGGTCTGTATAAACAGAGGCTGCTTACCACTTACTGTCTGGAAGCACGGTACATGCCCTTTCGGAACGCAGGCGTCACTTTCTTGGGGAAGTATGTGGTGTTTGGGAAGCAGTATTTGCCTGGTTTAAAGTAATTCCTGACAAATTCTTCGCCGGCTTTTTCCTGTTCTTCTTCAGAGGCGCCTTCGGGCAGATCAGGTTCTACATGGAGCAGAATCTTATCGCCGTATTCTTCATACATTTTTTGTGTCGGATTCATGGGCATTGGACACCAGGACTGCCAGCCCGCTTTGATAAAGTTTGGAAGCTGCATCTCCAGGCTGCCGCAGCTGTGCAGGTCGGCGATCATCCCCTTGGACTTAATGTGGTCTGTAAGCTGCCTCATGTAGGGAACGATCATTTCTTCACCAACTGCAGGGGAGAAGAAGGGTGCTCTCTGGGAACCCCAGTCATCGTGTACGGTGAAACCGGAGATACCGTCTCCGTAGGTCTCAACACAACGGTCTACAAGTCTGCAGTACAGTTCTGTTGTCTCTGCGAACAGTTCTTTAAGGGCATCTTTCTGCTCATCATCTATCAGAGCAACGACTGCGCCCTCAAAATCCATGAAGGACACCAGTCTCTCATACCAGCAGCCATTTAAGAACCAGAGCATATTTGCTTTTCCGTTTTGGAGGAATTTATAGTTTTCTCTGCCGCTGGCGTCCCAGTCCCATTCATCAATATTGGGGAATTTCAGGATTTTGCGCCAGTCATTGACATCCTCCAGCAGAGGAGCACCGGGGCGGACCATAGAGCCGCCTGCCACGGGAACATATTCCCATTCCACGCCGAACATGTCAGGACCGCCGTATTTTGCCATATCATAGGGGATTCCTTCGATGACAAAGCCGCGGGCGATATTATCCGGGATTACAGAGGGAGCAAAGAGCCCCGTTTCCAGACCGGAAGGACACCATGTGGGAGTTCCGGCATACAGTTCCTGTATTGCATCCTTTTCAGACTGTGGATAAGTCCAGGCGGGACTTTCCGGCACGGTAGGGTCGAAGAGATTCGGAACAGTATAAGCGATGTTCATTTCATTTTCATTAAACGGAATTTTTGACATAATTTCATCTCCTTTTATTTAGATTTGGAATAGTGACGATTTAACAGGGGTACGCATTTATTGTAAAAAATGTTTTCTATTATTTACCCTGCTGCATTTTCTCAGCATTTGCCTGTGCATACATGGCAGCATCCTTGTCACTGATCTTATAAAACAGCAGCATGATGATGGCAGCGGCCAGATAGATCAGGCCCGGGAGCATGAAAGTGACACGCATAAAATTGGCGATCCATGTAACGCTGATCTCAAAGGCACCTCCGGAAACGAATCCGATAGCAGACAACAGAGCCAGACCAAGGGTATTGCCAACGGTCATACCGATCTTCATAGGCGGAGAAGCCAGACCGGCGGCGATTGCACGAGTATCCTTTCCTGTTTTATAAAGGAAATATTCGCCTGCATCCAGGAAGAGAACAACCATGTAAGGCATCCAGGTATAGGTTCCGGCCATGAGCAGAGACATAATGATAATGTAAGCTGTCAGGTTGGGAACACCATTAGGAGCACCGAAAAATGATACCAGGATCAGTGCCACGCTCATCATGAGAAATCCGAACACACAGGACATTTTTTTGCCGAGTTTTGCGCCAAGTTTTGGCATTACCATGGCAGCCAGGAAGCCCACAAAAGCGTTGATCAGGGTTGCGAGAGTCATCTTGGTAAAATCACCGACTACGTAAATGAAATAATAGGTATAGTTAGCCTGATAGGTAAACTGTGCAATATAGAGAATGGTAAATACCAGGAAAAGAACCAGCATCTGAGGGTTTTTAAGCAGGGTGCCGAACATATCGCCAATGCCAACCTGATTGACAGAACCGGTTGCGCCGACAGGAACATCCTTGCCGTCTGCACATTTGGCGATTGCGCCCAAAGCAAAAGGCATAGGAAGCATAAATACGAAAGCAACGATAAAATAGTTCCAGTTTCCAAAAGGAAGTACGGTAACAAAAGTCGGAATGAAGGAACAGATGATGGTGATAACCGTACTCTGCCGGGTCATATTGATGGTCATGGCATTTCTGTTGGCCATGTTTGGGCCGGCAACAGCGGCCAAAACACCATAATAAGCAGTCTGCAGAATGTTCATCAGACAGTTCAGAACCGTATAGGATACGGACAGGACTGCGACACGGACGATAAGGGGTGCGGCACTGGTGTTGCAGACTTCAGCCATGATAGATACGGCAAGGATCCAGCGGCCAAGATAGAGCCAGGACTGGTTCTTTCCGGTTTTGCCGATTTTTACCTTTTCAATGATGGCACCTGCAAAAAGGCTGAAGCAGAAATCCAGCAATTTTGCCACGCCGAGAGCCACTGCAAGAGTGCCTGCGGGAATGACCAGAACCTCAGTGGCAAATGTATTCAGATACATAAATCCAACCATGATTGCCAGAGTCAGCAGAGAATAACTTCCCATTGTCCAAATCTCTTTTTTACTGCTGGTTATTTCCATAAAAATCCCTCACTTTCTTTTCATAGTGGATGTTTTTGGGTTCCGTTTTGCAATATGTGCAGTATCCACCAAAAACACAGTTGTTCCATTCCGGGAAACAAATATTGCCGGGAATGGAGGTGTATAAAATCTTCCAGCATGGCAGTGGGCAGCAATCGCCCTGCTGTGGGGTGCTCATGTCCGTACTGCTTATGGAAACGTTCCGCAATACCCTTTTCGCACATTTGTATGTATGCCAACGTTTCACAGCTAATCCTGAGCCAATATCTTTGGGTTTTAATGCCGTCCTCTACCTCTGGAAATTCCAGGGGAACTTCCGGAAGAATGCCGTTTTTCCGCTCCTTTAGGTTTCCTAGTTTCACTGATGTTTACATAAATTATCTGACACGCATACGATGATCCTCCCTTTTTTCCTTTTTACGGGAATGTTCTGCATAATGTAAAGCACATACCCGTATAGTAAAGCATTTTATAAACTTTCACGAAATATTTTATAAAATGATTATAACTAAATCCGCTTTTGATTGATATGTACAAATAATCCAATTTTGTACAATGATTTTTCTGGTATTTTGGTTATGGAGTATGTATTTTTTTGCTTGAAGACCAGGTAAAATGATGATAAATGTGGGAGTTTCGGCATAAGTGCCATTTGCATTTTCCCGGTTAAGAAAAACCTCCAGAGATAGTTTATCAGAATGTAAATAGGGAATCTGATATCAGGGCGGAATGCCCGGGCAGAGAAGTCTGATACCGGAAAGGGATGTACAGGCAGAGGAATTTAACTCCGGAAAAGGATGCATAAGCGGAGAATCTAATACCAGAATGGAATACTCCGGCAGAGTATTATAATACTGGAAAAAGGATGCACAAGCAAAGAATGCAAAGGCAGAGAATCTGATACCAGAATGGAATGCTCAGGCAAGGGATTCTAATACCGGTATGTAAGATATAAACAGAAGAAAAATACATTGATGTACAGATTAGAAGATAAATGCTCCAAAGTAAAGACAGGAAAGAGAAAGTGATAATGTCTGGCAATTTTTCCTGTAGTTTGATAAGATATATAACAGATTCACAATATCGTACATGACATAGTAAGAAAAGACCAGCAGACAGCGCTGTTGAAGATAAAACTGAAAAACGATGGATAAAATAATGGATAAGCATAGACCAGCGTCTGAAATAGAGAGATGGATAAAACAATGGATAAGCATAGATCAGCGTCCGAAATAGAGAGATGGATAAAACAATGGATAAGCATAGACCAGCGTCCGAAATAAAGAAAGGTAAAATAGTAATGATCAATAAATTCAACGAATATGAACTTTCAGAAGAAATTTTGGAGGCACTGAACGGTTTGGGATACAGAGAACCTACCGGCATACAGCGGGAGGTTCTTCTGCCGATGCTTGCCGGAAAAAATGTGGTGGTGAAAGCGCCCACAGGAAGCGGGAAGACAGCTGCTTTCGGCATACCGATCTGTGAAAGTGTCCGGTGGGAGGAAAATGCACCCCAGGCACTGGTGCTTGAGCCAACCAGGGAACTGGCAGTCCAGGTCAGCGAGGAATTGTTTCATATAGGGAGGAAAAAACGTCTGAAAGTACCTGCGGTTTTCGGTGGATTCCCAATTGATAAACAGATTCAGACATTGCGGCAGAAGTCTCACATTGTGACAGGAACACCCGGACGGGTTGCAGACCATCTGAGCAGGGAGAGCCTGAAGCTGGAACGATTAAAATGGCTGGTAATAGACGAAGCGGATCTAATGTTGGATATGGGATTTATCGAACAGGTGAGAACAATCCTCTCCCTGGTTCCGGAAAATTGCAGGATATCCCTGTTTTCCGCCACATTAAAACCGGAGATCAGGGAATTGGCAGATGAATTTATTCCCCATATAACATATGTTCTGCAGGAGCCGACAGATGAGCAGACGGCTGCTATTGCGGAAAAGGTGTATTTTACTGACCAGGAGAACAAATACGATGCCTTTCTTCATGTACTTATGGACGAAAATCCTCAGAGCTGTATGATTTTCTGCGGAACAAGGGAGATGACAAATGTTCTGTTTCAGAAGATGCGCAGGCGGCGGATCTTCTGCGGTATGCTGCACGGGGAGATGGAGCAGAGGGAAAGGCTGAAGACTGTGGACGCTTTTCGCAGAGGATGTTTCCGGTTCCTGATAGCAACGGATGTGGCTGCAAGAGGTGTTGACTTTGAACAGATCACCCATGTGGTGAATTACGATTTCCCCACAGGGAAAGAAACCTATGTCCACAGGATCGGAAGGACGGGGAGAAACGGAAAATGCGGTACTGCAGTCAGTCTGGTTACGGAAGAAGACAAGAAGATGCTGAAGCAGGTGGAGGAGTTTGTGGGGCAGAACCTGCCCTGTATGGAGCTTCCGGTGCCGGATGAAGAAAAAGAAAAGGTATTCTGGAAATCCCAGCGTATAAAAACAGAGGCAAAGCCCCAAAAAGGGGCGGCGCTGAACGAGGGGATCACCCGTCTATCCATCGGCGGAGGCAGGAAATCAAAAATGCGGGCAGGAGACATTGTGGGTGCAGTTTGCAGTCTTGACGGAGTAGAAGCTTCTGATATAGGTATTGTGGATATCAGGGACAGTCTGAGCTACGTGGAAGTTTTGAATTTTAAGGGAGAACAGGTAATAAAATGTCTTCAGGCAAAACCAATAAAAGGAAAGATCCGTAAAGTGAGGAAAACAAAACGACTGAGGGATTAAAGTTGTCAGTATGCCGCAAACGTGATAGAATATTTACATGTTATTACAGTGAAAAACAGAACCATCCCAGAGCGTGTTTGAAAATTCATTCCGGCAGGATGGTTTTTCTTTTCCCATGCAGTATTGATAAGTATCGGATGAGCAAAGGTAATCAGGAAAGCAGGTTGAATCGGCGTGAAATTAAGATCAAAGATGGTGTACGAACAACGGATTGAGGAAGTTAAAAAACTGGCAGGCCGCATCATGCACAAACACTATTGTGAACATGATACAGAATGGATCACCTCTTATTTTGCACCCCAGTTTTCCTGGCTGGGAGCCGGCGAGGAGGAATGTATGTCCGGGCGGGAGGCCTGTACAGAGCAATTTATAAAATACAAGGAGTTTATTCCTGACTGTACCATACGGGAGGAAGAATATGATGTGATATGTCCGGAGGAGGACATGTATGTGGTCATGGGGCGGATGTGGATCGCTACGGATCAGAGTGTGGAGATGTATCTGAAGGTGCACCAGAGAGTGACCTTTGTGTTCCAGGATACAGAGGAAGGATTGAAGTGCTGCCATATCCACTGTTCTAACCCCTATCAGGAGATGATGGACGGGGAACATTTTCCTGACAAGATTGGCAGGCAGTCTTATGATTATGTCCAGGAGAGGCTGGCAGAACTGGAGGAGGAGATAAAGCAGCGGAACAGACAGCTTGAGGTCATCATGTCCTCCATTGCAGGCGGACTGAAGATCAGTAATGATGACGACACGTACTCGTTTGCGTTTGTCAGTAAAGAAGCGGCGGCCTTATTCGGCTATACTGTGGAAGAGTTTATGAAAGTAACCGGCGGTACTGCTGTGGGGACAGTCTACCCACCGGATCTGCCAAAAGCATTGGCAGATTGTGATGAGGCATTTCGGGACGGCAACCTTACATATTCCACCCGCTATCGGGTGCGTTGCAGGGACGGCAGTCTGAAGTGGGTCATTGACAGTGGGAAAAAGGCCCAGGATGCTGACGGCAATTGGATGGTGAACAGTTTATATCTGGATATCACGCGCTCAGAGGAGGCTGCACAGAAGCTGAGAGAGCAGACCCAGCTTCTCACAAGTATTTATGATACAGTCCCCTGCGGTATTATCCGGTTTATGCAGTGCAGAGATGAACAATACCGTCTCATTTCCCTGAATAAAGCGGCACTGTCTCTGATGGGGTATGACAGTCTGGAAGAGGGAATGAATGACTGGCATGAAGGCACCATGGGAGCTGTGCTGCCTGAGGACAAAAGTATTATCCAGGAGACCTATCATCAGATGACAGGTGTGGGTGACTGCCAGGAGATTGAATACCGGGTACGGTGGAAGGATGGGTCCATCCATTGGATGAATGCCACCAATATGGTGGTGGATACCACACCGGACGGAGAAAAAATCCTTCAGAGAACAGTGGTGGATATCACTCAGAGAAAAGCGCTGCAGGAGCGTCTGGACAGAGAGCAGGAGATGTACCGCCTTGCCATGGAAGCAGGTTCTTCCGTTATGTTTGAATATTTGATCGATGAGGATGTATTTATCAGTTTTGAGCCAAGAAAAGGAAAAGGTGTGCTTCGCCATGAATTGAGAGATTACTCCAAAAGGCTGCTGAAGGATCAGATTGTGCATCCTGACGATGTGGCCACTGTGATAGATAATATCTGCAAAGGCCGCACCGAGGTGTTTGAAGTGCGGTGTTCTGTACCGGACGGAGTAAAAGGGCAGTATTTCTGGTATAGGGCCAACAGCAGACTGATGATGGATAATGGAAAGCCCAGCCGTGTAGTGGGGGCGCTTCATGATATCCACAGCATGAAATCAAAGCTGTCAGAGAGCAGTGAGCGCCTGTACATGAGCCAGTCTGCGCTTCAAGCCATCAATGATGTGTATGTCAGTATTTTTTATGTGGATCTGCAGAATGACAGCTATTACGCGGTCCGGCTGCCTGAGGCGGATAAAGGGGGAAGTCTGCCCAGGACGGGAAGATATTCCACTAAGCTCTGCAGATATATCCTGGAGGATATCGACGGTGGAGATCTGAATAAAATGGCGGATATCTGCAGCAGGGAGAGGCTTCTGCGGGAACTGGCAGGCAAAAATGAGCATCTGGAGGTGGAGTTCAGGCATAAGCATTCCGTCCTGTGGCTGAGAATGGAGATCCATCTGGTGTCAGCGGAAAACGATAGGCCAAAGACGGTTATCATCGCCTTCCGGAATATCAGTGAGGAAAAACAAAAAGAGCTGGAGTATTACGAGGAGGAGAAAAAGGCAAAACACGCGCTGGAGGAGGCATACGATTCAGTGAACCGGGCCAATCAGGCCAAGTCGGACTTCTTATCCAGAATGAGCCATGATATCAGAACACCTATGAATGCCATTCTGGGAATGACGGCCATAGCGGAAAAGACACTGGGCGATGAGAAAAAGACTGCGGACTGTCTGAAAAAGATCCAGCTCTCAGGCGCACATCTGCTGGAACTGATCAATGAAGTGCTGGATATGTCTAAGATTGAGTCGGGAAATGTGAGCCTGAGCGAGGATGCTTTCTGTCTCAGAGATGTTCTGAGTGAGGTTTCACAGATCATCAGGCCGGATATAGATGGAAAGAGACACCATTTGTCTGTCAACATAAAAGATGTGGAGCACCCTTCCGTATACGGCGATCCGGTGCGGATCAAGCAGATCCTCCTCAATCTGCTGTCAAACGCAGTGAAATATACCCATGAGAACGGACATATCACAGTCACTTTGGAGGAGAAGCTTTCCAGCGAAAGCGGGGTGGGGTGCTTTGAATTTGTTGTAGCGGACGACGGCATCGGTATGTCAGAGGAATTTAAGAAGAAGCTGTTTCTCCCCTTTGAGCGGGCCGAGGACTCCCGGGTGAGCCGGATACAGGGAACCGGCCTGGGGCTGGCCATCACCCGCAATTTGGTCCAGATGATGAACGGCACCATTGAAGTGGAGAGCCGTCTGAACCAGGGTACAAGATTTATTGTGACCATATATCTGAAGCTGGCGCAGGAGACGGAAATCGGGGAGGAACAAGAGACCATGGATATGCCGGTGGTGGAAACCGTACTGCCGCCGGGTGCCTGTGTGCTTCTGGCAGAAGATAATCTTCTCAACCAGGAGATTGTAAAGGAACTGCTGGCTCTCTCCGGTATTAATTCCGTTTGCACCTCTAACGGACAGGAAGTGGTGGAACGGTTTTTGGCTGACCCGCCGGGAACCTATGCGCTGATCCTTATGGATATCCAGATGCCGGTACTTGATGGATACGGAGCGTCCAGGGCTATCCGCCGCCTGGGTGAAACAGGTGAGAGGCCCGATGCGGCCCATATTCCCATTATTGCCCTTACAGCCAATGCCTTCGCCGATGACGCTTACCAGGCAAAGCAGGCGGGAATGAACGAACATGTGGCAAAGCCGCTGGAGATGGGCCGTCTGCTGGAGATCATGAAGAAATGGACATCATAAATAGTTACTATTCAGCCTTTCGGCTTCATAGCAACAAAGCATGCACACAGACTGCAAAAACCGCAGTCTGGCGCGTGGCTGCCTCGGGATTGCCTTGCAAATGCAAGGCAACACCTCGCGGGACAGTGGAAGACTGAACTGTTACCATAAATATCCTTTTGCCTGCCGGGTGCGGTAATGACTGGGGGTACAGCCCTTGTGATGCTGAAAGAGTTCCGCGTAGTAGCTGGGACTCTGGAATCCGCAGGAGAGGGCAATCTCTGTGATGCTCATGGCTGTGTCTGTCAGCAGGCGCGTACTGACTTCCAGGCGGTAGGCATTCAGGAAATCAATGGGCGTTTTGTTCAGATATTTTTTGAAGATCCGGCAGCATTTGCTGCGGCATATGCTGCCGGCAGCGGCAATATCGTTCAGGGAAAGCTTCTGCGCATAGTTCTGATATATGTAAGAAATCATATTTCTCTGTATGGAGAGGTCGTCCTCTATAACGCTGCTGTAGGAAAGCAGACCGGGGCTTAGAAGACGGTAAAGCTCCATCCAGGCAGCAGTCAGCCGGCTGATCACCATCAGCTCGTATCCGGCAGAACCTTCCCGGCAGTCTTCACATGCCGCGTCGAAGAGCCGGATAATGGCTGCCTCAGCGGGATTGGCGGCATGGAGACGGATATAAGGCAGATCGGGGTGCTCTGCTATGGGATGAATGTATTTTTCCGTAAGCTCGGGATTGGTGCAGAGCAGATGAAGGCGGAAGACAATACAGGCAAAATAGCAGTCTGTTTTGTCATCTGAGAACCCGTAGTGCATCTGACGGGTGTTTACGATCAGTGCGTCGTTTTCGTGAATGGTCAGTTTTTCTCCATTCACATAATAGACCATATGTCCTTTCAGCGCTTTCATATATTCGATATCCTCATGCCAGTGGCAGAGTGCTTCCATATTGGTGTAGGAGGAGAGCCACCGGTCTTTCAGGTACAGGGGGATATTGGGGTTGTTATAATGGACAATTTCCGAGGCGTCTTTTAAAATGCTTACTCCGTTCATAAAACCTCCTTTAAAAATACGATTGTTATAGGATAATGGCATATTTTGATAGAATACACCTGATCAATACACTATTATTATACATGAAAATACTTGTTTGTGAAGGAGAAAAGAGATGGATAATATTACGCGCAGGGATGCCGGACTTCCCTACATATCAGATGATGCTGTATTTGAACAGCAGAAGATCACAAGAAGACTTTTGAGAGAATTTAACACCACTGACCCCTCAGATTTTGAGACCCTGGGAAGACTGGCCGGACGGATCGTAGACGGCGCGGAGGAAAATGTCTCCATAATGCCTCCGTTTTACTGCGATTACGGCTTCCATATCCAGGTGGGCAGGGGATTTTTTGCGAATTATAACTGTACCATACTGGATGTGGCAAAGGTCACAATAGGAGAAAACGTTTTGTTTGCGCCGAATGTATCCATCTATACAGCAGGACACCCGGTGCATCCTGTATCCAGACAGTCAGGATATGAGTACGGAATTCCCGTATCCATCGGTAATAATGTTTGGATCGGAGGAAATGTAGTCATTACCCCGGGTGTGACCATAGGGGATAATGTTGTGATCGGCGCGGGCAGCGTGGTGACAAAAGATATTCCCGCCAATGTGGTGGCTGCGGGGAATCCCTGCCGTGTGATACGTGAGATCACAGACGCAGATAAGAAATACTATTACAAAGACAGAGAATTTGACCCGGAATCATGGGCTGAGATAGAGGCAATGGAAAACGGTGAGTGACAGAGGAATCTTTTATAAAAAATTGTTCACCCTGGTACTTCCCATTGCTTTCCAGAACTTTATGACAGCGGCAGTGAGTGCCTCAGATGCCATAATGCTGGGAGTCATCAGTCAGGAGGCCTTGTCGGCTGTTTCCCTTGCAGGACAGATACAGTTTGTCCTGAGTCTGTTTCTGGCGGCACTGACCATCGGAACCACCATCCTGGCAGCCCAGTATTGGGGGAAAGGGGATAAGGTGTCTGTGGAGAAAATCCTTGCCATTGCGCTGAGGTTTTCTTCTGCCATATCCCTGGTTTTCTTTCTGGGAGCCTTGTTTATACCGGAAACACTTATGGGGATTTTTACTCCGGATGCAGAGCTGACGGCACAGGGAGCGGAATATCTGCGTATCGTGGGTGTGTCCTACCTACTGATGGGCATTTCCCAGATTTATCTGTGTATTATGAAAAACAGTGGCAATACCCTAAAGAGCACGGTGATCGGCTCTGTCTCCATGGTGACGAATATTGTACTGAACGCAGTCTTTATTTTCGGAGTCTGGAAGATTCCGGCCATGGGTATTGCAGGGGCAGCTCTGGCAACTGTGCTGTCAAGAGTGCTGGAGCTGGCCTGGGCATTTGCGGAGTCTTTGCGGCACGGAAGGGTAAAACTGCACGTGAGATATCTGTTTCACTCTGACGCGGATCTGAAGCGGGATTTCTTTCATTATACACTTCCTGTGCTGGGAAATGAACTGATATGGGGATGCGGATTTACCATGTATTCTGTTATCATGGGACATTTGGGCAGCGATGCGGTGGCAGCCAATTCCATTGCCAATATTGTGAAAAACCTCATCGCCTGTCTGTGTCTGGGACTTGCAAGCGGCGGCGGGATCATCGTCGGAAATGAGCTGGGAAAGGGAAACCTGTCCGGTGCAAAGGATTACGGAGACAGGCTCTGCCGGCTTTCCATCCTCATGGGCGCTCTGTCAGGTCTTCTGCTTCTTGGGCTAAGTCCTCTGATCCTGGGCTTTTCCAATTTGAGTCCAACGGCTCACGGATATCTGAAGGGAATGCTCTTTATGTGCACGTATTATCTCATAGGAAAGTCTGTGAATTCCACTGTGATCGCCGGCATTTTCTGCGCAGGGGGAGATTCCAGATTCGGCCTTTTCTGCGACGCGGTTACCATGTGGGCGGTGACAGTTCCGCTTGGGCTGCTGACTGCATTTTTTTTTAAAATACCAATTTTGGCTGTGTATTTCATCATTAATCTGGATGAGATCATAAAGCTTCCGGCTGTTTACAGACATTATAAAAAATATAACTGGGTGAGGGATATCACCAGGAGCAGTCAGTAAAAAACAGCAGTACATTGTTACCTTTCAGGATGCCGCACCGATACCGGAAGAGAACCTAAAGCAGGAATATCTATATATAGACTAAACATCAAAAATATATAAAAAAGAGTAAGAACGGGGCAGTGGACGGATATGAGCAGAGTATTGATTATTGAGGATGATGAGATATTAAACGCAGGTCTTTGCTTTCACCTGCAGAGAAAGGAAATTGAGGTGGAGCCTGCGTATTCGCTGGCGGAGGCGGAGGAATATTTAAAGGGGCATGAACCGGATCTGATCCTTCTGGATGTGAATCTGCCGGATGGAAACGGTTTTGATTTTGCCCGGAAGGTGCTCACAAAACAGTCCGCTGCCTTTGTTTTTCTGACTGCCCACAATCTGGATGACGATGTGATACAGGGACTGCAGTTAGGGGCAGACGATTATATCACAAAACCCTTCAGCATCCGTGTGGTGGTGGAAAAAATACAGACCATTCTGCGAAGATGTGCCAGGGCGGATAAGGACTCCAAAATATATGTCTGTAAAAATCTGATAGTGGATTTTGAGAGAAGAACAGTCAGCAAAGACGGGCGGATGCTGACTCTGACACCTACGGAATTTAATCTGCTGGAGTTATTCTGCAGAAATCCAAACAGGATCCTTTCAAAGGAGCTTCTTCTTGAAAAAGTCTGGGATGACAGGGGAAATTATGTCAATGACCATGCACTCACATTAAATATCAGCAGGTTGAGAGGAAAGCTGGAGGACGGGGAGAACAACTGTATAAAAACCGTGTACGGCATGGGGTATGAATGGGTGGGAGGCAGCAGGTAATATGAAAAAAATCATACGGCTCTTTCTCACAGCTTTTCATTTTCTAGCAGTATGCGGGGGAAGTATTTTTCTCTTTGTGCAGCCGGTATCCTTTGCCGCAAAGGTTATCTTGTGTGCTGTGCTGTGGGGGCTATGGGCAGCCGGTATGGGCAGCTTCCTGTATTTCAGAAATCAGTATGTAAAATATTCCGGGGATGTATGCCGTTATGCCCAACAGATCATGGAGGGCAATCCGTGCTCGGAAGTGCAGAATCAGGAGACGCTGACCTCCAAGATGGTCATGGAACTTAAGAAAACAGGAGAGATCCTGGAATATAAGGCCAGCGCTGCGGAGAAAGAAAAGGCAGAGACCCAGCAGTTGGTATCTGACATTACGCATCAGTTGAAAACACCGGTAACGAACATAAAAATGTATGGGGATACACTCTGCGAGGAGGAACTGTCAGGGGAAGAGGTGCGGCAGTTTGTTCAGATCATAATGCAGCAGATCGGCAAACTGGAATTTCTCATTGATGCCCTGTCTAAAATGTCACGTCTTGAGAGCAGGATGATGCATATGCATCCCGATCACTGCAAGGTGAACCGGACTGTTTCCCAGGCGATTGACACGGTTGCGTCCAGGGCAAAGGAGAAAGGGATTGAACTGCAGGTAAATGTCAGGGAAACGCTTGAGGTTTGTCATGACAGCAAATGGACCGCGGAAGCTCTGGGAAATATTCTGGATAATGCAGTGAAATATACGGAAAGCGGCGGTAAAATAATTGTAAGCGCACGGAATCTGGAAATGTATGTTGTGATTTCTGTCAGTGATACCGGGATCGGCATAGATTCCGGGCATTACAACCAGATTTTCCAGAGATTTTACCGGGAGGCAAAGGCGGCGAAAACGGAGGGGTTGGGAATCGGATTATATCTGGCCCGGCAGATCATCACCCTGCAGGGGGGATACATAAAGGTAAGGTCAAAAGCGGGATACGGAACAGAATTTGAAGTGTTTCTTCCAAGAAGGGCGGCGTAATGCCGCCTCAGACTGTAGACAAAACGGTTCGCGATGTCATGTCCGCGAACCGTTTTTTTACCCATTTCCAGTTTTCAAATTTAAATTTTATGCTGGAACAGAAAAATTGCAATGATGAAGAGCGGTATTTCGCTCCCCATTTTATCCGCCATTTCCAAATTGCCAGTTTCTTTAGATTCATGCAGCC
>ERZ894236.1513-NODE-1513-length-15844-cov-12.9588_pt1 | contig 15844 bp, 10 predicted proteins | sample MGYA00380297_ERZ894236 | MGnify/ENA primary metagenome ERZ894236 (study PRJEB32331, sample SAMN06328420) | human gut metagenome | biome: human gut microbiome; feature: stool | host: Homo sapiens | collected 2014-08-04 ... | reverse complement strand
GTGCTGTGCCGCGCATAACGGTTGCATCCAGTTTAACGGGGATGATGACGCAGCCATCTTCGGCAGCGGCAAGGTAGGCATTAAAAGCCAAGCGCTTCATGGCTGGCGAACAATCCAAGATGGCGATGTCGTAATCACCGGATGCGTCGTCCAGCGCGAACTTCAAGCGTTGCTCTCGCAGCACAAGTTCGTTTTGGTCCACCAGCTCGATAGTGGATGGAATAAGGAATAGGTTTTCGACCTGGGTGGCATGAACGACCTCGGCAACGGGCTTGTTCTGATACAGAAGACCAATGCTGCTTTTGCCGGTTTGCTCGGCAGCATCGTATGCGCCGAAATAGTCGGTCGCAGATGCTTGCGGGTCAAGATCGATAAGCAAGACACGCTTACCTTGCCTGGCATATATGGATGCCAAGTTAACTGCGGTGGTGGTTTTGCCTACACCGCCTTTGTAGTTGCTGATTGCGAGCGTACGCACGAGTATCAACTCCTTTACATTGGGCGCGGCTCCGTGGTGCTGTGGAAGTGGAACCGCTTCTATTCAATTTTCCAAGCCTGCTCCGCTCTTCGAGCGGTCAGCCCTCCTTACGGTGGCATTCTCTGCAGGTTTGTATTACAGCACCAGAGTATACCACTGACGGAGGACTCTTAAGGGGGATCAAGCTCACAGCAACCTGTCCGCAACATGCGAGGAATCTTCCGTAGTACCCCTATCAAAGGGATGCACCCTGATGACTGCCGATAAGCGAGGGAGTGCAGCGACCGAGCGCGCATGGGTTCTGGCTATTGCCAAGGGATAAGCGAGTAGCGCCAAGCAATGGTTTTGCGAAGCGTAGCGGTTTGTTTTGACAATGTGATTCCGTGAGGCTGAAGAAGGCAAAAGAAATCGGGAAAGCATTGCGACCCTTGGAAAGAAGCAAAGAAAAACTTTGCATTAGCAGACTTAACCTTCTCAATAGCGCAACAATAGGTTATTCTAGTCTATGAGTAATACTGTCTGGTTCATTAAAACAATTTGGGCATTTTAAGCGATGTGGAGCGAGTGCAATGGCTATTAGCTACAAGAAGCTTTGGAAGCTGCTCATTGATAAGGATATGAAGAAAAAAGACCTTGCGCTTGTTACTGGAATCAGCTCTTCTACCCTTGCAAAACTTGGGAAAGATGAAAATGTGAGTTCTGAGACCCTCAACAAGATCTGTATTGCTCTTGAGTGCGATATCGGGGACATGATGGAGATTACCAACAACGAGAAGTGAGGTCTAGCAGAAAGAGCTGTCGACTGTATTTGGCGAGGAGGTGAACGATGGCCGTTCGAGCACGTTGGGATAAATATGAAGCCGCTGTACTACTCGATGCATATGTGAAAACTGTTGACGAAATCATAACCCGGTCTGCTGCTATTGAAAAAGTTTCCATGATGCTCAGAAAGCGAGCTCTTCTTGCTGGTGAAACTATTGACAGCTCTTACAGAAACACTTCTGGTATTAGTTATCAATTTGGCGTGATGCAATATGCAATGACGTACGGGAAAAAGGGCATACCCCAACGCTCAGTCCTTTTCCAAGAAATAGTCGATTTATATAGAACAAATCCTGCTGAGTTTGCCAGCATATTGGATGCTGCGATACAGATGTCAAATGACATAACGACCGAAGAAGGCAAAGTTGGCCAAGAGTCCTTTGAGCAAACGACAATTAATCGTAACCCACATTCTGTTCAACTCGAGAGCTCAGGCGATATTCTCATAGAAGCCATTCGACAAAATGGCATTAAATATGCTGATAAGAGAGATAAGGGCGGATGTCCCTGGATTATCGGGGGTGAAGAACTGTCATCTTTTGTAGGTGATGTTCGCAAGCTGGGGGTTAGATTCTCTTACAAACGGAATGGGGGGGCGAGTTATCGGCGGGCATCCAGGATGGTGGACAAAAAACCAAGCGAAACTCGGTAGTTCACTTGTTTTGCGCACAAATTGTAGCCTTGAACTTAACGATAGCTCTAGCACCGCGCACGGTGAAGCGAAACAGAACAATACTCCAAATACAGCTACTGGATTCAAAGAGTGGATGATTAATGGCGGCCTTGCCGAGAACTCGGCTCGGAGCTACTCTTCAGCCATAAACAATGCCGAACGGTTTGCCAGAGAGCACGGTTACGCGGATATGTACTTCTATGGCAACAGCGATGTGCAATCTGTCAAGCGGATGACCGATCAGCTCTTTCGAGATTCTGAATTCGTTGACTACAATAATGAGCAGCACAATCGATTAAGCGCTGCATTCAAAAAGTACATTGATTATCTTAATGGTGTTGTGCCATTTGATGGAAAGTCTGCGATACATAAGCATATGAGGCAAAATTGCACTTTACCGTCTGACGTGCAAGATATTCTCGTGGATGTTGTTACCGAAGGATTTTCTAATGGCGTACGGCTTGAGTCCGTTATCGACCGAAAGAAAATTGCTCGATTATACAAAGAGCGGACCGGTAAAGACGCCCCAAAAGACGAAGATATTGAAAGCTGTCTAATTGAGCACGGTATTACGTTCAGCGGAAAACTGTATTTAATTGGAGCTTCGACGAGGCAAGTAATCCTTGAGCAATTGGAGATAGAAAAGAATAAGGGCCATAGGGTTTTCTATTATGAAGAGCTTTACAGTGCTTCGGCAGACTACTATACAAGCAAGATGATTTACTCTGCTGACGCTTTGAAACGGATTATCGAAGAGTCTGGTGCTCAGCTTTTCTACCATAAGAGTTATTGCACAACAACGAAAGATGTATCGGTCGAAGATGAGTTAATTAGATCGTTTGGCGAGAAAGTTCAGCTTACTGTTGAGGAAATCAAGAAGAAGTTGCCATATATCTCCACGAGTAAAATTGCCTCATCGTTATCCCAAAGCAAAAGATTTGTTCGCGCGCGCGCCGGCGAATACGCTCGAGTTGATGGCATTGAAATCAATTCTTGCGACATTATTGATGCTCGGACTTTTGTAAAAGAAGAAATAATTAAGCGTGGGTTTGTGTCCCTCGGAAATCTTGATTTTTCTCATACGTTAGGTGATAACCCTACACTTTCTGAGGCGGCGGTTCGCGATGCATTTTTTATTAAAATTCTCGAGCATGATTACAGTAAAAAAGGTCAAATCATCACACGTATTGGTGAAGCGATTTCAGCTAATGATGTGATGAGGGAATCTTGCCGGAACCTAAACAGAGCAACGCTCAATGAGCTTGATGTTTTGGAGAAATCCATCACCGGACAGGCACGAAACACAATACTTCCTATTGCCTTCGAAACTATGGTTAGGATAAATCAGGATTCATTTGTATCCGATACCTTTGTCGACTTTGACGTTGATGCTGTCGATGAGGCTCTTGGCCTTTTCATAAACGACAGCATTGTGCCCATCAAGGCAATTTCAAGCTTTAACTCTTTTCCTTACGTTGGACAGCCATGGACGCTCTACCTACTGGAAAGTTATGTAGCGCGCTACAGCAAGCGTTACAGAATTAACGGTGGTCCTGCGAGAACAGGCGCAGTTGGGGCAATATACCCAAAGAATCAGAATTACCCGAGTTACGGTGAGCTTTTGGCTCACGTGCTTGCCAAAAGCTCACTTGACTTGAGCGAAGAAGAGGCAGCTAACTACCTCATAAAAGCGGGGTTCGTATTACGCAAGACCGCACTTATCAGAACAGCTATTGAGCATGCTCGCGCACTTAGAAATAATAAAGGACAATGAATTGTACAGTTATAGATACGACATAGAGACAGGCGGCATTCTTTTGGGCAATGATATTGCCCAAATGTCAAACGAACCACGTCCCGTTTATGCCTCAGAACTAGAACTTCTAGGTATGGACAAGTATTGGCATTTCGACAATCAAGATGCTAGGCCTTATCTATGGGCTGAAGCAAATAACTACATATACCGTGGCATTAAGTTTGCCAGAGCAAAAGGTGGATCGCTAAGCGAGGATCCCGTATTAGAAATCCTCTACAACAAAGCAGATGATGCAGAACAACGACCACTCCTTCCGTTTGGCGAGACGCTTATCCCAGTTGATCTTGACGCCATGATCACACGCAATCGTGATGTCCTTGATATTCTCGAACAAATGACTGTAAAGAAAATCTACGATTACTATCGGCGATATAAAAGCAAGCTCGATTGCTTTCATGTGGCCTTCTCTGGCGGAAAGGATAGTATCGTCCTTCTTGAGCTCGTAAAAAAAGCATTACCACGAAGCGGCTATATCGTTGTCTTTGGTGATACAGAAATGGAATTCCCCGACACTTACGAAGCTGTTCGCCTTATCGAAGAGCAATGTCGTGAAGAAGGCATAAATTTTTACCGCGCTAAAAGCGATTTAGATCCCATGGACTCTTGGAGGCTATTCGGCCCACCATCCAACGTGCTCAGGTGGTGCTGTTCAGTACATAAATCTGCCCCACAGACTCTAAAAATTCGCGAAGTGCTCGGAAAAGATAATTATGTAGGAGCGGACTTCGTAGGCGTTAGAGCCCACGAAAGCTTGCGTCGATCGGAATATGAATATGAGAATTATGGCAAAAAACAAAGAGGTCAGTATTCTCTAAATCCAATCCTAGAGTGGTCGTCCGCTGAGATATGGCTTTATATCTATGCTCACAAACTTGTTATCAACGAAGCGTACAAGAAGGGCAATTCAAGGGCTGGTTGCCTGCTTTGTCCAATGGGCGGCGGTAAAGCAGACTTTTTTAGACGCGCAGCGTATGGCAACGAAATACAGCGTTACACCGATGCAATTCGTGAAATAATCGACGATAAATCAATTGATACATATATTACAAACGGAGGATGGCTCGGGCGACGCAATGGGCGCGACATTAAAGACAATGAATCCAACTATATTGAAGACACGAGAAATGGGTATCTGTACATCACTATCCCTAAGCCTAAGTCTTCGTGGCATGAGTGGATAAAGACTGTTGCGGATGTGCCAACGTCGCTCGTCGTTGATTTAGTCGACGGAAAACTTGTAGTGCGTATTCCCGAGGCGTTAAATAAAACCTCAATAGCAAAACAAATCAAACAAGTATTTCATAAGGTTGCCTACTGCGATGCATGCCGCGTCTGTGAGGCGAACTGCCCACATGGCTGCATTAGCTTTATTTCTGAATTGCACATAAATGAGCACTGCACAAAATGTGGTACATGCAGAAAGATTGAATCTGGGTGCCTCTTATATCACTCACTACAGCTACCTAAGAATGGAGGAAGGGTAATGAAGAGCTTAAACACGTTTGCCGATCACGCACCAAAATATGAATGGGTGAAAGAGTTTTACGAATACGGAAACGAATTCTTTGAGAACCACACGCTTGGACCAATGCAAATATCCATGTTCAAGAGATTTCTTACCGACGCAGGCCTCATTGAAAAGAACCGCGTTACAAGTTTTATGGAACTAACTTCGATGGTCGGCTGGGAGAGCGATGTGAGTTGGGGCTTGATTCTCGTTCAGCTTGCCTATGCAAATCCGCAAATCCGTTGGTACATCGATCATATGTCAACGGGTGAGCGTATGCCGCGTACATATATAGAGGACCAGCTTGTTGACGAAGGCGTTAGCGAAAAGGATGCAAAGTCGATTACGAAGGCTTTCGGGCGACTCTGTGACTTACCACTTGGCACAGTTCTCAATTTTGGCAGCGTTGAAAAGAAGGGCCGGCAGATTCTTTCGATTACACGAGAGAAGACGACTCTTAGTGACGACCGAGTGGTTCTTTATGCCTTGTATCGATTTGCTGAAGCGTGCGATGGCTACTATCAATTCACTCTTTCGAGAATTCTCGACGATAGCGTTGTTTCCGACGGAATCACTCCGTCTAGGCTCTTCGGTTACGATCCTGACGAAATGGAGCGTATCGTCTTTGGTCTTTCTGCTGGATATCCCGACTACTTCTATGCGACTTTCACGCACGGTTCAGAAAAGATTCAGCTTAGGGAGCGTAAAACATCGCAAGACGTACTCGATATGATTGCCGGTCAGGAGAAATAATGAGCACCTACAGCGACTACTTTGACATTGACGAAGGATATTATCCAGAAATTAATCCCAACTCGATAAGCGACCCCAGCAATAGGTGGGACAGAACTTTCCCACATAAGACTTTCGTGGAGCTGCTGCAAGCAACCGAACGCATGCTTGCGAGGGAAAACAACTCTGACAAGAAAGGTATCTGGATTGAAGGCGCTTATGGTACGGGAAAATCAAGAGTCGCGTGGACCCTTAGAAGCCTTCTCGAGTGCTCGCCTGATGAATTAGCGTCGTATTTTAGCGAATGCGACACCCTTCGTGATCTGCCAGATCTACGCGACAAGCTTCTCGCTCATAAGAAAGACCAGATTGTCACCGTGTACAAATATGGCTCCGGAGAGATTAATTCCATCCATAAGCTAGTCATGACGGTTTTTGAAGAAGTAAGCCAAGCTCTTCGTAATGCCGGCTTCAACTATATGGGTGAACGAACTCTTCGAGGGAAGATTTCGACTTGGCTTTCCGACGAAACCAATCAGCAGGTATTTGGCCTCTACATGAGCAAGCCCGAGTACTGCGGTCTTGGCAGCTTCGCTGGCAAGAGCATTGACGACATCGTTGCCCAGTTGAACAATCTTGAACAAACTGCAGATGTTCTTATCGGTGACATTCTCAAACTTGCCGAGCAGGAAGGCGTGAGAGCATTTGACATTGACATGGATGATCTCACGGCATGGATCAAGGATGTTATAGAGGAAAACCGCCTGAAGGCAATCGTGTTTATCTGGGATGAATTCTCGTCTTATTTCAAGAACAACAGGACGACGCTCGATGAATTCCAGAAGCTGGCGGAACTCTCCAATGAAAAACCCTTCTATTTAATGATAGTCACCCACATGTCCCAATCACTTGTAAGCGAAGGGGACCAAGCTTTCAAAATTGTGCGCGATCGCTTTATCCGCCGGGAAATAGAAATGCCCGATACCGTTGCCTTTGATCTTATTGGGCACAACGCGCTCAAAGTAAAACCCGTTGCCCAGGATGAGTGGAATGAACTTGCTGACGATCTTAACAGCCGGATGGTCGATTCTCGCAAGCGTGTTTCCGAAGTCGTCGGAGCTCCTGAAAGAACTCTTACAAAACTTCTTCCAATCCATCCGATGGCGGCTTTGTTGTTGAAGTACATCTCTACGGTGTTTGCTTCAAATCAGAGGAGCATGTTCAATTTCATCAAGAATCCGGAAACTGATGATTTGCAGGCTTTCCAGTGGTTTATCAACCATCATGGTCCCGACGATGGCGATTTACTCACAATCGACTATCTTTGGAATTTCTTCTATGAAAAGGGAACCGACGAAAACACTTCTTTGAGTGGTAGGAGCAATCTTGATTTCATGGTTGCTACTATCCTTGACGCATACCCCAACAATGAAGGGAAGCTGCATGATGAAGAGCGGCGCGTACTCAAAACCATATTGATGATGCAGGCTATTAGCCAAAAAATTAATAATAGTGTTGAGATCTTTCGTCCAAATGATAAAAACATTAATCTTGCCTTCGAAGGCGACCCCTGGCTTGAAGCAAATCGTGCTACCAATATTGCCAAAAATATCCTTGTTAAGCAGGGAATACTCTACATTAAACCAACCGACAAGGGTGATGAATACGCAGTTGCCGCTGTTGCCGGTGATCAGGTACAGATCGACAACATTAAGCGCAAGCGCCTCTCTGAAACCAAGACTGCCAAACTCGTCGATGACGCGCAATTGTTGACGGCTATCACGCTCAGCCCCTCACAAAGGACCCGATACCAAGTCGAAGCGGTGACTGTAGATAATTTCAAACCAACGATAAACCGTATAGCCAATGACAGGCAGACATTCCAATTCCGTGCCGTTGTATGCTTCGCCCGAACGGAAGTCGAGCAGATGAAGATGCGGGAACTTGTCAAGGATGCCGCCGCAGAACCAATCTATGAGAGCATTTCGTTCATTGACACAAGCGCAACCCTGTTAGGGCAAGAACCCTTCGAACGGTGGGCGACTTTCGTCGCAAATGAGGAATACTGGCGCAGCAAAGATGGCAAGCTTGCTGATAACCAGGGAAAAGAGGCCTCCAATATCCTCTTGGGCTGGAGAACCGATATTGCAAACGGGTCGTTCGAAGTTCGCTGCGGCAGCCTCGTAGAGAACTGTCCTTCGTCCTCTATGCTTATCGGCGCACTTGAAAGAATCGTGTTAAAGAAATACCCCTTGTCTTTCGATTCGGTTAAAGTCTCAGAAAACTTCTTTTCATCAACTGCTGTTGTCAATGGTGCAAAGCTTGGCATTTCGGAGGACAGCGGAGGCGTTTTTCAGCAAAACGGCGTATCGACATTGTTGCAGGGTGTTCGGGGTATCGAAAAATACTGGGAAGATTCTCAGCGAAAAACACTAGCAATTAGTAAGCTTAAAACAAGCTTGGATAAACTAATTGCAACTCGCCTTGCGGCCGATGCCCGAGTTTCTATAAGCGAGATATTCGATTATCTTACTGAGCAAGGTTTTATGCCGTGCAATCTTTATGCCTACCTGACTGGATTTCTTTTAAAGGAATATGCCCAGGAGCCCTATCGCTTCGGCGTTGGCACTTCAGGTGATGACGGTGGAAGAATGACAGTAGAAAAGCTTGCCGAATTTATTGGGGAATACATCAAACATAAGGGCGTAAAGCCTATCCGCAACTATCACGAGAAATACATCGAAGTTATGACACAAGAGCAAAAGCTCTTCGTTGATTTTGCGAGAGACGTATTCGATATACCAGATAACTTATCCGTAGAGCAGGCGGCAGCTCATGTACGTAATAAACTGAAGGACTTTGGATATCCAATATGGTGTCTAAAGTATATTGATGACTCTGCCTTAGATGGCTTCATCGACAAGCTATCCGCGATAGCTTGCACAAAGACCGGCGAGAACGTACCCGCACTTGCAAATGAGTTCGGTCGCATGCTCGGCGATATACCTACTGCAGCGCAGAATCTTTCACGACTCTTTACGCAGGAGAATGGATCAAAGGCAATAGGTGAATTCCTTCATGACTTTGAGGGTGGTGAGCTTATTCGCATTTCAAACGCTATTGGCGTCGATGATGTACTTGGTGATGTGAGAAGACAAATTGGGGCAGGCGAAGCGTTGTGGCTTTGGGATCAAGAAACCGGCGAAGACGAACTTAGGAAACTACTTACGGATTATCGCATTGTCGAGCGCTCAAGCGAATTCGTTGGTAAAACCAACTCGCTTTACAAGTGCATAAGCGCCTGGGTAGGTTTTGCGCACTTTCTTAAGACACCCCAATCTGCACTTTCGGACAGTATCCCGAAGCTAAAGGTGTTCTTCCGTCTTCTCGCCGATATTGTTAAAACTGGAGACCTAGCACATGACAAGAGGGCAGACTTTCTTCAGCAGCTTGAGCAGCAAAGAGCCCCGCTTGCATCTCTTGATGAAAAAAAGAAAGATATCTTCGCGAAAACGTATCAGTTGCATCTAACTGGTTTCAGTAACGAGGAAATCGACAGGCTCTATTCGCGGCTACCAGACAACTCGTTTCTTTCGAATCTGTCAGACTTTGAGAAGACGGTGCAGAAATCTGCCAGTGAAGCGAGAGCGAATCAAAAGAAATTTCAGCTTCATACGCTGTGGGAAGGAATCACTCAATCAAAGAACGGGGTAGAGTGGTCCGCAAAGCACCGTACGCCAATCCTTGCACTTGTACCTAGCGATGAGCAGGTTGAAGCAAGGAAGCTCTTTGGGGCCCTTTACAGTAACAATCCCGAACCAAAAGACGTTGAGCGCGGGCTAGAGTATTTACAGGCATCGCCATCATTTTTGAAGCTCATGTCTTCCAACGAAGCCGTAGAGGAAGCTTTTGTCGAGCAAGTTATTGGAAAATATAGGCCCATACTTCAGAACGCAAACGAGGTCAGAGACCATCTTGAGAAAACAGTACCTGTTTCCGCATTCAGCTGGTACGGTAACCAACAAGTGCACGATGCTGTTCGAGAGCTTGCAAAGTCAAGATACCGCCTTGGTGGCAACGAGGGGGTAAAGCAGCTGATTGATGATATGGATGCCGAAAGCGTCAAAAGGTATCTTAAAGAACTTGTTGCTGAAAACGTTGAAGTCGGTATTGAAATCATTAACGACAGAGGAGCTGAATAGTGGCTTCTTCTCAACTAAATCGCGCTAACCAGCTGATTAATGCCTACTTGAGCAGCGATAGCCCGTACCCATATTTCGTGTCCGTAGATGGAAGTGATGAGTACAAATCTATCATCAACGAACACCTGAGCTTTGCCAAGATACATATCAGTAGCTACTGCGAGCAAGAGGATTCGTTTCCTAATGTTGACAGACTCTTTGCCGCCATACAGAAGCTTGGCGATAACTGCATATTGCTCGGTATCGGCGAGAGCGCTTTTCTCGGATGCGAAAGTGCTGATATTTTGCTGGGAAAACTTAAAGACCTTGTTCTTCCCCATAAGCTCGTCGTTGTCTGTCGAGGCATGAGGAGCAGTATTCGCAAAATTGACGAATCTGACCAGAAATTCAATGATCGTCGCTTCGTAATGATTGACTCCTCTGTTGATTACTACGTTATGCGCCTAGCTGAGGATATTCCCCTTCCAACAGATGCCGCGCAGGTTTCCGTCAAACGGGGTTTTCGAAACCTTCTCGCATATCTTGAACATGGCAACTCGGGCACAGTTCTGACCAAGAGCTCTCTCCCACTCAAAAACGTTCGAGAAGTCCGAACGTGCTATATGCTTTTGCATGAGGAGGACAGAATCAACGAGATTGATGAATCAGTTCTTTCTGAAGAATGCTGGCGTTCGTATCTCGAAGATGATGACCTGGATGGCTACAGCCTAACCGAATGGCGAACTTTCCTTAAGCTATTAATTAACGGAACAGATAGCCCATATCTTCAGCTTGTAATTAGCAAATCTGAAAACTATATGGCATACAAGAAAATGCTCTTACAAGCTCTGCTATTTGCTAATGAAAGTGATGTTGACTTTGAGGTTCTGTATAACGATCGAAGAAAAATACTTGAAAAAGAAATCGAAGAAACGGACATGGTTTCTTATGTTGTCGAAGCAAAACGCCTGGGAAATAGGAGGATTCATTACCTAACTGACATTACAAGGATTGAACGTCAGGCTATAGTCGAGGACATAGTGACGAATGGCGAAATTCCCGCTGATATCAGCCGAGTGTATCCAGCCTTATCGGAATATCTGTTCGACTATGCTTTTAATTGCAGCGATGGTGAACTCTTTTCTAATTATTTTTCTAGGTACAAAAGACAGAAACTATTAAATGAAATCGAGCCTACTTTTTTAGAGCAGGTGTTCAACCTAGCTCAGGATGGCAATAGAGTTTATACCTCGCTCGAATCAAGAAATTCCATCATCGAGCGACTGTACAGTCCGGGTGACTTCCTCTATTGGGTTGATGCCCTTGGAGTTGAATACCTTGGGTATATCCAGGCACGCGCGCAAGCACTTGGTCTCAGTATGAACACACACATTGCTCGCGCATCTTTGCCGACTCTTACATCTCTCAATAAGGAGTTCTATGACAATTGGCCTGGAGAAAAATGCTCGTCGAAGAAACTGGACGAGCTTAAGCACAATGGCGAAGAAGGCCCCGAAAGTAAAATCGGAGAATTCCCGACCCATATAGCCCGGGAACTTGAAATCATTGACGAGTTTTTAGCACTTGCTCAACGACAGCTAGTCAGCCATGATTTCAAGCGCTTTGTCATAGCATCTGATCATGGCGCAAGCCGATTGGCTGTTATTTACGACTGCGAAAATAAATGGGCCATGCAAACAAAGGGCGAGCATTCCGGGAGATGCTGTCCAGTTAACGAAATTGACGAGAGACCACCCTGTTCAACTGAAGAGCACGAGTATTGGGTGCTTGCCAACTATGACCGATTTAAAGGAAGTCGAAAGGCCTATGTTGAGGTTCATGGCGGTGCCAGTTTGGAAGAAGTTCTTGTTCCAATCATTGAGCTTACGCTCAAAAACGCTTCTATTGAAGTCCAATGTATAACCGAGACCACATATTCAAGCTTTAAAGAGTATCCGACCGTAGAGCTGTTCAGTATATCCTCGCTTAAAAACTTGAGCGTACGACTCAATGGAAAAGTTTACTGTGCTTCGGCAATCGATGACAATCTCTATGAAGTCGTATTCGACGATTTGAAAAAAATTGGAACTTATACAGCCGAAGCATACGAGGGTGACGATTTGATAGGTGAAATTACTTTCTCCGTTCAAAAACGCACTGCAAAGACAAATGACGATGATTGGTTTAACTAAGGTTGGTAAGCATGATTGAAAAACTAAGAACTTATTTCGATGATATGGTGGTTTACAAAGACCTCCGAACCAGCAACTTCTTTTCAGCATTAAGCTTGCCGTCTTTTATGCGAGATTGGCTTCTGAAGCGCTTTGAAGATGAAGATGGGCGCTTTGACAACGATGAGCTTTCTGAGTTCGTTCAGAAGTTTATTCCTCGAAAAAGCGATTGGATGGCAATCAAGAGTCGCATCGTAAAGGACAATGAAAGAGAAAAGATTCTTGCGAAGATCTCCATTGAGGTAGATGTCAGGAGCGGAGAGGTTTCGTTCTCGCTACCTGATTTTGGACTCGCAGCAAAAGAAACCGTGATTGAAGACATGGTTTGGGAGAGGGCCAAAGATGATCTTGTTAGCGGCCGAGAAGTATGGGGCATGCTCGAGCTTGGGTATCGCCCTCCTGACGACAGCGTTTCGCCGAAGTTGCCCGGTAAAATACGCCTCGTTAGTTTCAGAAACTTTCGACCCTATGAAACCAGCCTCGATTACTACAAGGACGCACGAGATCAATTCACAACGGAAGAATGGATCGACCTGCTTCTTGGAGCGATAGATTATAATGCCGCCGGCTATAGCAGTGAAGAAGAGAAGCTTACCATGCTTACGCGACTGCTGCCTTTCTGCGAGAAGCGACTAAATCTTATCGAGTTGGCACCGAAAGGAACTGGCAAATCCTATCTCTTTGGAAGAGTAAGTCGTTATGGGTGGCTTTCTTCCGGGGGTGTTATGAGCCGAGCAAAAATGTTCTACGACATTGCCAAGCGCAGCGAGGGCCTTGTTTCTGGGCATGACTTTGTGACATTGGATGAAGTTCAAACAATATCATTTACGGACGTTGACGAGATGCGCGCAGCACTCAAAGGCTATCTAGAATCCGGTGTATTTACCGTAGGTAACTACGAGGGAGTTGCTTCTGCTGGAGTAATCCTTTGTGGCAATATTTCAAAAGAAACAATGGACCAGGATGCTACGACGGATATGTTCCGGGAGCTACCCAGCGTGTTTCACGAATCGGCCTTAATTGAACGTTTTCACGGGTTTATCAAAGGGTGGAACATACCTCGCATGAACGACGACCTCAAGATATCGGGATGGGCTCTCAATTCAGAGTATTTCTGCTCAATTCTGCACGAAATACGGGATGATGTTAGCTATCGAGCAGTTGTTGACCAATTAGTTGTCGTACCAGATTCGGCTGACACTCGTGACACGGAGGCGGTTAAACGCATTGCAACTGCTTATCTTAAACTCCTGTTTCCAAATGTAAGACATGCAGAAGATATTAGCCCGCGCGATTTCAACCGTTACTGCCTTCGCCGCGCCTGCAATATGCGCGCAACCATAAAGATGCAGCTCGGCCTCATGGACATTGAATACAGAGGAAAAGATATTCCTAGGTTTGGAGTTGATGACAGTTTCTATGAAACAAACAACGTGTAAGTCCTGCTTTAAGGTGCCGCTTACTAAAGATGAAATTGGATTATGTATAAAACTACTTGGCGACGAGGGCAGCAACCTTTGTACTGAATGTCTCGCAGCCTATCTTGATTGCACTGTTGAAGACTTGCTAGAGAAAGTAGAGGAATTTAAGGACGAAGGATGTGAGTTGTTTTAATGACCTCGAATGATACCCCAGAAATGGTCTATGCCGACAATGCAGCAACTACGCGCTTAAGCCAACGGGCATATGAAAGCATGCTTCCGTTTCTTCGAGACAACTTCGGGAATCCTTCGCAACCATATGCTTTTTCCCGAGACGCAAGACGCGCCATTAAAACTGCACGTGAAGCAGTTGCCCAGCATATCAACGCTGAACCCGAGGAAATCTATTTTACTTCTGGTGGAACCGAAAGCGACAACTGGGCAATAAAAGGTTTTTCGCTTCGGGATGCAACAACGAAGGTTTTAGCTACCTCCCAGATAGAACATCATGCCGTACTTAACAGCGTTGAATCAATGGGCGTCATTGGGCATCGCATTCATTTGTTGCCTGTTGATTCTGGCGGGACTGTTGATCTGTCGGCAGCTGAGAAAATTGATTTTGGCGATAACGGATTAATGAGCCTCATGTTCGCCAATAACGAAATTGGCACCATGCAGCCCATTAAACAGGCTTGCGATTTTGCGCATGAGCAAGGTGCATTTTTTCACACTGACGCTGTTCAGGCAGTTGGGCACGTGCCTATTAATGTCAAAGACTTAGGGGTGGACATGCTTTCCGCCTCCGCGCACAAGTTTAATGGACCACGTGGCATCGGTTTCTTGTATGTCAAGAAAGGAACACCTCTAAGTGCGTATGCAAGCGGTGGTGCCCAGGAAATGGGCTTGAGAGCGGGAACCGAAAATACAGCGGCTATTGTTGGACTTGCCGCAGCTCTAGAGGAAAACTGTAGTCAGATGAATGCAGCTGCAACAAAACTTTACGAACTTGAAAAGGCCTTGGTTTCCCATCTCACTTTGAAACAACTGATTTTTCGAAGGAATGGTATCAATCAACTTCCAGGGCTGTTGAGCCTGTCGTTCTATAACGCATCAGGCGAAATGCTTCTGCATCGGCTTGATTTAATGAAAGTATACGTTTCAACAGGATCCGCGTGTGATGGCTCGACAACGCAAATCTCACATGTTCTAAAGGCTATTGGACTGGAAGAAAAGTACGCTCTCGGGACAATACGCATTTCCCTTGGACCAAGTTCGACATTCAGTGACGTATGTAAAATTGCCGACAGCATCCTCAAGATACTTCCTAAACAAACTGCATAGCAGTCATTTTTCGATCGATATCGGTACTGGTTACTATGGGATAGAATGAAATTAGCCCTCGGAGGGTGGAAGACCTCCGAGGGCTTTGTGCTGCCGCCCCGACTTTCGTCGGGGCGGCCACCTCGCCGCTAGCCGAGGTCGTTGCTAGCGTCGGAAAGTGCGTTAACGTGGTAGCGAAGAAGCGCTTTGCTCTCGCCCAGGATGAGCATGGTCACTGCATCGTGGCGGACGGTGCCTTCCGGGATGTCCAGATGCTCTGCCAGATAGGCGGCGGCGATGCGTTCGAACATCTTGCGATCCAGCGCCTCGGCCCCAAGGCCGTTGCCTTCGTTGGTGCGGATGGTGCAGCTGATGAAGGCCAGGTCGTCTTCGTCTCTGGCGATGAAGTCGATCTTGTCGTTGCCGTGAGCCCAACCGGTTTCCAGGATTTCCATCCCGCGACGCTCCAGAAAACGCTCGATGCCGCGCATTGCCTTCTCGTTGATGATTGCTTCCATGGTAATGACCTCCTGCTTGTTTTCGGCCCGCCCCCTTTTGAGCGAACCTTGTGGCTCGGAAGCCATCGGGGTTCTGGGCCCGTGCAAGGATGCTTATTGCGCCGTTTTTGCTACACCGTTCCACGCTCCACTGCTACAGCGTTCC
>ERZ894236.1505-NODE-1505-length-15893-cov-8.84209_pt1 | contig 15893 bp, 20 predicted proteins | sample MGYA00380297_ERZ894236 | MGnify/ENA primary metagenome ERZ894236 (study PRJEB32331, sample SAMN06328420) | human gut metagenome | biome: human gut microbiome; feature: stool | host: Homo sapiens | collected 2014-08-04 ... | reverse complement strand
TCCTGCCCCCTGTATTCACTTATATGGATTAAACTGTCATGATTTCCTTTGTCTTCTCTTCAACAGCCTTGTCTACTTTCTCCACCATCTTGTCGGTCAGCTTCTGCATCTTCTCAGTTGCTTCCTTCAGGTCATCCTCCGACATCTCCCCTGCCTTCTCCGCTTTCTTGAAAGCTTCATTGGCATCGCGGCGGATATTGCGCAGTGCTACCTTGGCGCCCTCGCCCTTTTTCTTCACATCCTTGGAAACTTCTTTTCTGCGCTCCTCTGTCATCTCAGGGAACACAAGGCGGATGCAGTTGCCGTCATTGGTCGGGTTGATTCCAAGTTCCGAAGTCAGGATAGCCTTCTCAATGGGTTTTAAGAGGCTCTTTTCCCACGGCTGGATCACAATCATGCGGGCCTCGGGAACAGAGACATTGCCCACCTGCTGAAGAGGGGTCGGAGTACCGTAATAGTCTACCTTGATCTTATCCAGCACATGGGGATTAGCGCGTCCTGCCCGGATGGTCCCGAAGTCGGATAACAGCACATCCAGCGTCTTATTCATCTTGTCCTCATAAATTTTCAGTTCTTCCATAAGTTCCTCCTGTTAATGCAGCCTTGGCAGCTGCTTAATATGGTTCCTTCCCGCTTTCAAATCCTGTTTTTAAAAATATTTTACAATCCTAAGCCGTTACAATGGTGCCGTTGATACGCCCCTGCATTGCATTGGCAATCCCGTCCTGTTCATTAAGGCTGAATACCGCCATGGGCATCCTGTGCTCCATGCACATGATGGATGCCGTAAGGTCCACCACGGCCAGCTGCCTGTCAATCACTTCCTGGATGGTGATGGTATCGTACTTCCTGGCCTGGGGATTAATCTTCGGGTCACTGTCATAAACCCCGTCAATGGCCTTGGCCAGAAGAATACAGTCAGCATCCATCTCTATCGCCCTCAGCGCAATGCCGGTATCCGTTGAAAAATACGGATGGCCTGTCCCGCCTGCAAAGAATACCACCATGCCCTTCTCAAAGTACTTATTGGCCCTGTCCTTGGAGAACAGTTTTGTCATGGAACCGCACTCAAAGGGTGTGAGGATCTGTGTCATCATCCCGGCTCCCCGGAATATCTCCGACACATAGATGCAGTTCATCACCGTGGCCAGCATTCCAATCTGGTCCGCCTTAGTCCGGTCAATGGCCTCGCTGGTACGTCCCCTCCAGAAATTGCCCCCGCCAATCACAATACCCACCTGTATACCTGCGTCTACAGAGAGCTTAACCTGCCTGGCAACTTCCTTAACCGTCTCTTCATCAAAACCGGTTTTTTTAGGGCCGGCCAGGGCCTCTCCGCTTAATTTCAAAAACACGCGATTCATCTTCATAAAGCCTTTTCTCCTTGTTGCAATATCTGTCGCTATTATAACATAGTTAGGTCAATTTGCAAAGAAAAAGAAATTATTTCTGTTTTTTTCCTTTTCGTCTCACATTTCACAAATAAAAATTGAGATTTTCTGGCTTTTATATTATAATTGAAGAAATGCAATTGCAGGCAGACTGCTGTCTGTGAATCAAAAAGGAGGAAACAATCATGGGTTTGTTTCAGCACAAAAAAGAGAAAAACACGGCAGGACTGCCGCCCTCACCACCTGCCTTCACTCCTGCGGAGCCATCCGGGGATGGAAGGGCCCTCTGCCTCCAAAGGCTGGAAGAAACGTTAGGCTCCCCCTCTTCCAAGGGTGTTGTCCTGAAGCTTTATCTGGAGAACTTCAAAAGCCTGAACAAGTCCTTCGGTTACGAATATTGTGAAGAGCTGCTCTCACAGATAAAGGGATACCTGGGAGAGATGGCCGAAGGTAACATATACCGCTACATAGGTGTCGAGTTCATCATTATCCTGGAGCAGTACAGCGAAGGCCAGGCTTCCAATCTGGCGGATGAGATACTGGGACGTTTTGAGAATGTATGGAAGATACGCGGCGTGGACTGCCTGTGTTCCGCACAGATTGGTCTCTGTTCCTATCCGGGCCATGCGGCTAATGCGGACGAGCTTCTTAAGCGCCTGGACCTTGCCGTTGCTTCTGCCGCTGAGTGCGGCCCCAACCAGATGTCCGTGTATGACAGCAACATGCATACACAGTTCGTGCGCCGCCAGTCCATTGCCATGTACCTGCAGACCGCACTGGAGAAGCACGAACTGGAAGTCCGCTACCGTCCCACCTACTGCCTGAAGGAGGGCCGGTTCACAAGGGCTGATTCCTATATGCGGATTTTCATCCAGGGAATCGGACTTGTAGGCGCTGCTGAATTCCTGCCCATTGCAGAAGACTCGGGGCAGATCCGCGCCATCGGATACTATGCCCTGGACCATGCGGGCAAGAGCATTGCGGATCTGCTGGCCTCAGGCAGTGAATTTGATTCCATCTGCATCCCGGTCTCCCCTATCCTTCTGGTACAGGAGGATTTCATAGACCAGGTAAAGCGTGTCATTGAGACCTACCGGATTCCCGAAGGCAAGCTGGCGCTGGAGGTGGACGACAGCGCGCTGTCCAGTATCTACCTGAATGTGAACATCACCATGCAGGAACTGTACGACATGGGCGTGGAACTGGTCATGAACAACTTCGGTTCCGGCTGCGCACCTGTGACCAGCATCCTGGACCTTCCGGTCAATACCGTTAAGCTGGAGCGCATGTTTGTATGGCAGCTGGAAACCAATCCAAAGTCCGCATCCATTGCAGGCGGCCTGATTCAGATTGCCAAGGAACTGGGCATACATATCATTGCCGAGGGCGTGGAGACAGAGAACCAGCTGAATGCGCTGAACAGCTACGAATGTGAATACCAGCAGGGCTTCTACTACGCTCCTACCATGGAATTCGACGTACTTAAAAAGGTGCTTGGAACCACACTGGATGAGTCACGGGTAACGATTGAGGAAGAAAAGCTGAAGATGAAGAGATGAGCAGGATAATGGATCCACTATCAGGATGGATCCAGGGTGCGTCGGAAAGCAATTTTCCAACACACCCCAAGATGATACGCATACAGGCTGTCCGGTAAACCGCTTACCGGGCAGCCTGTATCTGTATCCGCAGTTCTTTGTTAACGGTTCCGTTCCGGTTACATCCTGCCAGCGGTTCCGTTCCGGCGGTTCCGGGCCAGCCTTCCTCCTCCTGACCATGACACCTGCATCAACCCCCATCTTCCGTATCCGTCACAACATGCACATGCCGGTACGGAATGGAGATGCCGTTTGCATCAAAGTTCTTCTTAATCAGTCTCCTGATATCACTGCAGGCCGCGAAATTATCGTCAAGGCTGTTGGTCCATACCGTGGCCTTCAGGATGATACCGTCATCCCCCAGTTCCTTGACAGCCACGTTCACCTTGCTGCCCTCGGTCTGGTCCGTCCGGATATCCGTTACCAGGGGATGGGACGCAATGGTATCGCGCATGACTTCCATGGCAAGCTCCAGGTCACTTTCATAGCTGACCGCTATCTCCATGTAATTGCCAATGTAATCATTGTTGTAATTGCTGTTTTCAATGATTGCCTTATTAATCACACTGTTCGGGATGATCATCCGGCTGTTGTGATACGTGCGGATGACTGTGTGGCGCACCGTCATGTCCTCCACGATACCCGATATCCCCAGGCTGCTGATATTGACTTTCTCTCCCAGGTTAAAGGGCCTGGACCAGCTGAGCATGATGCCGCTGATTACATCGGCCAGCACCTGCTGGGCCGCAAAACCCACAATGGCAACCAGCAGGGAGGAACTGGTCAAGAGGGTTGCGCTCAGGGCCTTTGTGGTGGTAAAAAGACCGCTGATACAGATACATGCCGTGATGGACAATAAAACCTTTGACATGCTTCTTAAGAATTTGATGTGGATCTGTTCCTTGCGCTTCAGGATAATCCCGAATATTTTGTTAATGGCAAACATACCGGCGCTCCAAAGTCCGCCAATGATTGCTATCTTTATGAGAAGTATTTCCATTCAGACATCCTTTCCTTTTATGGCTGCTGCCTATCAGTCTATCATAAACACCGGAAATTGACAATCCTGGCTTTCTTTCAGCCGTATCCATATTTTTCCAAATCCCCACTGTCCCAATCCAATTTTCCCATTAAATTCCGGGCGGAACATCATGTACAGCATGAACTGCATCAGGTGAAAACCTCCGATTATGGTTCCTGCTGTCCAGAGAAGGATAACCTGAAGCCTCCCACCCCTTTTATCAGGCGCGGGTGCATTAACCGTCTGCCCTGTCTTAACCGCTTCCTCATAAAGCTGTTTATATTCATCCAGCCATACCCTCATACCCATCTAATCAATACCATCACTGATATCCATACAGTACACGCCCGTCTCCCCTGCCGTGTCCAGCCACTCCATACAGGCTTCATGCCAGCCCCTGAAGGCTTCCTCATACTGTCCGGCAAGCGCCTCGTAACGTCCCGTCTCAGACCACTCCTTTCCTGCCCAGAAGGCCTCAGACTGCAGCCAGCCCCCATATAACTCCTGCATCCGTATCTGCAGGGCTTCTGCCTTTTCCCCTGCTGATACAAGACGTTCCAGGGCCAGATTCATTTTCCAGTCCACATAAGCCGACTCAGTGGAAATCTCCCGGAGACGGTGGCGTTCTCCCTTAGGCACTGCGCGCATGCCGGCAATCAGAGCCTGCTCCTCGGCCTTAATCTGGGCCCCGATGGAGACTCCCACCTCCTGCTTCTTCTTCCGTTCCAGATAATGTTCATAACCAAAGGGATAATACATCACGGCCTGGTTTTCAAATATGAGCACCGCATCTGCTATCTGGCGGATGAAGTAACGGTCATGGGACACAAAAAGAATGGTTCCCTTATAGGCGCGGAACGCGGATTCCAGATTCTCCTTTGCCCGTATATCCATGTGGTTGGTAGGTTCGTCCAGGACCAGGAAATTGGGGCGGCTCTGCAGCAGTTCAGCCAGCACCAGCCTTGCCTTTTCCCCGCCGGACAGGGAGGACACCTTTTTCTCCGCCTCCCGGCCCCCGAACAGGTATGCACCCAGGATGCTTCTGGCATCCTTCTGTGTAAGGGACGGGAAAATGCCTGTAAAATGTTCAAATACCGTTTTCCCTGACTCAATTCCCGCACTGTGCTGGTCAAAATAACCGATTGTGGTATGATTGCCCAGGGAAAATTCCCCATCCACAGGTTGAAGGAAACCGGCCACGGTCTTTAAGAAAGTTGTCTTACCTGCCCCGTTGGAACCAAGAATGGCTATCTTCTGCCCCCTGCGTATACGCATGGTGATTTCCAACAGCGCCTTGTCATATCCAACCTTTAAATGTTCAGAGGTGAACACCCATTTGCCCCCTGGAACTTCCGGCGTTATCTCTCCTGTAAAGATGCGGCTGTCATCCTCCTGGGGCCTTTCCACCCGTTCCATCCGCTCCATGGCCTTGCGTTTTGCACGGGCAAAGGATGCCTTATTTGGCTTATGCTTAAAGCGCTCCACCAGGCCGCCCAGACGCTCCCGTTCCTCCTGCTGCCGCTCATAAGCCTTTTTCTGAAGCTGTATCTTCTTAAGCTTTTCTTCCCTGTAATGCGTGTAATTACCCGGATATCTGGTAAGCCTGCCTTCCGACAGTTCATAAACCACATCCGCGGTACGGTCCAGGAAAAAGCGGTCATGGGAAACCATCACAACCGCCTTTTTATACTGCCCCATATAACCTTCCAGCCACTCACAGGTCTCCATATCCAGATGGTTGGTGGGCTCATCCAGCAGCAGAATATCCGGTTTTTCAAGCAGGAGGCGGATTAGGGCAATCTTGGTCTGTTCCCCTCCTGAAAACCGGGATATGGGCTTTTTCTTGTCCTCTTTTGCAAACCCAAGCCCGGTAAACAGCCTGTCATATTCCTGTTCATACTCAAACCGCTCCCGGTCAAAGCTGTCCCTTAAGGGGCAGGACAGCATAAGCAGTTCCTCCACAGTCCGGTGCTCATCCGCAAAAACCTGCTGGGACAGCATTCCGGTCATCACCTTCCTGGAACACAAAATCCCTGGCCCCATCCTTTTATCATCACGGTCCAGTGGGATTGTACCTGCAATCACATTCAACAATGTGGTCTTGCCCGCCCCATTCTTTCCAACCACTGCAATCTTCTCTGTTCCGCGTATCTCAAAATCAATGTGGGACAAGATGACCTTCCCCCCTGCCGACACGGTTCCGTCTTTTATCTGGTATAACATGTCTTTATCCTGCTTCTTTCCTATACGCCGCCCGCGGGCATGATTCTTTCAATGAAATCCATGACTTTTTCTTCGGACTCCGGTCTGTCAGGATAGGAAAATGTCATATCCATGACCATATCATCTATCTTTCTTTTAAATTGGATATGTCCATAACCCCAGCCGTAAAACCTGGTTGCGCTGAAGGTATGTCCTCCTACCGTCTGTTCCGATTCCACAAAGGGTTCCGGATAATTGTACCGGTGTATCAAATCGTAATTATGCTTCCTCATCTGGCTGGAGGCCGGTATCCCAGGTTCTTTATCCTTATAATACCAAATGAACATGGAAAAGCTGCCCTCCCCATCCGTTGTAAGCATATTGAGGTCATAGTATTCCTGATCCGGATCCCCGGCATCCGTATATTCCGCCGTATCCTTCCTATCACTGCCCGGAGGGATCACCAGACGGTAATCCGACCATTCATTGGACAGGACGCCGCCAGTTAAGGATGCCATGCCAAACGGCCTTCCTGTCCCCTCACGGCGGATTGTCCGGGTCTGCGGGACCCCGTCCTGCATCCATGCCCCGGAGGAATCAACCGTGTATCCATCCGGAGTAACCGTGTTCTGATACAGACTGCCCTGTGCATCAAAACAATAGCATTCCGCTGTCCCGTCCAGATTCCCGTCAATCCAGTACCAGTTGCCCTTTAATAAATCACCGTCATGATACCTGTAGCTCCAGATACCCAGATGATCCTGCTCCCACTGTCCTGCCAGGGAAACCATCCCTGTCAAAGGAAGCATCATACATACCAGCAATGACACTGCAGCATTTTTTATTATACCCTTCAAAACATCACACCTCCCTATAAGGGGGATTATACCATAAATATTTATATTCCCACATCATATTTCATTTACAAACTTCTTACAATCTGTTCATATTTCATCTATAATCTGCTCATATTTGATGGATATACTAAGAAGCATAAAGAACATTGCTTATAAGACTTTTTTTCATAATACAGCCGGAGGGAGTAATCCCTGCCGGCTCCTCCCTTTTTGGGGCTTGATTTCAGATGACTGACGTCTCATAATCTGTTGGACCGATTATCCCCGCTTAAACAGATATTGCCTTCCATAGACCGGCGTGGTACAATAGTCCCATCACACCAGTTCCGGGAGGAGTGCGGTCCAGCCCGTATCGCAGGTGTCCGGTCTCACATTGAATATCCCGGGAACACGCTGCGGCTGGCGTGATTTTAATCTGCGCGGTATTACTATATCAAATCTCCTGTCTTTTTCTGGCCATAACTGGCCGGTACATCGTCAAAATGGTCATGGGTAAATGACTCTTTATAAAGCCCGTAATTCCAGCAGATATAACACTCGCCGTCATCATCAAACACGGTTTCATGGGAACGGAAGAAAGCCTTAAAATCTGCCAATGGAATGCCAGGTGTATCACCGTCATAAAGATAATCCACATCAACGGCAAAATTACCATATATGTCATCATACCATATGTTCCGGTTTATTATGCAGGTCAGCCGCTGCGTGACCCGGACTTCATAATAATTGCTGAAGCCGTTCAATTATATTATCATTTCCTTTTAGTCCAATCATCGGGATGGAAATATCCATGTTTGAAAGCCGGGAGGATATCTCCTCGATAAACAGCCCCATTCCGCTGATTTCCTCATTCCTGTCCGAGGTTGTGTCAACACCGCAATTTGGGGAACGGTTTGCCCCCACCATGCCAACGATTTCAAATCCGGACTTATCATACTCTAAGATTTGCTGCACTACATAATCAGCTAACTTTGCCAATTTCCTATTTGCCACATCCTCTTTCATTTCTTTACGGATGCGTGTGTTTTCTACAACTACCGGACTATCCGCGCCATGGATATTTCCTCTGTCAAGCCCTAAACAGCAAAGTTCAGGACAAGGCATCTGAACAATACCGATATCAGCATTTAAGAAAAAAACGACCAGATCCTTGAACGCGGCCGGATAGACCGCGGTCCCATCAGAAATAGAATTTTGGTTCAGAAAACAATGTGCAACAAAAACAACTCTTTTGCTTCTTCCATCATTAAACATAATACCTCCTTACAACTCCCCAGAAGCCTGACTGGAATTTCATTCCCGCTTCATCAGGCACAGCATAGAGCGCCTTGACAAATACGGGATAACGGTCATCCCTTCTGAACAGGACTGCTGATTGGGATATGCCGGCATCCTGCCGCCTCTTCCTTCATTCATGGGATAAATTATATCATATGACCAGTGGGTGCGGCAACATGATTATCGCAAGCATTATAACAGCGGGGAGCTTACCAAGAACCCTGTTGAGATTGTCACAAGCCATACCTATGGCGGAATGACGGCAACTACAACCCAAACCGAATTGCCCGGGCATTTGGCAGGCAGCGGATGAATGGGGCAGAACTTAAGAGAAGTAAGGGAACAAGGCTCGATTCAGGTAAAAAAATGTGAAACCACCATAGGTACCCCTTAGGGCAACACACACCCTAGGATAATCTATATAAGTCCGTGCTCCCGATTTCAAGCAAATTCCCCTCTGGGTCAGCTACATAAAAGTTGCGGATGCCGAAAGGATAGGTAATAGGTTCTCCTGTTGGGAATTGCACACCCAACTTTGACAGGCGCGCATATTCCAAATCCACATCAGCAAAACCAGGCAGCCAGAGAGCAATTTCAAACGTCTGGTTGATACCCCTTGGCGGAATGTAGTCCTCTCCTATTGCTTTGACGAATTCTTCCCTGCTATACATAAACAAGGATAAATCACCACTTCCCGTTTCAAAATCCGCAAATGGACCACCATCCCATTGAGTATGAAAGCCTAATATATCTCTGTAGAACCGTACCATATTATCCATGTTGCCAACCAACAGACTCACACCTACACGTACTTTTTTTCCATTCATCGTCATTTTCTCCTCTATCGTCATCTCAATACCACCAGCCAGTTTTTCCTACATGACAGGACATAAAACTCTGTCATCTGTTAAAACCGTACTTTTATCGCGCCATCCTTCCTTATCCGGACGGGAGTTTATTGGCCTCCCTGATTTTATCGCAATATCCAACAAACAGCGTATCTGCTTCATCATCTGTGAAACGCTTCTCCTTCAGCTCCAACAGATATTCCCTGACAGCCTTGGGCAAATTGCAAAAATCCCAATCCTCCATCTCTTTCATGACCAGGTCCAGGCGCTCCATACCATGGCTGTGACTGACACTGTTGATAAATCCAAAGTATGATCCTGCGCCGACATAGGACTGGATCCGTTTTCCAAACAATAAATCATTGGACTGGTAAGCAGTGATGAATTGGTCCAGGGAGCGCATCTCATTGAACTGCGGCAGGACCGCGTCCAATATACTTGCCTTTAACGCCTCAAACCCAGGAATGAATTTTTCCGTATAACTTTTATATGCCCGTTCTGTATCCCCACAATGCCAGTCAGGAAGCGTCACCCATCCATATCCCCTCCATGGGTCCAGGCAGTCATGGGTATGGATATGATCCGTCCCAAAGGTAACTATGGGCCTTGTGTCAAACACAGGCCTGAATGAAACCCATGGGCGCAGCCTGCTTACTTCAACCTTAAAATAGAATTCCTGCAGCAAGCCATCCATTTCCCGTATATACGTAGTCGGCTTACTCAGGACAAATCCCTGCCCGTATAAAAGCGGCCTCAGTTGGCTGCGGATTAACACACGGGCATTTTTCTTAAAATCAAAATCAATGGCTCCCGACATCTGCAATCCTCCAATTAAAAAACGTCATTCCCTAATCCTGCCTACGTTCAGCCCATCCCCCACGAACAGCACACCCCCATGGTGGTTACAGGTAATCATCCACTGGTATTTCTTATCCACGATATAATAATCGGTAATATACAGGCCCTCCGCCAGTATCCGGGCAATCCCGTCAAGGGTGCCCTCGCCTATCCAGAACTTTGGCCGCTGTCCGCCGTCTTCCAACAGAAGATATGCCCTTTCTTTCCCTTCCTCCACCAGACCAGGGAGTTCCAGGATCCAGTCCCATGCATCCCTGCTGTCAAACACGGCCCGGATTTCCTTATCCTCACGGAATACCCCGTTGGTATTAAGCCAGTGAAGCCCTGTCTGGTATCCGCTGCTTTTATCAACAAAGTTCCATACCACCTTCCTGTATACATCCTCCCATTGGTAAATGGATAAAAACCGGAATGCTGCCTCATCTATATGGTTTTGCTGACAGAACCGCTGGACGGCCATGCGCAGGCCTCCTTCATAATTGTTCCATATACCCTTTTTCCGCTTCATCCTTCTCCTTTTGTACGGGGCCTGAATAGCCTGGAGTCATCCCCCGTCTTTCATGGCTTCCATATGTTTCATAGCAATTGAACAGCACCTCACAATCACAATATCCACCCATTCCTTTTATCTGCGCAATTACTTTCCCTATTTTTTCCGGCGGCAGATGATGCTCCAGCCATTGTCCTGTAAAATGTAATGTATGATTACAGGGATTTCCTGCTAATTGTACTTCTAAGTAATGAAAAAGTTTCTGCACCTTCGTCTTACTGAGCATATACTTTTTATTTTGGGAGGCTTTCCATTGTTTCAACAGCAGCTTCTTTTCTTCTTTTGATAGAAGCTTATGGCTGCCTTCCTGCTGCTTTTCCATTTGCCGGACTTCCCCCTTTTTGTCAAGTCCGCCCTTGTCATGGCAGCGGATGGAATCTGTTTTATTGACCGGAATCCGCAGGGCCGCCCTTTCATTTTCAGCTGCTTTCATCAATAGGATGTCTCCCTGGCTATCCTGACTGCCGGTTATTATATTACCGATTTTATACCGATACAATTCATCTATAAAATGCCCCAATACCAATTGATAAGCATTCCCATCCGGTATAGCTATCTTGTTTGCCTTCATTTTGTCCATGATATCAGAAAGGAATACTTCTTTACCTGTACAATCCAGGTAACATACACCTGCCTATCCTTTTATCCGTTATCACTATTTCCTGGAATGAAGGAAGTGATTCCGGCGGTATCAAGGTTATCCCCCACCTTGCCGGCCATCTTTCATTCATATGGATATTCCGGCTTGATTTCATAGTATACATCAAACGGTTCAAGCCTGCCGGGCATTTTCCATATATCATAGGCACTCCCGGCCGCAATCAGGTTCCGCTTCTGCGTCAATACCATTTTGCCTGGAGATAATTCACATTCATGACCTTTGCATATGCCTTGATTCCCTCCAGGCTGAAGCAAGCAATGGCCTCTCCCATCCGGATTTTCAGACGTTCCCCGTCCGCCGCAATACCTCCATCTTATGATCCATGCAGGCTTATGATCCATGCAGGCTGATGCTCCATGTAGTACAGGTTCCCGTCACATCTTCCTCCTGGTTAGGCTGCTCCGCCCCATAAAGCAGGCGCCGTGACAGCCTCCTCAATTTCTATTTATCAATGCCCTGAATATGGTCAGGGTCCATATATTTCCATGCTTAAATTATAACATATGGTGCGTGTATACGGCAACAGACAGAGAGGGAGATGGAAACCGTTGTGGAATAAAGATGCGCATGTTATACTTTTGTAAACTGATTATTTCTCTACAGCAAAACTGGAATTGAATGGAGATATGGTATGACTTACAATGTAATAAATGAATTGATTGTTTCCACTAAATCATCAGGACATGAAATGTTCTGGAAATACGACGCAGAGTTCTTCATGCTGTTTTATGACAGGTACAGGAACACACCGTTCACAGACATTCCGGATATTGCTTTTATGTATATGGAAATAAATAACTGGCAGGGAATGAGTCTTAGGTGCGGAGTATGGCAATATTACGAGAGCGGCGCATTCCAAAACGGGAAATTTGAAAGGGTACTGTCTTTTCTGAAAGCAACTAACGAAGAAGAAATGGCATCTGTTTATGGATGCGGTATACACGATTATGCAAATGAAAAATATCAGAAAAACTATGACTATCCAGAGGAATGGTTTGATGAAACGGACAAGATAGACAAATGGATAAGCGACAATGAGGTATATCTCTATAAGTGGATGTATGATTTAATCTTGAATCATAAAAGCGAAGTATTGAAGTTTGGAGAAATATAGATTTAAAGATTTGTATTTGTATGTGGTCACAAAAGCCATGGGCAGACAGGATGATTCCTAACGCTGCATGGACGGAATATCCGTATTATGGTAGAATATTTATCATAAGAATAATTCCGGCGCAACAGAACCTAAACAGCCCAGGAAGGAGCAAGGAATGAGTTGGGATGTCATAATGATAAGGACACAGGCAAACAGCGAAGCCATAGACGAGATAAACAGCGAAGATATCATTCCATTTAAGCAGACAGAAATAGCCTCCGTGATAAAGAAAATCGCAAAAAAGCCTGGACTTATTTACAATTGTGATGATTTGTCCTGGCAGAACCTTGACAGCAGCCGCTGGTCAATTGAATTCAATGTTGGTGAACATCCAGATACGGAATCTGTCATGCTGCATATCAGAGGCGGTGAGCCAAAAGAGGTATTTGCTGTTTTAATGGCCGACTTAAATACCCGGCTCATCGACTGCAGTACAGGCAGATTTATCAGCCTGGATAAAACTACTGGATTTAAAAGATGGAAGGCTTACCGAGACAAGATAGTAAATGGCCGGTAAATACTAAGTAAGTTGGTGACAGCCGCACAAAAGGCTGTTGACTTAAGCTTTACGGTTGTAAAAGAAGACCTTACATCAGGCAGGGCCATCGAAAGCAAGGATAACAGAATCATCTCTCCATATGGAAAATATAATCATCCAAGCTGCTACTTCCATCTTCCGGAGGCCGGAGACATAAGGATCCTGACCGTAAATGGCAAGGAATGTTTGGATTACGGCTATACCGCAACCGGCAATTCTGGATATCACGATGAAAATAAAAAGGATATACCAAGACCGGACTGTCTGACCAAGGTGTACAACTCCCTGGTGAAATATGTAAAAAAGGCAGCGCCCTATACGGTATTTGTGGAGATCTTCATAAGCACAAAGGACGAAAATCATGGGGAGGCGTTTGAATATAGACATAAGGAATATATAACAAAAACCTGTCTGAATCTGGTAAACAACGAAGGATAAAAATTGTGTTGAGGATACTTCATTATACAATACAGCAAAATCGGAAGAGGTTATGTCACAAAGTTTGAGGTAGACGACCATTATTGCAGGCAGTTTGAAGTCCATCAGGTCGGGGGCGCGCACCATAAGGAGTTATTGGGCCCTGCCGGAAAACTGGAAGAATTTAATGAGCATATCATTGGGGAAATACACGTCATTAGAGAATTTCCAGATAAATAACATCCTATCTATCCTGGAAAATGGAGGTATTACGGCGTATATACGCAAAACCACACAATTGACATAATGTCGTCGGCTGAACCAAAGGTACTCATCAAGAATGTGATTTAGCCTAATAATGATCAGACATAACCTGGAAAGGGAATATATTATGGCAGGATTATCAAACGCAACACCATGGCCTGAGCGCATCATGGAAAATTACCAATGGCTGGATGACTGCTTACAAAAACAGCCGTCTACGGAAAAAGAATTTCAGCCTGCATGGCAGGCATACAAGTATCTGTTGTGCGGCAAGATGTACGCCTACATAGGCATTGATGACAGAAACAGACGTCCGATTGTCACCTTGAAGCTGGAACCTGCCTTCAGTGACATGTTGCGCAGCAAGTACGAGGATATCGTGCCAGGCTACTATATGAATAAGATACATTGGAGCACAGTATATCTGGATGGCAACGTGCCGCAGGATGTACTTGCAGATATTGTGCATGCTTCCTATCAATTAGTACGTTCGTCCTTAAGCAAAAAGATGCAGCAGGGATTACTGGAAAAGCGGGATCTGCCCGTGGACTGATTGCAGAATTAAAAGGAAATAAAGAACATGGATTAACATCACATAAGTCTTGGGGCCCGCACCATGACAGGGGACGTTGGTTCCAGTTTATCGCGCCGTAAACCCAGGATGGATGGAGCAGGAATTATGAAAGCCAAAACTGCAGATGCAAAAAAATCAAGAAAATATCTATTGCCCACAGCGATACTGCTGGTATTTGAAATGGCAGCAGTCACATTGTGGCTGACACGGAAAAATTTGTTTTACTTATTTAATTTTAGCTATATCGGGATATCCGTCTCTTTGGGGATATTTCTTATTATCGAAAAATACAGATATGCCCGCAGAAGCTCACAGCTTATGGTCGGGCTTTATATGCTGGTTTATCTGGGATTCATCAGCGGCGAGAACATGCAGATTGAGGGGTTCTGGTACTATCTCTTTACGGGCGTATTTGAAGCCGCAACCATCCATTATGCTGCCGCTAAGATCTTTGGGCCATTATTTTTTGGCAGGGGATGGTGTGGCTTTGCCTGTTGGACGGCCATGGTCCTTGATTTCCTTCCCTATAAAATCCCTAAAAAGCCGGGAAAGAGCATTGGTTGGATTCGTTACCTCACATTCACAGCCTCGCTTATTTTTGTCTCAGCCCTGTTCCTCACACATGTTAGTAATATTGAAAGGATTATGTTCTGGGCTTTTATCATAGGAAACATATCATACTATGTTATTGGCATTATCCTGGCATTTGTCTTTAAAGATAATCGCGCATTCTGCAAATACATATGCCCAATCACGGTGTTTCTGAAACCCATGAGTTATTTTTCCCTGCTCCGGATAAAATGTGATAAAAATAAATGTATTTCCTGCGGCAAATGTAAAAAGATATGTCCAATGAACGTGGATGTAACAGACAATTCCCGCAAAAGGAAAAACGGTACGGAATGTATCCTTTGTTTTGAGTGTGTTGTGAACTGCCCTAAAAATGCACTGTGAAATAGTTCACATCCTCAGTGACCCAGCTCAGCCGGATTTTCAGACGCTCCCCATCCACCTCAATGACCATCATTTTATTATCCATGGTTGGCTGATGCTCCCTATATTACAGGTTCCTGCCTATATCTTCCTCCTGGTCAGGCTCCTCCAGGCAAAATCCCGGCTCCAATGAATCTGAAGGGATTTTCAGCCAATAGAAGTTTACCTCCCATGACGGCTCCGCCCACCATAGGTACCCTGCCCTTGATATAAAGCGAAAAGCCTTGGAGAATATGTCCAATGGCATTAAGTTAAGAAATCCCACATCACATTTTACCGTGATGTGGAATCAGACTGTAGACAAAGTCCTAGGCACACGCCTCGGACTCAGATTGTTAGCAAAAACGAACCTGCTATTCTATCTGTATTCACTCTCCGGTCTGTGCCAGCTGTGCTTTAAAATCGCTATACGATATATCGCCTAAAGCCATTTGCATACTTAACAGGAATGTTTTCTCGGTCTTTGTGTGTGTTCTGGCTTCAAGAACCAAAACCCTTTCATCCTCATTTGTTAAAGGTCCTAATATATGCTGCTTGTGGAAAAACGCCTCGAAATACCGCAAGCCAAACTTTCTTTGGGACACTGCATTGATATGAATGCCGTCAGGGTTACAGGCAAGCCCGGCAGCATCAACCGCTCTCTTATACACATCTGACGCTGCCGACGACTCCTTACGTGTAGGTCTC
>ERZ894236.1494-NODE-1494-length-15956-cov-107.897_pt1 | contig 15956 bp, 17 predicted proteins | sample MGYA00380297_ERZ894236 | MGnify/ENA primary metagenome ERZ894236 (study PRJEB32331, sample SAMN06328420) | human gut metagenome | biome: human gut microbiome; feature: stool | host: Homo sapiens | collected 2014-08-04 ... | reverse complement strand
CCCCTCTTCTTTTGTTTTTTTGTACATAAACACTTAGTTAAACTTAATTTTACACTAGTTTTTATATATTTTCAACAGTTTCTGCACGAAATGCGGTTTTTTATTGTAGATTTTTTCTTTTGGTTTAGGCTCACTATCTGACGGTAGAGAAGGAATTCGGCGTATGGAGCTATCCGTATCCCATAACCTTTCAATAGCGTTCAAAGTGCAGTTTTTTTGTAGTAAACTTAAATCCAATCTGGGCGGACAGGGACACTTGTTCCCGATGAAGAAGGAGGCGTAAGATTAGCCCGTTTAAAACCGACAAGACGCTGCCCATGGCAGGGTCCGATAAAGTGTGCCCAAAAATAAATGACAAAAAGCAGAACCCCCCCTTTAGGTGCTTAATTAAAGCTGAAGAAATGGAAAAAGGACTATTACACTGAAAATTTCCTATTTTTCAGTGCAACAGCCCCCTCTTATGTTGTGGCCTTATTTAGGTTAAAGCGGTGTATTTTACTCGGATTTAATTTCCTTCCACATGTCATTGTAGATGGTATCCACATCGTCTCCCAGATACTGGATAATCTCGCAGTTAGACAGCTTATCTAAATCAGGGAACAGGGCCTTGTTGTTCTTAAGGTCGTGGTCCAGCAAATCATAGGCGCCTGTGTTTGGCGTGGCGTAGGTGATATATTCAAAGTTCTTTTTGGCGATGTCAGGGCGGCACAGGAAGTCAATCCATTTCTCCGCATTTTCCTTGTGCTCCGCGTTGGCCGGAATGACCCAGGAGTCAATCCAGTAGTTGGTTCCCTCCTCAGGAATTACATACTCCAGGCTGTAATCCAGACCCTGTTCCGCCACTGCATCCTGGATGTAGAGCATTTCCCCGGAATAAATCACGCCCACAGCAGCCTCGCCGCCAATCATCTTATCCCTTACCTGGTCAATCACATACGCCTGGACCAGAGGCTTCTGCTCAATCAGCAAATCACGGGCCTCAGCCAGCTCATCGGGATTGGTGCTGTTTAAGGAGTAGCCCTTCATCTTCAGAGCAACGGTAAATGCATCCCTTACACTGTTCTGCATGAGAATCTCACCGCTTAAGCGCTCGTCCCATAAATCGGACCACTTGGTGGGAGCGGGAACGCCCAGCTCCTCCAGGCGCTTGGTGTTATAGAGAATCCCCATGGTTCCCCAGCAGTAGGGTACGGAATACTTGTTCTCAGGGTCAAAGCCCTTGGAGATATCCAGATATTGCTGGCCGATTTCCTTATAATTAGGGATGTTGTCAAAGTTGAGCTCAGCCAGAAGGTTATTTTCAATCATGCGCTGAATCATGTAGTCGGAGGGGCACACAACGTCGTATTTCACAGCGCCGGCCTCAATGACAGGGTACATCTCCTCGTTGGTCTCAAATACATCGTAGACAACCTGTATGCCGGTTTCATCCTCGAACTGGGTGATGACATCCTCGTCAATGTACTCTCCCCAGTTGTATACGTTCAGCTTGTTGTCTTCCTTGTTTCCGCCTTCGGGGGAAGATTCGGATTTGCCGCAGCCGGTTAAGAGGGCGGCGGACAGGACTGCCATGGATGCAGCAGCAAGGGTGATTGCTATTTTCTTTTTCATAATTGTTCTCCTTTAATGTCTGAATTCGGTTATGCCTTTTCCGGCTTCTTAATGGACCGGAAGTTAACAAAGATGAGAAGAATCAGCACGGTCAAAAATATGATGGATGACAGCGCGTACATGGACGGCCGTATGCCGCGCCTCACTTCGCTGTAAATCAGGGTAGACAGAGTGTTGATGCCTGCGCCCTTTGTGAAGTGGGTGATGATAAAGTCGTCTAAGGACATGGTAAACGCCAGCAGGAAGCCGGAGAGCACGCCGGGCATGATATCCGGGAACACCACCTTGAAAAATGCGTACAGGGGGGATGCGCCCAGGTCCAGGGCTGCCTCGTAGGTGTATTTGTCCGTCTGTTTAAGCTTGGGCATGACGCTTAGTATGACATAGGGTATATTGAATGTAATATGGGATATAAGCACAGTCTTAAATCCCAGGGAAATACCAAAAGCAATGAAGGCCAGCATCAGGGAAATACCGGTTACGATGTCGGCGTTCAGCATAGGTATATTGGTTACGCCCATGACAATGGTCCTGGGCACTGTCCGCATGGAACTGATGGAGATGGCCGCTGCCGTGCCTATAACCGTTGCCACCAGGGCCGATACAAAGGCTATGATTAAGGTGGTGGTCAGGGCGCTCATGATGGAGCGGCTGTCAAACATCTGGGTGTACCATTGCAGGGTAAATCCGCCCCACTGGGTCCTGGACTTGGATTTGTTGAAGGACAGGATCATCATGGTAAGGATGGGGGCATAAAGGAAGATCAGTATCAGCACCATATAAAAATCCGATATGATTTTCCGCAGTACCTTTGAACTCTTTGTCATCAGAATGCAGTCCCCTCTCCGTTTTTATCGTATTTGGCTATCATGGCCATACTGATTAGGATGAAGACCATGAGAACCAGTGAAAGTCCGCTTCCCAGATGCCAGTTGCTTCCCCTGGTAAATTCCTGTTCAATGACATTGCCGATGAGCAGGATCTTGCTGCCGCCCAGCAAATCGGAAATAACGAAGGTGGTCAGGGAAGGGACGAACACCATGGTAATGCCGCTGATGATGCCCGGTATGCTTAAGGGGAACCATATCCTGGTGAAACGTTCAAAGCTGTTGGCGCCCAGGTCCATGGCGGCATTTATGATATTGTCGTCTATCTTGGACAGCACATTGTAAATGGGAAGCACCATAAAGGGCAGGAAGTTATATACCATGCCCAGCACAATGGCTGACGGGGTGTTAATCATGGACTGTGAAGGAAGGTGAAGCCAGTTAAGGATACCGTTGATGACTCCGTTTTTCTCCAGCAGTGTCTGCCAGGCCAGGGTTCTCAGGAGAAAGTTCATCCACATGGGAAGGATGAATATGAATACAATGAATCCTCCAGCCGCGGCTCCGCGGCCCCTCAGTATCATGGCCAGGGGATAAGCTATCAGCAGACAGAGAACCGTGCTCGCTAAGGACAGTCCAAGGGATAGCCACAACGCCTTTGCGTGGTCCGCGGAGGCAATGGCAATGACATTTGCCATGGTCAGGCCGCCTCCCTTGTCAGTCAGCCCGTACCATATAATCATGGCCAGCGGAATCAGTGTAAAACCGGCCATCCAAATGAGATAGGGACCTGATAACAGCGCCTTGCCGATGGCGGCGCCTTTTTTTTCGCTATTCATTGACTCCCAGCGCCTCCTCGTCTTCAGAAGCAGGCTTGTTCATGATCTGGATTTCAAAGGGCTCCACATGGATGCCCACCTGCCGGCCTACAGGAAACATATCGGTGGAATGCACCAGCCACTCGAAACCGTCCGGAGTGGTTACTTCCATCTCATAGTGGACGCCCTTGAAAATCAGGTGGGTCACAACGCCCTGAAGGGTGCCGTCCTCAGGCTTTACAAGGTCAATGTCCTCAGGCCGGATGACCACATCCACAGGCTTATTATTGCCAAATCCCTTGTCAACACATGCAAAGCGGGCGCCGAAGATTTCTACCAGTTCGTCCCGGATCATGATGCCGGGCACAATATTGCTCTCACCGATGAAGTCAGCCACGAAAGCATTTTCAGGCTCATTATAAATCTGTTCAGGGGAACCCATCTGCTGGATGTATCCCTGGTTCATGACCACGATGGTGTCAGACATGGTCAGGGCCTCCTCCTGGTCATGGGTCACATAGATAAAGGTAATTCCCAGTTCATTCTTAAGGCGTATCAGCTCGTACTGCATATCCTGGCGCAGCTTTAAATCCAGTGCGCCCAGTGGCTCGTCAAGAAGCAGCACCCTGGGTTCGTTCACAATGGCCCGGGCAATGGCGATACGCTGCTGCTGGCCGCCGGATAGGGAGTCTACGGTCCGGTTCTCATAGCCGGGCAGGTTCACTAAATTCAGGGCGTATTTGATTTTGTCGTCAATATAGGATTTTGGCTTGTTCTTGATCTTTAAGCCAAAGGCAATATTTTCCGCGATATTCATGTGGGGAAACAGTGCATACTTCTGGAATACGGTGTTCAGCGGGCGTTTGTTGGGTGGAATCATGGAGATGTCCTGTCCGTCGAAGATTACCTTTCCTGTGTCAGGGGTGGTGAAGCCGCCTAATATACGCAGGGTAGTGGTCTTGCCGCAGCCGCTTGGGCCTAACAGGGTTACGAAGCTGTTCTCACTGATGGAAAGGTTCAGGTCGTCCAGGACCAGCTCACCGTCAAAACTTTTTGATATGTGCTGTAAATCAATGAAAGGCTGGCTCATGATAATCAAATTCTCCTTTATCTTAATGTGATTAAAAACTTGGCGGCGAGCTCACCCACAGAAGAAGAGCCCCGTTCTTGCTTGTCAGGTGATGTTTCTTATCCGGCGTGAAGTAGAAGGATTCCCCTTTTTTTGCCTTGTATGTCTTGCTGCCTATATGGATGGATATGCTTCCCTGGAGCACGTATCCGAATTCCTCCCCTTCATGGGGATTATAAGGATAGGTGGAGCCTCCGGCCTTTAAGGTGAGGAGGATGGGCTCCATCACATTTTTCTGGGCATTGGGGATGATCCATTTGATTTCATTATTTAAGTCTGTATCGATTTTCTCAAAATAATCCTGTTTACCAAATACTACCTGTTCATCCGGCGTTTCATTGAAGAATTCACCGATGGTGGTGCCCAGGCATTGCAGAATGTCCATCAGGGTGGCTATGGACGGAGACGTCAGGTCACGTTCCAGCTGGGAAATGAATCCCTTGGAAAGCTCGGCCCGGTCAGCCAGTTCCTCCTGGGTCAGACCCTTTAACACCCGCAGTTCCTTTAGTTTACTTCCGATTTCCATGGAGCTCCTCCCTGTCTCGCGTTTCTGAACAAAAAGTTTACAAATACTAACTGACTATAAAAATAAGCAAAAAGTTTAGTAATAATAAACAAGCGCGAATTTCATTATACATTAAATCAGTGGTATGTCAATACCTTTTTGAAAGATTTGTCAGATAAGTTCAGGGAAAAGTTTGGAGATGAGCAGCGGGGGACAATTTCACAAACTTCCAGTTAACAAATTCACAAATTTATGATATGATGTTTTTAGTCTAAATTGAAATAAAAACCGACGTAAATCAGGGAGGTACAGACAGGTATGAGCGGCAAATATATGGCATATGTAGGATCCTATTCCTACACCGGAAAAGCAAAGGGAATCACAGTGTTTGACGTGGATGTGGAAAACGGAATATTTAGGGAGAGGTGTGAGATGGAAGTGGACAACTCCTCCTATGTCATTGCTTCCAGCGATGGGAAGACCTTGTACTCCATCGCGGACGAGGGGGTTGTATCCTTCCGGATCCTGCAGAACGGCAGCCTTGCAAGACTGAACAGCGCTCCCATCCGCGGCATGAGGGGCTGCCACCTGTGCACTGATAAGGAAGATAAATATGTGTTTGTCTCAGGCTACCATGACGGCAAGACCACGGTCCTGAGCCTTAACAAGGACGGTTCCGTGGGGCAGATTGTGGACGAGGTGTTCAACAAGGGATACGGCAGTGTGGCTGAACGCAACTTCCGCTCTCATGTGACCTGTACCAGAAGGATGTCCGACGGCAGGTATGTTCTGTCTGTGGACAACGGAACGGACCAGGTAAAGGTATACCGTTTCAATGACAAAGATAAGAGACTGTTCCAGGTGGATGCCATCCACTGCGACCTGGAGTCGGCTCCAAGACATTTCCGCTACAGCTCTGACGGACGGTTCCTCTATCTGATGCATGAGCTGCAGAATGTAATCTGCGTTTATTCATATGAAACAGGAGACAGGGCGCCTGTGATTGAGAAGATACAGACAATTTCAACCACCTCCACTAAGAATCCGGGCAATCTGACGGCTGCCTGCGCCATGAGACTGTCTCCGGATGAGAAATACGTTTACTGCACCAATGCAGGTGAAAATACAGTGAGCATCTACAGCAGGGATGAGAAATCAGGACTTCTCACCATGATTTGCTGCCTGCCTGTCAGCGGGGAATATCCAAAGGATGTGGCTGTATTCCCGGATCAGAAGCACATCGCGTCCATAAACCATGACAGCGGCAGCATCAGCTTCTTTGAAGTGGATTATGAGAAGGGCCTGATCGTTATGTGCGGACGCAGCGTCATGGTGAATGAGCCAAACTGCTGCGCCATTGCAAAGATTGGAAATTAGGTTGATAAGTAATTGGGTTATAGATTCAGGAGGACAGGAGACAGCATATGGCAGGTTCTACATTGGGAACAATATTGAGAGTGACGACCTGGGGAGAATCTCATGGAAAGGGAGTCGGCGTGGTGGTTGACGGCTGCCCGGCCGGACTGCCTCTGGTGGAAGGGGACATCCAGTCCTATCTGAACCGGCGAAAGCCAGGCCAGAGCAAGTTCACCACGGCCAGACAGGAAGGGGACCAGGTGGAAATCCTGTCCGGTGTGTTCGAGGGAAGGACCACCGGAACTCCCATCGCGCTGGAGGTGCGCAATACAGACCAGCGTTCCCATGATTACAGCAATATCATGGATATTTACCGCCCTGGCCATGCGGATTACACCTTTGACCAGAAGTATGGATTCAGGGATTACAGGGGCGGGGGCCGGTCCTCAGGCAGGGAGACCATTGCCAGGGTGGCGGCGGGAGCTATTGCCTGCAAGCTTCTGGAGAGCCTGGGAATTACGGTCAGAGCCTATACACGGGAGGTAGGCGGCATTGGCATTGCCCGGGAGCGCTTTGACCTGGATGAGATGTGGAATAACAGGCTGTACATGCCGGACGCCCAGGCAGCAGCCCAGGCAGAGGTCCGGCTGGAGGAACTGATGGCTGGGAAGGACTCCTGCGGGGGCGTGGTGGAATGTATCATCCGCGGTATGCCTGCCGGGGCAGGAGAACCTGTATTTGAGAAGCTGGATGCCAACTTGGCCAAGGCTATGCTGTCCATTGGCGCGGTCAAGGGATTTGAGATAGGAGATGGCTTTGCTGCTTCCAGGGTCCGGGGTTCTGAGAATAATGACGCATTCGGCATTTCCCATAAGGCGGCAGACGGCAGCCTGTATTTGAACGGCAGGATTGGAAAGCAGACAAATCACTCAGGAGGCACACTGGGAGGAATCAGTGACGGTAGCGATATCGTGATGCGGGCAGCATTTAAGCCCACGCCCTCCATTGCACAGCCCCAGCACACCGTGAACCAAAATGGTGAGGAGACCGTGGTGGAGATAAAGGGCCGCCATGACCCCATCATCGTGCCGAGGGCCGTAGTGGTGGTGGAAGCCATGGCCGCATTGACGGCGGCCGACATGCTGCTTCTGTCCATGACATCCAGGCTGGACCGGGTGCAGGCCTTCTTTGCGCAGGACAGGGTATAAAAGACCGGATGCAGGAAGCAGGGCACGTACGGCAGGGAGCGTGCGGATGGGCAAAAGCACAGAGCATATAATATAAAACAAGCAAGACATAACATAGGGAATGGATAAAAGGAGTAGAGGAATCATGAAGATTGCAATTGGTAACGACCATACAGCCATTGAGCTTAAGAACATCATCAAGGAGTTTGTGAAAGAAAAGGGCTATGAGGTTATTGACCTGGGAACCAACTCCACTGAGAGCTGCGACTACCCCATATACGGCGAAAAGGTAGGACGGGCCGTGGCCGACGGCCAGGCTGACCTGGGAATCGCCATCTGCGGCACCGGCGTAGGCATCTCTCTGGCAGCCAACAAGGTCAGGGGAATCCGTGCCTGCGTGTGCAGCGAGCCTTATACGGCAAAGCTGTCCAGGGTGCACAACAACTCCAACGTACTTGCCTTTGGCGCCAGGGTAGTGGGCAGCGAGCTGGCTAAGATGATTACAGAGGCATGGCTGGACGCTGAGTTTGAGGGCGGAAGGCATGAGCGCAGGGTGAATATGATTATGGAGATTGAGAATCGGTAGGATGTGGATGGTACGCGGGTGTTCCTGGCGGAACTTGTTCGTGAACCAAAATATGAATTACAATATTACAGTAACAAAAAGCGTCCGTCTGTCTTTTCTCCTTAGCGTGGGAAGAGACAGCGGGCGCTTTTGAATATTTGGTGGATGAGAGTCACGGGCGGAGTTCCCTACAAGCGCCAGCGTACCATCCCACCACTTTATCTCTTAATAGTTTTCAACCTTTCTCTCAAAGTAAGCCTTAGGATGAGCACAGCATGGACATACTTCGGGAGCTTCCGGTCCTTCGTGGACGTATCCGCAGTTTCTGCACTTCCAGCCAAGAGGCGCATCGCCCTTGAAGGTCTTGTCGCTCTTTAAGCTCTCTAACAGCTTGTTGTATCTTCTCTCATGTGCAGCCTCAACCTTGGCAACCAGTTCAAACTTAACAGCCAGTTCCTCGAAGCCTTCCTCACGTGCTTCACGGGCCATACGGGCATACATATCAGTCCATTCGTAATTCTCGCCTGCTGCCGCGTCAGCCAGATTCTCCTCAGGAGTGCCGATGCCGTGCAGCTCCTTGAACCACATCTTGGCATGCTCTTTTTCCTGGTCCGCGGTCTCCAGGTATAAAGCGGACATCTGCTCATAGCCTGCTTTCTTGGCAGCGGATGCATAATAGGTGTACTTGTTGCGCGCCTGGGACTCGCCTGAGAATGCGTCCTTTAAGTTCTGTTCAGTTTTAGTTCCTGCGTATTTTGATGCCATAAATTGTACCTCACCTTTCTCTTTTGTTTCGTTTTTTACTACCTATAAATTATTGTATCCTGGTATTTACAGAAATTCAATCTAAAAATCAATATTTTGCAGCTATTCAGCGTTCGGGGAATATGTAAATATTAGATCTCAGCCCGATGCGTTTGGCTCGGGGATTGCGGAAAACGGATGCCAGATAAGAATACAGGCAGTCCTGGGGAGACCGCCTGTATTCCTGGTTTGGAGGGTAAAATTGATTCTATGTCAAATTAGCCGAAATATCTGTTCAACAGTCCTTCGAATGCCTTGCCGTGACGGGCCTCATCCTTAGCCATCTCATGAACGGTGTCATGGATTGCGTCCAGGTTCAGAGCCTTTGCTCTCTTAGCCAGGTCAAACTTGCCGGCGGTAGCGCCGTTCTCAGCGGCAACTCTCATCTCCAGGTTCTTCTTGGTGGAGGAGGTCACAACCTCGCCTAACAGTTCTGCAAACTTGGCGGCATGCTCTGCTTCCTCGAAAGCAGCCTTAGCCCAGTACATGCCAATCTCAGGATAGCCTTCTCTGTGAGCAACCCGTGACATAGCCAGGTACATGCCGACCTCGGAGCACTCGCCTTCAAAATTAGCTCTTAAATCCATCATGATATCTTCAGGAGCGCCCTGAGCCACGCCAACCTCATGCTCGCATGCCCATGTCATTCCTTCGGAAGCCTGCTCCTTGAACTTGGAAGCCGGAACACCGCACTGTGGACATTTCTCAGGTGCATTCTCTCCCTCGTAAACATAACCGCAAACTGTACATACCCATTTCTTCATAATCAATATTCTCCTTTTTTCTTTAATTTAATTGTATTTAAATTATTTAATAATAGTAATTGTTACTGGTATTAATATAAACCATATTCCTGCATTTGTCAAGTGTTTCTTCATAAAAAGTTTCACTTTTTTGATGTTTCCGACTAAAGTGAGTCGGATGAAACCGGAAGCGCGAAAGTGATGCTTAAAACAGGATTTAACCGAAGTATCTGTTTAACAGACCCTCAAATGCCTTGCCGTGACGGGCCTCATCCTTAGCCATCTCATGAACGGTGTCATGGATTGCGTCCAGGTTCAGAGCCTTTGCTCTCTTAGCCAGGTCAAACTTGCCGGCGGTAGCGCCGTTCTCAGCGGCAACCCTCATCAATAATAGTAATTGTTACTGATATTAATATATACTACTTAAAGGTATTTGTCAATAGATATTTGAGAAAATTAATATCATGATGTGTGTTCAGTTAATAAAATAGTCACCGTATTTTAAATTGCCCTGGTCCAGGCTGCCCAGGAAGCGGCCTAACAGGGTACTGAATTCCTGAGCCTTGATGCCGTCCATGTGGCCGTCGTAGTCCCAGTACCCCTCCATACTGCGGTCCATAAGATCCGGCTTCATATAGTTGAAGTTATAATATTCCAGGCCCCAGCCTTCTAAGAGGTCCTTGAAATACTGGTGGGACTGTGCATAGGAACCGGCAAACTTATCAAGGGTTTCCTGGGGGACGGGGGTGGTAATGACAGTCAGTTCAATGCCGTTTTTCCGGCAGAACCCGGCAATGCGGTTAACATAAAGCTCCGCATTAGGCTTTACCTGGCTCTCATCCCAGGGGATGTTGTTGAAGGTGCCTTTATCCTCGCCCTCCACCCGGTCCCGATAGATAAAGCCCCGGCCCGCGTAATGGCCTCCGGGGATTTCCAGGACGGAAGGGTCATAGTTTTTATAGGAAGGGCTCTGCTTGCGGCGTATATGGTCCGGAACCTGGCCTATGAGGTTGCGGTAGTAGCTCCATGGGGCCAGTGCAGAGCGGAAATCCAGATTTATGATTTTGTCCAGGAAGTAGGCAGCCTTGGACCTGGAAGCAGGGAACTCCTGATAGAAGAAAATCTGGGTGGATCCGCTTCGCTGTTCATTCATCCAGTATGAGGGGTCCAGCTCGTATACAACGCGGGAAGGCGACTGCGTTTCACAGGCAAGCCGCAGCATATGGTACATATCATCGGGGTAGGCGTCCGCCATACAGAGACTGACGGAGCTGCCGCCGGAGGAAGCATCCACGGAGAAGGGGTCAATGCCATACTGTCCATGGGAGGTGCCAATGAAAATTGTGTCGTATGTCTCACCGTTTCTAAGGTTATGAAGATTGATTCTCACGGAGCTTGGGGGTATAAAACCATAGTTGAGAGCTGCCGTGATGCATACGCACAGGGTCAGGAACAGGATGGCTTTCAGCCACCTTGAGAGCCATTTGTGAAACCGGTCAGCCATTTGGTTAGAACTGCGCATATATAAAACCTCCTCCCGTCATGGTGATCTGGCCCAGCAGCGGTACGGAAAAGAGCAGCATCAGATAGACGCACCATCTGGCAGCCAGTGGCTTTGCGGCCAGGGTATCCCGCATGTTGACATGGTTTTCCTGGAGAAGGCTGACTGCGAACAGGACCGCGCAGGAAAGGACCAGAGCCGCATAGTCCTTCAGGTCCAGGCCCAGCCTCAGAAGGCTGCCGTCCGTCAGGGCGGACAGGGAAAATCCGGTAATGGTCTTCTTCATCATGGTCAATGCGGCTTCCAGACTCTCTGCCATGTCAAAATACCAGCTGATATTTACAAGAAGGAAGGTCCTTAAAATCCGGACCGCCATCCAGGGTTTGGATTCTAGCGGTATATGCAGTTTCCGCGCCATTCCTGCGTAAATGGGGGCCAACAGGTTGCTGGCGGCAATGATGATTCCGTTATAGAGTCCGTAGACAATGAATTTCCAGGCAGGTCCGTGCCACACGCCTACCAGGAAGAATACCAGCAGATTGGCGATGCACACCGGCAGTACCCTGCTTACATGCTTTCCAAAATGTTTTTTGCAGTATTTTCCGAATTTGTTCATGCCCTTTGAAAGAGAAAAGGGATAGAACACATAGTCCTTCATCCAGGTGCCCAGTGTGATGTGCCAGCGGTGCCAGAAGTCTGATATGGACTGTGCAAAATAGGGGCGTTTAAAATTGGCGTCCAGGGATATGCCAAAGCACTCTGCGGCGCCCATGATTACATCCATGCCGCCTGAGAAATCACCGTAGAGCTGAAGGGAATAGCACAGTACGCCGGCTATTATCGGGATTCCGTGGTAGGACTGGTAATTGCCGAATACTTCACTGACAACCACCGCGGCTCTGTCTGCTATTACGATTTTCTTGAAATAGCCCCAGAGCATGAGCTGAAGTCCTCTCTCTATCCGGGTAAGGCTGAAGCCCTTCTGTCCGTAGAGCTGTGATGCCAGGCGGTCATACCGTCCAATGGGACCCTGCAGAATCTGGGGAAAGAAGGAGACAAAGAGGGCAAAACGGAAAGGGTTGCGGTCCGGAGCGTATTTACCTCTGTACACATCAATGAGATATCCCATGGACTGGAAGGTATAAAAGGATATTCCCAGCGGCAGCAGAAGCTTTGCTGATGAAAAATGGGTGCCGAAGAGAAGATTCATGTTATCCGCGGCAAAATTGCGGTATTTTAACGCTGCCAGAATGCCGAAGTTTATGAAGAGGACCAGGGCGGCAATCCATTTCTTGTGCTGTTTGCTGCGCCCCTTCAATGCTTTTTTTTCGTCCGTGGAAAGGGGCCGGAGAGTACCGTCAGAGTGCAGGGAGCGCTCCAGAGCGCGGTCCATGTGCTCCAGACACAGTCCGCCCAGAAAGGTAGTGGCGGTAGTGGTCAGGATGAACACTACCGCCGCCGGGCCGGAGGCCAGATAGAATATATAGCTGAATATGAGCAGCCATACCCACTGGAGCTGTCCTGGTATCACATAATATCCTGCCACTGCTGCGGCCAGAAACAGCAGGAATTTCATTGAAAGAAAAGACATGATGTACCTCTCTAATTGTCCTTAAGGCGCTCTACCATGTCCCAGAGGGCCTGGGCAGAGTTGAAATTCTCCGGAATAATGTCCACCGGAGATATCTCGATTCCAAAGGCATCGTTCAGCTCGCTGACTATGGACAGGATATCAAAGGAATCCAGATACCCGTCATCAATCAGGCCCGTGCATGTCCTGAAATCCACCGTTGGTTTTATGTCTTCTAACAGTTCTAATAATTCATCCATTTTATTGTTCTCCTTTTATGTGTCAGAGCATCCTTAGGAACCGCTCTGTGATTGATATATCTCCATGGCAGAGCCGTCGTTGAGTATATCCGTGGGGAAGGCATCCCGCACCAGGGAAAGCCCCTGTTTCTGTGTGTAGGTGAGTACCACGGGAAGCTGACGGCTCAGAAAAAGATAAATACCCTCGGTTACGGAATAAGCGCCAATGCGGTCAAATACCAGTAAATCCCCTGTCATCAGGCCTCTCAGGGGAAGATTTTTTACAAGTATGTCTCCCGATGTGCAGAGGGAGCCGCACACGGTCCACCGGTCACCGGAGGCTTCGGACGCAGGGGGCCGGGCCGGATTGTCCTGGGGCAGATACCGGTAAGCAGGCACCTTCATGGCCATGGTCTGGCCATAATAGTTGACGTGGTTAATGCCGCCGTCCACAATGCAGTAATTCTGTCCCTGGCTGCGCTTCGCGTCCGCCACGCGGGTCAGATAGCTGCCGCAGGGAGCGGCCAGGAAACGGCCTGCCTCGAGAAAGATTATACCTTTAAAATTCAGGGAATCAAGGCTTTTTTTAAATTCACGCAAAAGAATTTCTTCGTCCGTCTGCTCCTGTCCTTCAAAATAAGGTATCTGGAATCCGGGGCCATATTCCAGCTCCCGGAAATTAAAATCCAAATGTTCCCTTACAAAATCCAGAAATGAATCCAGTTTTTCCAGCTCTTTTTTTATCTTTTCCATTCCCTTTTTCTGGGTTCCGGAATAGTACTGGAGGCCTGCCAGGTCCAGATGGGGATAGGAGCCGCGATTACGGATTGATGCAAGGATATCCTCCTCATCCATGCCAAACTGGTTGCCGCTGGTCAGGCGCACAAGCACCCTGACCCCGGTACGGCCTGCGGCGGCGGCACAAGTTTCTAAAAGCCTGAGCTGATTTAAGGATTCAGCCGTGTAAGTGCCGGCTCCCTGCTCTGTCATGACCAAGCGGAGGTGGGCTTCCTCCTTATTGACCCCGGAGAGGACGATTTTTTGGGCCGGCACACGGGCGCGGCGGCAGATGGCATACTCTCCTGGGGAACAGACCTCCAGGCCGCCGGCAGCCCGGGCAGCGGCAGCTGTCAGGAATGGGTTGGCCTTCATGGCGTAATAGATGTTCACCTGTTTTCCAAGGATCTGTTCCATGCGGCGGATGCGTGAGATAAACGCGTCTAAATCAAAGATATAGCACGGCGTATTGTATGTCCGGGCAGCTTCCTGCAATATATGGTTATCCATAGAGCCTCCTGAGTGCCTGCCGGTCCACTTTGCCGTTCTTGGTACGGGGGAGTTCCGTCAGGTTTCTGTATAAATTGGGGAACATGTAGCGCGGCAGGAGATGTTCCAGGCCAATGGCGATGTCCCTTTTGACGGCGGTTCCCTCATAGAAGGCCGCAATCTTATTTTTTTCTTCCAGAAACAGGCATACCGCCCTGTCCACACCCTCCACGGTTTCAAGTGCAGCCTCAATCTCGCCAAGCTCGATCCGGTGTCCCATGTGTTTGATTTGAAAATCCTTCCGGCCGCTGAAATACAGAAGTCCGTCCCTGCCGTAGCAGGCCAGGTCGCCTGTCCTGTATATGGTCTCAGGATAGCAGGGATTTAAGGGGTTCTGGACAAAGGCCATGGCAGTGCGTTCCGGATCCCTGTAGTAGCCCAGAGCCAGCGCGGTTCCTGCCACACAGAGTTCGCCGTATTGTCCGGGTTCTGTAATCAGCCTGTCATTCTCATCCAGCAGAAATACTGTTTCGTTGGGAAATGGCTTCCCGATGGGAATGGGGGTTCCGGGTTCAAATTCCCGGTCCACCACATAGTATGTGCAGTTGCAGGTAATCTCCGTGGGGCCGTACAGGTTTACAAACAGGGCCTTTGGCAGGCAGCTGCGCCAGGTGTTCAGATGCTTTACCGGCATGACCTCCCCGCTGAAGAGAATCTTATTCAGATGGGAGGGTACGCGGTAGGTAAAGCCTTTCAGGGTGGTGATGATGCACAGGGCGGAGACTGCCCAGATGGCCGTGGTGATTTTCCTGTCACACAGGTAGTCCAGAAGGCCGGTGGGGATGGAAAACAGCCTTCTGGGAATAATTTCCAGCGCAGCTCCTGTCTTAAGGGCGGAGTAGATGTCCTTTACAGATACATCAAAGTCAAAGGGCGCCTGGTTGCCGATGACATCATCCTGTGTTATATGGAACAGGTCCGTAAAATGCTGGATGAAGTCAATGACGGAGCGGTGGCTCACCACCACACCCTTGGGCGCGCCGGTGGAGCCGGAGGTAAAGATTCCGTACAGAGGATCCGTATCTGTGGCCTGCCTGCGGATGGATGCAAGGAGACCGGGATTCAGAGCGTCGTCCGGCAGAGACCTTAAGTCCTCCAGGGGGAGTATCTCGCCTGAAAAGGAGATAGGACCGGCCAGGTCAAGGCTTTCCTTATCAGCAATCATAAGGTCCGCCTGCAGGGTGTCCAGAATCCGGTTCAGACGTTCGGCAGGCTGGCCTGCGTCCAGGCAAACATAAAAACAGCCTGCCCGGACAATGCCCATGAAGGCACTCAGGGTAAATACATTCTTCTCTGCCAGCACGGGAACAGGGCGGCGCGGGCCTGTTTTCTGTCCCAGAACACTGCCGATTCTCATGGACAGGTCTGACAGTTGGCGGTAGGTAAGGCTTGTATGTTCATCTGCAAAAGCCGTTTTATGGGGATAAGCTTCTGCGGATTCTTCAAGAAAACAAAGGACATTCTGTATCAATAATAGGACCTCCGGCAGCAAGTATTTTTCAAGCATTTTCGTGCTTAGTCTAGCACAGATGGATAATGGGTTCAAGGCTTTAATTATGAAGATTCTATGACAATTGCGGGATACAATACAAAACAGCAATTGCCAGACACATTCCGGGCCGGTGGATTTCATACGCAAAAAAGGAGAAGAGCGTGATCTTCTCCTGATTCTGTAAAAGTCATAAGCCGGATACCGGCTGTTTATTAGCCGAAGTATCTTTTTAACAGACCCTCAAATGCCTTGCCGTGACGGGCCTCATCCTTAGCCATCTCAT
>ERZ894236.1491-NODE-1491-length-15992-cov-80.1744_pt1 | contig 15992 bp, 13 predicted proteins | sample MGYA00380297_ERZ894236 | MGnify/ENA primary metagenome ERZ894236 (study PRJEB32331, sample SAMN06328420) | human gut metagenome | biome: human gut microbiome; feature: stool | host: Homo sapiens | collected 2014-08-04 ... | reverse complement strand
ATATAGACTCGAAAACCTTTATATCTGTAGTGCTTATACTTAGAAGAAAAGACAAGGCTCCTGAAATTTACAAAGGGAGCTTGGCATTATATAAAGAAGCATAGCAAGCGCAAGAAAGAATGTAGGTTGACGTACGTTTTTCTGCGCTTTTTTTGTACCATGAACATTCAGAAGTAAAGGGAATTGACAAAAAAGGGCGAGGTGAAAGTAGAATGAAAAATTTATCACAGGAGAATGCTCCGATTTATGAAGCATTGGAGAGGTTTCGGAGAATGCGGATCGTACCGTTTGACGTGCCGGGACACAAACACGGAAGAGGAAATAAAGAACTGGTAGAGTTGCTGGGAGAAAGATGTGTCAGTATTGATGTCAATTCCATGAAGCCGCTGGACAATCTCTGCCATCCGGTTTCTGTGATCAAAGATGCAGAGCAGCTGGCAGCAGAGGCATTCCATGCAAGCCATGCATTTTTGATGGTAGGGGGAACGACATCGTCCGTTCAGGCGATGGTGCTTTCCTGTTGTAAGAAGGGAGACAAGATCATATTGCCGCGAAACGTACATCGAAGCGTGATCAATGCGCTGGTATTGTGCGGTGCCATTCCGATTTATGTCAATCCGGATGTGGATCATAACCTGGGAATTTCTCTGGGCATGAAAGTATCGCAGGTAGAACTGGCGATCCAGAAACATCCGGATGCTGTGGCTGTATTTGTGAACAATCCGACGTATTATGGAATCTGTTCGGATCTGCGTTCCATCGTCAAAAAAGCACATGCACATGGAATGAAAGTGTTGGTGGATGAAGCGCACGGAACCCATTTTTATTTTGGAGAGAACCTGCCGGTTTCTGCGATGGAAGCAGGCGCAGATATGGCGTCTGTCAGTATGCATAAATCGGGCGGAAGTCTGACGCAAAGTTCGTTCCTGCTGGTAGGACCATCCATGCACGCAGGATATGTGCGGCAGATCATCAACCTGACACAGACAACCAGCGGATCCTATCTTCTTTTATCCAGTCTGGATATTTCCAGAAGAAATCTGGTGATGCGGGGAAAAGAGTCTTTTGCGAAAGTGACAGCACTGGCAAACTATGCAAGAGAAGAGATCAACCGCATCGGCGGATATTACGCATTCTCCAAAGAACTGATCAACGGGGACAGTATTTATGATTTTGATACGACAAAATTGTCGATCCACACTCTGGAGATTGGGCTTGCGGGAATTGAAGTATATGACATTTTAAGAGACGAGTATGATATCCAGATTGAATTTGGTGATATTGGAAATATCCTGGCATACCTGTCCATTGGGGATCGGATCCAGGAGATTGAACGTCTGGTAAGCGCCCTTGCAGAAGTGAAGAGAAGGTATCAGAAGGACAAGACCGGCATGCTCAGTCAGGAATACATTGAACCGGAAGTGATCATGAGTCCGCAGGATTCCTTCTATGCGGAGAAAGAAGCAGTTCCGATCCGGGAGTCTGAAGGCAGAATCTGCAGTGAGTTTGTGATGTGCTACCCACCGGGGATTCCAATTCTGGCGCCGGGAGAAAAGATCACAAAAGATGTGATCGAATATATTCTCTATGCAAAAGAGAAAGGATGTTCTATGACCGGACCGGAGGATGCTGCGATCGAATATTTGAATGTTCTGGTATAAGGGGGAAAAGACAATGGAAATGTGGTTTTCAGATGAACATACAGACAATGTGAAATTATCAATCCGTGTGGATAAGCAGTTGTTTAGTGCGCAGAGTGAGTTTCAGAGGATCGATGTACTGGAATCCAAGGAGTTTGGAAAGATCCTGGTAACAGACGGCGATCTGATGCTGACAGAAAAGGATGAATTTATCTATCATGAGATGATGGCGCACGTTCCCATGGCAGTTCATCCCAAAGTGGAAAATGTGCTGGTCATTGGTGGTGGTGACGGCGGATGTGTGCGGGAGCTTGCAAAATATAATACCATTCAGAAGATTGATGTCGTAGAGGTAGACCCTCTTCTGGTGGAAGTCTGTCGGAAGTATTTTCCCCAGATCGCCAGCAGTCTGGACGATGCGCGTGTGACGATTTATAATGAAGACGGACTTCGTTTTGTGCGTTCCAGATCCGATGTGTATGATCTGATCCTGATTGATTCCCCTAATCCGTTTGGGCCGGCAGAGGGATTGTTTACAAAGGAATTTTACGGAAACTGTTATAATGCGCTTCATGAGGACGGGATCATGATCAATCAGCATGAAAGTCCGTTTTATACCGAAGAGGCATTCCAATGTCAGAGAATGCACAAAAGAATTATAGAATCCTTCCCGATCAGTAAGATTTATCAGGCGCATATCCCATCCTATCCGTCCGGACACTGGCTGTTTGGATTTGCATCTAAAAAATACCATCCGCTCAATGACCTGGATGGAGTTTCCTGGAATCTGCGGGGAATACATACAAAATATTATCTGCCGAGAGTGCATCATGGAGTGTTTGCACTGCCGGCATATGTGGAGGAACTTGTAAAAGATGTTGAATAAAAATGTGATGACGTTTATCGGATGTGATGCGGAGTATAATGAATCAGAGATCGTGTTGTTTGGTGCGCCGTTTGATTCTACTACCTCGTACCGTCCGGGAGCAAGATTTGGAAGTCAGGCGATTCGGAATGAGTCTTATGGATTGGAGACCTACAGTCCATATCAGGGAAAAGATCTGACAGATTATAAGATTTTTGACAGCGGAGATTTGGAGCTTCCTATCGGAGATACAGAAAAAGTGCTGGCTGAGATTCAGGACTGTACGGAAATCATCTTAAGCAGCGGAAAGATTCCGTTTATGATCGGAGGAGAGCATCTGGTCACGTTGGGAAGTGTCCGCGCAGTGGCAGAAAAATATCCAGATCTGCATATTATTCACTTTGATGCACATGCAGACTTGAGGGAAGATTATCTGGGAGTACAGTATTCTCATGCATGTGTACTGAGAAGATGCTGGGAGCTTTTGGGAGATGACAGAATCTATCAGTTTGGAATCCGTTCTGGTGACAGAGAGGAATTTCGCTGGGCGCGAGAAGGACATGTGAAGATGCATAAGTTCAATCTCGACGGACTGTCAGAAGTAATTGAGAAACTGCAGGGAAAACCGGTGTATATCACACTGGATCTGGATGTGCTGGATCCGTCTGTATTTCCGGGGACAGGAACACCGGAAGCAGGCGGTGTCACATTTGTGGAACTGTTAAATGCAGTGATCGAAGCGGCACAGGGTGTGAATGTAGTTGGATGTGATGTGAATGAATTAAGTCCGACTTATGATCCAAGTGGAGTTTCTACTGCGGTAGCTGGAAAGATTATCAGAGAATTTTTACTTGCACTGCAAGTTTAATAGAACAAATGAAAAGAAAAGGAGACAAAAAATGGGAAAAGTATTGATTGTTGGATGTGGTGGAGTTGCAAGTGTAGCAGTACACAAATGTTGTCAGAACAGCAAAGTATTTGATGCAATCTGTATTGCCAGCCGTACAGTATCAAAATGCGAGGCGCTGAAAGAAAAACTGCAGGATTCTTATAATGGAACAATTACAACAGCACAGGTGGATGCTGATAACACAGAAGAGCTGATCGCTCTGATCGAAAAAGAAAAACCAGATGTGGTACTGAATCTGGCGCTTCCATATCAGGATCTTACCATTATGGATGCCTGCCTTGCGACAGGTGTGGATTACGTAGACACTGCAAATTACGAACCGGAAGATACGGCAAAATTTGAGTACAAATGGCAGTGGGCATACCGTGAAAAATACGAAAAAGCAGGAATTACTGCACTTCTTGGAAGTGGATTTGATCCGGGAGTGACAGGAGTATTCTCTGCATATGCGCTGAAACACTATTTTGATGAGATCAACTATATTGACATTCTGGACTGCAATGGCGGAGATCATGGATATCCGTTTGCAACAAACTTCAATCCGGAGATCAATATCCGTGAAGTTTCTGCAAAAGGTTCTTACTGGGAAGACGGACACTGGGTAGAGACAGAACCGATGGAGATCAAAAGAGAATATGATTTCCCGGAAGTGGGAATGAAAGATATGTATCTGCTTCACCACGAAGAAATCGAATCTTTGGCATTGAATATTCCGGGGATCAAGAGAATCCGTTTCTTTATGACATTTGGACAGAGCTATCTGACACATCTGAAATGTCTGGAAAATGTAGGAATGACATCCATTGAGCCGATCATGTACGAAGGCAAAGAAATTGTACCGCTTCAGTTTTTGAAAGCAGTGCTTCCGGATCCGGCATCCCTTGGCCCGAGAACAAAAGGAAAGACCAATATCGGATGTATCTTCACAGGAAAGAAAGACGGAAAAGAAAAGACAATCTATATCTACAATGTATGTGATCATGAAGAGTGTTACAAAGAAGTGGGATCACAGGCGGTTGCCTATACAACAGGTGTTCCGGCGATGATCGGAGCCATGATGGTGATGACAAAGACCTGGGATAAAGCCGGCGTTTATAACATCGAAGAATTTAATCCGGATCCGTTCATGGATGCGCTGAATGAATTTGGGCTTCCATGGAAAGTGGTAGAAAACCCACAGATGGTAGATTAAGAAACGGATACTGAAAATGAAAAGAGAAGAATTGAGGACTCCATGTTATGTCATCATGGAGTCAGAAATGAAAAAGAATCTGCAGATTTTAAAAGAAATCCGGCAGCAGACAGGCTGTAAGATTCTGTTGGCGCAGAAAGCATTTTCGATGTATTCCTGTTATCCTCTCATCGGAGAATATCTGGATGGAACAACAGCCAGCGGATTATATGAAGCAAAACTCGGAAAAGAATGTATGGGGAAAGAAAATCATATTTTTTCCCCGGCATATCGGGAAGATGAATTTGAAGAAGTGCTGGACAACTGCGAGCATTTGGTATTCAATTCTTTTTCTCAGCTTGAAAAGTTTGGAGAACGCGCTGCGAAAGCCGGAAAAAGCATAGGAATCCGTGTAAATCCAGAGTGCTCCACTCAGGAAGAACATGCCATTTATGATCCATGTGCACCGGGATCCAGACTTGGAATCCTGGCATCTGAGTTTCCGGAAACACTGCCATCTTATGTAGAGGGACTGCATTTTCATACACTCTGCGAGCAGAATGCAGATGCGCTGGAGATCACATTGAAAGCAGTGGAAGAAAAATTCGGCAAGTGGATGAAACAGTTAAAATGGGTGAATTTTGGCGGTGGTCACCATATTACAAGAGCGGATTATGACAGGGAACTGCTGATCTCTTGTATCCGCCATATTCAGGATACCTATCAGGTTCAGGTTTATCTGGAGCCGGGGGAAGCGGTGGCGTTAAATGCGGGACATCTGATCACAACAGTAGAGGACATTGTGCATGATCAGATTGCAGTGCTGGATACTTCGGCAGCCTGTCATATGCCGGATGTGATCGAGATGCCATATCGGCCGCCTCTTCTGGATTCCGGAGAAGCACAGGAAAAACCATATACTTATTTGTTGGGCGGTCCTACTTGTCTGGCAGGAGATATGATCGGTGAGTATTCCTTTGATCAGCCGCTGAAAGTGGGAGACAGACTTACATTTGGAGATATGGCGATTTATACGACTGTAAAAAATAATACATTCAATGGAATGCGTCTTCCGGATATTGTGTGGGAGAAGGAGAACGGAGAATGTGAGATTGTGAAGTCGTTCGGATACGAAGACTTTAAGTGCAGATTGTAAAAATAACAAGAGGGGAGATATCAATGGATACCCCCCTCTTCTTTTATAGGTATAGTATAGATGGAATCCTGTTATTAAATTAAGAAAATAGAAAGCAGGTATAAAATGGCAATGATTGTAATTCCCATTACTGCAGTCATGCCGGTCTGACATTTATAAGCCTGTTCGGTTGACATATCAGAGAATTGTGATACAACCCAAAAGTACGAGTCGTTTGCATGGGAAGCGACCATAGAGCCTGCGCCAATTGCTAAAACAACGAGTACTCTCGCAATTGGAGAGACGTATCCCATGGTTTCCATGAGTGGAGCCATCATGCCGGCAGTGGTAATCATAGCTACCGTAGATGCTCCCATTGCTAATTTTAGAATCATAGCAATTATAAATGGAATTAGTACTCCTAATCCGGATTGAAGTAAGCCTGTTGTTGCATCGGCAATTGGAAGGAGCTTCAAAATAGCGCCGAAAGCGCCGCCAGCGCCTGTAATCGCAAGAATACCAGCAGAATCTGTGACACCTTTTGTTACCCATTCAAGAGTGTTTTTCTTTTCGGATGCCGGGATGAGAGTCATAGCAAGGAATACTCCAAGTACTAAAGCGACAACCGGATTTCCGATAAATACAATTGCTTTATAAACAGTGCCCTGACCAAATGGATGACTTGGGAATGCTGCAATAGAAGCAATTGCAATTAAAATAATAGGTAGCAGGATGGGAGAAATGCTGTGTACAATTCCTGGCAATTTACCATATTTTTCCTGGAGTTCTTCTAATGTATACTCTGAATTTGCTGGAATTTGTACTTTGCTGGAAATCTTTAATGCATACAGAATCGATACAATTACAGCTGGAATAGACACAAGCAGACCAACTAAAATCGTAAGACCTAAGTCTGCACTTAAGGTACCAGCCATAGCAATTGGACCTGGAGTAGGTGGCACCAGACAATGAGTGGCATAAAGTCCGCCAGAAAGCGCAGTTCCCATTACAGCTAAAGAAATATGGCTTTGTTCTGCCAATGCGCGACTGATTGGAGAAAGTACAACGAAACCAGAATCGCAAAATACAGGAATTCCAGTTACATAGCCCATGGCACCCATGGCAAGCACACTGTTTTTCTTTCCTACGATTTTCAAAATAAAATTTGCCATAGTGAGTGCAGCTCCGGTTTTTTCCAGAATTGTACCGATAATTGTACCACACAGGATAACAATGCCGATACTGGTCATAATGCTTCCGAAACCAGACTTTACAGTGTTAACGACTTCTTCTGGGTCAATTCCCCAGATGAGACCAACTGCCATAGCAATGACCGTCAGAACAATGAACGGATGCAGATGGAATTTGGAGATTGCAATTACCATTACAATAACAGATAAGATGATAAGTGCAAAAAGAAAAAATGTTTGCATAATGTGTTGCCTCCTTTTTTGTTTATTAATGATTCAGTTGGATTCTCTGAATCAATAGTTTCATTAAATATTCTTGATAAAATGGTGGCTTATGTTCGATACCTATGGCTTCTAGAACTTTTTTTACACGATATTGAAGCGTGTTTTTGTGTATGTATAATTCTTCCGCAGCTTTGGTTACACTTTTTTGATTACGATAATAACTTTCGATGCTCTCCAAAAATAATGTTAACTCATCACCTTTAAAATTTTTATGCAATTGTTTGATAAAAATATCTAAAAATTTGCCATAGTGCATTGCGGATTCTGCCAGGATATAATCAAGTCTTGTACAATCATTGGACAAATCTTGAAAAATATTTTTCATGTATTTTTGCATCCAAAGAGTTTCGGTATAGGAAATTGTTAAATCTTTCCAATTTTCAACAGGCGTAGAAATGGATGTTTTAACAGGAAAATTAAGTTCAGAAAGTAAATGCGAAAGTCTTTCTGTATAATCCGAGAGATTTTCTGTTCCGATATTTTTTAAAAGAATGAAAATATTTTCTTCGAATCCCCAGATATCCTGTTTTGCTAGTATCATATTATGTTTTAACAGATGCTCTTCCAACAATTCTAAAATCCAAACATCGCTATTGCGTGTTAGTGATTGATTTGGCTTAGAAAAGCAGAGAATCACAATGGGAAAGTGAATTTTAACTTTTAAATCTTCAATTAAGAAACAGATTTTTTGTTCTTGTTCCACACTATAATTTTCGGAAAGCAATTGAAACAGTGAATGTTTCAATGTGGTATTCTGAAATGCTTGTTGCATATTTATTTCCATTTCAAAATATTTAGCAGCATAGACTTTTAAAAGTTTGGCTAAATCTTGTACAGCAGAAGGAACTCCATAAATTCCAATTACACCAATGACTTCGTCATTGCAAGTAAGAGGCATATTATAACCTTCTTTTGCGCCTGGATAACAGGAAACGTTTTCTTGTGTAATGGCAAGTTCCTGACCAGATTTGATAACATAAAGCGCGCCTGCATGAAAACTTCCAATACGAGATTTTTCAGAGGACGCGATGATAATCCCATCCATATCCATAATGTTTATGGTCCGATTTCCTAAAAGTGAAGAGGAAGCACAGACGAGTTCTTGAGCTAGAGCGGTAAAATTAGAATATTTATTCAATATATATTTCATCTCCTACTGCAAGATGACAGCCTGTCAGTGTTGGGGTTTGCTTAATACATTCTTCCGTCTGTTTTCCAGAACAGTGGCAAAGTCCAAATACTGTCACCCCATGTTCTTTCATGATTTGAAGAGAATTTTGGATTCGATGGATATCAGCTTCTATTAAATGGGTTCCTCCGAAAATTGCATAAATTTTTTGGCGAAATTTTTGTGAAATCGAAGAAATAATATTTAAAATACCGGGATGTGAACATCCTACAATTAAAACTAATCCTTTTTTAGTTTCCAAAACAAGGCATATTTCATCATGAAAATCATCAAGAAGCATTCCATGATTCGTTTTTCGAACAAATCGCTTGGGAATCGTCTCAGATTCATAAGTGGGCGAAAAATCTCCAACAATCCATGCACTCTCGGCAATTTGTATACAATTATTACAATACTCTACAGAAATTTTATGGTCAGTTATAAAATCCTCATTTAAACCACTGCTCAAATTTGTAAAATGAATATTATCCAAGGAAGCTAGTTTGGGGTCAAAAAAATCCTGTCCTAGGTACAATTTTTTGCATGGAAATCCATGCTCGATAAAATCGCGAAAACCAGATGCGTGGTCGTAGTGATTGTGGCTTAAAATTACACCATCAAGATTGTTAAGAGAAATTCCAAGGCGATGTGCGTTTGACAAAAAGCTTTTATCAGAACCACAGTCAAATAGAAAACGATGCCCATTGTATTCAATTAAAAAGCTTAATCCATGTTTGTTGAGTAATGCTTTGTTCTCTGATGGCATATTTTCCATTAAAGTTATAATATTTAGCATAGGATTTCTTGCCCTCCTTGTGTTGGAATAGTAAAATATATCATCTTTTCCTATATTATACTTATAAAATTGTGCAAATTCAACATATATTTATTGGTATGGGTCATGAATTATGCATCAATATTTGAATAAAACATGTGTTTCAAACCATTTTTTTTGAAAAAACTTCTATTTTTGTAGATTTTCTGTTATTTTTAAGTAAAATGTAAATGGTGTTTGAAGGGATTGCCTGGGGAAAATGAATAGGCAGAACTATATGAAGAATTTAAGAAAGGGGAAACACAGATATGACATTAAGAGAAGATGCAGATAATATTATGAAAGCGGCACTTTTTTCAGCGCTTCCAGATACGGCAGTAAAAGAAGCATTAAAAGAAATGGATCCAGTGAAAGGAAAATTGATTTTGATTGCAGTTGGAAAGGCCGCATGGCAGATGTCTAAGGCGGCTGTAGATGAATTGGGAGATTCTGTTACGCAGGGGGTTGTAATCACAAAATATAATCACATTAAGGGAGAATTGCCAAATATAAAGTGTTATGAAGCGGGACATCCGATTCCAGATGCGAATTCTTATCTTGCCACGCAGGAAGCATTAAAACTGGTTTCTGATTTGACACAAGATGATGAGGTGCTTTTTTTAATTTCAGGTGGAGGTAGCGCACTATTTGAATCCCCTTTGATTTCAGAAGAGGAGTTACAAAGTATTACGGAAAAACTACTGGCATCAGGGGCAGATATTGTTGAAATGAATACGATCCGAAAACGTCTTTCCGCTGTCAAGGGAGGAAGGTTTGCGTTAGCATGTGCTCCGGCTAAAGTGTTCTCTGTAGTATTGTCAGATATTATAGGGGATCCATTGGATATGATTGCTTCAGGACCAGCTTATCCAGACAGTTCTACGTGTGAGCAAGCATTTGAAATCATAGAGAACTATAAAATTCCATTGTCCATGGAAGCAAAAGTCTTTTTAAAAAAGGAAACACCAAAAGTATTAAAAAACGTAGAAACGCATATTACAGGAAGTGTCAAACAGCTTTGCGAATCTGCACAAAAAGAAGCATTAAAATTAGGGTATAAAGCCATGTATCTTTCGGCATCACTTTGTTGTCAGGCAAAAGAAGCAGGGAGTTTTTTGGCATCGATCGCAAGAGATCATCAAGATACAAATGATTCATTGGCCTTTATTTGTGGAGGAGAAACGATCGTGCAATTGACCGGTCATGGAAAAGGCGGGAGAAATCAAGAACTTGCACTAAGTGCAGCACAAGGAATTTCTGGACTGGAACAGACAGCGGTTTTTAGTGTGGGAAGTGATGGAACTGATGGACCTACAGATGCAGCTGGCGGATATGTAGATGGAGATACTTGCTCAAAACTATTAGAAAAAGGAATTCTGATCTCTCGTGTGTTGCAACAAAATGATGCTTATCATGCATTGGCTCAATGTGAGGGGTTGGTGATTACAGGACCGACTGGAACAAATGTCAATGATTTGTCGGTGGTGTTGATAAAAAGATAATTTTTCCTGAATTATTCATGGATCAGTATTCGACCAAATAACTGTACCATGAGTTCAAAAATTGATTCTGGCAGTAGTAACTACTCTGAAATTATCTGCCAAAAGGGCATAAAATCCCTGTGGCAATTTTTAGAGGAGTTATTCAGCTGCCAAGGTTCGTTAATAGTTGCTATTCCAGCTGTACATACAGTCTGCTGATATTTGCCAGCGTTTCATAAAACTCATTTTTGTAGGGGCAGCTGCTACACAGCTTGAATGTGATATATCTTGCTGAGTGGATTACTTTTGCAGCAATCTTCAGCAGTTTTAAACGGACGGTATCAATACGCTGTTTAAGCATATTTGCAGATAGCGCCAATCGTCTAAACCAATTAAATATGTTATAAGCAAGTGCATGTACCTGGAGTCTGTTAGCATTTACAATTCTTGAATGACTGCTTACGGAAGTAAAATCAAAGCCGGATTTGCTCTCTTTGATAAAGTTTTCCATCAGACCTCTTTTACAGTAAAATTTAACAAGGTACTCTGGTGATGAATCCATATTTGTAACAATGAAGGTATACATGTAAACCATCTGATTCTCAGGCTTTTCAACTTTGCAGACAACACGTCTTTCATAAGGCCATGGACCTGCCTGATACATGAATTCACCATAGACAACAGCATAATCAACTTTGTTCTCTTTCGTGATTTCATCAAGCTCATCGACAAGAAAAGATGCTTTGTCACGAAGAATTCTATTTTCTTTCAGTCGGATTACATAACTGGTGCCATTTTCTTCACATTGCTTATATAGTTCAGGTGTTGCAAAGCCACTGTCACCACAGAGCAGGAGTGTTACTTCTGGATAATCCGCTAAATATTCATCAAGGATTGGCTGAAGGAAATCAACAACTCCTGTGCAGGAATATTTGGTTCCATCACGCAATTGGATTTTGATTAAATCGCCTGTGATTCCATCATAGCAAACCAGTGGATGATATCCATTACTCTGATAGTGAAAGTTAAAGGCTCTGCCTTCCTGCTTGCCATAAGCTTCAAGAAGTGTGGAATCGAGATCAAGAACAACCGCTTCAGGCATCTGTATGCTGTAGATTCTCTTTCTCAGAATTCTTTCGATAGCAAGAAACTGATTTAATGTGTCTTCATCCATACGATTGAAGAATCTTGAAACTGTTGGCTGTGATGCTAAAGTGTCTTTTTCAAGCACTGTTTTAAACACAGGATCATTGGTAAGTTCATCTGAAGCATCGTCTTCAAAGTAACCGGCAATAATCATATATATCATCTGAAGAAGATTTGCCTTATCAGTGTGATATCTGAATAATGCAGAATCGTTGGTCTTAAATGAATGACTGAAAAGTCTGTCAATGCCAAGTTTGCTTACGAATTCTTTGATGAGAAGTAAGCCTGTATCGGAGGATAAATCGCCTCCATTGAAATTAATTTTAATCTGTCTATTGCTTTCAAGCGATAAGGTGTTTACAATACTCATAAAGGGCTCCTTTGGGTAGATTTTTTAGATTGGACACCTAAATTTTACCACAAATAGATGCTCTTTTTTCATTCACTTAATAGGTGAATGGCAATATTCAGTTAAAATGTAGTAACTATGTGGCTTTCAGCCACTTTCACGGCGAAGCCGTGAATAATATAGGTTTTTTTATAAGGGATCCCAACCGATTGGATACTTTTGTGGAATGGTTGGGAGCAACAGAAGATTTAGTCTGTTAAGACAAAATCCATATAAACCGGATTGTGATCACTCCACTGAAATTTTGTATCCAGTACAAGCGCATTTTTCACAGTTACATTATCAGAAACGAGAAAGCCGTCTACCGTTACTACAAAATTGGATTCGTTGTAAGGCTGATCGGCATTTCGACAGGAGGGCACTGGATTTTCTTTGTCAAAGGGTGCAATCAACTGTATAAAATCAGGAATCAATTTTTTCGGGATCGGTTTTGCCCAGTTCTCTTCCAATTCTTCATGACCAAAAATTTCAGCAGAATTTCCAAGCAGATCTTTATTAAAATCACCGCCTGCAACAATGTAATTTCCTGCATCATACTCTGCTTTCATATCGTTAAATAACATCTTCAGTTGTTTGTCTGCAGTGCTTGGATCAGAAGTATAGGCGGAAAGATGCAAGTTGTATAAAAGTAGTTCTTTTCCATTGTCAACAGGAATCCGATTGACACTATAACAGCGATCCAGGTCCAACAATTTCATAAAACCTCCTTCAACTGGCAGAGAACGTCGAACGGATTGGGTAATCTCCATTGTGGAAACAGTAAGCAATCCTGCTTTATTTTTTCCATGTGGTTCCAGAATCGGATAAAACAGATAAGGACTGTCATAATTCTGGGCAAATGTATGAACTTGTGGAATGTCTTTTTCGGGCAGTACAGTCAGAATAAATGGACGCTGATCTATATGATAACTACGGGTGCCATCAATATCAACTTCCTGGAAAAGTGCAAAATCAGGATGTAGTTTTGCCACCGCTGTAGTATAGCTTGTGACATTTTCGATGACCGCTTCTTTGGAATAGGCACGGCTTTCTTTTCCGCCATCCATAAAGAAAGAATAGTCATCGCTATATGCACCGAAACCGATATTGCCAGAAGTGATGCGGTAGGTCATATCGGGCTTTGCTTTTTCAGCAGATGCTCCACTGATGGTCAGTATTTGCTTGTCTTCCAAGCGGTAATAACTGGAAAATACATAAATAATATAGCAGATGATAATCAACAGCAGGATTCCAAATAGGATGCCAAGTCTTTTCAGCCACTTTTTGAAATGATCATTCATAAATAAAAGTCCCCTTCTTTTGTAAAAATGATGATGATATTCGGTGTTTTATATGACAATATTGTACCACATTCTTAGAAGTGGATGGTATAATAAACGAAAATGATACACACGAAATGAAGGGAATGGATATAAGTATGAAAGAAAATAGAACATTTGCAGAACTGATAGAAGCGCAGAAACACTTTTTTGCAATGGGTCAAACAAGAGAGATTCCTTTCCGAATTTGCCAGCTCCAAATGTTAGCAGAAGCAATTCAAAAGAATCAAAACAAACTAGAAGAAGCATTGAGAAAAGATCTTGGAAAATCTGTGTTTGAATCTTATGCGACAGAGGTGGGATTCGTATTGTCAGATATTCGCTATACGATTCGAAATTTGCATAAATGGTCAGCAGAAAAAAGAGTGAGGACCCCCCTTCATTTATTTCCGGGAAGCAGCAAGATTCAAAAGGAACCATATGGAAGTGCTTTAATATTAGGTCCTTATAATTATCCGGTGCAGCTTTTGATTGAGCCGTTGATTGGAGCAATTGCAGCGGGAAACTGTGCGGTACTGAAACCATCAGAGCTTACCCCTCATGTATCAACAGCAGTATGCCAAATGATCCATACTACCTTTTGTGAAGAATATATTGCCTGTGTGGAAGGAGATGCAGCGATCAATCAAACATTGCTTGCGCAGGAATTTGATTATTTATTTTTTACCGGAAGCGAGCGTGTTGGAAAAATTGTAATGAAAGCGGCAGCAGAACACTTAACGCCAGTGACGTTGGAATTAGGCGGGAAGAGCCCGGTTGTGATAGAGAAATCGGCAAACTTAAAAGAAGCGGCAAAAAGGATTGTATGGGGCAAGCTGATGAATGCAGGACAAACCTGTGTGGCTCCGGATTATGTGCTTGTGGATGAGAGCAGAAAAGAGGAGTTTCTGCAAGAAATCAGACAGGCGTTCTTCTGTTTATATGGAAAAGAGATTCAGGAAAATCCGGATTTTGGACGAATTGTAAATGAACGGCACATGGAACGGCTGCAGAAGATTCTGGATCAAGACAGAAACTATTTGTTTTATGGAGGAACAACAGATCTTACACAACGTTACATCGAACCAACGATTCTGGATGTGGGAAAACTGGAAAATGCTGATAGTGCGGCTTCCATGCAGGAAGAAATCTTCGGTCCTGTATTACCTGTTTTGTCCTATCACAAACTAGAAGATGCAATACGTTTTGTAAATAAAAGAGCCAAACCGCTGGCGCTGTATTTGTTTACCCAAAAGAAGAGTGCGGAACAATTTGTCCTGGAACGGGTATCTTCAGGAGGTGTGTGCGTGAACGATACGATTAGTCATTTGATCAATCCGAATCTTCCATTTGGCGGAGTTGGAGCGTCCGGTATGGGACAGTATCATGGAAAGTACAGCTTTGACACATTTACACATGAAAAAAGTGTGTTTTTCAAGCCGGCAAACTGGAATCTGCCAGTATGCTATCCGCCATTTACAAAAGGAAAAATGAAGCTTGTAAAATTCTTTTTGAAATAATGTGAAAAACACCTTGACTTTGACGCTGCGTCAACTTGTATACTAAAATCCGGCAGGAGGGAGAAAGATGGAATACAGTATTCGGGAAGTGGCAGAAATGACAGGAGTGAGTACACGTACACTGAGGTATTACGATGCGATTGATTTATTAAAACCATTGTATACGAATAACTCCGGGTATCGTTATTATGGAGAAGAAGCGTTAGACCGGCTGCAGCAGATTTTATTTTACAAAGAACGCGGGCTCCGCCTTCAGTGCATTTTAGAAATCCTGGATAAAGAAGAGTTTGATACACTGGGAGCATTGTATGAACATCTTTCGGAACTGCAGAATCAAAAAATCCGGATTGAAGCATTGATTCAAACAGTAAATAAGACAATTGATTCTTTGGAAGGAAGAAAAAAGATGAGCAGTGCAGAAAAGTTTGAAGCATTTAAAAAGAAAGAGATACAAGAAAATGAGAAAAAATATGGAGAAGAGATCCGACAAAAATATGGAGAGGATACTGTACGGGAATCCAATGCAAAGATGATGAAAATGACGGAAGAAGAGTATCAGGAGTTCCAGCGGTTGGAAACAGAAATCAAAGAGAAGTTACAGACAGCAGTCAGAGAGCAGAGAAAACCATCCGATGCGATTGGAAAAGAGATTGCAATACGACACAGACAATGGCTGTCTATGACATGGGGGCAATATTCAAAGGAAGCTCATAGAGGGTTGACTGAGCTATATATTCAAGACGAGCGCTTCCTGAAATATTATGATGCAGAAGCAAGCGGATGTGCAAAGTTCTTAAAAGAAGCGGTGCATTTCTGGATTCAGTAAAAGGAAAAAGGTAGAAGCAAATTGTCTGAATTGTGCGAAAAAAATAAAAAACAGAAAAAACATTGACAATTCACTTCTTCCGTGATAAGATACCACTTGTCGCTGAGGCAGACCAAAGAAAAGAACCAGCCGCA
>ERZ894236.1484-NODE-1484-length-16061-cov-46.8342_pt1 | contig 16061 bp, 15 predicted proteins | sample MGYA00380297_ERZ894236 | MGnify/ENA primary metagenome ERZ894236 (study PRJEB32331, sample SAMN06328420) | human gut metagenome | biome: human gut microbiome; feature: stool | host: Homo sapiens | collected 2014-08-04 ... | reverse complement strand
GGGTATCTCTATTTCTCTTTAAAATTGGTAGAAATCGGCATTAGCCGATTTCCCCTTTTAGTTAAAGGGGGATATTCCCGCAGAGACTTTTTTATGTGAAATGTTGAACTAGATAGCTAATTTTAAAATCTCTACAAACTCTTTTACATGAAGTGGAACATAATGTCCAACTGGAGCTGTATCATTATGAGTAGCTCTGTTAGCCATTTCTTCGAAATGAGTATCATCGATTTCCATCTCAGTAAGAGTAGTTTTTAAGCTTAATGTCTGGAAGAATTCTTTTAATTTGTCTGCCAGAATATAGGCCATTTCTTTTTCCGTATAATTGATTGAATCAACATGGAAAACTCGTTCTGCAAGCTGGGCGAGTTTATAAGGTTTTACTTCTGCCATATATTTGCACCATGCTACAAGAACAACAGCCATGCCTTCACCATGAGTGATTCCATACTGTGCACTGAGTTCATGTTCGATTCGGTGTGAACCCCAGTCAGCAGCACGACCGGTATCAAGAATTCCGTTGTGAGCTACGGACGCAAGCCACTGGATTTCAGCACGTGCATCGTAGTTCTGGGGGTCTTTCATCAGACGTTTTGCATTGAGTATAGCAGCCTGAACAGCACCTTCGATCATGTAATCTGTAGTGTCTGTATGGGCAACATCTGAGAAATATCTTTCTAACAGATGGGAAAGGATATCTGCACATCCACAGGATGTCTGATATGCCGGAAGTCCCAATGTATATTTTGGATTCATAATTGCAAATTTAGGAATGATCATGTCATCTTCGAATCCCAATTTCATCAGTCCGTTAGAGACGATCGCGGCATTGGATGTTTCTGAACCACTTGCCGGAAGTGTTGTGATTGCGCCAATCGGAACAGCGGTTTCTGGAGCTGCGGATCCATCAAAGAAATCCCATACATCTCCATTATAAGGTATGCCAAGTGCGATGGATTTTGCAGTGTCTACAGAGCTTCCGCCGCCTGCGGCAAGCACAAAATCAGTTTTGTGTTCTTTGCAAACAGCTACAAGATCACGAATCAGTTCGATCTTAGGATTTGGAACAACTTCACCGCATTCCTGGAAATCAATGCCAAGTCGGTCGCAGGCATCTTTGATTACATCCCAAATACCAAGTGTTTTAATGAAATCGCCACTGTATACGAACATTAAAGAAGTTACCTTGTATTCTTTTAAAAGATCATACATATTATTTTCAGCTCCGTCACCGAAAAAGATGCGGGCCGGGTTTCGATAGTGAAAGTTTAACATTTGCATTGCCTCCTGGTTTTATAACCTGATTAATAGTGACTAGCAATAACAAATGGGAATGTTGCATTGTTCTAATTTGTCTTCCCATACATCGGATAGGCGTTTGTCTGTGATGATCATATCAATATCTTTCAAATCTGTGATCTTATATTCAGCAGAGTCGGAAAATTTTGTATGATCAGCAATAAGATAATGTTTTCGTGATTGAGAAAGGAAAGCCTTTCGAACCTGGCTTTCATTCATGTTGTTATCGAGCAGACCATGAGCCAGGTCGATGGCTGGGTTGCTGATAAAACACTTATCTGCAATATAATAGGATATGGCATTTGTTGTCTGATATCCAGAAAATGAGTTGGAACGTTGGCGGAAGGTGCCGCCAAGCGCAATAAGCTTCAGGGCAGAAGACTGGTTGCTGAATAAGTTAATAATACGAAGAGAGTTAGTGATGATTGTTAGTTTTTGATTTCTCTGAACCAGTTCTTTGGCAAGCGCCAGACAAGTAGTGCTGCAGTCCAGAAAAATGGTATCATTTTCCTTAATAAAGCGATCAATCGCACAGGATGCCAGTCGTTCTTTCTCATGTGAGAAGAAAATTTCGCGAAGTTGTACCGGCGCGCCTTTATCATCTGCGTCCGGTAGAAATGCACCGCCGTGAATTCGCTTTAATTTGTTTTGTGATTCCATTTCGTTTAAGTCTCTTCGAATTGTCTCTTCACTGCAATTCAGTTTTTGACTCATTGCGGAAATCAAGATACTTCCATATGTGTGGAGTTCTTCTTCCAAATATCTTTGTCTGTCAACCTTTAACATAACTCATAAATCCTTTCGACTTTAATAATTATAGGAAAAATTTGTAATTTTATTGAATGCATGAATATAATACCAAAAAATCATTCATTTTTCAACGAGAAAATGTGGGGTTTCAGTCAAAAATTGTGAAAATGACGAAAAAAGTCAAGAAAACATCAAATAAATCAAAAAAACAAGCAAAAATAATGTTGACAAATGTGTGATAATGTTGCAAAATTGTTGACATAGCAAAATAACTAAAGGAGGGTAGGCGTAATAAAATGTGATTTTAAGAGAAATTTGGGGAAAATGACATTTTATGTTGGATGCAGTTGCTAAATGACGACATAGTAGCAATTTTACAAAGTTCATTATTGAATGATAGGAGTCAGAGGGCTTACCATTCAATAAAGAAATAATGTAACAAAAGGTAAGGAAGAAAGATAAGTAAGAAAGGAAGAGAAAGTAAGATGGAAAACGCAAACAACAAGAAAGGAAGCTTTAAGGGGCTATTACCTCTGGTAATATTCCTGGTAGTTTATTTCGCAATGGGTATCGGAACTGGAGATTTCGGCAACTTCCCATTAATGATCGGCATTTTCTTGGCATCTGCAATTTCATTATTTATGAATAGCCCCGTTGCTGAGAAAAAGACTTTTACAGAAAAAGTCGTAATGTTCTGTAAAGGCGGCGGAGACGACACATTGATCCTGATGGTAATCATCTATATGCTGGCCGGAGCATTCTATGGAGTAGCAAGTGGAATGCACGCAACAGACACAGTAACTAATATCGGTATTTCAATTCTGCCGGCAAACATGATTCTCCCGGGATTATTCCTGATCGGTTGTGTACTGAGTTTCTCAATGGGAACTTCAATGGGAACTGTAGCAGCCCTGATGCCAATTGCAATTAATATTGCGGACAAAACTGGTGTTGGTGTAGCGCTTGTCAGTGGTATTGTAGTAGGTGGAGCAATGTTCGGTGATAACCTTTCATTCATCTCTGATACAACAATTGCAGCAACAACAACACAGGGAATCGGAAACAAAGAAAAATTCAAAGCCAACATTTTCATGGTAGGACCGGCAGTGATCATTACAGTTATTGCACTTGCCCTGTATCCAATTGATGCAGCTAAGATCGCAGCTAGTGGAGATATCAATTTTGTGAACTTAATTCCTTATATTCTGATTATTGTATTATCTTTGGTAGGAATGCATGCAGTAATGGCCATGACAATTTCAGTTGTTTCAGGAATGATCATTGGAGTTATTCACGGAGACTTTTCATTTGTACAATCATTCTCAGTAGTACACGATGGAATGATGGGTATGCAGGATATGGCAGTTATCGCTATTTTCGTTGGTGGTCTTGTAGCAATCATGCAGTATTTAGGCGGTATCGACTGGTTACTGAACAAACTTGCTAAGGGAATGAAATCTAAAGTCGGAGCAGAACTTAGTATCGCAGCACTTGTAAGTTTAGTAGATGTGGCAACAACAAACAACACAATTTCAATCATTGCAGTTGGACCAATCGCAAAAGATATTTCAGAAGAGTTTGATATTGCTCCATCAAGAACAGCCAGCATCCTTGACTTGTTCTCATCAGCATTCAATGGTTTAACACCTTATGCAGGACAACTCCTGACAGCTGGTGCAATGGCTAAGATCGCACCAGTAGCAATTATGCCATATGTATGGTATGATATTTTGATGATTATTTTCGGTGTAATCTTCATTATGATCGGATGGCCGAAATTCAAAAGTAAAGCAGCAAAGGCTGAGTAATTACATAAGAGTAAGAAATTATAAGTAAGAAAGCAGGAATTAAAAAGATGGATAAATATTCAAAGCATTTTTTGCTGAACGTTGATACAGCAAAGGAATATGCGAAAGAAAAGGTTGAATATTTTAAAGATGATGAAACATTAGATGCAATCGAAATCGGAGACGGAAATATTAACTATGTATTTAAAGTATGGAATCCGGAGACAGGAAAATCCCTGATCATCAAACAGGCAGATACAGTTCTTCGCTCTTCCGGAAGGTCACTGGATATGTATCGTAACAAAATTGAAGCAGAAATTCTTGGAATTGAAGGAAAGTTATCAGAAGGATTTGTTCCGAAGATTTATCTGTATGATGAGAATATGTATGCATTATCTATGGAAGATATTTCCGCATACAAAAATCTGCGTACAGAGATGGCAGCAGGAAAAACTTTCCCGAAACTTGCAGATAACATTGCAACTTTTATGGCAGACACTCTGCTTCCGACAACAGATCTGATTATGGACAGAGCAGAGAAGAAAGAAAAAGTAAAATTATTTACAAACCCGGAACTTTGCGATATTTCAGAAGATTTGGTATTTACAGAGCCATACTATGATTACAAGGGACGTAACATCATCCTGGATCAGAACATGGATTTTGTAAAAGAAAAACTCTATGGAGATGAAGACCTGCATGCAGAGGTAGGACAGCTTCGTGATGATTTTATGAATCATGCACAGGCACTGATCCACGGAGATTTACATTCAGGCTCTATTTTCGTAAATCAAGAAGGAACAAAGGTAATCGATCCTGAATTTGCATTCTATGGACCAATGGGATACGATATCGGTAATGTAATCGGAAACCTGTTCTTTGCCTGGGCAAACAAATACTACACAGATTCTGAAAATACAGAATTCCTGACATGGATTGAGAAGACAATCGGAGAAGTTACAGATAAATTCAAAGAGAAATTCTCAGCAAAATGGGATGCGCTTGTTGAATTCCCGCTGTACAAGACAGAAGGATTCAAGAAATATTACACAGACAAAGTAATGGCAGATTCCTTTGGATATGCCGGAACAGAAATCATCCGTCGTGTCGTTGGAGACTCAAAAGTAAAAGAAGTTACTTCTGTTACAAATGTTGACCAGAGAGTACCGATGGAGAGAGCTTTGATCCAGATTGGTATTAAGCTGATCAAGGAAAGAAGAACTCTGAAAGACGGAGCAGCAATCAAAGCTGTGGGTAAAGAATATTTAAAATAAGTAAAGAAATCACTTTCCGGGCTTGTAAAACGGTCCGGAAGGTATCTATAAGAAAAGGAAGATGTATGATGGAAAGATGTGATCAGGATTTGGCATTCATGCTCCAGTATGAAAATGTAGCATGGTATGAGAATGGAAAAGTAAGAATATTAGACCGTAGAATTTATCCTACAGAGGTAAAATTTGTTGAGTGTACAACTTATAAAGAAGTTGCACAGGCAATCACAGATATGGTTACGCAGAGTGCAGGACCATATACAGCAGCTGGTATGGGAATGGCACTGGCAGCACACGAAGTAGAAGGAAAGACAGAAGAAGAGCAGATCAAGTTCTTAACACAGGCTTCTTATGATATTTCACATGCAAGGCCGACAACAGCAAACCGTATGGGAATTATCACAGAAGGTTGCTTGAAGGTTGCAAAAGAAGCACTTGCAGAAGGAAAAAGTGCAGTAGAAGCATGTTTCAACAGAACTGTTGATTCTCTGAACAGAAGATATACAACAATGGGTAAAGTCGGAGAGAACCTGGCAGCTCTGTTCCCGAAGAACGGAACAATCCTTACACAGTGCTTCGGTGAGACAATCATCGGAATGATGCTTCGTGCAGCAAGAAAGAACAACAACGATATTAAAATCTTCTGTGCAGAGACAAGACCGTATCTGCAGGGAGCTAGACTGACATCTACATGCTGTGCACAGATGGGATTCGATACAACAGTTATTACAGATAATATGGTAGCTTATTCTATGCAGCACAAAGGTATCGATCTCTTTACTTCAGCAGCAGATACGATCGCAAGAGATGGTCATATTGCTAATAAGATCGGTACTTTCCAGATTTCCATTCTGGCAAAATATTTCGGAATTCCATACTATGTAACAGGAATCCCGGATGAAGACAAAATGTACGGAAAAGATATCGTTATCGAGGAAAGAGATCCTGCACAGGTACTTTCTTACCGAGGTATCCCGAATACAATTCCGGAAGTAAAAGGAATCTATCCATCATTTGATATAGTACCGCCACATCTCATCAGTGGTGTTGTAACAGATAAAGGTGTCTATGTACCGTATCTGCTAAATGATTACTTCAAAGGTGAAGTGAAAGACTTCTACTAAAATTAAAACATTATAGCCGGGATTTTTGCCCCGACTTTAAATAAAGAAAAGAGGTAAGAACAATGGTTACATGTATGAATAAAGAGAGAAAATATGGTTCTGTTATTTCTAACGGAAAAGTTTCCGTAGACTGCGACAATCCGACTGAATATGGCGGAGACGGATATGTATTCGGTCCACACGATTTTATCGAAGCCGGATATGCAGCATGTTTGGACGTATGCGCACGTAAGATCTGTGAAGCAGATGGAATTGAATTTAAAAAAGTTATTGTAACAGTAGCACTTGATTATCACGATGATAAAAAAACATACATCAGACATAAGATCGAAGTTACAGGAGTTTCGAAAGAAGTATCCGAAGATGTAGCGAAGAGAGCTTATGATGATTGTCTTGTGAAAAGTAATCTTTCCAAAGAACTTGTATTTGAACCACTTGGAGAGTAGATTTAGTAGGAAATAGAAACGACAGCGAACAGGATAAGAGTAAAAAGGAGAGAATGATAAAATGAAATTATTAATCAGAGCACCTTTTATCGAAAGTGAAAGAAAAAGACTTGAAACTTATTTTGATGAGATTGTATATGATCCGTGGACAACTACCGGAGAGCGTTATTATGAAGATGAGATGCTGGAAGTTCTGAAGAAAGAACAGCCGGACGCACTGATCACAGAGCTTGACCGTGTAACAGAAAAGGTGTTAAACGGATATGACAAACTGATTTTCATCGGAGACTGTCGTGCAAATCCGGCAAATATTGATGTAGAAGCATGCAAGAAAGCAAATATACCGGTTCTCTGCACACCGGCAAGAAATGCACAGGCTGTAGCAGAGATGCTGTCAGGACTTCTTGTAAGCTATATGCGTAACCTGGTTCCGGCAGTACAGTGGATCAAAGACGGTAAATGGGTAGAAGGAACAACTCCTTACTACACATGGATGGGAAACGAGCTTTGCGGAAAGAAAGTCGGATTCGTCGGCTTTGGAGCAGTTGGAAAACATGCAGCTAAGATCCTTGAAGCATATGGCTGTGAGATTTCTTTCTATGATCCATTTGTAGATTTTGTAAAAGACAGCTACAAGAAATGTGAACTGGAAGAGATTTTCAAGAATTCAGATATCGTTTCTATTCATCTTCCAGTACTTGACAGTACTAAGGGAATGATCAATGCAGATTTATTTGCAAAGATGAAAGAAACAGCTATTTTCGTAAATACAGCAAGAAGTGCAGTTGTAGATGAGCCGGCACTGATGGAAGTATTAAGAAATAAGAAGATCCGCGGAGCAATCCTGGATGTTTTGGAAGTTGAACCTCCGACAGAGGAAGCACTGGAGATCGCAAGACTGGACAATGTACTTCTGACACCACATATCTGCGGTGCAACTTATGAAGTAACAGATCATCAGTCCAGAATCATGGCAGACCGCATTGATGCATGGATGAAAGAAAACAAATAAAAGGAGAAGAAACAGATGGAAATAAATTATCTGGTTGTTGATATGGGAACCGGAAATTCCAGAGTAGGGCTTGTTGGTGCTGATGGAACCATCTGGGGAATTAGAAATTACGAGAACCAATATTATAAAGACAAGCAGTATGAAGACGCACAGTATTTCCTTCCAGAGGAATGGGAAGAAAATCTGATGAACGGTTGTAAAGAACTTGTGAAAGAATTTCCAGAACATCCGGTACGTGCGATTACTTCATCTGGAGCCAGAGAAAGTATTGTACTTTATAATAAAGAAGGAAAAACTTATCTGGGGCTTCCGAATATTGATAACAGAGGCCGTGAGTGGATGAATGAAATTGAAGACCAAACATTCATTTATGATAAAACCGGCCGCTGGGTAACTGAAGATTTTCCAGCAGCAAAACTGATGGGATATCGTAAAAAATATCCGGAGGAATTTGAAAAAATCACAAAGATCACAAGCTTGAGCGAGTGGGTAGGAGAGCTATTTTGTGGGAGACTGGTGATCGAACCTTCTCAGGCATGTGAGACTCAGCTGTTTGATATTGAGACAAGAGAATGGTCAGAGAGATTGTGTAAGGATTATGGAATCCCCATGGATATCCTTCCGGAAATTGCAAAAGCTGGCGACAGTCTTGGTAAGATTAAAAAAGAAATGGCTGATAAAATTGGTCTTAATGAAGATGTAGAATTTATTGTCGGTGGCGCCGATACACAGATTGCATTAAAAAGTGTGGGCATGGATGTTGGAGATGTGGCAGTTGTATCTGGAACGACTTCACCGGTAGCAACCATCACAGATTATAAGTATTATGACAAACAGGAACGTTGTTGGACAGACTCTAATCTTGGAGGCGATACTTATCAGGTAGAGAACAATCCGGGTGTTACGGGATTGAACTATCAGAAGATAAAAAATTTTCTCTTCCCGGATACATCGTATGAAGAGTTGGAAACAGAGATGGCGAAACAGACAGAATACTTATGTACAGCGTCATTTTCATCTTTGTATTTTTCAGAGAAACGCTCTTTGAAAAAAGGTGGATTTATTATGAAATCACCGTTTGATGCAACGCTGAAACCGATTCATCTGATTTGGGCAGTTGTCGCAGATATTGCATGCTCTATTTATGTGCAGTATCAGAGCTTGTGTGAGATGATCAGACATGATAAAGACTACATTTTAGGATGTGCAGGTGGTTTCCAGTCAAAGATGCTATGTCAGCATCTGGCGGATCTTACAGGGAAGAAACTGGTTGTCCGTGAAGGCTTCAGCCAGGCATCTATTAATGGCTGTCTGAAGATCTGTAATGCATATTATGGAATCACTTCAGAAAAAAAATCTGAACAGGCAGAAATGGTTTATACACCAAAAGATGGCAGCCTGATTCAGGAGTATTATCAAGAATGGTTAAACAACCGTGAGATGTTAAATCCAAAAGAGGATTAACATAAATGCTAGAAAAGGATAAGAAACAAGAATTTAAAGAAAGAAGGAACAAATTATGTTAATGCAGGAAGAAAGAGAACAAATCGTAGAATATGGTAAAAAGATGAGCGCAGACAGATTAACATCTGGAACAAGCGGAAACATCAGTATATATAATGCAGAAAAAGGATTAATGGCAATCAGCCCATCTGGAATCGGATATTTTGATGTAAAACCGGAAGATGTTGTTATCATGGATCTGGAAGCAAATATCGTAGATGGAGATAAAAAACCGTCCAGTGAGTGGGCGCTTCACACAGCTATGTATAAAACAAAATCAGAGTGCAGAGCCGTTGTACATACACATTCTATGTACTGTACAGTATTTGCAACACTTCGTCAGCCATTGAGAGCAGCTCATTACGTAATCGCAGATGCAGGTGTAGATGAAGTACCATGTGCTCCATATTGTACATACGGAACACAAGAACTTGCAGAGGCTGCTTCTGAGACAATTGGCGGCAGCAATGCAGTATTACTTGCTAATCATGGTATGCTTGCTTGCGGTGGAAGCTTAAAGAGTGCATATTCTCTGGCATGTGGAATGGAATTCTGCGCAGAGTTAGAGTATCGCACAAAAACAATCGGTGGTCCTGTATATCTGTCTAAAGAAGAAATGGCAGAAGTACTGGAAAGTTTCAAGAGCTACGGACAGCCGAAAAAGAAAAACTAATTCTTTATTTGACAACAGGCATTTAATATAGACATCACCCTCCATGTTCTTATAATGTAGAGAAGAGAAAAACCTTAAATAGAAGATGCTGTCGCGTCTAAGGCTAACTAAACCATAGATGCGACAGCATCTTTTGTGCATTCCTGGCACTACATTGCGGATCACTCTTATATTTTTGATGAAAAAGCGCACTTTGTTAAGGTGGCATTTGTATGGGACAGCTAATTCGCTAAAGTATGTATAACGACTAAAGCAAAGGAGTGGAAATGAATGAAAGGTTTCAACACAGAGAACGGCTATATGGGGTATGTAGACGGGGAGTATCAGCTCTTCGCCAGTGAAGCAGATTACAGGGAATGGTTGGAAGATTAGCAGAAGAGATTACCATTATGACCGAATGGATATGATTTCTAAAAAAGGAGGAAGGATCAATGGGAAAAGTATACTTGCTTATCAGAAATGTGAGGCGCTATAAAGGCGGAACCCCCTAAATAAGAGGATTCCGCTACTTCATTATTTATGAAGATTTCTTTGCAAAAAGTTTCCTCAATACCCATCTAACTAAAGGTTGAATAAAAAATATTTGTGAAAAGAAGGCAAATGGAAAATTAAAACAGACTAACTTCAGCCAATTTGCAAAGAGTGTGAAAATATTAAATCCGGCATAGTATCTATGATGCAGGCAACTGTAAAGAATTAGATTTATCTGCTTTGAAAGAGACTTTGTTTAGTACAGCAAAAACGACAGGTATTATTTTGTTGATTATTATGAATGCCGGAATTTTTTCATGGGTACTGACACAGCAGGGAATTGCAGCACAGTTGACAGAGATGGCAATTGCATTTACAGATAATAAGTATGTGATGTTAATTATTATCAATATTGTATTCCTTCTTGCAGGTTGTGTGATGGATAATACAAGTGCATTATATATATTGGTTCCGATTATCATGCCGATTGCTAAGGCACTTGGGATCGATATGGTACATCTTGGAGTAATTCTTGTATTGAACCTGTCAATCGGTCAGGTAACACCTCCGGTTGGTCCAAACTTATATGTAGCTGCAGATATTGGTAAAGTTAAGTTTGAGGAAATTTGTTATAAGATAGTACCGTTGCTTTTGATGTCTATGGCAGCGCTGTTGATTATCACGTTTGTTCCGTGGCTTACAACGTGTTTAATCCGATAAAAATAATACAGAATAATTAAAAAATCTAATAATTGCGAAGAACAGAGGCTTGTTGTATAATATTATTAACATGGGATGAAGAATGTTAGGGTGAGGAAAATGAGTACAGATAAATTTATGCAGACTTCACTTGCCAACAAGTCGGTAGTTGAGCGAATTGTAGACCAGATTACAAATGCAATCATTAACGGAGAAGTAAAGCCGGGAGATAAGATTTTGACAGAACCGGAATTGTGCGAAACGTTTGGCGTAGGACGGAATTCTGTGAGGGAGGCTATTAAGATTCTGGCGGCATATGGAGTATTAGAGATACGAAGAGCAGATGGAACTTATATTTGTCAGGAGTACAATTATAAGATGTTATATCCGATACTGTATGGGATTATCCTTCAGAAAGATTCTAAGCAGCAGATTATAGAACTTCGAAAAGTCATTGATGTGGGAATTATGCACGAAGCAATGAAGAGGATGACGTCAGAGGATCTTCAACGCCTGGAAGCGGTGATCAAAGATATGGAAGAAGAGATTCAAAAAGAAAATCCGTCTTCCGGAACAATATTTGATATTGATGTTCGTTTTCATACAGTAATGACTGCGGTATTTTCGAATCATTTACTGGAAAGCATCGGATATTATGTGGATAAGATTACAAGACAATCTCGCGTACTGGCAATAGAGTATATTTTAGAAAACGGACTTCAGAAGGAATTTTTGACATTGCACAAAGAGATGATAGAAGTGCTTCGTAAGAAAGATGAAAACCAGATTTCTTCGATTATTGAAAAGCATTATAAATATTGGGAAAAATAAGCCGCAATTAGAATGTTGTGGCCGGAGCGGATTCCGGAGGGGATTCGCTCTTTTTGTTTCGCGAGAAAAAAGACCAGTAATTTTATTGATTAGAGGAGGACAAGAAAATGGCAGATAAAGTTTTAATTTCAGTTGCACCTGTCAGTGCGGCAGATAAACATATTGATCCGAAAAAGATTGCGGCAGATGTGATCGCCTGTGCAAAAGCAGGTGCAGCAATGGTACATCTTCATGTACGTGATAAGGATGGGAGTTTGACTCCGGATCTGAGTGTGCTGAAAGAGATCGTGGAGTTGATTCGTGCGCAGTCAGATATAATTATTCAGGCATCAACTGGAGGAGTTTCAAATCTGACAATTGAGGAGAGATGTGCACCGCTTTATTATGATGAAGTAGAAGCATGTTCTTTAAATGTCGGTTCTACGAATCTGGGAGATGCGGTATATGGCAATCCGATCCCTGAAGTGAAGTATTGTGTAAACGAGATTATTAAGACAGGAAAAACGCCGGAAATAGAGGTGTTTGAAATTGGACATACGCATATGGTCCAGGAACTGCGGAAGGAATTTCCGATGAAAGCTCCGATTTTGTTCAGTGTGGTTTTAGGACATCCGGGAGAAGCACCGGCGACACCAGAAGCATTGGCAGCAATGGTGAATTTTATTCCCAAGGATACCATTTGGGGAATTACCCATGCACATCGTAGAGATTTTGGAATTATTGCCGGAGCACTTGGGCTGGGAGCCAGAACTGTAAGAATTGGATTTGAAGACAGCAATTATCTGGATCCGATGACGCAGGCAGAGACGAATCTGCCACTGGTGGAAAAGACAGTGAATCTGCTTCGCGCAATGGATAAAGAGCCAATGACACCGAATGAAGCACGTCAAATGCTGAATATGGAGGAATAATAGTGTGAAAGAAAGTAGAGGAAGACCATAAATTGACGCACTTGAATAAGCTGTCTAAGACAGGCAACTTTTTAAAGTGTTATAGAGTTAGAAAATTAAATCAAGAAGCTAATGGTTCATCAGGAGGAAATAATCCCTCTCGTTGCAATAGTTTCTTGGTTTGCTTGATAGCTTTTGCTTTTTGTTTTTCAACAAGAGCTACAGGCATATCGATTTTGTAAAGATCGCTCGGATTCCACTGCTCACCAGTAGACAGCATCTGATAGATAGCAGTAAGAATCATACGGGCAATAGCGATAATGGCTCTTTTCTTGCCACGGCGTTTGACAAGAGAATCATATTTCTTTTTGTAGTAAGGAGATTTGTCAGATTTTACGGCTGCATGAGCACACTGTACTAATGCAGGTTTGAGGTAGATACCGGCACGTGTAATCCGAACAGACTTCTTCTTACCAGCAGACTCATTGCTGCCTGGCGTTAAACCAGCCCAGCAACACAAACGTTTAGAACTTGAGAACTGAGACATGTCAGTACCGATTTCGGAGATGATAGTGATTGCACTATCACGTTTGACACCCGGAATGGTACAGAGAAACTGGACAGCATTTTCAAAATCAGGATTAGAAGAAATCATATTTTCTATCATTTTATCAACATCGCTGATTTCAGCTGTGATATAATCCATATGTGCGCGGACGAGGCGCATACGATATTTTTGGGTATCAGTCATCTGATATCCTTCGATGGATTCTATAACAGCATCTTCTTTGGATTTGAGCCTCCTAAGAAGCTTAGATGCGATTTCTTCGTGGTTAATGGATGTACCCGATTGTTCAAGCAGATAGTCGATAATGGATGTGGATGACTTCCCAAAGATATCGGAAACAACAGAATCTAATGCAACATTACAAACGGTAAGAGCATTCTGATATCTATTCTTTTCACTTGAACGGCAGGAAACAAGCTTGTAACGATAGCGAGTGTATTCCCTAAGAATACGGACTTTCTTGCAAGGAATATAACTGCCTTTGACAAGTCCAAGACGGAACAAATCTCCAATCCATTTAGAATCTTTTGTATCATCTTTGTTGCCTTTCACCGCCTTTACCCATTTAGGATTGGCAATGACAACATTGATATCATCTTCCAGAAGATTAAAGACAGGAACCCAGTATTTACCTGTGGATTCCATGCAGACATCATGGCAATCATTGTCGAGAAGCCATTGCTTGAATTCAAGAATTGAATTATTAAAGGTGGAAAAGCGCTTCTTTTGGTAAGAAGGCTCAATGCCACCAGTGGTTTTTACAATTGTGGCAACGAGAAAAGATTTGTGAACATCGACACCACAACAGGTTTGATAAGTAACTTTCATAGTCAGACTCCTTTCGTGAATGATAAGAAGCCATTGACTGAACTGCCACACAATTAAACGAAAGGCTTAAACAATTCTTAGTGTACGGATTCATGATGCCACTTATTTGTGCTTGAAAAGGCAGAACTTACACTGATTAGTATGCTGTCTAAAACGAAGAAAGTTATTACAACTCATCCTCCCGTGCTTTGTAGTGTAGCTTCTTGCAAACTATTTTACAGCACAGTGGAGAGAGTTGGAACACTTTCATTACTATTTGTGCCGCCAGCCAAAGGCGGCGGAATGGAGATTAATATGGATAAGATGAAGGAATTGGATATAAATGTGCTTGAGCAGTTTTCCAAAGTAGACGAACTTAAATTGGATGGGCTGCTTGGGCAGGAGATCGATAAAAGCCGGAGAAAGATCATTGTTTTAGATGATGATCCGACAGGAGTACAGACTGTTCACGGAGTATCTGTATATACGGACTGGTCGCAGGAAAGTATCAATAAAGGATTTGAGGAAGAGAAAAATCTATTTTATATTTTAACAAATTCCAGGGGGTTTACAGTAGAACAAACAACACGTTGTCATCGGGAAATTATTGAACGTGTGAAGAATGCTTCAAAAGAAAAAAATCAAGATTATTTAATCATAAGCCGCGGAGATTCAACCTTGCGTGGACATTATCCGCTGGAAACGGAATTATTGAGACAGGGGATCGAAGCAGAGGAAGGCAATGTGATAGATGGGGAAATTCTTTGTCCGTTTTTCAAAGAAGGCGGGCGGTATACGATTGGGAATGTACATTATGTAAAAACAGGAGATAAGTTAGTGCCTGCCGGACAAACGGAATTCGCAGGTGATAAAACTTTTGGCTATCAATCTTCAGATCTACGAAAATATGTGGAAGAAAAAACGAAGGGAATATATAAAGAAGACCAGGTTGCATACATTTCACTGGAAGAGCTTCGTGCAGTTGATGTAGAAGGAATTACTGCAAAGCTTCTTCAAGTAAAAGGATTCGAAAAAGTTGTTGTTAATGCAGTAGATTATTGTGATTTAAAAGTATTTGCGATCGCACTTTATCGTGCAATGGGACAAGGAAAACATTTTCTGTTTCGAACTGCTGCAGCATTGGTAAAGGTAATAGGAGGAATCTCCGATAAGCCCCTTTTAACACGAAAAGAAATGGTGAGTGGTGAGACAAAAAATGGTGGAATTATTGTTGTTGGGTCTCATACGAAAAAGACAACCAGTCAGCTTGAAGAGTTAAGAAAAGTGCCAAATCTTGAATTCCTGGAATTTAATTCAGACCTGGTTCTTGATGAGGAAGAATTTGAAAAAGAAGTTCAGCGGACGATCCAGAAGGAAGAAGAATTGCTTAAAACGGGGAAAACGGTAGTAGTATATACAAAACGTAAGCTCCTTGTTATTGAAAATGATACGAAAGAGGAAGCTTTAATTCGTTCTGTTAAAATATCCGATGCAGTGCAATCGCTTGTGGGAAAGTTGAATGTGACACCTGCATTTGTGATTGCCAAAGGAGGAATTACATCCAGCGATGTTGGAACAAAGGCGCTACAGGTAAAACGGGCGGAAGTTGTAGGACAGATTCGCCCCGGTATTCCAGTGTGGAAGACGGGAGAAGAAAGCAGATTCCCGGGAATTCCATATATCATCTTTCCGGGGAATGTAGGGGAAATGACAACACTAAGAGAAGCTGTGGAAATATTATTAAATTAGCATAGAAATCATAGAAATCTTATGATGTAGTCGTGTTGACAGATTGTATAAAGAAGACTATAATTAAGAGGCAGTGCAGGAGAAAATGCACAATACATAGTAATTGAATACGTGATGTAATTAGGGGGGAATGCTACTATGATGGATGCAGGAAAATTAGGCAGAATTTTAAAATCAATGG
>ERZ894236.1482-NODE-1482-length-16088-cov-9.13516_pt1 | contig 16088 bp, 17 predicted proteins | sample MGYA00380297_ERZ894236 | MGnify/ENA primary metagenome ERZ894236 (study PRJEB32331, sample SAMN06328420) | human gut metagenome | biome: human gut microbiome; feature: stool | host: Homo sapiens | collected 2014-08-04 ... | reverse complement strand
TGTCAACGGTTTCGGCTCCTCCGCCATCGCGGGCTATTCCGCAGGCGTAAAGCTCAACACGTTCGCCATCACGTCGCTGACGGCGCTCAGCAACTCGGTTTCGAGCTTTACGGGGCAGAACATCGGCGCGGGCAAAATGGAACGCGTGCGCAGCGGCTTCAAAGCAGGGCTTGTGATGTCGCTTGCCGTGGCGCTCGTCTTTATGGGCGCGTATGTGTTCCGCGGCGAAAACCTCCTGCTGCTCTTTATGAACAGCACCTCGGCGGAGGCCATCGAGATCGGCAAAAAATTTCTGCTTATTGTCTCGCTGTGCTACCTGTTCCTCGCATTAAAGCTTGCCGCGGACGGCGTGCTGCGCGGTGCGGGCGCAATGGTATATTTTATGATTACCACGTTCTTAGACCTCATTCTGCGCGTTGTTCTGGCGTTTATTCTGGTGCACCCGTTCGGCATCACGGGCATCTGGCTTTCGTGGCCGTTCGGCTGGGTGATTTCCAGCACATTGTCGCTCGCGTTTTACCTTTTTGGCGTGTGGAATCCGCTGAAAAAGAAAGCATAAACGGCAAAAAGCCTTACACCAAGCTCAAAAAAAGAGCAAGGCGTAAGGCTTTTGTTATTTCATTGCATTTCGGCTCGCTTATGCGTGACCCGTCACGCGCAGATAATCCGCATAGTTGCCGTCGAAAACGTTAATCTTCCGGTTTTCGAGCACGGCTTTCTTCGCCCGCAAGCAGCTTTAAAATTGTCGATTTACTTCACCGGTATAGCGCACAAAAACGGACTTTTCAAGAAGATTTTATGCGCTGCATGGGTAAGCGGAGTTTAAGTTGATTTTTGGCGGCAAATCCGCTATAATAGTATAAGATAACAGGTACCTTAGGCGTGCTTTGTGTGGGACGCCGAAAACAAAGGAGCAAAAGCCGCTAAAACAGCATGAAAAGGCTTTTGCAGCCGTCTTAACTTTAGGGAGGAAGATCACGATGCCGGAAGTTTACACCATACCGCTTTCCAAGATCATTCACGAGTTACAGCTTGAGACCGCTTTTCTGCCGAAGAGCGCCGATGATATTTTGATTCAATCGAGAGACGTTGTTCGCCCCGGCATGGAGCTGAACGGCTACCACGAATATTTTGACCCGAATCGCATCGCCGTTTTAGGCCGTGCGGAAATGTACATGCTGGAGAGCTTAAAGCCGGAGCGCCGCGCCATGGCGCTGGACAGCTACCTGTCCCTGAAGCCGCCGGCAGTGATTGTTGCCCGCGGTATTGACCCCGGCAAAGACTTCATGGAGATTGCCGAAACGTACCATGTGCCGGTGCTGCGCACGACGGAGTCGACCTCAAATGTTGTCGCGTCGCTTGTTGCGTATTTGAACGTCGAGCTTGCGCCGCGCATCACACGCCACGGCGTTTTGGTGGAGGTTTACGGCGAAGGTATTCTGCTTGTCGGCGACAGCGGCGTCGGCAAGAGCGAGACGGCCATCGAGCTTATCAAGCGCGGCCACCGTCTCATCGCGGACGATGCGGTGGAAATTCGCCGCGTATCCAGCAAATCGCTCGTCGGTCAGTCCCCGGAGAACATCCGCCACTTCATCGAGCTGCGCGGCATCGGCATCATCAACGCCCGTCGCATTTTCGGTATGGGCGCCGTTAAGCTGCAGGAGAAAATCGACATGTGCATCAATCTGGAGATCTGGGATGCGACGAAGGTCTACGACCGCATGGGCATGGACAGCGAATACACGGAGATTCTCGGCATCAAGGTGCCGGTGATGACGATCCCGGTAAAGCCCGGTCGTAACCTTGCCATCATCATTGAAGTTGCGGCGATGAACAACCGCCAGAAGAAAATGGGCTACAACGCCGCCTACGAGCTGCTCTCCGCGCTCGGCATGGATGCTTCCATGATGCCGCACGAGGAGATTAAGAGAGATTTGGATATTTAACAGCCTTCCCGATCTTTTGGTAGGCAAAAGGGTTTCGCTTTCTGCGAAAAGCGATTTAGGGCGCTGCCCTAAGAACCTGTAAACTTCCTGAAGAAAGTTTCATCAAAGACTTCTAACCGCGTTTAAGGTTAGCTGAAAGTGAGAAAACATCATCATGTATAACATCATTGCAGATTTGCATACACATTCGCTGGCGTCTACGCATGCGTACAGCACCATTCGCGAAATGGTCGATTCCGCTGCGGAAAAGGGTCTCAAAGCCATCGCCATCACCGACCACGCCCGCACCATGCCCGGTGCGCCCGGCCCGTGGTTCTTTAATTCCATGCATGAACTGCCGCTTTTATACCGCGGCATTCTGCTTATTGCGGGCATGGAGGCGAATGTCATCGATTTGAACGGCACGCTCGACATCAATGAGACCGAACGCCGCGACGTCAACTGGCTTGTGGCGTCCATTCACAACCTCGGACTGCCGGGACTGGAGAATCCCACGGTCGAAAAATGCACGCAGCTTTGGCTCAACATTGCACACGATCCGAAGGTGAATGTCATCGGCCACAGCGGCAGTCCGGAGTTCCGCTACGATTATGAAACGGTCATTCCGGAGTTCGGTCGAAACCACAAGCTTGTGGAGATTAACTCGCATTCCTTTGAGGTGCGCAAGGCGAATATCCCGAACTGCCGCGAGATTGCGCTGTGCTGCAAAAAGCACCGTGTGCCGGTTATCGTCAGCTCGGACGCGCATTTTGAGACGCAGGTGAAGGATCACACTGCGGCGCTCGAGATGCTGCGCGAGATTGCGTTTCCGGAGGAGCTGATTCTCAACGCGAACACGAACCGCCTCATCGAGTATCTGCGCGCGCACACGAACATCCTTGAAAACCGCAAGGATGCCGATGCTATTTTAAGGAGCTTTGAGAATGTCTGATTACCGTAAGTTTGACGCCGCACTACAGAGTGCCGGCGTATGCTATAAGACCGATGAGTCCATGTCTGCCCACACGTCGTTTAAGATCGGCGGCCCGGCGGATCGGTTTGTCGAAGTGAAGACCGTCTCTGAATTGCAGGCGGTTTTAAATGCTGTAAGCGACGAGAATGTCCCGTATTTCATCCTCGGTAACGGTTCCAATCTGCTTGTGCCGGACGAGGGCTTGCGCGGCGCGGTGCTGACGCTGCAGGGCGATTTTAAAAAAGTGCAGAGCCTTGCGAACGGTCATGTTTTGTGCGGCGCGGGTGCATCGCTTGCGACGGTATGCAGCTTTGCACGTGGGCAGGGGCTCACGGGTCTTGAATTTGCGTGGGGCATTCCGGGGCAGCTCGGCGGCGCAGTGTACATGAACGCCGGCGCCTACGGCGGCGAGATGAAGCAGGTCGTCGAACGCGTCCATTTCCTTGAAGCGGACGGCACGCCCGGCGTAATGAGCGGGGAAGACCTCGCGTTCGGTTACCGCAAAAGCGCCTTTATGGGCACGAAGCGCATCATCACAAGCGCGGAGCTGCGCCTTGAAAGCGGTGCGGAAGCAGAGATCACCGCGAAAATGGAAGGTTTCATGCGCCGTCGCCGCGAAAAGCAGCCGCTCGAGCTGCCGAGCGCAGGCAGCGTATTCAAGCGCCCGGAGGGCTATTTTGCCGGTACGCTCATTGAACAGTGCGGCCTGAAGGGCTTTGCCGTGGGCGGCGCGTGCGTCAGCGAAAAGCATGCAGGCTTCATTGTGAACAAAGGCGGTGCGACGTGTGCCGATGTGGAAGCGCTCATCCGCGCCATTCAGGATACAGTTTTTCAGGCGACCGGCGTGGAGCTGGAGCCGGAAATTCGCCGCATTTCGCTCAGCGAGTAAAATTTGTGGGATTTACGGTGGCATTTGGCTGCCGAAAAGGTGGTTTTTAAAATGGAATTTGTGATCTTGACCGGCTTATCCGGCGCGGGCAAAACGCGCGCCATGCACGCCATGGAGGATATCGGCTTTTATTGTGTCGATAATCTGCCCCCGGCGCTCATTCCGGTCTTTTACGATCTTTGCGATAAATCCGAGGGTATTCAGCGCCGCGTGGCGGTCGTCACGGATACCCGCGGCGGCGAGCTTTTTAAGTCGTTTTTCAGCGCGCTCGAAACACTGAAGGCGCAGAACGAGCCGTATAAAATTTTGTTTATGGATGCGTCCGAGCCCGTGCTTGTCAACCGCTTTCAGGAGACGCGCCGCAAGCACCCGCTTTCCGAAGCGATGCAGGGCTCTTTGGAGCAGGCCGTGCGCCTGGAGCGCGAGATGCTGCGCCCGGTCAAAGAGGTCTCCGATTACGTCATCGATACGTCGAACATTCCGGCGGCGGGGCTGAAAGCGCGCATTTCCGACCTGTTTTTGCAGAACGACAACGACGCCATTACGGTGCATTGCATCAGTTTCGGCTTTAAATACGGTCTGCCGCTCGAATCCGACCTTGTGTTTGACGTGCGCTGCCTGCCGAACCCGTTCTACGTGGAGGAGCTGCGTGAACATACCGGCCTTGAAGCGCCCGTGCGCGACTACGTGATGAACTGCAAGGAAACCGAGGGCTTTAAAACCCGCTTTACGGACATGATCGATTACATGCTGCCGCTCTACATTCAGGAGGGCAAAAGCCAGCTCGTCATCGCGGTCGGATGCACCGGCGGGCATCACCGCTCCGTGGCGCTTGCGCAGTATATGCACGATCACCTTGTCGCAAACGGCGTTCACGCCACGGTCTCGCACCGGGATATCACGAAACAATAAAGCGGGAGGGAGCCGTTTTCATGTCATTTGCTGCGGATTGCAAGCAAGAGCTGTGTATGATTGAAAATAAGCGCGCGTGCTGTTTGAAAGCGGAATGCTACGGCCTTCTGCTTTTTTCAAAGTGTTTTTCCGCGCGGGAATCGCAGATGGTATGCGAAAATGCCGCCGTTGCACGCCGTGTGGCGGAGGCCGCCGCCGTTTCGGCCGGTGTATACGCCGAGGTGCGCTCGCAGTTAAGGCGCAAGAATATCGGCGCGTATGCCATCACCATTCCGGGTGAAGCCGCACGCATTCAGATGATCCGTTCGTTCGGGCACGATGAGAATGACGTGAACCTGCATATTCACGAGGAAAATCTGCAAAAGGACTGCTGCATTTCGGCGTTTTTGCGCGGTGTGTTCCTCATCTGCGGCACGGTCACGGACCCGCAGAAGGAGTATCACCTTGAGTTTTCCACGCCGTACCTGCACCTTGCGGAAGACCTTGTGGCTGTTCTGCACCGCGTGAAGGCCGCACAGCTTTCGCCGTCCATTGTACGCAGAAAAAACAGCTACATTGTCTACATAAAGGAAAGCGCCGCCATTGAGGATTTCCTCACGCTGACGGGTGCGGTAAACTCCGCCATGAACCTGATGCAGATCAAAATGTACAAGGAGACCTACAACAATTTAAACCGTGTCTCGAACTGCGAGACCGCGAATCTTGATAAAACGTACTCTGCTGCAACAAAGCAGATTGCCGCCATTGCGCTCATCAGCGACAAGGTGGGGCTGGACGAGCTGCCCGCCGATCTGCGCGAGGCCGCCGTTTTGCGGCTGGAAAACCCCGAAATGTCGCTGCGCGAAATGGGGGAGCGGCTTTCCATCAGCCGTTCCGGTGTGAATCACCGCCTGCGCCGCATTTTGGAGTTTGCGGAACAGCTCGGCTCGCCGGAGGAATCCCTTGCGGAGCAGAGCGTTTTTGAAGTGGAGGAAAAGCTGCATGCTGAAAATGCAAAGACCGAAGAGCTTTAAAGACCTTGTGTTGGGCATTTTGATTGTTGCGGTGCTCGGCGTGGGCGCGTATTTCATCGCCGATGCGCTGAAAGCCGAGCTTGTGCCCGGCGATATCGTGGTGCGCTCCGGCAATGAAGAGATTACCGCGCTGCAGAACGTGACCGGCGAGCAAAGGAAGAACGGTTCAAAAGCGTGCGGAGGGCATTTTGAAATTGAAGAGGTTGCCGATGAATTCCCGGTCATTCGTATGGATAAAGGCATCGTGCTTGAAGCCTCGCAGGATCCCTACGGCGCGATGTATTACACGGTTTATAACGAGGATTTCTCCGAGCTTTACTACCGCAGCGAGCGGTTTGTGTACCCTGAAAACGACGGCAGATACTACGTTGTGATCGATACCGCGTGGGGGGATAAAAACCACTATTTTTCCACCGAGCACGGATTTACCCTTGTGATTGAAAACAACAATTAGAGGTTTATGTAAATTAGATTATGTAAACTTAAATGGAAAAGGAGGGCGAAAATGGCGTTTACACATTTGCATGTGCACACCGAATACAGCCTTTTGGACGGCGCTTGCCGCATTGAAAAGCTGCTCGATAAAGCGCAGGAGATGGGGCAGAAAAGCGTTGCCATTACGGATCACGGCGTGATGTACGGCGTGATCGACTTTTATAAAGCAGCGAAAAAGCGCGGCATCAAGCCGATCATCGGCTGCGAGATCTACGTTGCAAAGCGCAGCCGGTTCGATAAAATTCACGGCATCGATAACGAAAACCGGCATCTTGTGCTGCTGTGCAAAAACGAAACGGGCTACCGCAACCTTGTCGCCATTGTCTCTAAAGCGTGGACAGAGGGCTTTTACAGCAAACCCCGTGCCGATATGGAGCTGCTGCGTGAACACAGCGAGGGGCTCATCGCGCTTTCCGCCTGCCTTGCGGGTGAGATCCCGCGTGCGCTTTCCGTCGGCGACTATGACGAAGCCAAAGCCGCCGCCCTGCGCTACCGTGAGATTTTCGGCGAGGACAATTTTTACCTCGAATTACAAGACCACGGCCTGCGCGAACAGGCACATATCAACCCGCAAATAATCCGATTGTCAAAAGATACGGGCATTCCGCTCGTCGTGACGAACGACTGCCACTATATCGAAAAAGAAGACACCAAAATGCACCACATCCTCGTCTGCATCCAGACGAACCGCACGGTGGAGGATGAGGATACGTTGGAATTCGGCTCCGATGAATTCTATTTTAAAAGCGAAGACGAAATGCGTGCACTGTTCCCGGATTGTCCCGAGGCAGCGGACAACACGCAGAAAATCGCCGACCGCTGCAATGTGGAATTTGAGTTCGGCAAAACGAAGCTGCCGCGCTTTGATACGCCGGACGGCAGCGACAACCGCGAATATTTCCGCCGCATGTGTTACGCGGGTCTGCACAAACACTACGGCGAAAACCCGAAAAAAGAAATCGTAGACCGCCTTGAATATGAAATTTCGACGATTGATACGATGGGTTATGTAAACTACTACCTCATCGTGTACGATTTCATCCGTCAGGCGAAAAGCATGGGTATCCCGGTCGGCCCGGGCAGAGGCTCCGGCGTGGGCAGCCTCGCCGCATACTGCATCGGCATCACGGGCGTTGACCCGCTGCGGTATGACCTGCTGTTCGAGCGCTTTTTGAATCCGGAGCGCGTCAGTATGCCGGACTTCGACGTCGATTTCAGCGATGAGCGCCGACAGGAGATCATTGAGTATGTCACGGAAAAATACGGCACCGACCACGTGGCGCAGATCGTCACGTTCGGCACCATGGCGGCGCGCCTTGCGATACGCGACGTTGGCCGCGCCATGGCGATTCCGTACACGACGTGCGATACCGTCGCAAAGCTTGTGCCGATGGAGCTTGACATCACGATTGATGCCGCGCTGGAACGCGTCTCCGAGCTGCGCGATTTATATGAAAGCGACAAACAGGTGCACGAGCTCCTCGACATGGCACGCAAAATTGAGGGCATGCCGCGCCACACGTCCACGCACGCCGCCGGTGTTGTCATCACAGACCGCCCGGTCGTCGATTACGTGCCGCTGAGCATGAACGACGATTCGCCTGTCACGCAGTACACGATGACGGCCATCGAGCAGCTCGGTCTGCTCAAGATGGACTTTCTTGGCCTGCGCAACCTCTCGGTTATCGACCACGCCGAGCAGATGATTGCGAAACACACGCCGGGCTTTAAGGTGGAAAACGCGCCGGATAACGACCCGGACGTGTTTAAAATGATCGCAAGCGGTGCGACAGAGGGCGTGTTCCAGTTCGAATCCGCCGGTATGCGCCGTGTCATCATGCAATCCGACCCCAAAAGCATTGAAGATCTCATCGCCGTTATCTCTTTGTATCGCCCCGGCCCGATGAAGTTCATCCCCATGTACGTCGAAAATCGCAAGCACCCGGATAAAATCACGTACCGCCACCCGCGCCTTTCCAAAATACTGGATGTCACCTACGGGTGCATCATTTATCAGGAGCAGGTCATGCGCATTTTCCGCGAGCTTGCGGGGTATTCGCTCGGCCGCGCGGACATTGTGCGCCGCGCCATGAGCAAGAAAAAGCACGATGTTATGGAGCAGGAGCGCGAGTATTTCATTCATGGCTTAAAGCGTGAGGACGGCACCGTGGAGATTGAAGGCTGCATCGCCCGCGGCGTGGACGAGCAGACCGCCGAGACAATCTACGATGAGATGAAAAGCTTCGCATCCTACGCGTTCAATAAGTCCCATGCCGCCGCGTATGCCGTTGTGGCGTATCGCACGGCGTACCTCAAATATCACTATCCGAAAGAATACATGGCCGCGTTGCTCACAAGTGTGCTCGCATCCGCAGGCAAGATTGCGGCGTATATGGAAGAATGCAGCAGGCTGAATATTGCTGTGCTGCCGCCGCACGTGAACGAGAGCGAGCAGGGCTTTTCCGTTTACGAGAACAGCATTCGTTTCGGTTTGCTCGCCATCCGCAACCTCGGACGCGGCCTGATACAGCGCATTTTATCCGAGCGCACGATGAACGGCCCGTTCACGACCTTCTACGATTTCTGCAAGCGCATGCAGGGCAGAGACCTCAACCGCCGCGCCGTGGAAAGTCTTATCCGCTGCGGTGCGTTTGACGGTCTCGGCAACAACCGCCGCGAAATGCTGATGGCGGTCGGCCCGCTGCTCGATCAGCTGGAGGACGATAAGCGCCGCAACATAGAGGGACAGATCGGCCTGTTTGACTTCGGCGGGGAGGAGAAAACGGAATCTTTCGAGATGCCGAAAGCCGAGGAGTTCCCCAAAACCGAACTGCTTTCTATGGAAAAGGAAGTCACCGGCATGTACCTTTCCGGGCACCCCATGTCGCCGTATGCGGAGGTCTATAACGCCGGCATTGCCGCGCGCTTTGATGAGATTGCCCGCAGTGCCGCCGGGGAATCCGACCAATATAAAGACGAGCAGTATGTGGACGTTCTGGCCGTTGTGGAAAGCGTGAAAAAGAAGGTGACGCGCTCCGGCTCTGCCATGGCGTTCGTCACGATGGAAGACATGTATGGCTCTATGGAGGCGCTTGTTTTCCCGAAGGTTTTGGAAAAATACGGAGATCTTTTTGCGCCGGGCGGCTCTGTTTGGGCGCACGGACGCATCAGCTTTACGGAAGAAAAAGACCCGAAGTTCATCTGCGAATATGCCTCGGCACCGTTTTCGCCGGAAGAAATGATGATCCGCAGAAGGCCTGCGCCTGAGGAAAAGAAAAGGGACTCGCAAAAGCCTGCCGCTGTGCCGGAAAGCGTCACGCCGCCGCGCGGGGAAGAGCGGCCCGGTGTGCAGATTAAGGGCTATAACACAGCCTATAAGGGCCTTTACCTGCGTGTACCGAACGCCGAAGACCCGCTCTGCAAAAAGGCGATGCAGTACATCGAGATTTTCGACGGCGTGACCGACCTCTATCTATATTATACGGACACGAAAAAGCTGGTCCGCGCGCCCGCCCGTTACCGCGTTGCGGTGAACTACGAACTCGTCTCCGCATTGAAAAAACTTCTCGGCGAGGGAAATGTTGCGCTGAAAGAATAAGAAATTCTCAAAAAAAAACAAAAACCGATTCAAAAAAGACAAAATACCTCTTGAAACCGTCAGGGAAAAGGGGTATAATCAAAAATGAATGGAATAAATTGCTGAATTGCATTTTTAACTTTGCAGTTTTCAATAAGAAAGTGGAGGAATTTACAATGTGTGCAAAGAAAATCGCAGTACTTACGAGCGGCGGTGACGCACCGGGCATGAATGCTGCGGTTCGTGCTGTTGTCCGCACCGCGATCTCCTTCGGCATGGAGGTATATGGCGTACGTCACGGCTACAACGGTCTTCTGACCGGCGAAGTGCAGAAAATGGAGCTTCGCAGCGTTTCCAACATCATCCAGCACGGCGGCACGGCGCTCTTTACGGCGCGCAGCCCCGAGTTCAATACCCCGGAGGGCGTTCAGAAGGCAGCTGCTAAATGTCGCGAACTGGGCATCGACGGCGTGGTCGTCGTCGGCGGCGACGGTTCTTTCCGCGGCGCACGCGACCTGACCGGCGCAGGCGTACCTTGCATCGGCGTTCCGGGCACCATCGATAACGATATTTCGAGCTCCGAATATACCATCGGTTATGACACGGCGATGAACACCGCTATGGAAATGATCGACCGCATCCGCGATACCACAGAGTCTCACGACCGCTGCAGCGTTGTAGAGGTCATGGGCAGACGCTGCGGCGATATCGCACTCAACACCGGTATCGCTGTCGGTGCAATCGCAACGCTCGTCCCGGAAGTGAAGTATGACTTTGAAAAGGACATCATCGAGCGCATCCGCTACGCACAGAAGACCGGCAAGCGCCACTTCATCGTGGTCGTTGCAGAGGGCGTAGGTCACTCTGAAGATATCTGCAAGCGCATCCAAGAGGAGACCGGCATCGAGAGCCGTGCGACTATCCTTGGCCATGTACAGCGCGGCGGTTCCCCGACGCTCCGTGACCGTGTTGTGGCAAGCCAGATGGGCTACCACGCAGTTGAGCTGCTCCGCGACGGCAAGAGCAACCGCGTCGTCGTCATGCAGGGCGAACGCATCGTAGACTTCGACATTACCGAAGCCCTCGAGATGCCGCGCGTCTTCGACGAGAAGCTCTACAGGATCTCTCAGGATCTTTCCCGCTAAAGTTTAGTCATCGAAACGCCTGCTCCAAAAGGACGGGCGTTTTCTGTTTTTCGGCACGGTGTCTGTATTTTTTGCATAAAGCACCTTGTCGGGGGTAAAAAATAATTATTTTTGGGAAAATAGGTTGACATTTTCCGTAGTTCGTGGTAGAATAATCGAGCGGTCGAAAAGAGGCTGCGAGATAAATAGGGGCATAGCTCAGTTGGTAGAGCAGCGGTCTCCAAAACCGCGTGCCGTGAGTTCGAATCTTACTGCCCCTGCCACCATGGCCCGGTAGTTCAGTTGGTTAGAACGCTAGCCTGTCACGCTAGAGGTCGACGGTTCGAGCCCGTTCCGGGTCGCCACAAAAGGCGAGTTCATCTTGCCTTTTGCGTATGCTGCTATGGCTCAGTAGGCAGAGCACGTCCTTGGTAAGGACGAGGTCACCAGTTCGAATCTGGTTAGCAGCTCCAAGAAAAAGTCCAGTGTTTAAGCCGTTTTTTGGTTTTGACACTGGATTTTTTATTTCATGTACGGATAAACGTGGAAGCCGACGGATTTCTCCACATGTGCCCACAGACGTTGGAATGCGCTTAGGGTCATTTCTTGTCCGCGCGGCAGTGCACCTCTTTTACGTCCTGCATCCGCATGTTGCCGAGCACCGGCAGAATATGTAAGTTCAGATTGCGCAGGATGCTGCGCTGCGTGTTTTCGCGTAGGCCGCTTTTGTACTCCTGCACCCATTTTATCGCCCACTGTGCGACGGTCGTGCGGTCTGAGAGATCTATGCCGGTCTCGAAGGCGCGTTCGATTTCCTTGGCTTTGCGGTTTACCTCCGCCGGGCTTGTGCCGTAGACGTGCTTTTGCGTGCCGTCCGGCAGCGTGATCTTGCGCTGGTAGCGCCCATCTGCTCGTTTTTTCATATGTACCTCTTGCTTTTAGTGGCTTTATTCCTAATTTTGGGCATAAAAATGCCCGGGCTATTGCTTTTGCCCGGGTCAGGTGGTACAATATAGTTTGTTCAGGACTTATATTGTCCACCCGGTTCGCCGGGCGGCCTCGTCGGTGTTGGTAGCACCGGCGGGGCTTTTTCTTTTTTATCCACGCCCTCCGGGTGGAGGGCGACCTGCGGCAGAGCCCGCAGAGACCGCCGAGTACGGCATTTCTATCCACGCACTCCGGGTGGAGGGCGACGATCACGGTCTGAATTGTTTGGCTTGCAACGCTATTTCTATCCACGCCTTTTCAAAAGGCGACTAAAATTCAGTTACTGCCCAACGAGCTCATAGCTATCGCCGGAACGAACGTAGGTATGAACGCTTTTTAACAATGCACCGTCTTTATCAATTTCGCCGTAATCAAAAACGGTAGTATTGCAGCCGGCAAAAACAAGTCCTGTACCGTCCATTAAATCGATAGTGAACCAGTTATAATCTTTACCCTCGATTTTTTCATCGACGAATGATACAAACTCTTCTTCGGTGCTCAGCTTAAGAACTTCTTTACCAACGATCACGGAAGCTCGTGTGCCGTTGGACATACTATATTCCGTAACCGGAAGGTTGAGCAAGAAGGTGTTTTGGGTACTTTCGGAAGAAGTCTCGGCTGTGTCTGTTTCAGAAGAAACGGCGCTATCGTCGGCTTCACCCTGCGGCACTTGACCGTAGTAGAGGATCTCTGCGACCTTGCCTTGATTTAATCCAAACGCAACAGAGAAAACGCCGTCCGTCAAGCTTACATCTACACCGTCAACGTAGAGACTAACACCACCAGTTCCGTCGCCCTGCATCATGGTCAGCTTTCGGGTGTCGGAATTATAGGAGCACCACGTGACAATCATCAGATATGAGTCAGCAGGAATTTCATCTGTGTGCCGAATACGGTCTTCAAGGGACGTGTATTTTTCCATGTATGCCGTGCCCGCATTTGTGGTGTCGGTATCTTCGTCGAAATACGCGTCAGACATGGAAAAGTCATAATTTTCAAGAAGTTTCTCAGTGGTATCGCCGATTTTGATGCCACGATACGTGTGAAGCGGTCCGAGTTCTTTTTCGGCTTCGGAAACAGAAGTCCACATTAAATTTGACGAATATTCACATTCATTATCTTCATTCCACATCAGGAAGTCATCGATAGACCAGCTTGCTGCGGCTTGTGAAGAACTTTCAGTGTCGTCACTTGTTTCTTCGCTTGGCATAAACGTGCTTTCGATAAGAATACTGGTTGATATGTGTTCCACTTTGTCGTTATCATCGTACATTACAGAAACTTCACCATAATGCCAAAGTTCCTCGGGATCAGCGGTGACAACGATGCTTTCGTTATATGGGACATCCACGTCGATGCTTTCACCGATCGTGGCATCATCGTTCATTTTAGCCGCGAACATTGTGTAGTCATCAGAATCAGAAACTTTGTCACTGAGCTTTTGCAGCCTTTTAACCACGCTTTCGTGGCTGTCTCCACAATGAATACCGCAAATCTGATACGTTTGGGAGTCAGAGATGGAAATGCTGATAATCGTGCTGTCAAGTTGTTTTATTGTCACACCGTCGTAACCCCAACGTACACAATCGTATTCGTCCGGATCCGTTGTAAATTCCGGCTCACCGAGGTATTCAACCGCTTTGTCGATGTTGTCGCCGAGGACTATTTCCTTGCCGCCATACTGAAACGAGAACTTCTGTGGAAACTTTTGCGAAGCCGCGCCCGAGCACCCGCAAACCGCACAGGCAACGAAGATGATGCAAAGAACTACGCTCATTACCTTTTTCATGTCAACATATACCTCTAATCCATAATTTTTTTGTGGTTAAAGCATATCACAAGTGAAGAAGAACCACAACAAGGATTATCAACAATAGTCGAATTACCCAATATTTTTAATTGGCTTTTGCACAGAATGTGGTATAAAATTGACACAGATAGTTTCTGCCGAATTTCTGCTCACCTAAGCGGACATCATAGGACATTAGAGGACATCGTAGGACATCTTTCTTAAAATCCATTGACGGCGCGCTGACAATGTGATAGACTTATCTCAAATCGAACGTGTGTTTGAAAGAGAATGCGAGGAGAACAAACGATGAAACTGAATGAACACGAAAAACGAGAAAAGCTGATAAACGCAATCATCGACCTTCTGCGCTGTCTATCTATGGATCGGCTGCGCAAGCTCTACATAACAGCACTGGTGTGGGCGGAAAAAGAATAAGAAACCTTCTTTTAATCGGGAACTGCTGAAAATGCGGCTCCCGATTTTTTTATTTTTCTTCCGATAAAGCCTTATAGAGCTGCTCGACAAATTTGAGGAACGCTGGGAAAGCTTCGTCCGGCATACGTGCCATTGCGCGAATGAGACGACTTTTGTCGTCGTCGCCGATTTGCACCTTAGCGAAAATCTCCGCGAGTTCTTCTTCGCGGCTTTGTGGGCTGAACATTTCGCCAACGCCTGTACGCAGCCAAATCGGGTCAACGCCGAAGACGCGGCAAACATCTGAAATTGATCGTTCGCTCGGATCGCGCTGCCCAATTTCTATCATACCAATATAGTTGCGCGAAAGCCCGACCTGCGAAGCGAACTGTTCTTGTGTCAAATCTAAAGCTTGCCGAATGGCTTTAATCCTTGTGCCAATATTGTCCATCAATATCACCTGCCTTTGTTCTGTCCATATAATAGCACGCCTTGTTGTCTCTGTCAACATAAAATGAGAAAATTAAGGAAAATTCCAAAAATAAATGTTGACAAAGTGACTTTATGATGCTATGATATAGTCACAGAGTAAACAAACACGAAAGGAAGTGTGACAATGGGCGAAAAAGCAAAAGAAGCCGCGACCACCGCGACGAAGTGATTATTTTCTTGTCATTGAACGGGCGGCAGGTGGGAGGGCTGCGGGAGAGAACAAAAGAAAGGAGTAGAAAAATGGAACAGTATTACACGCTGCAGGAAGTGATGGCGCGACTGAACATCTCGCGCGATACGATTATGGGGCTTATCAGAAAAGGGAAGATTCCCGGCACGATCAAGCTCAGCAATGTTTTCCGCATCCCGGAAAGCGGCATCCAGCGCTTTTTGGAAGCCCAGACCGTGCAGCCGCGCAAGCCGTTCTACGTGCCGCGCCAACGCAAACACACCAACAGCAAGATGCCGGGCACGGCGAACACAGGTTGGGCGCCGCTGACCATGGACGTATTCAAGAAAGGGTGATTTTATATGATCTTAGTCAAGCTGCTCGGCTTTGCGATGCTGATCGGGACGGTCATGGGGTCCGTGCTCGGGATCCAGATCGTTATCGACCGGCTCGTCGCCGCGCAGCGCAGGAAAAGAAAAGCCGCGCGGTCGTATCCGTAATTTATTACATGGCTCAGAAGCAAAAGCTTTCGACCGATAAGCTGACAGAAATCGAAAATAAGGCCAGAAACCACGCCATTCGCCGCGTGCTCAAGGAGGAGTTTTAATGAACACCATCGACACAAGAGAAGCGGGCGGGGGCAGCTATCCGGAGCCGCCGCAAGCATGGTACGGCTCAGAGCCGGAGGCCTGCGAGGAATGCGGCTATACGGCCGACGATTTGAAGCGAGTGGGCGAGCGGCTGCTGTGCCCGGCCTGCCGGCGCAAATACTGGTTCGAGCATGCAGAAGCCGGCGACTTCGCTAAATTTATCTCGGATGATTTTACCACGCAGACGGAATTTTATTTAGACTGGTTCTTCGCCGCGCAGGGCAAGCCGGAGAAGCTGTTCGCCGCGAAGTGGCTTTTCGCTACGGAAAACAGCGAAATGCAGCGCGATGAAATGCGGCGCTTCACAGCCATGAACAAGGGCGATTTCGCGGAATTCATGGAGGGGAAATATGGCATTTGAACACGGCGTAAAAAGCTACATACGCGGCGTTTCGACCGTCGAAGTCCTGTTTCCGGTGGACTGGAACGGGCGCGAATACATCTGCTGCAAATACTGCCCGTATATACACGCCGTAGGGCGATGGAAATAACAATAAAAGGAGGACAAAAATGAACAAAGCAACTGTACTTAAATCTGTAACGGCAGTCGTTGGGGCGGGGGTCGCGATCTGGCTCATCATCAACGAGCTGATCTCGATTTTGGAAAACCTCGCTGCCATCTGAACAGAACCAGTAAAACAGGACAATAGACAAAATCCCCCCTGATGTAGGATAA
>ERZ894236.1481-NODE-1481-length-16092-cov-91.4074_pt1 | contig 16092 bp, 16 predicted proteins | sample MGYA00380297_ERZ894236 | MGnify/ENA primary metagenome ERZ894236 (study PRJEB32331, sample SAMN06328420) | human gut metagenome | biome: human gut microbiome; feature: stool | host: Homo sapiens | collected 2014-08-04 ... | reverse complement strand
GTTGGATATTATTTTCAGTTGCCAGGGTGTTGAGATCTTTTTCACCCTTAAGTAGCTCAATTACTAGGTCTGATTTAAATTTGGCACTAAAGTTTCTTCTTTGTCTGGACATAATTATGAATCCTCTCTTTCATACTGATTTTAGTATATCAGATTCATTAAAAAATGTCCGAAAAAGTGTCTTAATTTATGAGACCATTATAGTAGAAAGACTGAAAAGAAAATCATACAAACCACAGCCATCAATTAGGGTATATATCCCTAAAAGCAATTAAGAAAAAGAATGTTGGTCAAAATGTAATCATTGTTGGTGGAGGATTAACCGGTTGTGAAATCGCTTATGATTTATATTTGCAGGGGAAAAATCCAATCATCATCGAAATGAAAAAAGATCTTATTGCTGTCCCAGGGGTATTTCTCGCAAATAGCTCATACCTTCGTGACTTCTTCAAATTACATGAAGTTCCAGTTTATCTGGAAACAGCTGTGGATTCTATTACAGAAGAAGGTGTTATTATTAAACGTAAAGATGGCAGCAAAGAAGTTATTCAAGGTGATGATGTGATTATGTCTGTTGGTTATCTTCCATCACCACTTGAGAATAGTGGAAAGTTACCACTTGTTGGTGACTGCAAAAAGGTTGGAAATCTTCGTACGGTTATTTGGGGTGCGTGGGATGTTGCAATGAATTTTTAATTAACTGAAAACACAGAGAGCTTCTCAGTATTAGAAAACTGCTATGAGAAGCTCTCTGTGTTGTTGTAAAAGAGGTTGTTTTTAGATATAATGATTGTAGTGTTGCAGATGGGGGCAATAAAGATGAATAGAACAAAACATGAAATTATTGTAGCATTTTGGCAGTTGTTAGAGAAAAAGCCATATAATAAAATTACGGTACAAGATATTGTAGATCATTGCCATGTAAACAGAAATACATTTTATTATCATTTTCAAGATATTCCATCTCTTACGGAATGGTCAGTTGAAACATGGTCAGATGAGGTTATTAAGAATCAAGTAGTCTTTGAATCCTTAGAACACTGTATACTCTATATGGCAGAAGAATGTATGAAAAGGAAAAAAGCGTTATTACATCTGTATCGTTCTTCCAAAAAAGATTATTTTTTGGGATATCTAAATAAAGTAGGTAATCATGTTATCTGTACATATATAGAAAACAGAACCGGAAATATGTCGCTTATTGAAAATAAAGCAGAATGTTTGATAAGGTATTATAAATGTATATTAATAGGGCTCATACTTGACTGGATGGAGAATGATGCATCATATGATCTTATTGAATTCTGCCAAGAATCTTGTGAACTGTTTTCCGGTTCTGGTGAAAAGGCATTACTTAAATGCATAATTCCTCAGGATAAGTGCTGATGCCCATTCCAAAAGCATTTGGCCCAGTGTGACAGGTGATGCTGAATGTTAATGGATCATATTGGAGAGGGGCATCAGCAAACACCTGTATTGCTGAAAGATACCATTCCTTGGCATCTTTCTCATCTGAAAAACTTCCTGTAATTCCAATTCTTAATTTTCTTCCCTGTGTCAAATAGTCAAGGCTTTTTTCTTTCATTATTTTGATAAGTTGTTTTTGACATTTCTTATTACCACGCATTTTAGCATAGGAATCAATTTTCTCCCCTTGAATAGTCAAAAGCGGTTTTATATTCAAAACAGATGCTATAGCGGCAGCACCTGGGGTGAGTCGTCCCCCTCGTTTTAAATATTCGATATCATCTACCCCAACAAAAATAATGGATTGAAAGGCATTTCTTTCTAAGATCTCCTTGATTGAAGCAGCAGAGAAGCCTTGATTTTTGAGTGCAACAGCATCCATGACCGCATGTCTTTGTGTGACTGAAATACGGTGTGCATCTACTACATATACGGCGCCGTTATAATCCTCAGAGAGCATACAGGCAGTTTGGTAAGAGCTGCTTAATCCGCTGGACATCGGAATGTAAATGATATCATCATATTTGCTTTCTAATAGTTTGTCCCACATTGTTTCCAAATCAGTGGGTGCAGGCTGTGAAGTTGTAACATGATCTTTATCCATTAAATGCTGTAAAAGTTCAGAATACGAAATATCCAATCCTTCATAGAATGAAATTTCATTTATTAGAATAGGCATAGGAATGATATGAATATTCAATGTCTCAGCTTCATCAACTGCTATACCACAGTTACTATCTGTTACAATGGCTGTTGCCATTTTCCTCATCTCCCTCTTTTATAATTTCTCTTTCACTATATTTTATAATAGTTGCTTATTATACTCCATAGTCAAATATTAGGCAGATATCCAAAAAATGAACAAAAGAAAAGAAACGTCCAATTTTTGGATAATCACCCCTATTTTGTCCATTGCCGAAATCTTCTGTTTCAATTAAATTAATGGATATACGGGAGGTGAGAAAAATTTGATACAACTAAAGGCAGCAAAAATGGGGTATATTTTAATTTCTATAGCTTTTTATATTTACGGGTTTTGCTGTATTATTTGTCCTGATGTGATGGAAAAAAATGGTAGATTAGCAGCGGGAATCCTTTTGATGGCATATGGAATTATAAAAATAATTGGATATTTTTCAAAAGATCTTTATTGCCTTGCTTTTCAATATGATTTTGCATGTGGTGTTTTTTTAATCGTGTTGGGAATGATTGTGCTTTGTATCAAAAATTATAAAGATGGTTATCTGTTGGCGGGATTAGGGATTTTTATTCTTCTTGATAGTCTTCTAGCTGTCCAGACATCGTTTGATGCAAAAAGATTTGGAATGACAGAGTGGAAATGGATTTTGCTATTATCAGTATTATCTGGAATCCTGGGCACAGTAACTTTGCTATGTAAGACAATGATTCTTGCCGGGAGTGCATTATTGGCAGAAGGTGGAATGAGACATTACATAGTTCATTGTACTGTTAAGACAGATTCGTAAATGTTATGGATAGTTTTATATACTAGAAATTCAAATGAATGGGAGGACAATAAAATGAATGCAGGAAACACATTAAAGAAACTGGGGATTGAAAAGACTTTTGATTATATTTATAAAGATCCAGACAAACATATGCCGAAGATGATGGACTGGGCAGATAAGTTTGCAGATGGAGAATTCGTTACACAGAGACGGATGATCCGTGAAGCAATCACGAATCCAGAACATCCATATTACGGATATATTCGCCGTCTTTTCAAGGAAGTTGATCCCAATGTAACAAAGACGCTGGCAGTAAACTTCTTTATTAATTCGGCACTGGTTGGATGGAAAAAAGAAGAAGAATTGAGGGCAAAATATAACTGCAATATTCCATGGGCAATCCTTCTGGATCCGACATCTGCCTGCAATCTTCACTGTACCGGGTGCTGGGCCGCAGAGTATGGTCATAAATTAAATCTGACTTATGATGAAATTGATGACATTATTCGCCAAGGTAAAGAACTGGGTGTATATTTATATATCTATACAGGTGGAGAACCATTAGTACGTAAGAAAGACCTGATCCGTCTCTGCGAAAAGCATTCAGATTGTGTATTCCTCTGCTTCACTAATGCAACACTGATCGATGAAGAATTTGCAGATGAGATGCTTAGAGTTGGAAACTTTGTTCCAGCCATTTCTTTGGAAGGATTTGAAGAAGCTACGGATGGACGACGTGGCGATGGGGTTTACAAGAAAGTACGCAAGGCCATGGAACTTCTTCGAAGCAAAAAATTGGTATATGGTATTTCATGCTGTTACACCAGTATGAATTATGATTCTATTGCCTCAGAAGAATTTTATGATTCTTTGATTGAAATGGGGGCATATTTCGTATGGTATTTTCATTATATGCCGGTTGGAAATGATGCGGCGCCTGAATTGCTTCCAACACCAGAACAGCGTATGGGAGTTTACGAAAAAATCCGTAAGTATCGTGCGACAAAACCCTTGTTCGCAATGGATTTCCAGAACGATGCGGAATATGTCGGAGGATGTATCGCAGGCGGTCATCGTTACTTACATATCAATGCAAATGGAGATATCGACCCATGTGTATTTATCCACTATTCTGATTCAAATATCAGAGAAAAGTCATTGCTGGAAACACTTCGTTCTCCAATGATGATGGCTTATCATGATAATCAGCCATTCAATGACAATATGCTTCGTCCATGCCCAATGCTGGAAAATCCGGAAAAACTTCGTGCTATGGTTGAAAAAGCAGGGGCACATTCCACCGACCTGCAATCTCCAGAAACTGCAGATCATCTATGCTCAAAATGTGATCAGTATGCAAGAAACTGGCAGCCAGTTGCAGATAAACTCTGGAAAGAGAATAGAGCTAAACGTGAGCATAAGAAATAATTACAGCATTTCATTTACAACGGAAAGGTTTCTGTAAAAGAGGGGAAAGGAATATAATCTGTTGAATTAAATAGATTGTGTTTCTTTCCTTTTATATTATTAAATTTGCTAGTATTAATGTTGTTGAAGAAGATGAAGAAAATGAAAAACAAAAAAAGAATTGTTCCGATTGTAGCAATGGTAATTATGTGTATTGTATTTGCTATCATTGTAAGAAAATCAGGCGAACCATTATCGGTAGACACTATTTTGCGATACACTCCACAAAATAAAATATGTGCAGTGGGAATATTGCTTGGTTTTTTTGCTTTGAAAAGTTTGACGGTGGTTTTTCCACTTTCTATTTTGTATATTGCAAGTGGAATCTTATTTCAACCGATAATAGCTGTTTTAGTTAGTACAGCTGGATTTGTAATTACAATTACTATTCCTTATTGGATCGGCAGATATTCAGGAAAACGGACTATTCAGGAAATATGCAAAAAATATCCGAAAGCAGGACAGGTTGCTGAATATCAGGAACAGAATGTATCATTCGCCTGTTTCATAACAAGAATTGTGGGATTTCTTCCATGCGATATTGTAAGTGTGTATTTTGGAGCGTGTGGCACCGCATATTCGATGTTTCTTCTGGCAGGCATAGCTGGATCATTATTAAGTATTGTTACGACTACATTGCTTGGTGAAAAAATAAGTGATCCTTTTTCAATCGAGTTTTTGATAGTGCTTTTATGTAGAATCGCAGTTTCGATTAGTGCAGTCGTAATTAATTATCAATTAAATAAAAAGAAAAAATGAAAGGATAATTTTACAGCTCATATATTAGCTTTGTTTATTGCTGAATCATTTCAGATTGGATAAATTATTGATGCATTATGGCATTAGGAAAGGGCATAAATTGAAAAAGCTCATTACCGGTAAATTCCGTAGTTGGCATCCAAAACGAGTTGGGAGGAGAAAGAATGAAAGTATTGAAAAAAATTGAGACGGATATGTGGATTAATGTAATAATGATGTTTCTGATTGGGGTATTATTCATTGTTCGTCCACAGAATTCACTAGAAAGTGTAGCAATTATTGCAGGTATTATAATTTTCGTAAACGGCATTTTTGATTTGTTTTATGACATAAAGATTTGGACAGATTTTTTAGATAAAATCTTTCTAAAAAGTCCGATTATCCCCTAAAACACTGTATTTATCGTATTTTTTGAGGACTTCAAACTTTGAATTTACCACGAATTTACTACAAACGAGCAAGCCTTGAACTCGATACGAAGTCCCAGCTCTGATAGATATGGTACAGCACATCAGTATTGATAAACTAAAAATTGAATATTGTAAGTAGATTATGGAACGCCGATATTGACGTTCCTTTTCTATTTTCAGCCGTTCAGAAATGGACGGCTTTTTCTATATCCAAACGAAAGGAGAATTTTAAAAGCTATGAAAAAGATATTGAAGCGATTAGCCACAGGCTTCCTTGCCTTTGCGACTATCGTTACCGCTTTGCCGACAACGGCAGTCCACGCTTCCGAGAAGCAATACTGGACGGAAAGTGCCGAGCGTGTCGGTATCGTTGAAAAAGTAATGAATGACGGCTCTATCGGTTCGACATTCAATGAGGGACACATGACCGTTGAGGGCGAGGACGCTTTCTGCGTGGATATTAACACCAACTTCCGCAATGGCTACAAGACCAGAGCTGACGCAAGCACACGCATGAGCTACGACCAGATTTCCGACGTTGCCCTCTCAATCGAGTATGTCAATCAGTATGTGCAGAGCCACAGCGGATTGAGCAGTCAGCATATTATTTTGTGGATTAGAATCAGAGAAGGGTTGTGCGACAGACTTTATCGCAGATAGCGGACGTGACATTGCATCGGATATCACAACAGAGATCTTCTCCAAAAAACTCTTCAGTGATCTGACAGAGAAGGAAAAGAAAATCGTGAGCGATTATTTTATCATGGGAAAACATGTTAAGGAAACAGCAGAGGAACTGGGCATCAGCACACGACAGGTGAGCAGAGACAAAAACAGTGTTTTGGAAAAAATGTTAAAGAGAATGAAAGCAGCTGGATATGAATCATATGCTGAGGCGGCAGGTGCATTTCTGCAGGAAAGCGATTATATTCCAACACAGATGGAAACACAGAATTCAATTATGAAAAAAAGAACTGGGGAAGTGAGATTGCCATCGGATAACAAGGCAAAAAACTAGATGGATTATTTCTAAATAATAAATATCACACATGGGCCTACATAATCGTAAGCTACAGAAGAGGTGTTGAGTGATGTAGAAGTTAAAAGTTTGCGAAAAGTTAATCCTATGGATTAACTATCAGGTGAGGATAATTAAAGTTGTGGGTACAATCGCATACTATAAAGGATAAAATCTATGAGTAAAAAAGTCTGCATAGAAATTAAGCAGTTGCTGAATAAAGTTATAAAACTTGTTTCTCATGGAAATACATCTCCTTTCTGTTGATAAGGCTGTTATAAAGTGTGAAACAAAATAAAAGTTTGCAAAAAATCAATCCTAGAAATTTAAATATCAGTTGTGTAAATAAAGTTGTGGAAACAACTGCATAATTATAAAGGATAATATCTGCGAGTAAAAAAGTCTGCATAAAAGTTAAGTAGTTGTTGAACAAAGTTGTGGAATTTGTTTCTCATAGAAGTTCATCTCCTTTCTGTTGACAAGGTCATTATAAAATGTGAAACGAAATATTACTTGCCAAATAAATATAAAAGGTGGACAAAATTTGCAAACAAGAAGGAAGAGCTGATAAATATGACTGATCAGCTCTTCCCTTTTTATTTATACTTTATATGTTTTTGCGATACTCGGATGGAGATATACCTTTCGTTCTTTGAAAGATTCGGCTGAAATATAAAGGATTATCATAGCCTATTATCTGTGCAATCTCTTTAATGTTATATTGTTTATTTTGTAGTAGTGTTTCAGCATTATTAATTCTTTTTTGCAAAATAAACTGTTTTGGCGTAGTTCCGGTATACATTTTGAAATTGCGTATGAACCAGTTTGTGCTGACGTGGTTCTGTTTAGCATAGGCATCAACATTAATTGCTTCATTATAGTGTTCGCTAAAATAAACAATGGCTTTGTCTATTTCTTCTGCTATCTGGGATGTGTCTGTCATAATCGTTTGCTCAAAATGACGCTGTAATCTAATAAAAATCTGTCTTAAATACATTTCGAGCATTTCGGAATAACCAGATTTACACATCTGTAACTCTTTTATCATAACCGAAAAAAGATTTTTATATTCAGGATCAGAACCACAATAAAAGACACGTTTATCTTTGGTTATGCCATAGGAACGAAGTAGATTTGTGACACTGCTTCCAGTAAAGTGAACCCAATATACTTCTGTGTGATCCTTGGCATAATAGACATATTTTTGAGGTTCTTTGGGGCGATATAAAACCATATGACCAGCATGTACAATGGTATCAGTACCATCCTTATCAAAATAGAAATGAGCTTTCCCGGAAGCAACGTATAATAATTGAAAGTCAACTCTGCCACGGGGTCTCCATGTAGGAAGTTTTGGTTTGGTATATAACTTATAAGTTCCGCACATTGTTACAATAAGTGGATTTGATTTATCCTTTCTGTCTATATGCGAATCATTTAGATATGCATTGTTTGTGTACATTGCTACCTCCGTATATGAAAATAATTAGAAACTGTCTGAAAATTAAACAAAAATGATAGATTTAGTTTGATTTTAACACAAATTTAATGATAAGTCCATTTTTAATAATGGATAACAACGAAAAACAAAAAGTAAAAAGGTTGTTTTGTGTATGTTTTGTTCCATTTATGATATTTATTCTGGCGTAAAATTTTTATATAATTTTTGTAAAATTATATAAAAGTTGTGGAAACTAAAGATAGTTGTTGAAAGGAGAAGTTTCACATGGAAAAAAAAAGATACCTTAAATGGTATAATAAGGTAGGTTATGGTTCAGGAGATCTGGCAGGAAATGTTGTGTATGCATTTCTATCATCATTCGTAATGCTGTATTTGACAAATACAGTAGGCTTAAATCCGGGTATTATCGGAACGTTGATCATGGTATCAAAGTTATTTGACGGAATCAGCGATATGTTCTTTGGAACTATGATTGACAAAACAAAAAGCAAACTTGGAAAAGCAAGACCTTGGATGCTTTATGCGTATATTGGTTGTGCGGTAACACTTGTAGCAAACTTTGCAATACCGGACAGTCTTGGAACAACAGCTCAGTACGCATGGTTCTTTATCGCATACACACTGTTAAATGCTGTATTCTTTACTGCAAATAATATTGCATATGCATCATTGGTTACATTTTGTACAAAAAACAGCAGAGAACGTGTAGAGATGGGATCATGGCGTTTTATCTTTGCATTTTCAACAAGCTTACTTATTCAGTCTGTTACAGTTCAGTTTGTAAGAGCAGCAGGCGGTGGAGCAGCTGCTTGGAGAACAGTTGCTGTAGTATATGCTATCATCGGATTGATTGTAAATACAATTTCCGTATTTTCAATCAAGGAGCTTCCGGAAGAAGAATTAAAAGCAGGTAAAGACCACACAGAAGAAAAATATAGTCTGGTAGAGGCAGCAAAACTTTTATTTTCCAATAAATATTATCTTATGATCTGTGCTACTTATATTTGTCAGCAGATTTATTCAGCTATGTTAAATATGGGAATTTATTACATGATTTACATACTGAAAAATGAAGATTTATATTCTGTATTTTCATGGGCAATCAATATTCCTGTCATCATCGCAATGTGCATTACACCTATGCTGGTAGAAAAGATGAAAGGTTTATATAGAATGAATCTTGCTGGTTATATTCTTGGAACAGCAGGTCGTCTTGGAGTTGTTTTTGCAGGTTATATGGGCAGTGTTCCACTTATGCTTGCGTTCACAGCGATAGCAGCACTTGGAATGGCACCATGGCAGGGTGATATGGGAGCCGTTGTTGCAAGCTGTTCAGAATATACATACCTTACAAAACATAAACACATTGACGGAACAATGTATTCTTGTACTTCCTTTGGTACAAAAATCGGAGGAGGAATCGGAGTTGCTCTTTGTGGATGGTTACTTGATGCAAGTGGATTTGTGAAAGAAGCAACAATCCAGCCAGAATCATGCCTGAACATGCTGCATGTTATGTATTTGTGGATTCCGATGGTATTGTCATTGATCATTACATTTATCATGTCAAGAATGAATGTAGAAGATGCTAATGAAAAGCTTAGAAAACAGTTGGAGGAGTGTTAAAATGGAATACAAGGGTATGAAAGAGGATGAACGTTTAATTTCAGTTATACCAAGCAAAAGACAGATCGCTTATCAGAATATGGAGTATTTCTGTTTCATCCATTTTACAGTAAATACTTTTACAGGAAGTGAGTGGGGATTAGGCGATGAACCGGAATCTATCTTCAATCCTGAAGAGTTAGATGCTCGCCAGTGGGCAAAGACAGCTGCTGAAGGTGGAATGAAGGGATTAATACTGACTTGTAAACATCATGATGGCTTTTGCTTATGGCCAAGCAAATATACAGAACATAGTATTAAAAATTCACCTTATAAGAACGGAAAAGGTGATATCGTTCGTGAAACAGCAGAGGCATGTAAGGAATATGGCCTGAAGTTTGGAGTCTATCTCTCACCATGGGACAGAAACAATGAATCTTATGGAAAAGGCAAAGAATACGATGACTACTATGTGAATCAGCTTACAGAGCTTTTAACAAACTACGGTGACATATTTGTAATCTGGCTTGACGGAGCATGTGGCGAAGGCAGCAATGGAAAGAAACAGGTTTATGACTGGCAGAGATATTATGAAGTGATGCGTAAACTCCAGCCAAACGCCGTGATCTCAATTTCAGGTCCGGATATCCGCTGGTGTGGAAACGAAGCCGGACAAGTTCGTCCAAGTGAGTGGAGTGTCGTTGCCGCAGATATGACAGATCCGGCGATTACAGCACAGCTCAGCCAGCAGGAAGATAATGAAGAGTTCAGAAATCGTCCGTTAGATGAAACACAGGAAGATCTTGGAAGCCGTGAATGCTTGCGTAATGAAGAAAAATTAGCATATTATCCGGCAGAAACAGATGTTTCTATCCGTCCAGGTTGGTTCTATCATGAGGAAGAAGATGATCAAGTTCGTTCTTTCGAAAACCTGAAAGAGATTTATTTATCTTCAGTTGGTGGAAATACAACACTTCTGTTGAATCTTCCTCCAATGAAAAATGGAAAACTTCATCAGACAGATGTTAATAATGTAAAAATGCTTGGAGATTTTATAAGAAGCACGTTTAAAGATAATTTGGCAGATATCGCTGAAATTACAACAGTTCCGGAAAAGGATGCGGAAGGTAAAAATGCAGATCTCTTAAGAGTAGATGATTATGAGAATGTGTTCAGAAATAAAGCCGGGGACAGAGAATTGACAATTCATCTGCAGTGGACAGAGAAAAAGAAATTATCTTATCTGGTATTAAAAGAGGCAATTCCTTTCAGTCAGCGAGTGGAGAAGTTTTCTGTATGGTATGCGGCAGAAGATGGAAGAAGAGAAAAAATGGTGGATGCTACCACAATTGGTTATAAGAAGATCATCGATTTGCAGGGCGTAGAAACAGATGCAATTGAAATTCGTATTGAAGATTCAAGAGTTGCTCCTGTAATCTCATTTGTAGGTGTATACTAAAATAGAACAAGAAATTTTTAACGAACAAATCCCAAAAATCTTTTTTGGGGATTTGTTTGGAAAGGAAGGAAAAATATGAATGCTGATATGAAATGGTTGGATAATCCGGAAGTATTTAAGGTGAATCAATTAGCTCCGCATAGTGATCATTCCTACTATTCGGATTATTCGGACATGAAAAAAGAGAAAAACCCATTATTTCAGTCATTAAATGGGCAGTGGGAGTTTTCTTATAGTAAAAATGTAAAAAGCAGACCAGTTAATTTTTATGAGGAAACATTTGATGCATCAGGATTCGATAAAATTATGGTTCCGGGACATATTGAACTGGCTGGATATGATAAGATCCGCTACATTAACACCATGTATCCGTGGGAAGGAAAAGAGTACCACAGAGGAGATTACAGCATGGAGGCGACCGGAGCAGAAAAAGGAATGTTTTCAGAAGCAGAGTACAATCCGGTAGGTTCCTACATCAAATACTTTGACCTGGATAAGAGCATGTGTGGGAAAAGAATCCATATTTGTTTTGAAGGTGTAGAAGAAGCGATGTATCTGTGGCTGAATGGTCAGTTTGTGGGCTATGCAGAAGATAGTTTTACGCCTTCTGAGTTTGACCTGACACCTTATATAAAAGAAAAGGGAAATGTGCTGGCAGTTCAGGTTCACAAGATGAGCACAGCAGCATTTTTAGAGGACCAAGACTTTTTCCGCTTTTTTGGAATCTTTAGAAATGTTACTTTGAAAGCGATACCGGATGTACATATGGATGATGTATGGTTTCAACCTGTGTTGAATCGGGATAATGTAAGTGGAAGCGTATCTGTCAGCATGAAAGTATCTGCACCGGATGCTCAGAGTATCACTGCTAATTTTATTTTAAAAGACAGGGAAGAAAATCTGTTAGTAGAAAAATCTGTACAGTTAAAGAAAGAAAATGACCAATTAGAAGGTACGATTTGTACTGATCTAGAAACTGTTAAACTGTGGGATAATCATGATCCTTATTTATATCATGCGTATGTAGAGCTTAAGGCGGAAGATGGAAGTCTAGTAGAAGTAATCCCTTACGATATTGGTTTCAGAAGAATTGAGATTATTGATAAGATTATTTATTTAAATGGAAAACGCTTGGTTATCACAGGAGTAAACCGTCATGAGTGGAATCCAGAAACAGGAAGATGCATTGGATTAGAAGATATGCGAGCAGATATCGCATGTATGCTCAGAAATAATATTAATTCGGTACGCACCTGTCATTATCCGGATCAGATACCGTGGTATTATATGTGCGACAATGCAGGAATTTACGTGATGGCAGAAACGAATCTGGAAAGTCATGGATCCTTCCAGAAATTAGGGGCAATCGAACCATCCTGCAATGTGCCGGGATCTTTTCCACAGTGGAAAGAGGCTGTACTTGATCGTGCAAGAAACAATTTTGAAACATTTAAAAACCATACATCCGTTTTATTCTGGTCTTTAGGAAATGAATCTTATGCGGGTGATGACATTGAAGCAATGAACGTTTATTTTGCTGAAAAGGAAGATGGAAGATTAGTTCATTATGAAAGTTCTTATTACAATAGGGCATATGAGGATACGATTTCTGACATGGAAACAAGAATGTATGCAAAGCCGGAGGATGTAGAGGAGTATTTGAATAACAATCCGAAGAAACCTTATATATTATGTGAGTTTATGCATGACATGGGTAATTCCATGGGAGGTCTGGGATCTTATATGAAGCTGATTGATAAATATGATATGTATCAGGGTGGATTTATATGGGATTTTATCGATCAGGCAATTCTTGTAAAAGATCCGGTGACAGGAAAAGAAGTTTTACGCTATGGCGGAGACTTTGACGATAAACCTTCAGACTATGAATTCTCAGCAAATGGAATCGTATTTGCTGACAGAAAAGAGAAACCGGCAATGCAGGAAGTGAGGTATTACTATGGCTTATACAGATAAATTAAGAGTGGTCTATGGTGACTATACACTTGGTGTACATGGTGAAGGATTTGATTATATTTTTTCTTATGCACAAGGCGGACTGGAATCTATCGTTAAAAACGGATATGAGTGGCTGTACCGTTGCCCAAAACCTACTTTCTGGAGAGCGCTGACAGATAACGACAGAGGAAGCAAGTTCCATATCAAAAGCGGAAGCTGGCTTTCAGCAGATATGTTTATTGACTGTAAGGAAACACAGGTTATCATGGATGGAGAAGTGCAGAAACCATATGCACCGGACAATAACAGCTTCGGTGGGGATGTTTTTGCTGATGAGATCATTGTAAAATATACTTATGAGACAATATCCAATCCGTCAACAACGGTACTTGTGACATATACGGTTGATGTATCCGGAAAAATCCAGGTGGATGTACATTATAATGGAGTAAAAGGACTGCCTGAGATTCCAGTATTTGGAATGCGTTTTATCATGCCAACACTTGCAGATAAATATATCTATAAAGGATTATCAGGGGAGACATATCCGGATAGAAAAGCAGGTGCCCAAAAAGGCATTTATGAAGTGACGGATTTGAGCCTGACACCTTACCTTGTCCCACAGGAATGTGGAATGAGAATGGATACAGAGTGGCTTGAAATTAGCAGACATACAAGTCTTGACAATAGTAGAACAGATCAGTCACCACAGACACTCCGTATTGAGAAGAAAGACAAGGAATTTGCTTTTTCATGCCTTCCTTATACAGCATCTGAAATTGAAAATGCTCTGCATCATGAGGAATTACCACCAGCAAGAAGAACAGTTTTATGCGTATACGGAGCAGTCAGAGGAGTCGGAGGTATCGACAGCTGGCAAAGTGATGTGGAAGACGAATATCATATCAGTGCGGAAGAAGACATCAGATATTCATTTACCATTTGTTAGTTGCAATGAAGATATACAGGATGTATCGATAAATATTGAACTAGGGGAGTAAAAAATATAGAGCAGCTCAAGATTAGTGAATAGTTTTTAATATGATGTTTGTGTTTGCATAATTTGTTCTTACAACAACTATTTTCACATAGAAAGGATAAGGATGCTGTATCATACGATGCAGTGTCCTTTTTCTAAATGGGCAGATAAAAATGGGACAATATGACAAAATAAAAGCTAAGAAAAAGGAGTTGGTTCTAAATGTTGTTAGTATATGAAAATAGAGACAAAGGAATATCGGTCGAGTGGAAAAGAGTAGTACACATGCCACCACATTTACATGAAGCCATAGAGATTGTATATGTGACAAATGGTAATATTGCACTTGGAGTGGGGTTAGAGCTATATGATATGAATGAAGGCGACTTCGCAATCGTGTTTCCAAATGTAATACATCATTATCAAGTCTTCGGAGAAAGAGAAAACAAAGTCGTTTTTTTACATATTGATCCGGCAGTACTATCTGGATATCTGAAAGAATTGCAAACATATAGTCCTGAGAATCCAGTGTTAAAGAAAAAAAATATGCATCCGGATGTGGTTCACGCAATCAATTTTTTGACAAAAAATCCAGAGTGTAATTCAATATTGGCGCAGGCTTATGCGCAAATAATTATTGCATATGTATTTACTGACATGCCGATGATTGATAAAAAGTCATTAGGAAGTGATGATCTTATTTATAATTCCGTGGAGTATATAGCAAAGAATTTTAGAAATGAAATAAGTCTGGAAAAAATGGCACTCGATTTGGGAGTTGGTAAATATGTATTGTCAAGAATGTTTGCCAAAACCTTTCATTGTAATTTTAATAAATATGTGAATGGAGTACGATTAAATTATGCAGTTGCTGCATTGGAAAATACACAGGATACTATAACTAATATATGTTTTGATTGTGGTTTTGAAAGTCAAAGAACCTTTAACCGAGTTTTCAAGGAAAGATATAGAATATCACCGAGTGACTATCGGAATACATTTGTTAAGGATATGTTATTGTAACTGAAAAATGTAAATAAAGAAAAAGAGCGATGATTTGACATCATTAAAAATGCACAAGATAATTGGATAGAAAAGCAGATTAAATGTAAAACGATAGAAAAAGCAGTTTATGCCGAGACCAGTAAAATGCAGAAAAGTCTGCCATTTCCCCAATGTTTTAGAATTTTTTCCGGCAGATGATACTGAGAAAAAAACACCCATTGTTCTGACGGTAGATGAGTACGAGACAATTCGTCTTTTGGACAAGAAAGGTTATAGTCAGGAGCAGTGTGCAGTATCTATGCAGATTGCAAGAACAACAGTTCAACGGATTTACGAGCTTGCCAGGAAAAAAATAGCAGATGCGTTCATTGATGGACATCCGCTTAGAATCGAGGGCGGGGATTTCAGAATCTGCGACGGTCAGAGTAGCAGCTGCAGCTTTGGAGGATGTTACAAACAGGAGATTTACCAAAAATATGCAGTGGAAAAAGGAGAGGGTATAATGAGAATAGCAGTAACATATGAAAATGGACAGATTTTCCAGCACTTTGGGCACACAGAAACATTTAAGATTTATGATGTAGAGGAAGGAAAAGTAGTACGTTCAGAGGTAGTAGATACGAACGGAAGCGGACATGGCGCATTGGCGGGAGTGCTTAATGCATTAAATGCAGATGTTTTGATTTGTGGCGGAATCGGAGGCGGCGCACAGACGGCTTTAGCGGCAGCAGGCATTAAGCTTTTCGGAGGAGTTTTGGGAGATGCGGATAAGGCAGTGGAAGCATTTATTAATGAAACACTGGATTATAATCCGGATGTGAAGTGTTCTCACCATGAGCACAGCCACGGGGAAGGACATACATGTGGTGAGCAGGGATGCGGAAGTAACAGCTGTCATTAGGAAGAATCGCAAAAATAATAATACAAAACTTACTTGCCCCTGCTGTGCAGATACACTGCTCTCGTTACTGTTCACACCCAATGTCATTAACTTAACGAGAATTCAGATCTTATGTCTGAATTCTTTTTTTCT
>ERZ894236.1468-NODE-1468-length-16238-cov-13.2317_pt1 | contig 16238 bp, 17 predicted proteins | sample MGYA00380297_ERZ894236 | MGnify/ENA primary metagenome ERZ894236 (study PRJEB32331, sample SAMN06328420) | human gut metagenome | biome: human gut microbiome; feature: stool | host: Homo sapiens | collected 2014-08-04 ... | reverse complement strand
GGGGGTCAATACAATCCGTTCCGCTGCCATCGGGACATTTATGGGAATCCTTCCAGGCGTGGGAGGTTCCGCCGCATCCCTGCTGTCCTATTCACAGGCCAAGAACTTCTCCAAGCATCCGGATGAGTTCGGCAAAGGCTGTGTGGATGGTCTGGTGGCATCTGAGGCAGCCAACAACGCACTGACAGGCGGCGCCCTGATACCGCTTCTGTCCCTGGGGATTCCCGGCGACAGTACGACGGCAGTGCTGGTCGGCGCATTCCTTTTGCAGGGCATCCAGGTAGGGCCCCTGTTCATCACCCAGAACCCGGATTTGTGGAGGGATATCCTGATTGGCCTTGTGGTATGCAACATCATCATGTTCATAGTAATGTTCTATCCCATCAAGTACATAGCAAAGATTATCAACATTCCGAAAAACCGCCTGTATCCGGTTGTCATCCTTATGTGCGTGGTTGGCTCCTATGCAATCCGCAACGGCAACATGTTTGACGTATGGACCCTCCTGCTGTTCGGAATTGTGGGCTTTGTATTCAGCAAGACAGGCATACCGGCAGCGCCCTTCCTGATCGGTTTTATACTGGGAGATGATTTTGAAAAATATTTCATTGACGTACTGAAATCTTCCGAAGGCAGCTTTGCGGCATTTTTCAACCGTCCAATCGGCAATATAATCTGGGTCCTGATTTTGATTTCACTGGCCTATGCTTATTTTGACAACAAGAGAACAAAAAAAATAGAGGCGCAGAACAAGGCTTAAGTGTTATGGCCTGCAAGGCGGAGGTAAGCAATGTTGAGCAAGACACCTGTAATAACAGATATGAAGGTCATTCCCTGTGCCGGATATGACAGCATGCTTTTATCCCTGAGCGGGGCCCATGGGCCCTTGTTCACCAGGAATATCGTCATTATCACGGATAATTCCGGCAGCACGGGAATCGGCGAGGTCCATGGCGGGGATGATATAACAAAAATCCTTGAGAGCTATATCCCCCTTGTGGTGGGAAAGACAATCGGTGAATATAAGAGTATCATAAGCAGCATCAGGAACAATGGATATGTCCCGGGTGGCAATGACGGTCAGGGGCTTCAGAAGCTGGACCTGAGCAACCTGAAATTCGTGGTGCACGCGGAGACGGCAGTGGAATGCGCCCTGCTGGACCTGATGGGCAAGTTCCTGGGACTGCCTGTGTGCGAGCTTCTGGGGGATGGACAGCAGAGGGATGAGGTGGTGATCCTGGGATACCTGTTCTACTGCCAGGACTACACTAAGACAGACATGGCATACCTGGATGAGAGCGGTTCCCATGACAGATGGTTCAGTCTCAGAAGGAGGCCGGCCATGACCACGGACCGTATCGTGGAAAATGCCCATGCCATGAAAGAACGGTATGGATTTAAGGATTTCAAGCTGAAGGGCGGCGTCCTGAACGGCTGGGAGGAGATGGAGACGGTCCGGGAACTTAAGAAGGACTTTCCGGATGCCAGGATCAATATCGACCCAAATGGGGCCTGGACCCTGGAACAGGCAATTGAATACTGCAGGGGCATGAAGGATATCCTTACCTATATTGAGGATCCCTGCGGTGAGGAAAGAGGCTTCTCAGGCCGTGAAATCATGAGGGAGTTTAAAAATGCAACCGGCATCCAGGTGGCAACCAATATGATTGCAACGGACTGGCGCCAGTTCTACCACGCGGCCAGCCAGACAGCGGTGGATATTGTGCTGGCAGACCCGCATTTCTGGACCATGAGCGGTTCTGTGCGCATGGGCCAGGTGTTAAATGACTGGGGCCTGACCTGGGGTTCCCACTCCAATAACCACTTTGATATTTCCCTGGCTATCTTTGCGCACAGCGCGGCCGCCGCACCGGGCAATATCACTGCGCTGGATACCCACTATGTATATCAGGACGGACAGTACCTGACAAAGAACCCCATGGAAATCAGGAACGGCGTCATTGAAATCCGCAGGGAACCCGGGCTGGGCATTGAGGTTGACATGGACGCGGTGATGAAGGCAAATGAACTTTACCGCACCCTTCCTTACGGGGACCGGAATGACGCCATGGCGATGCAGTACCTGATCCCTGGCTGGAAGTTTGACCATAAGAAGCCGTGTATGGTAAGGTAGGAAACGGATAAGGCACGGCTGCCGGAACGCGTAAAAGCGGAAGGCATGGAATGTGCAGATGCAGATAACGTAAAAGACAGAAGGTATTGTGTCCCTGGCTGGTTTTAGCGCCGGGGATGCAATACCTTCTATATTTATGTGCCATACTTGACTTCTATAGTATTTTCATCTACAATTGAAAAACGTAAACAATACATGGAAGCTAGGGTAAACATATGGGAATCATAAAAGCAGCCAGACTGGTCTATGAGTATATCAGGCGCGATGAGGAAGAGAATATAGAAGAAGTGAACCGGGCCATTGACGGTTTGGATGTGGATATAGAAAAGGGCGGCTTTGTGGCTGTCCTGGGACATAATGGTTCCGGCAAGTCCACCTTTGCAAAGCATATAAACGGACTCCTCATGCCCACTGATGGTACGGTGTGGGTGGGGGATATGGATACAAAGGACGAGGAACACATCTGGGATGTGCGCAAAACAGCCGGAATGGTGTTCCAGAATCCGGACAACCAGATTATTGGCAATATTGTGGAGGAGGATGTGGGTTTTGGCCCGGAAAACATCGGCGTCCCCACAGAGGAGATATGGAAGCGGGTGGAGGAAAGCCTGAAGGCGGTTGGCATGACCGCATACCGGCTGCAGTCCCCGGGCAAGCTGTCAGGCGGACAGAAGCAGAGGGTGGCCATAGCAGGCGTCATGGCCATGAAGCCGGAATGCATCATCCTGGACGAGCCAACTGCCATGCTGGACCCCAATGGCCGCAGGGAGGTCATTAAGACGGTCCATGAACTGAACCGGGCAGAGGGGATTACGGTCCTTCTGATTACCCATTATATGGAAGAGGCAATTGATGCGGACCGGATCATCGTGATGGACGGGGGCAGGATTGTGATGGATGGGAAACCTGCGGAGATATTTTCCAGGGTAAAGGAACTGAAAGCCTATGGGCTGGACGTGCCTCAGGTAACAGAACTGGCCTACGAGCTGAAGGAAGCCGGAATGCCGCTGTCCGACGGGATCCTGACCAGGGAGCAGCTGGTAAGGGAACTGGAGCCGCTTCTGAAAAAGGGTTAAGGACACAGAAGCCTTGCTGCGTTGTTAAGGAGAGAACAGATGTCAATTAAAGCAGTTGATTTGAATTTTGTATATGGCGGCGGCACGGCCTTTGAGCAGCACGCCTTGTTTGATGTGAACCTGGAGATACAGGACGGGGAGTTTATCGGACTGATCGGACATACGGGTTCGGGGAAGTCCACACTGATCCAGCATCTGAACGGACTTATCAGGGCCAGCGCAGGTCAGCTCTATTATAACGGGGAGAACATCTATGACAGCGGTTATGATATGAAGAAACTGCGGAGCAAGGTGGGGCTGGTGTTCCAGTACCCTGAACACCAGCTGTTTGAGGTGGATGTCATGTCCGACGTATGTTTTGGGCCTAAGAACCAGGGACTTGATAAGGAAGAGGCAGAGGCCCGGGCCAAAAAAGCGCTTGAGCTGGTGGGACTGGATGCTTCCTATTATAAACAGTCCCCATTTGAACTATCCGGAGGACAGAAGCGCCGCGTGGCAATTGCAGGGGTGCTGGCCATGGAACCGGAGGTGCTGATCCTGGATGAGCCCACGGCGGGACTGGACCCAAGGGGACGGGATGAAATCCTGGACCAGATAGACCATCTCCACAGGGAGCGGGGCATGACCATCATCCTGGTATCCCACAGCATGGAGGATGTGGCCAGGTACGCGGACCGGCTGATTGTGATGAACCACGGACAGAAGGTGTATGACGGTACGCCAAAGGAAGTGTTCCGTCATTACAGGGAGCTGGAGGCAATCGGCCTGGCTGCGCCGCAGATTACCTATCTGGTCCATGACCTGAAGGAAAAGGGCGTCCGGATTGACGGGGATATCACCACGGTAAATGAGGCCAGGCAAGCAATTCTGGCGCAGTGGACGGTCGCGTCAGGGGCCGGAGGAAGTAAATTAACAGAAAGCAGCAGGGATAAAGATGTTTAGAGAAATTACATTGGGACAATATTACCCGGTCGATTCCGTGGTCCACAGGCTGGACCCCAGGACCAAGCTTTTTGGCACCATGGTATTTATTGCATCCCTGTTCATTGCAGATAATATCTGGGGATATGTGATTGCAACCGCGGTACTGGCAGCTGCCATTAAGATTACAAAGGTGCCGTTCCGTTTTATTGTCAGGGGTCTGAAGGCAATCATGATCCTTCTGGTAATCAGCGTGAGCTTTAATCTGTTCCTGACAGACGGCCATGTCCTTGCCAGACTGTGGATCTTCAAGATTACAACAGAGGGACTGCGCCTTGCCTTTTTCATGGGAGTAAGGCTTGTTTACCTTGTGATCGGCTCTTCCCTCATGACCCTGACCACCACGCCGAACCAGCTGACGGACGGACTGGAAAAGGGGCTGGGTTTCCTGAACCGGGTAAATGTTCCTGTACACGAGGTTTCAATGATGATGTCCATTGCCCTCAGGTTCATTCCAATCCTGGTGGAGGAGACGGACAAGATCATGAAGGCCCAGATGGCCAGGGGGGCTGATTTTGACACAGGCAACCTGATCCAGAAGGCCAAGGCCATGGTGCCCCTTCTGGTGCCCTTATTCATATCCGCCTTCCGCAGGGCAACGGACCTGGCCATGGCCATGGAAGCCCGCTGTTACAGGGGCGGGGAAGGGCGGACCAAGATGAAGCCTCTTAAGTACGGGCAGGCGGACCATGATGCATATATGATATTTGCCCTGTATCTGGTGGTAATGATTGCGGCAAGGGTTTACCTGTAAAGCCGAAGGAATGGAAGACGGAAGGAAAAAGAACCCATGAAGCGAGTGCGCATTGTGGTTGCCTATGACGGCACCCATTATCACGGGTGGCAGATACAGCCCGGGAAAGTAACCATAGAATCCAAGCTAAATGAGGCCCTTACCAGCCTTTTGGGAGAACCGGTACAGGTCATCGGGGCCAGCCGCACGGATTCCGGCGTCCATGCCAGGGGGAATGTGGCCGTGTTCGACACCAGCCACCGTATGCCTGCGGACAGGATATGCATGGCGCTGAACCAGCGGCTGCCGGAGGATATAAGGGTACAGTCATCCGAGGAAGTGGCCTCTGACTGGCATCCGAGAAAATGCAGATGTCTCAAGACATATGAATACAGGATTTTAAACCGCAGGATTGAGATGCCCATGCAGCGCTTTTACTCTCATTTCTGCTACTTTAACCTGGACCTGGATAAAATGCGCCAGGCAGCAGGACTGCTCACCGGAGAGCATGATTTTAAAAGCTTCTGCAGCGTGAGGACCCAGGTTACGGACACGGTGCGGACCATCTACAGCATAGAGGTAAAGCGGGACGAGGAGGATATGATCCGTATCCGCGTGACAGGCAGCGGCTTCCTGTACAACATGGTGCGCATCATCGCAGGCACCCTGATGGCAGTGGGCATGGGACAGATGGCGCCTGAAGACATGGAAGGCATATTGGAGGCCCGGGACAGAAGGGCCGCGGGTCCCACGGCGCCGGCCAGGGGGCTGACGCTGATCCGGATGGAGTACGATGATGGACCATTGCCGTAAACCACGATTTCACGTCATTTTTTCCTGATTAAGTGGTTGACATCCGTGGAAGTATATTATATAATATAAAACTGTGACATTAGCAGAGAATACTCGTCCAAAGCCCCGGAGTGAGTATTTGTAGATAAATACTTCCCATATTTATCATGCATATAGCGGGCATCCGTTGGATGTCAGGCGTATAACAAGATTGAGATTAACAGGAGGTTAACCAATGAAGAGTTTTATGGCTAGTCCAGCGACAATTGAAAGAAAATGGTACGTAGTTGATGCTACAGGATATACATTAGGACGTTTATCTTCCGAGATAGCAAAGGTTTTAAGAGGAAAGAATAAACCGATTTTCACACCACACATGGACTGCGGCGATTATGTAATCGTTGTAAACGCAGATCAGATTAAGGTTACCGGCAAGAAGCTGGATCAGAAGATTTATTACAACCATTCTGATTACGTAGGCGGCATGAGAGAGACCACCCTGCGTGAGATGATGGCTAAGAAGCCTGAAAGGGTAATAGAGTTAGCAGTAAAGGGTATGCTTCCAAAGGGACCTCTGGGAAGAAGCATGTTTACAAAGCTTCATGTATATGCAGGCCCAGACCATGAGCAGGCAGCACAGAAACCAGAAGTTTTAACATTTTAATGAGGATTGGAGGAAGAAAGTATCATGGCTAACGCAAAATTTTATGGAACAGGCAGAAGAAAAAAATCCATCGCCAGAGTATATTTAGTACCAGGTACAGGTAAGGTTACAATCAACAAGAGAGATATCGATGAGTATCTTGGTCTTGAGACTTTAAAAGTAATCGTACGTCAGCCTTTAGTTGCAACTGAGACCACTGACAAATTCGATGTACAGGTTAATGTCCGCGGCGGCGGCACAACAGGACAGGCCGGCGCAATCCGTCACGGCATCTCCAGGGCCCTTCTTCAGGCAGACGCTGACTTCAGGCCGGTTCTGAAGAAAGCTGGTTTCTTAACAAGGGACCCAAGAATGAAAGAAAGAAAGAAGTACGGCTTAAAGGCTGCACGTCGTGCACCACAGTTCTCCAAGCGTTAATCACGTTTCAGGACAGAATATGGCAGGACAAAACCTTCCAGGGGATTCCCTGGGAGGTTTTTTTGTGGTATGATGGATGAAAAGGCTGGCAAAAATCATCTCGTAATCCTGAGCACCAGGCGATTCCGGGAGTACACTGATATTTTAAGGAGGGAACAGTGAACCAATTATTTATTTCAGCTTTGACAATAGAGAAGGTCCGGCATTTGGAGGATATCCGCATTCCATTGTCCAAAGACAGAATGAAGCACCTGATATTTACCGGAAGGAATGGAAGCGGTAAAACCAGTGTTTTGGATGCCATGGCAGGATTTTTGAATGCGGTATCTACAACCAATGACCCTGTGGAAGCGCAAGATTATTTAAATCAAGATATAGATAATCTGGAATATCAGATTAAAAATGGAAAATCCGGTAATGAAATTGCAGATATAAGGAAACGCATAGAGCATTTTAAGCTAAGGATAGAACGGGCAAAGCAAGGAATCGATATGCAATTGAATTATCCATTGAATGAGATACGCAGTATGTATGAGGCCGGCGGATATATCATTGCCTATTATAAAGCCGACCGTATATTCCGCACTGAGATTCCAAGACATGTAGAAAAGGTGGAATTGAAGGAATACTATTCAATTTCTGATACGCCACGCCAGGATTTTGTTAAATATCTGCTGGATTTAAAGATGACCCAGGCTCTGGCGGCAACGGGAGGTAAGACAGAAAAGGCCGATGTAATCAAGACCTGGTTTAATAAATTCGAGGATCTATTAGGCAGGATTTTTGAAGATGGCTCCTTAAAGCTGAACTTTGATGAAGATACCTTTCAATTTACGATTTGTGAAACAGGTAAGGAACCCTTTGACTTTAACAGCCTTTCCAGTGGATATGCAGCGGTTTTGGATATCATTGTTGATATTATCATCCGTATGGAAAAGCGGACCGGCAGAAGCTTTAAATTCGAAATGCCGGGAATTGTCCTCATTGATGAAATTGAGACCCACCTCCATCTGGAATTGCAGAAGAGGATTCTGGATTTATTGACAACTATATTTCCCAATATACAGTTTATTGTTTCGACCCATTCTCCATTTATTTTGAACAGTCTGGAGAATGTGGTGATTTATGATTTGGAAAACCATCTGCTGGTGGAGGATGGCTTAACAGATGTGCCTTATGATGGAATTGTTGAGGGATATTTTAATGTGGATAAGATGTCCGCTATGTTAAGGGAAAAGTATGAAAGATACAAAATGCTGGTGAGAAAGAAGAATCTTTCCGATGAAGATATTGCTGAGATTGCTAAATTGGAAATGTTTTTAGATGAAATACCGGGTTATCTGGCTTTAAATATATCAACCGAGTATAAAGGTTTAAAATTAGATTTCGAAAGCCGGGAGGATTTATTATAATGGTAAAGATAGAACGCAGTTATCCGGCGCCGGAGTCATTATTAAAGGAGGCTGCGAAAATTAATGGAAGCTACGCTCAACCCGATGTGGTAGAAAGGCTGAAACGTGATTTTCATAACAAATGCTATATTTGTGAAATGAAGGAATTGCAGGACCCGCAGATAGAGCATCTGCTTCCCCATAAGAATGGCAGATATAAGGAAAGGGAATTTGATTGGGATAATCTTTTCTGGGCATGCGGACATTGTAATGGTGTAAAAAACCAAAGTAAGTATGATGACGGTATATTAGACTGTTGCAAAAGGAATCCGGAAGAAGCCATTATCTTTGACCTAAGAGAGGATAATGTCTCAGTCATTCCCAAAAATCAGGAAGACCCTGAAGACGGGTTGGCTGCCCGGCTTGTGGAAGAAGTATTTAATATGAGAAATACAGGGATGCGTATATACAAAAGTGAAATGCGTTTAAGGGCATTACAGGAAGAGATGAATGTTTTGTACACAAAATTGGAAGCGCACGCAGAGAAACCTGAATCCAAACAGATTATGCGGACATTACAGGCACTGCTGAAAAAGGAAATGCCATTTGCCGGGTTCAAACGGCATTATGTCAGGGAGCGGCTGGATGTTTTTCCGGAGTTATCTGAGTATGTCCTATAGTATCAGATGTATTAATATTGACTTATCAATAACTGCGTAAGTATAAGGCAGGTCCGGAGGAATTACAATGCGAAAAGAAGCGTCCATACAGGAGTGGAAGGATTTATACCAGGCTGCCACTATAATTAAGGAACTTAAACCATGGGAGCATTTCTGGGACATGGATTTGATTGGGATTCAGGAAGGGAAAGAGGAGGATACCGTATTTTTCAGTGTTCTTGGAAGAGGGGGAGGATGCTACGGTCTTGCTGCTTATGAGGGATATGAGGGGCTCAATGACTTCCTGATGCTGGCCATGTCTGAATCAATGAACCTTTCCATGGAATATGCCATGTTCAGCCAGCACAACCTTACCTGCTATTGGGGAAACAGGGATGAACTGTCAGGCAAGCAGAGGGAAATCATAAAAGAACTGGGTTATAAATACCGGGGAAAGAACCAGTGGCTTTATTTTATGTCTTTCTGCGCAGGATACCATCCATACAATTATGATCAGGACGAGGTCCGAAGGATGACCAGGTACCTTGTACGGCTGGGGGATGCGCTTTTATATTACCAGGCCCGCCATATGGATGGGGACTTTGAAAATGCTAACATGTATTTATATTCCTATGACAGGAAGAAGAAGCAATGGGGCGGACGGATGCAGGAACTTCCGTTTACCATGTACCGGTTCAATAACCTGATTGTTACGGATGATGAATTGCTGAAAGAACTTTCACGGGCGCCCAGGACTCAATATATCCTGGAGGCTGATATCTTATATCTGGGTGTTCAGTTCCGTGATAAAACATATGTGCGCCCTGCCAATCCGCCTTTGTGTATGATTGGGGAGGCTGTGTCGGGTATGATCCTAAAAGCAGATATGCTGGGTCCGGAGGAGGACCCAAGGGCAGCCCTGGCAGAGAATATTGTAGGTTTTATCATGGAACACGGAGCCCCAAAGGAAATACGGGTTACCAATGTGATAGTGGAGTCGGTTCTTGAACACATCTGTGAATCAGCTGAAATCAGACTTAGAAGGGTAAAACGCCTGGCTGGCCTGGATGGGTTCAGGAAGGAGATGGGACGGTTTACCGGATGAATAAAAATACCCCTGGGCCTGGTGACAGGCCACAGAGGTATTTTTGGTTGTGTGATGATGCAATCTATTAACGTACCCCGAATTTGGTACCGCGTCTGATTGTGCCGTTACTGTTCCATTCTGTGTAGACGTATGGACCGCCGTCGGTGGTTCCGTTCTCAGTGAATTCATGGGAGCTGCCGTTAATGGTGCGGCTGCCGGTCTGCAGCTTCAGGCTGTTGTTGTCAAAATAATAGACATTGCCATTAATTTTCATCAGTCCGCCCTGAAGCTCGCCTGTATCGGCCGCATAATACCATGTCCCGTCTTTCTGGATCCAGCCGGTCCTCATGATCTGGTCGGCGCCAAAGAAAAACCAGTGGTTCTTATAGTTGACCCAGTTGTTGGTACAGTAGTCGCCGGAACCCCACTGGTATTTCATTCCCTGTGATGTGCTTACAAAACCGGCTGCAAATGATGTCATGGCGCTTCCTGCTGCCAGAGCCAGGGTCAGGGCAGCTGTTGCCAAATATTTCTTTCTCATGAAAATTCCCTCCTTGCAGAATCTGTTAAATGTATTGCTTTCAATAGCTGGATTCTACGCCCTGGAGTCGCTCCAAGGTCAATACAGTTAATGGATTTGTAAGGAAAATGGAAATTTAAAGTAACAATGTTAAAATCAGTAAAACCTCTTAATACAGTATTGCATAAATAATTGAATACCAGAGCCGTCACCACGGTTGCTGGATGGATGGAGCACTATTACTTAATGTGTTATTGCAGCTCTGCACTAGATCCAACCGCCGTCCAGCCCGATGACCTGGCCTGTAAGGTAGGATTCCTTATATCCAAGATGGTATACCAGGTCGGCAACTTCTTCTGCCTTTCCAAGTCTTCCTGAGGGGATTCCCTCTACCAGGGAAATGAGCTCGTCCTCCTCCATCCACTGGTTCATCTCCGTGTCAATGGCGCCGCAGGCCACTGCATTCACCTGTATGTTGCTGGGGGCCAGTTCCTTGGCCAATGCCCTGGTAAAGGCGTTAATACCGCCTTTGGTGGCTGAATATGCCGTTTCACAGGACGCTCCCACCACGCCCCATACAGAGGAGATGTTAATGATTTTGCCCTGTTTCTGCTGCAGCATATAGGGAATGGCAAGCTTGCAGCAGTTGAATACCGAGGTCAGGTTGGTGCAGAGCATCCTTTCCCAGTCCTGGGAAGACATATCCTGCAAAAGTCCTATATAGGAAATGCCGGCATTGTTCACCAGCACATCAATGCCCCCGAACTGGGTCTTTATTTTTCCGAACAGTTCTTCGCAGCACTGCATGTTACCCATATCACCCTTATAAGCAAGGCAGGGTACCTGGAAGCCTTCAATTTCTTTCTGGGTCTGTAAGAGCCTGTCTTCCCTGTGGACGCAGCTGATGGCTATGTTATAGCCCTTTTTAGCGAATTTGACTGCGATAGCCTTTCCGATGCCCCGGGATGCCCCGGTGACCAGTACTGTTTTACGTGGCATATAGACACACATCCTTTCTGTCATTCACTGTATTTATATTTTATCACATCCTTACTATAATTGTAAGAAATTGAATTGTAATAAGTTAAATATCTGTGATATAATAATTATAAATCGGCCAAAATACTAAAATAATGAAACTCAGATAAGGAAAAGGTAAGGATATGGAACATATTTATGATTTGGTTATCATCGGCTCAGGACCGGCAGGACTTGCCGCAGCCGTCTATGCCCAGAGGGCAAGACTTGATACACTGGTAATTGAGAAGGCAATGGTCAGCGGAGGCCAGGTCCTTACGACCTATGAAGTGGATAATTATCCCGGCCTGCCCGGGATTGGCGGATATGACCTGGGGTTAAAGTTCAGGGAACATGCGGACCAGCTGGGCGCTGCCTTTGCAGAGGATGATGTGGTAAGGATTGAGGATCAGGGTAAGATCAAACGGGTGGTATGTGAGCATGAGACCTATGAATCCAGGGCCCTGATACTTGCCACCGGGGCTGTCCACTGGAAGCTGGGCATACCTGGCGAGGAGGAGCTGGCCGGCATGGGAGTCTCCTATTGCGCAACCTGCGACGGGGCATTTTTCCGCAACAAGGTGACCGCTGTCATTGGAGGCGGGGATGTGGCTGTGGAGGATGCAATCTTCCTGGCCCGTATGTGCAGCAAGGTGTACCTGATCCACAGAAGGAATGAGCTGAGGGCTGCCAAGAGCCTTCAGGAGACCCTGCTTGGTCTTGAAAATGTGGAAGTGATCTGGGATACGGTGGCTGACTGCATCAACGGGGACGGCATGGTCAGGAGCCTGTCCGTAACCAATGTAAAGACCGGGGAGAAGACGGACCTGGATGTCCAGGGCGTATTTATCGCTGTAGGCATTTCACCGGAGAGCAAAGCCTTTGAGGGGATTGTGGACATGGACCACGGATACATCAGGGCCGGTGAAGACGGGGTGACCTCTGTTCCGGGTATCTTTGCAGCCGGGGATGTGCGGACCAAACCCCTGCGCCAGATCATTACGGCAGCGGCGGACGGCGCCAATGCAGTTACCAGCGTGGAACGGTACCTGATAGAGAATTAGGGGGTTGCAGGGCGAATGAGGAAGTGGAAGAGAATACTGGCTGTCAGCGGCCTGTGCAGCTGTGCGTTTGCAGCGCCTGCCCTGGCATCCACCAATCTGGAGACCGGTTCTTCCCTTGCAGGCATCTCCGTGGCGCTGAATAATTTCTATGCCGGCAACACGGAGCCTGAAAAGCAGCTGGCGACCATCTATTCAGACATGGAAAACAAGTCTGCAAAGAACCAGGGAAGTGGTTCTGGCAGCAATAAAGGTGCGTCTTCGGGTAAGGGTTCGGCTTCTTCGGATTCAGGAACCGGGACGGACGCACAGACGGAAGCCCCGCCCAAGGAGACCAAGGCGGCGAAGCCCAAATCATCCCCATACGATAATATTGCTGTCTCCAAGGTCAATGGGTCCGTGAACATCAGGACCGACGCCAATACTAACAGCGGCGTTGCAGGCAAGATATACAACGATTCAGCGGCAACCATCCTGGGTACTGTGGATGGGGAGGGCGGCAAGTGGTATAAGATACAGTCCGGTTCCGTTACCGGCTACATAAAGGCAGAGTATTTTGTGACAGGGGAGCAGGCAGAGGCAAAGGCCAGGCAGGTGGGGACCACGTACGGTACCATTGTAGGCACGCCCAGCCTGCGTCTGCGGGATACCCCTGACCTGGAGGGCAAGACACTGACCCTTCTCTCTGAAGGAGCCCATTATGTGGTTACGGGAGAAGAGGGGGACTTCTTAAAGGTCTCCGTGGATTCGGACCTGGAAGGATATGTGTTTAAGGAGTATATGAAGACCAGCGTGGAATTTAATAAGGCAGTGTCCGTGGAAGAGGAGAAGGCCAAGGAGGCTGAGGAGGCTAAGCGTAAAGAGGAGGCTGAAAAAGCCCTGAAGGCCCTGGAAGACGCTAAGAAGAAAGAAGCTGAGAAAAAGACCACTGCAGCTTCCACAAAGGCAGAGAAGACCACGGAAGCGCCAACCACTGCGGCTCCAAAGAAAGAGGAAAACAAGCCCACGGACCCGGTAATCCAGACCATTGCAGCCAATCCGGAGAATGGAAAGGATGTTACGGTGGCAGCGCCCACAACCAAGAAGGAGACAGAGGGAAGCCAGTCCAAGGGACCTGGAGGCGGGGGCAGCCCTTCCTCAGAGGTGGCATCAGCCACCAGGAATGCTGTGGTGGCATACGCCAAGCAGTTCCTAGGCAATCCATATGTGTACGGAGGGACAAGCCTTACAAGCGGTGCGGACTGTTCCGGGTTTACCCAGAGCGTATTCGCCCATTTCGGTATCAGTACGGGAAGAAGCTCCAGGGACCAGGCGGCCAGGGGCAAGGCGATTCCTGTAAGCGATGTCAAGCCGGGCGACCTGCTGTTCTATGCCAGCGGTGATTATATCAACCATGTGGCCATTTATATAGGAGGCGGTCAGATCATACATTCCAGCACTCCGGCAACAGGCATCTGCATAGCGCCTTCTAATTACAGGACGCCATGTAAGGCAGTTACATTCCTGGATTAGGGTATGGTTAATACATAAAGATTGGATGGATTGACAGATCTGCCAACAGATAAAAGGGATCATGCATGGATTTTACGGTGCATGGTCCTTTTTAATGTCCTTTTTAATGCCTGCCTTTTCCTGAATGCTGCTATCACGGGGATTGTCCCCTGTTCCATGGGTGTCCGTATAAAAAATGCAGCCAGTATGTACTGGCTGCAGTCTTGTCCTTATTTGAAGGAAAAATCCTTACATCATCTTATATGGCTAGAATTCCGGTTCAATAAGGCCATAGGTTCCGTTCTTGCGTTTGTAAACAACATTGACCTGGTCCGTATCTGCGTTTAAGAATACATAGAAGCTGTGGCCCAGCATCTCCATCTGCAGGCATGCTTCCTCGGGAATGGTTGGCTTAATGGCAAACTTCTTGGTCTTGACAATCTGGATCTCATCGTCCTGTACTTCGTCCTCTTCCTCTATGAATGCCTGTGAGAAAGAGACTGCCGCCTGTTTCTTGTCAATCAGTTTCTTTCTATATCTCCGGATCTGGCGTTCAATAACCTCCTCCACCAGATCGATGGATACGTACATGTCTGTACTGGATTCTTCTGCACGGATGGTATTGCCCTTAACCGGGATTGTTACTTCAATCTTCTGCCTGTCCTTCTGCGCGCTCAGCGCTACGATTACTTCGGTGTCCGGAGTGAAGAAATGTTCCAGCTTGCCAATCTTCTTTTCAACGGCAGCCTTCAAACCTGGAGTTACCTCAATATTTCGTCCTGTTATGGTATAACGCATAATCATCAACTCCTTTTCTTGAGATAGTGACATTATAACATATTTAGTATAAAATTACAATCAGAACCTATGAATTGCCTAACAATTTATCTTAATTTTTTATAAAAATAATCTTTGAATCAGGGGGATTACCATTGAATCATCAATAGGAACCGCCCTAAAATGTCAATAGAAAAACATGTATTTTCTTTTGAAATATGAAAGTTTATCAGAAGTGTACAAAAATAAAATTTCTGTTAAGCCTGGGTAAAGTTTGAAGGCCAAAGCTTATAAACTTGTGGATAATGTGGATAAGTCAGTGTATAACTATTTTTTGCCTTAAAATGGACAAACTGGGATGTGGATAACTTTGTGGGTAGTGTGCATAAACTTCTGGGGATAATGTGGACAGGTAAAAAATCGAACACATTTTTTGTGCAATGTGCTTGGTTGACCATAAGTGGGTCAAAAAAGTGGGGCGAATGATGAAAGATGGTTGTTTAAATGAGAAAAAAGCAGTAGAATAATGTTTATAGGTATTGCCTGACATTGAGACAGAGGAGAAAGACAGATGAATTATGAAAGCAGGGTTATGGCAGGGAGACGGGAAAAGGCAAAGGATTTAACGGTGTGCGGGCTGTTTTCTGCATTGATAGCAGTTGGCGCATTTATAAAAATAGTGATACCGGTGGGTGCTGACAGCATGAATTTTACCCTTCAGTGGTTTTTCGTACTGCTGGCAGGACTATTGCTGGGGTCAAAGAGGGCGTTCTTAAGTGTGTCCACCTATCTGCTGATCGGACTTATGGGAATCCCTGTTTTTGCCCGGGGAGGCGGACCGGCCTATCTGCTCCGTCCCACCTTCGGCTTTTTGCTGGGTTTTGCATTGGCAGCATATGCCATGGGGAAAATCTGTGAGTGGATGCATTCCTCCAAACCAGGTACATGGATATTTGCGGCAACGGTTGGGTATGGGATTTATTATGGAATGGGTATTCTCTATTTTTATTTTATAACCCACTGGATTGTGGTCACGCCAAACACGGTTGGATGGGGAGCCATATTTGCGGTTTACTGCCTGCCCACCATGTTTCCGGACGGTGTGCTGTGTGTGCTTGCCATCATGGTGGCAGGAAGGCTGCGGCCTGTTGTGTCGCAGATACTAGGGTCTGTTTGAAAATTCATTCCCGCCATCTGCACGCCCCACTTTGCGGTATATTTGGTCCCAATTCGGTCAACGTAGCCCGCTACGCCTCCCTCATCGGGACCAAATCTCCCACAAAGTGGGACGCACAGCTGACGGAAAGCAATTTTCAAACACACCCTGGGGTAATGGAAGAACGGGTACCGGGAATCATGCCAATGACCGGACCCGTTCTTATTGTGCGCCCGGCGGCGCACGTTTCTAACCGGTGAAAGTCCGGAATCCGCCCGGTAG
>ERZ894236.1442-NODE-1442-length-16465-cov-8.51968_pt1 | contig 16465 bp, 16 predicted proteins | sample MGYA00380297_ERZ894236 | MGnify/ENA primary metagenome ERZ894236 (study PRJEB32331, sample SAMN06328420) | human gut metagenome | biome: human gut microbiome; feature: stool | host: Homo sapiens | collected 2014-08-04 ... | reverse complement strand
AAATTGACCCAAGAGAGCCGGACAAAATGGAAAAAGAAGATGATGCAGATTCAAAAGAACCAGATGACATCGAAAATGATGAAACAGATGCCAAGGAATCCGATGATATCGAAAAAGAAGAGCAGAAAGATGCAGATGTAAAGGAATCGGATGACACCGAACAGGCAGAACCGGATGAAATTGACACAAGGGAGCCGGACAAAACGGAAAAAGAGGATGATGCAGATTCAAAAGAACCGGATGATATCGAAAGCACTGAGGCAGATACGGAAAAATCAGAGGATGTTAAAAAAGAAGAACCTGATGAGCCGGAAGCTGTTGATAAAGAAGCATCAATAGAGAGCGCAGGTGCTAGTGAGAATCATTCAGATATGTTCGAAAACTCTTTAGAGCGGAACCAGACAGCAGAAGAAGGGCAGAAGGAACAGGATGCTATTTCGGAACAAACCGATATAGAAACCGAAACAGAGAATGACAAAAGCGATGCCGCAGTATTAGAAAACAGCATGGATATGCTGGAAGATTTTGTTGAACCGGAAGAGTTTGAAGAGCAAGATAATGCTGCGGGAGAAAATGCAGTCGAATCTGAAGAAGAGAATATCACCATGGCTGACCGGATTGAATCTGCTGTCAATGGTGAGGAAGAATTGGATACTGTACTGGAACAGGTCGCAGATGACATCATGGATGGTGTAGAACCAGAAGAAGCAATGTCTGCAATTTTAGAGGGAGTGTCTTCTGCTATTGAGCATGGGGCTGATGCGGAAAGTGTTGGCGATGTTATTTATGAAGTATCCAACATGTTTGGGGATTCTCCGATAGAAACCATGGATACTATGCTAGATACAATGGCTGAACATGGTATTGATTCTAATATGTTGGAGGCTGTTCAAGAACATGTGGCAGAAATCTATGATTCCATAGAGACTCCTTTTGAAGATACCGCATATGGTGAATTGGATGGAGTTGAATTTACAGAAGAAGATACGGTGGATTCCATATCCGGTGAGGCTGATTTGGATATCACTTATGGAACATTGGATATGTTTGATTCCATGATGGAAACTGCTGATTTTGATATGATAGAAACTGACATGCAATTCGTAGACCACGCAGAGGATATGCAGGATGATTTTGAATCTCAGGGCTTTCCAAATGATATTGCTGCAGATGTTTCGGCGAACATGTATGAACAGATGGCAAGTGATTATGACAACGGCATGGATGTTTTTGACGATACTTATCTGCAGCAATTAGAGAGTCAGTCTTTAGACTCAGTGCAGAGTATGATGGGAAATTCATCTGATGTCAATTTTGAAATGGACCATGTTGAAAATGGATTCGAGACAAATCCAATGGAGCAGCAGTTCGGACAAGATGTGCAAAATATTGATTATGCACCTAACGATGTAGACATGAACCAGATGCAACAGGCAAACATGGATTATTTCAATGACTTTGACAATGGTTTTCCGTTAGAATGATTCTGCATACTAATGGTAGTGAAAGGAGTAATCTATGGGTTCAAATATTTATATAGTTATTTTTGTATTTTCTTTTGTGATTGGGGTGATTGGCAGCGCAACTATTGTCTTCTATATTTTAGATAATCGGCAGTCTCATCAGTTTCAGGATAAAACCTTTAAAAGCAGTAAAAAGAAAAAAGAAAAAACGAAAGATGTAATGAATCAGGATGTAGAAAATGATGAACGTGTTCCTGAAGAACAGTCGAGCTTGTTAAAAAAGCGTCTAGGGAAAGAACGTGACTCATGGAAAGAATTTAACTGTATTGCAGATGGAATTGAAGAACACGACTCTATCATATATTCTCAGAAAAAGGAAGATTCCTCTTATCATTACATCAAACGAAAAAGTCAGAAATAAAGGAGAAATGCATTGAAAGATATCAAAATAACGAAAGATTGCTATCTTCCAAAGGAAAATGTGAAATTCTATGTTGCTTATGAGTCCAGAACTGTAAAGGAAGAGGTTCGTAAGAAACGAAAAGAAGAAAAAGTATATGATTTTACTTTTGGAAAAAAAATATTATCTGTAATATATTTAAAGAGTGGGGAACTGATTCTCACCAATACGCTAATAGCAACGCTTAACAATAGAATGGAAGAGAAGGAGGATTAGCATGGCTGAATATTTTGATTTAGTTCTATTTGGAATTTTTTTAGGCGGCATTACAGGGGGGATAGGAATTCCTTTTATCATTCACCGGAACAAAGAAAAAAAATACGGGAAAAAGAAAGGATTTAAACATTCTATATTTCTGCAACCAGAAGCTGATGTTGAAATCTTAGAAAATGGGAGACAGGAACATTCTGCAAATCATTTTCAATAAACGAAAAGACCTTCCAAAAACGGAAGGTCTTTTTGCTACACTCTTATGTTGGAAGAAAAGTAATTATTCATAAATTGATTGTAAATAAAATGGATATTTTCCAGTTTATGAAAATTGATGATGTGATACAACTGACTGCTTGTGATGATGCGCTCCCGATTCAGTTTTACTTGAAAACATCTGTTATTGGTTTGCTGTTCATCACATTCGACTATAATGGTGTTATTTGATTGAGTAATTCGAATGTAGGCAGTAGTTCCGATGTGAGAAAAGCCAAATATCTGCACAAGCGGAAATTCTTTCAACACGAAATAATTCGATTTCTGCATGAAGTCAGCCTCCTTAAAAAATTGTAGACAGTGGACACTGTCTTATTATATGAATAATGACACATGCATACTCCCCACGAACATCTATCATTATATCATTTTTTGTGGAATCAAAAATATAGTTCTTTATAATTTGTATTTATTTGTCGGAAAACAATAATAGGCATTAGAATAAAAAAGCTGATGGTTGAAGTTTAGAAAAGGTGTTTATCATATTATGAGTAAAAAAATAATGGAACAGTTTTTTTGGACTGCAGAAAATATATTATATATATGTTTTTACAAACTATAGATAGAGGCAGATTTTATTTGCCGCGGGAAATTAAAAAAGAAAGGAGACTTAGCGTTAATCCCGCATTTCTGTAACGCTATGAAATAAAAGCATGAAAATAGACAGAAAAAAATCATGGGTATTTCTGTTGGGTACAGTCATTGGTATGCAGGCTCTGCCAGTTCTGGCTCAAGAGACCGGTTTAAGTCTTGCCCAGAAGGTTGATAACCTTACTCAGACGGTACAAGAGCAGGAATACACAGCGTCCTATGAATCTGACGGCGTAACCGCTTATGATGGTGGGACAAATTTAAAAATGACATTTGAACCAGGCTTCACGCCGGAGACGCTTCATATCGGAGACTGGAGCGATTATGAAGAAGTTTTGACGGTATCTGTTTATGGTAATGAAAATGCTCCATTGTACCGTGGGGAAGCAGCTGAAAACAGTGAAGTCGAACTTGGTGGATATGAAGATGTGAAGTATATCACACTTCAGACAGAGGGAGCAGTTCCGGCAACCATGAATATCGAAGATGTCACTGTAACCGGCGAAATTGATTCAAAAATTAGTGGGGATGCTATAAAAGTTATAGCAGAGTATTCAGGAAGACAGAATAAATCCGAATCTTTTAACACCATTGAGACAAAAGAGATTGTTACAAACTGTAAAGTGTATGATTTATTACCGCCAGTTATCACACTTGATAAAACTACATTAAATCAGTTGGATTCATTGGTTGCAGTCGTAAATTCTGTTGCTGGGGAAGGAACACTTGCGGTTGATTCTTTTACTATCAACATGAAGATTCCGTCACGTATGATTACGGACCGAATCATATTACCTGAATTTGAAGGAGGACAGATAACTCTATTAATTGATGGTTCTGAACGAAAAATCAACTCAGACGGAACATACAATGTGGGAAGTCGGGTTTCCGAAATTCAGGTATCCGTAAAATCACAAGGACAGATAAAACAGCTCAAGGACATGAAGGTGGAAATGAGGAACACTTCCGCTTCGGCTGGAGAAGAAACACTTTCCGTTCTTATAGACGCTCTTCTGTCAGACGGTTCTTCCGTAATAAAGGAAAGTGAAAAAGTATTGTTTACTTGTCTGGAAACAGTAATTCCAGAACCAGAGCCAGAACCGAATCCAGACCCAGAAGGGCCAACAGACCCTGATACCCCAAATCCGGACGTACCAGTAGAACCGGAGCCGGAAACCCCTGTTATTCCATCTACGCCGGATGACGGAAAACAGGAAGAGGAAAATAAAAAACCGAATAAAGTTGTTGATTTGTCCGGATTGAACCTGCAAAGCGCAAGAGCGGATGGCAAGGACAATGTTCTTGCATCATTAGAACAGTCAGATGAATATAGGACACGTTCGTTACAGGCAGCCAATAGCACAAAAATTCAAGAAACTAAAGTATTTGATTTCACTTCAGATACTGTTAAGAGTAAGAAAAATTCCCAAGCAGAATTAGCGAACACGGAAAAAACTGCAGTGAATGATGAACCTGCTGACGAAATTTCGAAAACGCCTGCTGAAAAAGCAAAAGATAAAATAAAAGAGTCTGTTTTGGAAAACAGAGCTGTTCCTATTATTTTACTTGTTGTAGCGGTATTAGTTGCTGCTGTCGGAATCATTATCTTTATCACAAAAGATAAAAAGAAAGAACAATCTATTGATGAGTTGGATATGACAGGTGTTATATATCCGGAATTAGATGAGACTGATGTAAAAAAGGAAGAACAGGAAATAAAAAAGACTGATTCGGCTTCTTCAGAAAGTAAATAATCTTAAAAAGGGAATATCCTAACAGGTATTCTCTTTTTTTCATACTATCAGTAGAAGATAAGAGGAAGGAGAAGGACTTGTGAAAGAAAAAACATGGAATAAAATCCTGATAGGGATATCATTCATCCTGCTGACAATCGTGATTACGGTGTCCCGCGGATATAAAGACAGCATCAGCGGAACTTTAACCGGGAGGCAGGCATTAAAAGCACAGGAAATGTATATGACTGAATTTGAAGTATATGCTAATGATATTGATACGGTCATGACATTGTATTTGACGGATTCCATACAGGAAGAGGACTTTCTGAATCATCTGTCTCTATTTCAAGAGCAGTTATATGTAATGCAGACAGCATATACGTCAGACATGGAAAATTATCCGGTCCGTACCGGAACACATACTTATGATACAAAACGCGGTTGTGAGGCTGTAAAAGAGTGCTATAATGTCATGCAGAACCTATTGGATATGATGAAAGAAAATTATCAGGACAAAGATGCATTAAGTTACAAATATCTGGCTTATCATCAGGAGGTTATCTCAACGGTATCCGATTACATGACTGCAAAAAAATTAGTGTTTGAACAGGAGGAAAATCATGAATAAATATCGCTGCGGGGCAACGGTTGACATCGGATTTGAACGTGTGAATCAGGAAGATTTTGTGCAATACAAAGAGTTAGATGACAACAATTTACTTTGTGTAATTGCGGATGGAACAGGCTCCAGAGAAAAATATCCGCAGCCTGCGGTAATTACTGCAATGGACATTATTGAGCATATAGAATACTGTTTTCATAATAACCCGGAATTGTTTTTTAAAAATCCTGAATTCTTTTTAAAGGATGCTTTCTTGTGTAGTAATCGCGTACTTGGAGCATTTAAACTTGCGAATGAAGAATTATTCAGCGGGTACGCGGCCAGTGTTACTGCAATTTTATTTTCTAATGAAAATAAGATTTATTTATCTCACTGTGGAAACACGAGGGCTTATATCATGCGGAATGGGATACTTCGTCAGATAACCAGAGACCATACAAAAGCACAGGAGCTGTTGGATGAAGAAAAAATCAATCAGGAAACGTATTACGTTCATCCTGACAGATTGAAAATGACAAGCGGAATCGGAATCGTGATTAATCCAGAAATCCAGACAGACCGGTTTCGGATACAAGATACAGATTTAGTGATACTTACAACTGATGGTATTCACTACGCGATTCAACAGGAATTCATGCCTGATTTGCTGCTTAGTGGTTCAAACTGTGCAGAAGCAAGTTTAAATCTGGTTTCGGCAGCAAGAGACCAAGTGAAATACCCGGATAATATGTCTGCCATGGTTGTTCACTGTAACCCGAAAGTAGAAGCCTAAAAATACCCGTCCTCAGTCATGAGGGCGGGCTTCTTTTTCCTTGTAACTATTTAACCGGTTCATAATCATTGCCAGATTATCCGGCGACATATTATCAATGACTTCTTGTGTCATCATATGCATTACGATTAGAAATGTAAAATAATAAGTTGTCAGTTTATATTTTCGCGCCAACATTTCTACTTTTTTTAAAATAAGTGATGCATTTTTTTTAGCTGATTGTACTTCTGTTCTGTTCAACATCACTGATTTCCCATTAATTGTTACTTTCATTTTTGCGAACCCTTTCTTTTGTGTATTTAAAGTCAGTTGTAAATCTGCCCAGATAATATAATAGTTCATCTTGTACGGATTCCGGTAGGGAATCATGCAGCATATCTATAGGGTATTCATAGTTTTCTACGCAAGCGGCATATAGCTTTGCTTTTTTTAAGAAAGGTATCACCTTCTCTTTATTTGAAAAAAACGAATAAAGCTCAGAAATGCTATGAAAACGAAGCTCTTGATTGATTGCATATTGGAGACAAATGTTTGCATTTAAACAACCTTCTGATTCAGAGAAAAATCCTTTGGGAAATTTTGCAAGAATGCCATTCAGGACTTTTTCATAAACCCGGAGTGTCAATATTTTTTTAGAATAGCATATGATATCGGGATACAACATGCATGCTATATAAAATAAATCGTCACGTTTATTTAACTCTGGTGGGAAAACAACTCTGTTTAGCGCTTTCTTTAAATGTAATGCCTGAATCAGTTCTGGCGTTGTATAATCCCGTATCATCTCCGGTGTCCACTGGAGTAGCTCCTCGAACGCAAAACGAAATACAACCGCCGCAGTTTCCGGTCTTGCCGATGCGCGCATGTATGCAGGTGAAAAATCTTTTTTCTTTTTTAGAAGGATATTTTCGTACTCCGTTAGAAGACCGATATTTTTCATTTTTTCATCCATTCCTAAATGACCTCTTTTCTTTATGATTTTGCATATTATTAGTATGCGGAATTTATATGGATACGTTTGGTTTTAGACATTATTTTGTTGTCAGTGGTTTTTTACATACTATGATTAGAATTTGGAAAGGAGGAATTTTGTATGAAAAACAAGAAGTTAACACCATTGTTGATAGGATGTTGCATATTAACATCTTCTTTTCCGGCATTTGCAGAAGAATCACAATTGCCGGAAGGTAAGAAAGCAGAATTGATGAAAGTAGAGAATATAAAAGGGGATACGGTAAAAGAGGAGCTAAGTTCAAAGAACCCGGAGTCTATACTGGATACATTAGAGGTCGATAAAGATGGGTTTTTCAATGATTTAGAAACAGCAATCCTTAACGGAGAAGAATTTCAAATATCAGAGATTATCGGGAAAAATTCTGATACACAGATATCTACAGAAAGCAAGTTTGATTTATCCGATATGACACTGCTTTCTGATACGATGCTTGACATGGGCAGTACAAATCTGAAATATGAGTCTTTTGCAACACAGATGTTGGATGGGTTTGAAAAGGTTGATTTGAGTGGAAGTTCTGAAGGATGTATTGGAAAATTCAAGAATGAATTCGGGGAATCTCTTGCAAACATGTCATTGGAAGAAGCAAAACTGCCGGAAGGACTGACGGTAGAGAATTTATTAAGTTCCGCATCCGGTTCCATCCATTCCGCATATCAATCTGCAATTAATAGCGAAGGCTTTTCCGGAATTAAAAATCAAATCAGTATCGGCAATATTTTCAATGTGGCAAATCAAGGATTATCAATGCCGGAATTGGAATCTATGGGAACTCTGACTGGCATGAATCAGCTGCAGGAAAGCATTAACAAGGATTATGCAAGCTCACAGCATGCGGCAATGCAGGGGGGTATTCGCGATAGCTTATCTGAGTATCAGGAGAATCTTTCCTATATTACGAATGAGGAGTTATTAAACCTGATTGATACGGATAATCAGCTGATGGATTTTTCTGGGAAAATCAATGCAGGTAACTTGGAATCAATAGCGGATGATATCAGGGATATGTATCATGATGTATTCCCGAATCAGTATGGAATATTTGAACTTGGTTCGGATATAACCCATATCGGAGACTTAAAAGAAGGAACATATTCTATCTTGAAAGATGCATTAGTCGATTTTGATTGGGTTGATAATGTAAAAGATTTTGTCGGAGGACTTTTCGATTAAAAAAAGAACTGCTGAAACGGCAGTTCTTTTTTTGTCCAAAATGACAAGGCAAATCTTCTTTTTCACATACTAAATTGTAAAGATACATATGAAAGGAGAGTCCAAGGTGAAAATAGTATGCACTTATGATGAATATGACAAAATGGAAGAGATATTTAACGAGATGTATTTTAAAGCATCTGATTATGTACCGACAATGTATGATTTATCAGAACGAATCATACCGAATCTTTCTAAATATGTCGTATTCCTGTTTTGGATTGACCTTACCGGTCACGACACAGAGGAGAATAAAGAAATCAGACGTATGATAAGAAAACTGCTCACTGAGAAAGTTGAATTGATTGAGTCTTCATAAAGTTACCTCGGTGCGGAAACCGGTAGTTTTTGACACTACCTATACTAACAAGGAGAAAGAAATATGATAACAATTTATGCAGAAAAGCCGGATGTTGGCACGAAAATTGCTGCAGCGTTGGACGGTATTACGTTGGAAAGTGGAAAGAAAGTTGGTTTTGAGGAACTTGAGCGTTACGAAAAACAGGTAAAAGCGCTGCGTACAAAAAACGGATATTTAAAAATAAAATGGCAGGGACAGGACGTCTGTGTTACTTGGGGATATGGACACATGTGCGAATTAAAACAAGCCTGGGATTATAATGAATCATACCGTTTATGGCAGAATCTTCCGTTACCGTATATACCGGAATATTATGAATTGAAATTATCTGAAAGTGCAGGGAAACAATTTCAGGTTATCCGAAACTGTTTCAATAAGTCCGAACTGGTTATATGCGCTACAGATGATGACAGGGAAGGTGATTTGATTTTTGATTATATTTACCGTTACATGAATTGCCGCGTTCCATTCAAAAGAGCGTTATTCAATAAACAAGCAAAGGAAGAGTATAGAAAAGCATTTACTTTCATCAATCTAGTAGACAGTGAGAAACGGATGCCGATAATAAAAGCTGGAAGAGCGAGAAGTGAAGGCGATTTCGTTGTGGGAGCTGGTCCAACAGTTGCAATGACACTGAAAAGCCAGAGCAGAGCAGTGTTAAGTGTAGGAAGAGTTCAAACAGCGACTTTAAATATGGTAGTACAAAGGGAACTGGAAATTCGTAATTTTAAACCAAAAGATTATTATGTGTTAAAAGGGTTGTTTCAACCGGAAAACGATGTTTTATCTTATATCGGAACGCATGCATCTAAAAAGTTTGAATCGAAAGAAGAAGCTGAAAAAGTATTAAAACGATTGATAGATTCTGACCGTATCGGAATTGTCACAAGCTGTAAAAGAAAGCAGTACAAAAAAGGGAAACCCTATCTTTACAGTTTGGATTCTCTTCAGATGGATGCAAATAAAGCCTATGGTTTTTCACTTGAAAAAACACTGCAGATTGCACAAAATCTCTATGAAAATGGATATACGACTTATCCGCGTACAGACTGTGTCCATCTTCCAGAGGATATGGTAAAAGAAATGCAGTCGGTGATAGAAAACTTATTTAAAAATCCTGAATATTCCTTGTACCGAACAATACCGAACATAAACGGAAAGGACAGGCATTATTTTGATAATAGTAAAGTGGAGAGTCATTATGCGATTGTCCCGACAACCAAAAATGCTGAGTCTCTTACAGGGGATGAACGAAAAGTATATCATTTGATTGCTCTTATCACAATCTGTATGGTATACCCGGATGCCGTTATGGGAAAAACGGAATTGACAACAGAAGTGTGTGGAGAGGAATTTCATACATCCGGCACATCTATCGTAGAGCAGGGCTTTTATAAGGTGCTTGGTAATCCGAGAGAAAAAATATTGCCAGCAGTAAAAGAAGGAGATAGGGTGAGTTCAAAATTCGCAATAGAAAATAAGCAGACAAAACCGCCGGAGCGGTATACGGATGCAACCCTGTTAAATGCCATGCTGAATTGCGGAAAAACAATTGAGGATGATGAATTAAAAAAACTAATGGCAGATGGACCAGGAGGCAAACCGAGAGGTTTAGGACGTCCATCATCGAGGGCTTCTATCGTATCTACGCTTGAAAAACGACAATATACAATGAAAAAAGGGAAGAGTATTATTCCTACGGAATTGGGAATCACGATGATTCAAAAATTCCCGGTTGATGATTTGAAATCTGCAGTTATGACTGCTCAGTGGGAAAAGCGGCTGGATGATATCGAAAAAGGGACTGATACATACGAGTCATTTATGCAGGATTTGGAAAATTCTGTGCGGAAATGGACGAATGAAATTATAAACAGTAAATCATTAGAGCGTCCTTCTTGTGATTATAAATGTCCGGCATGTGGAAGACCGCTTGTGCAGAGCCGTTGGGGATATGAGTGTTCCGGTAACGCAGAAAAAACCTGTGGATTTACATTTAACAAAGAAGTGTGCAAAGTCGTATTATCTGATGAACAGGTCAGGAGTTTTTTTGAACATGGAACTACAGGCTGTCTGAAAAACCTGAAAAGCAAGCAGGGGGAATCATTTAATGCAGCTTTAAAGTATAACCCGGATACAAAACAAACAGAATTTGATTTTGATGTCGCGGCTGACGAAAATATGATATGCCCTCTTTGTGGGAAACCACTGGTTAAAACAAAATTCGGATATGGCTGCAACGGATACCGGGAGAGCGGATGCAGGTTCGTAATTGGACAGATTGCAGGAAAAAGGTTGGGTGACGGACAGATTAAAGACTTGCTGGCAGGAAAAAAGGTTACTGTCAATGGAATGAAAAAAAAGAATGGAGAAAAATTTAATGCTAAAGTAAAAATGATAACAAGCGGAAGCGATAAAGGAAAATTAGTGTTTGTGAAGTGAAGGTAAAAACCGCCGTATAATTTGCAATTCATCCCACCATCTATAGAGGTGGAGGATTTCTTGCTCACGGCGCGTTAAAGGAGGAGTATTTAACGTATGATAAATATGATTTATATTTTGATTATGAAAAAACGCTATAAAAAAATGCCTTTTATATGTCAATTTATATTTTTTTCGCTTTTTAGCTGTTGTATTATTTCTGTTATATATATAGCGGATTTAATTTATACAATTTATATGTTAACAATAGCATTCGCAATTATTTCTGCCATTTTAATTAAACGAAGACGTTATAAAGTAATGCCTTTTACATGTGTAATTATATTTTTATTATTCTTTGGTTTCTGTATTGTTTCCATTGTTTCTTTTATTTTTCCGCATGATAAAGCCTTACTTTATAGTGCTAGTGTAATCATGTTCGGAATAACAACCATTTTAGTCGGAATAAATGATTTATATTCAATAATCCGATGTAAAGAAAGGGTGGATGGTATATATTGTGGGTGTAATAGATACAGTGGTGGAGTGTCGATTGTTTTGTGGTTTCCAGAGTTTTCTTATACATTTAATGGAACGCATTATTGTGAACAGACAACACAAAATCTACCTTACAAAGAGCTTAATGAAAAAATGACAGTTGGAAATCTGTACCCCATATACATTAATCCAAAACACCCCGCAGTATTTGTTTTGTCGAAAAAAATAAAGCTCAGCACGACACTTATAATAATGTTTGGCTTGATTATACTTTTATGTGGAATTTTTTATTATTTTATTAATCCAATTCTGTGAACCACCAAATGTTGCTGCAAAGCTATTTTCTTCCCATAAATAACAGCAAAAATAGCTGAAAAACCCCTATATTTAGTGTTTTATGCTTGACGAAGACCTTAATTATAGTTATTATAATACCAATAGAACACTAGAATTTGTAATGATGGTGCTTTATTTCTGGCGGCTCATGCTGGAGGGACGGTAGAAACCGTTATAATAAATGAGCATTATTAGGATTAAGGGAACTGTTTCCGAGTAGGGAGCAGTTCTTTTTTGTGTGATTAAAAGTAGCAAAATTATGTGGAAAAAGAGGTTTTTGACGAAAAAGGGGTCTTTTAAAAAGCCCCCCTCTTTAAGGAAATACTAATGCTTTTAAACAAAAAAGGTATGGATTTGGATAAAAAAGGGTCGTTTTTATACAAAAAAAGGTATTAAGGTGGGTTTTTTCGTACTCTAAAAGGTATTTAGTGGCATTGAGCGTATATTGAGTGATTTCGAAAAAAATACTCTCTGAAAATACTTTCCCTTCCCTTTCCATCCCAAATTCATCCCTTTCCTGATAACAAGGAAAGAAATGGAATGATAAAATAATTGGAGTTTCCATGAGGAAGAAGAAAGAGTCCGGAAGGATTGTACTTCCCAAATCTTTCTCTTGTTTCTCCACTATACCGACTAGCAAAAAACTAAAATATCAGAAAAGAAAGCGATAATATAGTGTAAAAGACTGTATCAGTATAGTGACTATTCTGTAGAAGAAACAGGGAGGAATAAGGTTGTAAGTGGACTGCCAAAGGAGATATCTTCTGCGTGAAGGAGTATAGTCGATATAGTGACTATTTTCCAAATTCCACTTTCCGCCAAAACTTTTTTAAAATATTTTCTAAAAAATAAAACCAAACGAAAACTTATTTAGTCTTTAAGAGTAGAGGACAAAAACAAAGCGTCCGAAAAAAGAAATTTTAAAGAAAGGTAATCATACTAAGAACAGAACAAGAAAAACACAGTCCCAAGCGGACCACGATAAGAAAAGGAGAAAAAAATATGAAAAAGAAAATGGTAAAAGCGCTGTTGGTTGGAGCAGCGGCAATGGCAATGGTCGTAAACGGAGTGGGATGTGCACCGAAGGAAGAGAAATCCCCGGTCCAGTCCGAGGCAGTTAAGGAAGACCCGAACGAAACCGCAGTCAAGGAACTGAAGAAGTACATTCCGAAGGTGGATAGGCTGAAAGTCGTGCAGAACGCAAAGAACCTAGACATGACCAAGGCAGTCACCGGACTGGTGGATGAGAAACAGAAAGACAAAGTAGCGTCTGTCAAGGTAGACGATAGCAAGCTGGATGAGACGAAACCGGGAACTTATGAAGTGACAGTCACTGTTACTTTGAAAGACGACAATTCCAAAACCACCCCGGATTCTACTAAGGCACCGGCCAAGGAAGACGCCGGAAAGACGGAGGACAATACCGGAAAGGCCGAGGAAACAACAAAGGATACCACGTCAAAGGACGACACTTCCGCTGCAGACAAGGATACACCTGTAAAAGAGGATACCACAAAGCCGGAGACTCTGGACAAGGAAGACACCGGGAAGACCGAGGACTCCAAAGGAGAGACACAGGACAAACCGGGAACGGATGCGGATTCCAAAGAAGATACTTCTAAGGAAGACAACACTATCTCCGGAACGGTAGACGTGGAAATCGTAGACAAGGATAAGGTCGAGGATTTGACGGGGAAAGGGGATGTGGTCATCACGGACGACAACAAGGTCGTAGAATCTGACAAACCGGCAGAGGATAAGAAAGAGGACGACAAGGAGAAAGACAAGGATAAAAAGCCGGATAACGACGAGAAACCAGAATCCGATAAGAACAGTAAGCCGTCTAAGGAAGAAAAACCGGATAACAATAGCCAATCCACAAACAAGCCTGCAGGCGGCAGCAGTAATAATAGTAACAATAATCAGCAGAGCCATACTCACAGCTGGGTACAACAGTACACAACGGTCTATCATGAAGAAGTCGGTCATAGTGAGCAGGTTTGGGTTGTGGACGCGCAGGCGTGGGATGAGCCAGTGTACGAAGGCCATTACATCTGTAACAAGTGTGGTGCTGATTTAGGAACAGGAGACCCTACTGCACATAGCATTGAATGTCGAAGTGGATATCATACAGAAAACGTGCAAGTTGGAACCACCCATCATGATGAGGTCGGACACTACGAAAGCAAATGGGTAGTAGATTCACAGGCATGGACAGAAACCGTCCCGAACGGATACTCCTGCAGCGGATGTGGGGCTACAAAGTAATTGGAGAGACAGAATGGAAAATCATTTGGATAATATCTTGTGTAGATAAAAGAGGATGTTATAATGAAAGTGATATTTTTGTATTATCCGGGCAAAAAAGAGGAACAGCAAAAGCAGAAATTGTGGAAGCGGATTAAAAAAGAAATTCTGAAATTGAAATCCCAAGGAGAAACAGCATGAGAAACATTGATTTTACAGATAGCATAAATGCCGTCATCCAAGGTGATATGGATGCGTTTGAATATTTATATAATCAAACCTATTCCTATCTTCGCTTGAAAGTCAGCCAATATCTGAAAAAGGAAGAGGATATTGAAGACGTATTGCAGAACACTTATTTAAAAATATACTCTGAGTTATCGAATTTAAAAGAACCAAAATCTTTCTGGAAGTGGGCGGGGACGATTGCAACTCATACTGCTTTGACCGAAATACAGTGTCAGAGAGCACTAAAGAATTCAAAAACAGACTTGTTTCCGTCTACAATAGGTTCTTTTGAAAAAGAAGATAAAAACAGACCTATCGAGGCAATGGATGAAATTGCAGCGGAAACCTATTACGCTGAGTTTAACCCGGAAGCGAACATAGATGCAAAAGAAACCAAGCGCCTTATAGATGAAATGTTAGCTGACTTGCCGGAAATGCAGCGACAGTGCATTATTCTATGGCAGGAACAGTGTTCTACAAAGGAGATTGCGGAGAAATTAGCGATTCCTCTGGGTACAGTGAAAACCCATATTTTTCAGGCAAAGAAAAAAATTAAGGTAAATGTTCTGGAACTGGAGAAAAAAGGAACCAAACTTTATGGCATGGCTCCGATTCCGTTCTTCTTGTGGGTGTTTAAACTGTTCGACACCTCTTATGCAGACACACTCCCGGCACAGGGGGACGCTGCACTGTATGAACAGATTGTAAGCAATATCAGAGTTTCAGCGGCAACTGACACACCGGGTAACACTGTTATGAATGAATCAAATTCTATTTCAAGGACATCCGGTACTTCTGACCTGTCATTAATTGCAACAAAGACGGGAACGCACCGCATTCTGTTCAAAACAATGCTGAGTGTTGCAAGTATCGCTATACTGGGAATTGGCGGTGTATCCATTTATCAAACAGCACATACGCCGGCTACAAATGACAGTAAGGTAATGGAGCAGGATAAAGACAAGAAACCAGAAACCGATAAGAACAGTAAGCCTTCTAAGGAAGAAATATCGGATAACATCAGCAAGACCACGAATAAACCTGCGGAGGAGCAGAAAACCAAGCTGCCGGCAGACAATACTGGCAGTAACGATAATCAGCAGAGCCATACTCACAGCTGGGTACAGCAGTACACAACAGTCTATCATGAAGAAGTCGGTCATAGTGAGCAGGTTTGGGTTGTGGACGCGCAGGCGTGGGATGAGCCAGTGTACGAAGGCCATTACATCTGTAACAAGTGTGGTGCTGATTTAGGAACAGGAGACCCTACTGCACATAGCATTGAATGTCGAAGTGGATATCATACAGAAAACGTGCAAGTTGGAACCACCCATCATGATGAGGTCGGACACTACGAAAGCAAATGGGTAGTAGATTCACAGGCATGGACAGAGACCGTCCCGAACGGATACTCCTGTAGTGGATGTGGAGCTACGAAATAACCAGTAAGTACACCGAAAGGTAAATTGGAAATAGATGCAGTAAAGTGGAATGCGCCTGCATAGAAAAAAGAAAGGGCTCTCAGAGATGGGGGTTCTTTTCTTTTACTTTTTTCATACTAACAATAGAAGAAATTATTAACGGACATAAAACCAAAATATAGGAGAGGTGATAATATTTGAAGTTTCCATTCAAACAGGAAATAGAAGTTCGTTCAACCGGCAGGAATCGTTTACTGTATTCCGATAAGTTTTTTTGATACGGAAATCGTGAAAGATGTAAATGGATATTCCAGCAGCGGATGTGGGGCACAAAATAGACATTGTCGGCTGCCCCGATGGCAAGAGTACAGAAAAAAGACCGAAACATTCTTGCGGACAATTTCCGTAAAGTATGGAAATTTGAAGAGAAACAGCTGATAGTGACACCAACCGGCAGCAATCGTTTCCTGTATTCCAAAGCATTAATTTAAGAATTGACAGAAGAATTATCTTTTGTTAATTCTATGTATTTTCCGAAATGAGGTAAAAAGAAACAGTTTGTCCGAAAAGTTGAAAACAGACTATTTGTTTTGCAT
>ERZ894236.1439-NODE-1439-length-16496-cov-21.6529_pt1 | contig 16496 bp, 19 predicted proteins | sample MGYA00380297_ERZ894236 | MGnify/ENA primary metagenome ERZ894236 (study PRJEB32331, sample SAMN06328420) | human gut metagenome | biome: human gut microbiome; feature: stool | host: Homo sapiens | collected 2014-08-04 ... | reverse complement strand
ACAAAAACAACGCAGCAAGAAAAGTTTCCAGATTATCCAAAGCTGTAAACGCACTTTAATCATATAGACAGAATTGATAAGATCCCGGCTGCCCGTCATCAGCCGGGATTTTTTTATTACATAAGGAATCCCTCCGGACAGTCTGCCGGAGGGTTTTAAATTAACTGCTGAATTTCACCAGCAGAAGTTCCACGCTCATCACGTCGTTCATATATCCTGTCTTTACCTTTGCCTCTGTCTGCACACATTCCTCAACCGCTGAGCGCAGTTCCTCTGTACTGTACCTGTGGGCATATCCGGCATAATTTCTGACCACAAAAGGCTGAAGGCCTGTTCTCTTGGCAATGGCAGACTGGTCATATCCTTCCCCGGAAAGCTCCTTTACCTGCATGATCAGATTAAACTGGCGGGCAAGCAGGAAAAGGATCCTCATGGGCGGCTCCTTTAAAGAGAGCAGATCATAATACAGATCTAATGCCCGCTTCTGCCTTTTCTCTGTCACTGCTTTTATCATGTCAAAAATATGGTTGGTGATCTGAGTTGTACATACGGCCTCAATATCTTCAGAAGTGATCACATCTCTGCCCATGGTATAACAGAGAAGCTTTTCCAGTTCCTTTTCTATGTTGCCCATATCCGTTCCTGTCTTGGTCAGAAACAGTTCCATGTCCCCCTGGGTGATCTTCTTTCCTTCCCGCTTCATCATGCTCAGCACCCAGCGGATCAGGGTCTGGGAGTCCTGTTTTACAAATTCCACAACTCTTCCGTATTTCTTCACAGCCTTGAACATCCGGCTGCGCTTGTCCACTTCATTTTCCACAAAGACCATGCAGAGATAGTCCGGAAGTTCCGCCATATACTCCGGCAAATCAGTACACTGGTTTTTGAAAAATCCTGTATCCTCCAGCATGATGACTCTCTTCTCTGCGAAAAAGGGCATGGTCTCTGCCAGATCGATCACACTTTTCGGCTCGGTCTTCTTTCCCTCGAACATAGAGAAGTTCATGCTGTCATCTTCCGGCAGAAGCGCTGCCTTTATTCTATGTTTATACTGCTGTTTCAGATAGGCCTCCTCCCCGAAGAGAAGATAGACCTTCTTGAAATCCCGGTTTTTTATGTCTTCCTGTAAACTTTTCATTTCAGTTGCTCCTTTTTCTTGTTCTTCACAGCCGCCAGTCTAAGCAAAGACCGATGGGATCTGAACAGTTACACTTAGTTTACCATGTATTTTTTCTGCTGAAAAGACACTTCTGTTCTTTTTCCGTCCGTGACAAGGAACACCGCTCCTGAATCCTTTGTCTGAAACACCTCCACCTTTTCCTTTGCCAGTCTTTCCAACAGCTCTTTGTGGGGATGGCCGTAGCGGTTGCCTTCCCCGCAGGAAATGATTCCCACCTCAGAATTAACCGCCTCCAGAAAACGGATGGATGTGGAATTTTTTGAGCCGTGATGTGCCACCTTTAAAACCTGTGTTCCCATCTGCTCTCGCTCCAGGATCTCGGTGACAGCCGTTTCTCCTCTCCCTTCCAGATCACCGGTAAATATCACGCTGAAATCCCGGCAGGTGAGTCTTAAAACCTGAGAGGCTTCGTTACTGTCCCCTTCCGTCTCCTCATAGGGATAAAGGCAGTGCAGTTCTGCCTCTCCACTCCTGATCCTATCCCCGCCGTACAGATATAATATTTCACAGCCGGCTTTTTCTCCCGCCTTTTTCAGTTCTTCCTGTTTTTCCTGTTTATCTCCGCACTCTGACAGAAAAATCCTTTTTACCCCAAGAGATGTCTCCCTGCTGCCGACAGCCTCCAACAGTTCCGCAATACCATTGACATGGTCATCATCCATATGAGAGAGGAAAATGCCATCTACCTTTCGTATGCCCATACATTTTAAAAACGGCAGTATCCTGTAAGTTCCTACCCCGGACACACTGCTGCTGCCTCCGTCAATAATATACGTCTCTCTATTCCACATGATGACAGAACAATCTCCCTGCCCCACATCTAAAAAAGTGATCCTGAGTTTTTTATCAGGAATCCTTACAAACAGCAGCAAAATCCCCAGAACCAGGGGAAAATACCGACGCAGAATATGCCCATTCCTCCCTTCCTGCCTCCGGTATCCGACCCACACTGCCAATAAAATATAATACGCCGCAATTTTCCATATATCCGGCCTTCCGGTGATCACAGATGCAAAGGGAATCTGCTTCAGCACCTGTCCGATGCTAAGATACAGCTCCAGCAGGAATGCCCCGGGCAGCATAAAAAGCTTTCCCAAAAACGGCAGAGCCAGACCGAAAGCACATCCAAATACTCCCGACGCGAGTACGATCCCCACAGTGGGAAGTACCAACAGGTTTATCAAAATCCCGAAAACAGGTAGTTCATAAAAGAAATACATCTGTATGGGTATTGTGGCAAGCTGCAGGGCAAATCCTGTTTTAAGTCCCAGGAGCAGCTTTCTTTTTTCCTTCTTTTCCGCAAAAGCCGGATATACCACGGCCAGGCCCAAGACAGCCCCAAACGACAGCAAAAAACCGCTGTCATACAGATATCCCGGACTTTCCAGAAGCAGAAGTACCGCCGATAGGGACAGAGCAGAAAGCAGATCGTATGTTCTTCCCACCGCTATTGCCCCCACTGCCAGGGAGAACATGATCACAGCGCGCATGGCGGAGGCACTGCTGCCTGTAAATATCCCGTACTGTATCATTAGAAAAACAGAGATTCCCCCGGCCCAGGCAACGGGTAAACGCAGTTTGCGCAGCAGACGGTACAGTCCCCAGCCCAGGAAAGAAAGATGAGTTCCACTGATAGCGGCAATATGGAGGACACCATCCAGTTTCAAAAGCATCTGGTTCTTTTGGCCGATCTCCTGCTTTTCTCCCAAAAGCATGGCGCAGAAAATCCCCCCGGTACGCCCGGGAGCCATACGCAGTATTTTTTCTTTCAGAAAGCTCTTTGCTTTACAGCGCATGGCGTCATAAGACCGGGGAGCTGCCTGGATCACTTCAAGGCTTCTGCCCTCCAGATACCATTTGATCTTCCTGGCGTAATAATAACTGCGCTCATTGAACTGACCCGGATCAGACGGCAGTGGTATCTGCTGCAGACTGCCTGTAAGACGCACTTTCATGCCCGGACTGACTGCGGCCTCTGCCAGATCATTTTTAATATTTACTTTTACCTGCTCTATGGAATATTTTTTAGGATAACTAAGAATTTTTACTTGTCTGATATATAGATTTGTATAAAAAGAATTACTTTTTGTCTCATAAACCCTGCCTTCAAGAACGGCTCCGTCAGGGCTGCAGCCCTCCGGCAGAACCGGGGGAGCATTTCCCAAAAAGGAAACTCCCGCCAGGTTCAGACACCAGATAACCGCCATAAACAACAGGGCAAAGGCACATAAGGGCCGTTTACTCATCTGACGCATCCTCCACTAAGCTGTAATCCGCCTTATAAAGCTTATCCAGACTCATGCTCTCCCGGAAGGTCACTTTCGTCTCACCCTCCACAGATATCTGCACGCCATGGATCTTACATGCATCCATCAGGGAATTGACAATGGAATAAACAGGCAGTTCCTGCTGCACATTCATACTCTGGTTCATAAATGTCTTGTCCAGATTCACATAGCATACACCTTCCACAATGGACACGCCTAAGATCTTGGTGTCCTTTGCTATGGTCGGCTTGGCATCAGAATCACCGGGCGGACCTTTTATCAGCAGCTCCACGATCTTTTTCTCAAGAGGTACATTGATACTGTAGTATCCCCCGCCGTTGGTCACCTTTACCAGTTTATCCCCTGACTCGTTGGCAAAATACAGGTTCACATCCGCATAGACATAGGAATTGGGGTTCTCACCCTCATTTTCCACAAAAGTCTCTTTGTCCATCGTACCGTATGGATTGCCGTTTGAATCCGTAAGCGGCTCTCCGCCCATCAGGAAGGTAACATTGATAACTCCCGGGATCTGGGTAAAAGATTTTACGATCCCTGCCCGGACAAGGATCTCTCTTGTATTTTTCATTTTAGCGTAGGCGTCGTTAAAGTTCAGCACAACACCACGTCCGTCAAACTCATATTCCAGGATCTTCACATCATCGGGAAGCAGTTTCACATAATCGTCACTGTCCACAGGCTCTGTCAGTTTTTTTGCCATCTCGCTTACCATACTGGCAGTTACACGTTCTTCGGGTACGTAATCATCTTCCACCAGAGCTTCCTCTGTGGGAGAGAGATAATACATTCTGTATTCTGCTTTCTCTGTATTGTCCTGTTCCTCCTGCTTCCCACAGCCTGCAAGAGCGCACACTGCCAGCAGGAGAATTCCCATAAGTCCTATTTTCTTCAACACTGCCACCTCCTTTTAAGCGATATAAGTCAAAGGAATTCTCACAGAGAAGGTGGTTCCTTTATGTTCTTCACTTTTTACTTTTATGGCGCCCCTGTGCATGACAATGGCATTCCTGGTGATGGCAAGACCCAGGCCGGTACCGCCGATCTCTCTGGAATGGGATTTGTCCACCCGGTAAAATCTCTCGAAGATCCTGTCAATACTCTCCTCCGGAATTCCGATCCCTGAGTCAGCAACAGAGACATAAAAATATTTGTGGTCCGCATTCAGAGTCACACGCACCCATCCGTCCTCTGTGTTGTATTTGATTCCGTTTTCCACCAAGTTGGACAGTGCCAGGCTCAGTTTTACCTCGTCCACCTCCGCCACTACGGGCCGGTAGCTCTCCAGGATAAGTTCCACCTGCTTTGCCTCTGCGATGGGCTTTAACCGCTTCAGGATATTCTCCAAAAGATGATTGATGTTGACCTCTGTAATATTCAGATCCGATGCCTTTTTATCCATCTTCACCAGGGAGAGGAGATCCGTAATGATCTTGTTCTCCCGGTCTATCTCCACAGCGATATCCTGCATAAACTCCTGATACAATTCAACAGGCACGTTCTCCTGGCCCACCAGGGAATCTGCCAGAACCTTCATGGATGTCATGGGCGTCTTCAGCTCATGGGACACGTTGGATACAAACTCCTGCCTGGATTCATCCAGGACTTTCATACGGCTCAGCATTTTATTAAAGGCATTGGTGATAAGCTCCGTCTCTGTGTAATCGGGAACTGATATCTCCTCATCCAGATACCCGTCAGTCAGATCCTCAATGGACTTGGTGACCCTGGAAAACGGTTTCACTAAAATACCGGCCAGAAAATAGCCGAATACCACCACAAGCAGACAGATCGCTATGAGAAGAAGATTTCCTCTCTGTTCCAGCATATCAATACTGTCCGCGATCTCACTGGTGGAAATACTGATGAGCATAACACCCTTGACCTTTTTCTTTCCCGGAACGGTCAGAGGGCTTGTCAGCTCTATATAAGAGTTCTTCTTATCGTAGTGGGGCGTATTCTTCTCCCCTTCAAAACAGCGGATAACCTCCTCGGAGAGCACATATCTTCCCACATCAATATCAAACGTATCCTTGATGACCCTGAAATCCTCATTGATGATCAGGATCCTTCCATTATAAATTGCAGAAAGCATAGAAAGCTCGTTATTGATGACCTCAGATTCCGGATGGTTCAGATAATCCTCTTTCATAAGCTGGTTGCCGAGAATGTCACACTGGTTTTTCACATTGACAGTCCTGATATCCACAGCCCGGTTCTCATAACTGTTCACAATGACATTTTCCACGATAATGCTGGGAACAATGCCGATGACAATGAGGATCAGCAGGATCCGAAAACGCAGACTCTTAAAAAATGTATGTTTTATTTTTTTTCCAAACAACTTCACAGACTCCCTTTTTCCTTATACCTGAAAATAATATCCCACACCCCATTTGGTATGTACATACTTTGGTTCACTTGGAGTCTCTTCTATTTTCTCTCTCAGACGACGGATGTGCACATCAACGGTACGCACATCTCCCGGATACTCATATCCCCATACCAGATTCAGCAGATTCTCCCTGCTGTAGACCTTGTTCGGGTTCTTAACCAGAAGTTCCAGCACGTCAAACTCTTTTGCAGTCAAATTCACTTCTCTGTCACTTATAAATACCCGGCGGCTCTCGCAGTCCAGACGCAGATCTCCCACTGTGATGGAACCGGAGCGCTCTGCCTGTTTCTCATCTTTCTTGGTCCGGCGCATGATGGCCTTGATGCGGGCCTTCACCTCCAGTATATTGAAAGGCTTGGTGATATAGTCATCTGCACCGTATTCCAGCCCCAGGATCTTATCCATGTCTTCACCCTTGGCAGTCAGCATAATGATGGGAACCTGGGAAAATTCACGGATCTGCTGGCACACTTCAAGACCTGTCATCTTTGGAAGCATAATATCCAGCAGGATCATGTCATAGCCGTTCTCCCTGGCCTTCTCCAGCGCTTCCTCCCCGTCATATGCACAGTCCACTTCCATATTATCCTGCTCCAGACTGAAACGGATTCCCTTTACGATCAACTTCTCATCATCAACAACCAAAACTCTTTTACTCATTTAATTATCTCCTCATCCTTAAGTTTACCCGTTATACAGGACTATATCTCAATCAGAAATATAGTTTTTTATTTTCTCGTATGTCTTACCTTTGATGCCGGGCACCTGCTGAATCTCTTCCACAGATGAAAACTCCCCGTGTTCCTCCCGATAGGCGAGGATCGCTTTTGCTTTTACCTCTCCGATACCGGGAACTGTCTGCAGTTCCTCCTGGCCTGCTGTATTGATATTTACCAGGCCCTGGCTCTCTGCGGATTGAGCCGCTTCCGGCACCGCGCCGCTTTCTCCTATGGAAGCTGCAGCTCCTGCATCGCTTCCCGGTCCCTGCCCGGATTCCCGAAACGCCTCTGTCTCTTCCCTGGTGTAAATCTGGATCCGGCTTCCGTCAGCCATAACAGCCGCCTGGTTCCACCAGTTCTCATCTGCATCCTGGGAAAAGCCTCCCGCAGCCGCAATCCCTTCATAAAGCCGCGCGCCTTCCTTCAAATAATATACACCCGGCCGGTTTACAGCACCGCACAGAAATACACAGATTTGCTGCGCATCCGCCTTCTCCACAGAAATGTCCGGTTCCTTTTCAGAATCTTCCTTTTTGAAATCCTCTTTTTCTTCAGACCCGGCGGTATCCTCTGTACGTTCCTGCTGTTCTGTCTTTTCCCCGGACAGTAGGAAGGTTTCCTCCTGTTTTTGGCAGGACACCACAGTCAGAGCGGACAGCAGAAGCAGTCCAAAACACAATTTTTTATTCATTACAGCATATCTCCTCTCAGCAATAGGCTAAAAGGTTCCCGGTATGCATAACTATTTCTATTTTATCGAATTTGTTGACATATTACAATATCAAATTCCATAAGTTTTCCCCTTATTGCTTTATGAAGAAAATAATGATATGATAAAAACAATAATTCAGAACGTAAGAAGCAGCAGACACGAGGAGGGTCCAGTATGACTCACAACCGTATGTTCCATCTGCTATGCGGCATTTTAGCTGTTCTGTGTCCCGCACTGATTCTGGCCTCCTGTTCTTCCGCCAGCGCATCGTCCGGCTCCACAAAAAAATCCAGCACTTCCCAAGCAGAGAAAAAAGAAACGGTACGCCCCAACACGCCAAAGGTCCATATGCCCGAGGCCTCAGGAACCGCCGTACTGGGGGCAGAGCCCCTGGTCATCGACGTCTCCCACACAGACCAGGGCTATATTATGGCACAGTATACAGGAGATGCGGCCAAGGCCAATATTCAGATTGACGGCCCTGACGGCATTAATTACAAATATTTCATCACCTCCGGTCCCTATGTGACCATGCCCCTCACTTCCGGGGACGGCTCATACACCATAAGCACATATGAAAATATAACAGGTGACAAATATGCCGCTCTCTACAGTGAAACCATTGACGTTAAGCTGGAGAGCGACTTTATTCCCTATCTGTATCCAAATCAATACGTAGATTTCACCCCTGAGAGTAAAGCTGTAAAAACAGCCCAGGAACAGGTAAAGACAGCCACCTCGGATCTGGACGCTGTGGCTGATATCTATTACTATGTCACAGAGACCATCTCCTATGATGAGGAGAAAGCCAAAACAGTTCCCACCGGTTATCTGCCAGATCTGGATGAGACCCTTTCCTCCTGTGAAGGCATCTGCTTTGACTATGCCTCCCTGATGACCGCCATGCTTCGCTCCCAGGATATCCCCACAAAACTGGAAATCGGATATTCCGGAAAAGTATACCACGCATGGATCAGCGTGTATATCAAAGATGTGGGATGGATCGACAATATCATTGAATTTGACGGCAAGAGCTGGAAGCGTATGGATCCCACCTTTGCCTCCAGCAATAAGAACAGCAAAAAGATATTAAAATATATTGGTGACGGAAACAATTATACCGTACGGTATACCCGTTAGAAAGGAGCCGCATGAAAGCTTTATCCAACAATGAACTCTCAACCTTCTGCAGCCAGATGGCACTCATTCTCCGCTCCGGTATCTCCTCCACGGAGGGGCTTTCCATTATGCTGGAGGATGCTCCCCAGGAGGAAGGGCAGCAGATACTCAGAACAGTCCTGGAGCACATAGAACAGACCGGCTGTCTTTGGTCCTCCCTGGAAGAGGCACAGGTTTTTCCAAAATACCTGTGCAATATGGTGGAGATCGGAGAACAGGCCGGACGGCTGGATGATGTCATGGCATCCCTGGCAGAGCATTATGAGAGGGAGGATGCTATTTCTAAAAATATCAAAAGCGCTGTCACCTATCCTCTTGTCATGATCGTCATGATGCTGGCAGTTGTGCTGGTGCTGATCACAAAGGTCATGCCCATTTTTGAACAGGTCTTTGAACAGCTTGGAACCGGTCTCACTGGTATCTCCAAAAGCATCATGGGGTTTGGACAGGTCCTGAACCGGTACGCTCTGGTGTTTATTGTGATCGCTGCTGTAGTTATCGCCCTGTTTTTCTACTTTTCCTGTACCAGCAGGGGAAGGGAATCCCTCAGGAACTTTGCCGGACGCTTTTTCCTGACAAAAGGCCTCTCAGAAAAGCTGGCGGCCGCGCGTTTTGCCAGCGGTATGTCCCTGGCCCTGAGCAGCGGCCTGGATACAGACCAGAGTCTTGAAATGGTTTCCCGCCTGACGGACCATCCTGCCATGCAGGAAAAGATCCAAACCGCCAGAAACCTGATCTCTGAGGGCGCAGGATTTTCAGACGCACTTTCAAAAGCTGGGATTTTCTCCGGGCTGTATGCGCGCATGGTCCATATCGGATTTCACACAGGTGCCATGGACGATGTGATGCGGCAGATCGCTGCCCAGTATGATGAGGAGGTCAACGAGCAGATAACCGGACTCGTATCCAAGCTGGAGCCAACACTGGTCGCTGTCCTGTCTGTAGTCGTGGGCATGATCCTTTTGTCCGTCATGCTTCCTCTTATGGGAATCATGTCCAGCATCGGATAAAGGGGGCTGTCATATGAACCGATTTCAAACGGAAAAGAATCATTCTTTTCACAGACTGCTTCTGCCCGCCCTTGTATTCCTATGCCTGATGTGCTTTCTCTTCTATGGCATGTCCTCCGTCTCCTCCACCACACAGAAGGAAGAGGAGCGAAGCCTAAAACAGGCTGTGATCAGGAGTGCTGTGCACTGCTACGCCGTTGAGGGAAGTTATCCGGAAAGCCTCACATACCTGGAAGACCATTACGGCATCACCTATGACCACGATAAATACCTGGTTACATATGAAGTGATTGGTTCCAATCTGATGCCTGACATTGATGTCATACCGCTGAATGACGGGGAGGTGGTGCCATGAATCCCAGACAGCGTCAGAATCATTTTATAGATGTGCTTTTTACCCTAGGACTTCTCTGTGTATTTGCCGCTTCAGCCTTGGCCGTGGTGCTCATAGGTGCCCATGTATACCAATCCACAGCGGCCGATATGGACGCCAATTATACCACCCGTACCTCCCTCTCCTATGTGGCGGAAAAAGTGCGCCAGCACAATGAGTCGGGCAGTATTTCCCTTGGAAAGATCCAGGACAGGGATGCGCTGATCCTGTTGGAAACTATAGAGGATAAGGAATATGCCACTTATATTTATGAAGATGAGGGATATTTAAAAGAACTTTTCATCCAAAAAGATAAGGAGCCGAAAAAATCCCAGGGTGAATCCATATTGGAAGTGACAGATTTTACGATCCAGGAAGTATCCCGGGGCTTCTTCCGATTCACAGCCACGGACAGACAAAAACATTCCCTGTCCCTGCTGATCCATGTACAAAGTGAATGATCTGTCAGAAAGGAGATCCCAGTGAGAGAACGGCAAAATACACGGTCCAGTCTGTTTTTGATCGAACTGATACTTGCAATCTTATTCTTTTCCCTGGCCAGTGCTGTATGTATCCAGGTTTTTGTAAAGGCGCATTTCATGAGCCAGTCCGCAAGAGAACTGACTCTAGGCTCCAACTATGCCTCCAGCGCCGCCGAGGTACTGGCCCATACAGACGGCTCCTATGAAGCAGTGAAAGCACTTCTCCCCGAGGCAGTGGAAAAGGATGGTATCATCCGCCTTTGCTATGATAAAAACGGGGAAGTCTGCAGCGAAAAGGATGCCGCCTACTATCTATGTATAGAGCAGACCGCCTCCCAATACAACAGAACAGCCCAAATAGAATTTACCGGTCTTGACGGTGATGTTCTCTATAGTCTCACCACAAAAATCCCCATAGCCCGCAAAGCAGGGGCATCTCAATGAAAGGAGCCTGCGTAATGGAAAAAAGCAGAAAACCAATCCTTGGTGTGGGCACATCCTCTATCCTGCTGATCTTTGTCCTGCTGTGCATGATCACCTTTGCTGTACTCTCTCTTGTCAGCGCCCGCTCAGATTACCGCCTGAGTCAAAAAAACGCAGAGCATATTCAGGATTATTATCAGGCGGAAAATAAAGCAAACGAGATCCTCCTCACCATTGACCAGTGTCTGGAGGAGCAGTATATACTCTATGGGAACACAGAGGAATACCTGCAGCATGTAAAATCTGCCCTGGAAGATACAGAGGCCGTCACATTTACTTCAGAACAGGAACTGGAATTTCATGTTCCCGCAGGGACAAAACAAGAATTGTATGCAGCTCTTCTTCTCCCCAAAGAACCAAAGGAGGGGGACAGCTATTATCAGATAAAGAGTTGGAAAATCATAAATACAGAGACATGGCAGCAGGAAGAAACCCTGCCTGTGTACGGAAGCGACACATAACTCAGGAAAGGAAACAGCAATGGATGCACTTAAATTTTTAACAGAAACTACCAACATTGGTGCGTCAGACCTATTTATCGTTGCAGGTCTGCCCCTCTCGTACAAAAAAAACGGCTCCCTTGTCACTATGGGAGAAGATAAGATCATGCCCGCACAGTCAGAATCCATGATACGTGAAATCTACCAGTTGGCGGGCAGCAGGGACATCTCCCATTTTCTGGCGACAGGAGATGACGACTTTTCCTTTGCCGTAAGGGGACTTTCCCGTTACCGGGTGAGCACCTATAAACAGCGTGGTTCCATGGCTGCAGTTATCCGCGTCATCACCTTCCAGCTTCCCAATCCTGCAGATTTGGGGATTTCGGATTCTATTATTGACCTTGGGAATTTTAACAAAGGGCTTGTACTTGTGACAGGTCCCGCGGGAAGCGGGAAATCCACCACGCTGGCATGTATCATTGATGCCATAAACAAGACACAGGAAAAGCATATTATCACACTGGAAGATCCTCTGGAGTTTCTGCACAGCCATAAGAAAAGTATTGTGAGCCAGCGTGAGATCAACACGGATACGGAAAGTTATATTATGGCTCTGAGAGCCTCTCTGAGGCAGAGTCCTGATGTGATCCTTTTAGGGGAAATGAGGGACTATGAAACTATGGCAGTGGCTATGACAGCCGCCGAGACAGGCCACCTGGTGCTGTCAACCCTGCATACCTTGGGAGCAGCCAACACCATAGACCGTATCATTGATGTCTTCCCCCCCAATCAGCAGCGGCAGATTGCAGTACAGCTCTCCTCCGTGCTGCGAGCCGTGGTGTCACAGCAGCTGGTGCCTGATGTGAATGAGTCGCTGATCCCTGCATTTGAGATCATGAAGACAACACCGGCGATCAAAAATATGATCCGTGAGAATAAGGTACATCAGATCGACGGGCTTATATATTCTTCAGCCGGGGGAGATATGGTTTCTATGGATGCGAGTCTGCAGCGGTTGGTGAAGGAGGGACGGATTACCAGGCATGAGGCGTTGGGGCATGCTTCTAATCCGGAGATGTTGGGGAAGAGGATATGATGTTTTGGGGAAGGTGGACGGGGATGTGAAGGCGGACGGGGAAAAGGGGCGTGTGGGAAACGTGGGAGTGAAGCGTTCCGCTGTCCGGGAGCTAACCTGCTCCCAGTCACTAAATTCATCGGCATTGGCCTCTTCATTAAGTGTCTGGGGCAGGTGGATCTCCCGAACGCTCCACTAAGACATCGCTCCCACGTTTCCCACACGCCCCTCTTCCCCTGGTTTTCGCTGAAATCACTGGTTGCTGAACTTGCAATTTCTTGGAAATGATGTTTACTAAATTTACTTTTCGCTGGAATCACTGGTTGCTGAAATTACGGTTTGTTGGATGTGATGTTCATTGAACTTACCTTTCGCTGAAATCACCGGTTGCCGAAATTACGGTTTGTTGGATGTGATGTTCACTGAACTTGCCTTTCGATGAAATCACTGGTTGCCGAAATTACGGCTTGTTGAAAATAATATTCATTGAACTTGGTTTTCACAAAAAATTATTTTTTGCCGAGGCTTGAGTCAGTGGCTGAATGGATTGTTTTTGTAGGGGATATCTTTAGTCCAGAAAGAAGATATCCTCTACATTTTTGTTTAGAAGGCGGGCTATTTTCATGGCCAGTTCCAGGGTGGGGTTGTATTTGTCGTTTTCTATGGCTATGATGGTCTGGCGGGTGACGCCCAGTTGATTGGCCATGTCTTCCTGGCGGAAACCGGCTTGTTTTCTGAGTTGTTTGATGTTGTTTTTCATTTGGACTCCTGCTTTTATGCTGAATTACAATAGATAGAAACCAATGGTTATTATAATGGCTATTATGGCAATGACAAAGATTATGCTCCATAAAAATTTGTTTGGTTCTCTGTACTCTTCATCGCCAGAAATCATTTTTCTTTTCATCAGCATCTCAGAAAATCCCTGAACGCATAAAACTGCTGCCAGCACCAGCATGGGAATCTGATTCGATATACCATCACCTGAAAAATTGCGCCAGCTTTCAATCAATACCCAGACTGCCAGAATTAGAACCGCTGCTTTAAACCCTAATTCTTCAGAACGAAGCCTGATATTCCTGTCCATCTCATCCATTTTTTTCATGACGTATACCTCCTTTAAAATGTCAAAAGTTCTTTACATTTCTATTATAACCTATTCCACAAAAATGTAAAGAGTTCTTTACTTTAAACTCAAAAAATATAGGTGACAAGGACTCGTAACCTACGCGTTCCTCAATGGAAATACAGGGTTGATTTATAATTAAGTTGTCCCATAGTACCGAAGAAAAGTAACAATTATAATAACACAGGAAATATTCATGGAGAGATTCAGAAATAAAAATGTTTGGTTCCGTGAGGAAAGTGCCAATAATGAGCCGGTATCCGACAGGAATTTTTCCCAGAGCAGAACCATGGGAAATAGCTAAACTGTCATCTGGTTATTGAGACAAAATGAATAAGAAAATGCTGTGTAAAGTATAAACTTATATGACGCATTTTTGATTCCGAAAAATGTTGTAGATTGAACCATCGGGATGCCTGTGTTATCATATGAACAGAAGTGTACAAAAGTGGTGAGGCCAATGATAAAATACCTAAAGATTCTTTAAATACTCTAAACATATTATATATTAAAAGGAGGCTTCAAAATGTGTACAAGTTTTGCAGTATATCATCAGGAAAATGCTATTTATGGTATGAATTTCGATACTAATGATGTTGACTTAAGATTGAAAGTCACAAGCTATAATGATAAGAATTTATTTTATTTTTCAGCTTTATTAGATAACAGATACAGGGATATCGCTGGATTTAATAGCGAGGGACTTTTTGTCTGTACTCAGGCAGTGGAATATGGTCCAGGTTTTAAATCAAGTTGTGACGAAAATGATTGGTTTGCTTTTGAACTTTTTGATGAGGCTTTAAGGAAAACAGGAAAATCCTCTGAATTTTTTGAACTTCCTGATAAAAGAGTGATCTCGTATCCTAGAAATCCATTATTTCCGGATTTGGGGCTGCATACTATGATTGCCGATAAAAGCGGCGATGCATTTATTCTGGAAGAAGGAAATGACAGAAATATAATAAGTCCTATCCATAATGACTTTATAATCATGACTAATTTTCCAAATGGAAATTTTGAGGATGTAAATTATAATAAAGTACATGGTATAGGTGCTGACAGGTATATTTGTGCTTATGAATATATTTCTGATCATATTGACAGCTTTGGAATAAATGAAGCCTTTGAAATTTTAAGCAAAACCAGTCAGGAAAACACTCTAAGTTCCATAGTATATGAGCCATTAAAAAATGAAATTTACATTAGTTTAAAAAAAGATTTAAGCAAAAGATGGAAAATTTCTATGATTGACAAAACGATCCAATCCTTGGATGGATTTTTAAACAGTAATAAAATTCAACTTACAAATGATGAAATATTTGTAAATGATCTTCTTAGCTTATATAAGTGAAAACCATTTAGAAAAGAATCCATTGTAAGACAGTCTTTTTAGAGTGTTCAAGAAAGCGTAAGAAATAGCAGCGATTCTTCCGGTCCGTCTCCCGGCCATCTATCCGGTACCAGGACAGGATGGATGCGTTTTCGATCCTCCTCGCAGAGAGGTAGGTTCGGTATAGGGCAGAAAGTATAATAAAAATGCAGCCATTCGGAAAGTAATGACTGCATTTTGCCTATTCATCAAAAATAAAAATTTCCTCTATAGGAGCCCCCACGGCTCTTGAGATATCAATCGCCAGTTTCAGAGAAGGGTTATACTGGGCTTTTTCCAGACGCATAATGGTTTCGCGTCGGACGCCTACAGCATTGGCCAGTTGTTCCTGAGTCATATCTTTTTGCTGACGGTATTGTTTCAGATTACATGTAAAACCTTCTATCCCCATCTCACTCTGCTTCCTCCGTATCATATTTATACAAAAGATAGCTGTTCAGAAAGAGGACCAAGCCAATGATCAGAGAGGAGGCAACAGAGAAAATAAGAGCCACATGATCAATACCTATACGTCCCCCTGTTAATCCCACAAACCATGCGACTGCCCAAAGAAGTCCAAATCCTGTTTTATAAGAAACCAATTGTGCCCTGGACTGTTCCTCCTTAAATCTTTCGTCCATCAAAGTACAGCTCATCTTTGCCTCGTAGAAAAACCCAAAAAATCCAAAAAACACAAAGAAGAAAAACGGCCAAACCTGCCCCTGTATAATATAAGACGGAATACCAAGAAACCCAAAAAATCCAAAAAACCCCAACCATCCGAATTTAGGGCTTAATTTCCTGGTCACCCCTTTTTCCGCTGTCCCTCCATTCCTGAAATTTATCACCAGGCTTCGGATCATCAGAAACAAAACACAACAGACAAGTGCTGCCGTTGCCGCGATCAAAGGTAGATCCGTCCCCCTAAACACATACGTATCCAAATCCACCGGCTGTACGATCCTGCCCTCATTAAAAACCATATCAAACCCCACAGCCAAAACCTCTGCCAAAACAACCCCAATCAATAAAATCCCTTTCCAATTTTTCTTCATACCCCATCCTCCTAAAAGTGATATATTTATCTCTTAATAAGACAAATATATCACTTTCTCTCCCATCTGTCAATCACTTCAAATAATCTTCCCCTCTTTCTACACACCAATTACCATTTTCTCCATCATCGCTTCCGCTCTATCTATAGCATCGCTTCCATTCTATATCTCTTCTCACTACCGTTCTATCTCCTATCGTCATTCCTATTCTATCTCTATCATCGTTTCCGTTCCTTCTCTATTATCACTACCATTCTATCTCCATCATCTCTACCATTCTATCCTCGTTCATCCCCGTTCTCCACATCCCTGCGGCCAAACCAACCCCAGGGAAATGATAAGAGGGCCGGGAGGTGCGGACACGGAGACAGGGGGTGCGATGTCTCAGTGGAGCGTCACGGAGATCCACCTGCCCCAAACACTTAATGAAGAGGCCCATGCCGATGAATTTAGTGATTGGGAGCAGGTTAGCTCCGGGGCAACGGAACGCTTCGCACCCCCTGTCTCCGTGTCCGCACCTCCCGGCCCTCTTGTCATTTCCCGTCCCCTCCCCACCAAAAAAGGCCCCGCAGCCACCAGCCACAGAACCTTTATTTCTTTATTTCTATTTCTT
>ERZ894236.1426-NODE-1426-length-16688-cov-12.5947_pt1 | contig 16688 bp, 13 predicted proteins | sample MGYA00380297_ERZ894236 | MGnify/ENA primary metagenome ERZ894236 (study PRJEB32331, sample SAMN06328420) | human gut metagenome | biome: human gut microbiome; feature: stool | host: Homo sapiens | collected 2014-08-04 ... | reverse complement strand
ACAAGGTCAGCCGATCGGAGTATGGGGGCAGCGACACGCCAGATATTTAAAACAGCACCATAAAATTATTTATATGAACCTATTGACAAGCGGGAAACTAAACGACTATCTTGTCGATATTAAAAATCAGGCTGAAAATATGTTTCTTCAAATCGTAAAGCAACTAACAGAAAGCGAACATATAACAGAAGAACTTAAGGAAAGAAATCCAATGCGTTGGTGTTCACAACTCAATAATATTCGAGAAAGAGCTACCGAAATAGTTAATGCTGAAATAATCTATGTATAAATAAGAAAGAATCAGTTGCAAAACATCACAACTGATTCTTTCTTCTTATGGTAATAAATTCAATCCCAATTCCTTCAAAAACTCATTATGCCGAGCCTTTGCCACATTAATGTCATTCTCAATTTTTTCAAGCTCCTGCCGTACTTCTTCAATATCAACAATTTCTTCTTCGGGCGCAGTGCTGACATAACGAGAAATATTTAGGTTATATCCATTTTTCTCGATTTCCTCCATAGAAACTCGGCGGGAATATTTTTTGTCATCTTCTTTTCGGTATTGGTATGTTTCAATGATTTTATCAATATGCTCCGGTAAAAGCGTATTTTGACGCTTCCCTTTTTCAAAATACTCACTTGCATTAATAATCAACACATCATCATATTTCTTGCATTTTTTAAGAACCAGAATACACACTGGAATACCCGTAGAGAAAAACAGATTTGCCGGCAAACCAATGATAGCATCAATATTTCCATCTTTGAGAAGTTTTGTTCTGATTTTTTCCTCAGCGCTACCACGGAACAGTACACCATGCGGCAAAATAATTGCCATTGTTCCATCATCACTTAAAAAGTGGAAGCCATGCAATAGAAAGGCGAAGTCTGCCGCTGACTTTGGTGCAAGTCCGTAATTCTTGAATCGAAAATCTTCTGCCATTTCTTCTTTGGGTTGCCATCTATAGCTGAAAGGCGGATTGGCTACGACCGCCTCAAACTGCATTTTTTTTGCTGGATTCATTTCATTCAAAATATTCCAGTCATTTAGCAAAGAATCGCCATGATGAATCTGAAATTCAGAATCCTTTACACCGTGAAGCAACATATTCATACGAGCAAGGTTATAGGTCGTAATATTTTTTTCCTGCCCATAGATCTGACCAATACCATTTGCGCCAAATTGTTTTCGTACATTGATTAATAACGAGCCTGAACCACAGGCAAAATCAAGTACGTTTCTTAGTTTGCTCTTTTTTCCGGTACTGGGATCTTGGCTGTCAAGAGAAACAATCCGAGAAAGGATAGTTGAAACCTGCTGCGGTGTATAGAATTCACCCGCTTTTTTACCAGAACCAGCAGCAAACTGACCAATCAAATATTCGTAGGCATCCCCCAAAAGATCTGTTTCATTTGGGAATTTAGAAAGTCCTTCTGCGATTTCAGTTATAATCGAACACAGCAGTATTCTGTGATGTAAATTCCAACGCTTCTGTAACATTCGGAGAAGGTGTCACGCACATTCCAAATTACCTCTTCAGCAATACGAATATTGCGCAGGTAAATATGGCAAACACTGTTAAAAAGATTGGAAATGGTTCTTTCAAAGAATGCAACAATCTGAAAGCGATTGCGTTTTCGGAGAATCTGGAAACGATTGGTGATAGTGCATTTTATAACTGCAGTAAGTTAAACTCACTTGTGTTTAATAAAAGCTTGATTGAGATTAGATCTTATGCTTTTTATGGATGTTCTTCATTAGCATCAGTAGATTTGCCAGATACAATAATCATGATGGGGAGATCGATATTTGAAAACTGTACATCATTAAAAAGTATAACCATTCCAAATCGTATCTCAAAAATACCTTCATCCTGCTTCTACCACTGTTCTTCGTTAGCTTCAGTTGTTTTGAATGACGGCTTAGAAGTAATTGAGAGTTTTGCTTTTAGTGATTGTAATCGATTAACTGATTGTTCTCTGCCATCTACCATCACAACAATCAGCAAATACGCCTTCTACAACTGCGAGAGGTTAGAGAATGTTACTTTTCCAAATGGATTAAAAACAATTGAAGACAGTGCTTTTAGTAGTTGTAAGAAATTGGCATCCGTCATTTTACCCGACACATTAACTACACTTGGGCCAGCCGCATTTTGCAACTGTTCATCTGCCACTCAAGTAAGTATTCCCAGAACTTTAACCAACATTCCAGCTAGCGCATTTAGTGGTTGCGCTGCGCTCAGTACGGTCACTGTTCAAGAAGGTGTATTGAAAATTGAAAATGATACATTTAATGGGTGTATAGTTCTGCAAACTATTACAATTCCAGAGGGAGTTGAGATAATTGGCCCCTCATCTTTCCGCAACTGCACAAGCCTAACTAGCATTGTTTTACCAAAAAGTCTGCATGAAATCGATAGTGATGCATTTTTAGGCTGCGGTAATCTGACAGATGTATATTATGCCTCTAGTAAAGAGAATTGGAACAGTGTCATAATCAAAGAATCCGTTTGGCCAGATCCACTAGATAAAGCAATTATTCATTACAATGTTTCCGATCCATCTAAATCTGGTTGGGAACAAAAGAACAATGAATGGTATTATTACGAAAATGGAGTATCGGTTACCGATTGGAAAATGGTTGGTGGAGTCTGGTATTATTTTGATGCCTCTGGCGTCATGCAAATCGGCTGGCAGTGGATTGCAGGCAACTGGTATTTCTTCAACCCTTCCGGTAATATGCAGGTCGGTTGGACGCAAATCAACGGAGGCTGGTACTATTTCTACGATAACGGCCATATGGTATCCAATGACACTTTGAATATTGGTGGTACAAGCTATATTTTTGATGCTTCAGGACGATGGATAACTGAAATTCAAAAGAATGGTTGGGAAAACGAAAACGGAAACTGGTACTTCTACGAAAACAGTATCAAATCCTACGGATGGAAATCCATAGGTAGTGTTTGGTATTTCTTCAACTCATCTGGTGCCATGCAGACTGGCTGGCAATTCATTGGCGGTGTTTGGTATTACCTCTACGACGACGGTCATATGGCTTCAAACGAAACTGTAAATATCGGTGGCACAAATTACTCGTTTGACGATTCCGGCGTGTGGGTTAGCTAAACACCCACGTCCGTCTCCCCTACAGCTAAAAATAGGACCTCTTGTTGTAAATTAAACTTACAACAAAAGGTCCTATTCTCTTTGTTGCTATTCTACCTCTTCTTATCGTCTGCTTTTAACTCTTTCATATACAATTTTGCGTCTTTTATAAAACTCACTGCAATCATCACGATTACCGCACCAATCGGAAATGCAGCCACAATACTAACCGACTGAAGATTATTCATAGAACTTTCTGCAAACAGCAACGCGATCGGTAGAAGGATCAGCAGAATGCACCACATTAACTGAATACTCTTATTAGGCTGCTCTCCATCATTTAGTGCATGATAGCTATAACAAGACGCTGTCAATGCAATAGAATCAAAAGATGTTGCATAAAAAGCAATCATCGTCAACAGAACAACTACCATGATAACAGGCGCGCCCGGCATCGTTTTGATGATAGACACAATCATGCCATACAAATCTCCATTTTCCAGATACTGTGCAATAAAGTCAGCCTTTCTAGTGACCTGCATTCCCATAGAATAGTTACCAAGTACGATAAAACTCGTCAACGTAGAGCCAACACCAAATACATAGCCACCAAGAATTGTCTGACGTACTGTTCTGCCACGCGAAATGTTGCCAATAAAGAACGGAGCAGCCACGCACCAGACCATCCAATATGCCCAATAATAAATCGTCCAGTTCTGTGGGAAATTTGATGAACGAAGCGGATCAGTGAATGTAGACAGATCAACAAAGTTCTGAATCATCCGTCCAAGAGAAGAAAAACCAGTTTCAATAATGTACCGTGTTTCTCCACCAAACAGCAGCACAAAAGCAATCAGACCAAAGAACATATAAATACAAATATTTGCCAGCTTGCTGATTCCCTTAAATCCATGCAACAAGGAATATGTATATACAGCGCAGGTAATCAAAAGAATAATAATGTTGATCACAGTACGACTAACGGCAACATGGAACAGCTCACTAATAATGGTTGCCATCAGCGGTGTTGCCACGCTAAATGTGGTGGCAGTACCAGCAAGAAGTGCAAACACAGCTAACAGGTCAATAATGCGACCTGCCCATCCATCTGTATGCTTTCCAAGAATCGGACGGCAAGCCTCTGAATACTTCTGACGATTTCTTTTTCTTACATGAAGCATAAAGCCAAAGGCAACGGCCAGTACCAGATAAAATCCCCACGGAATAAAGCTCCAATGGAACAGTGGATATACGCCTGCCCAATCCTGAATACTTCCCATCTCTGCCAGATGTGGATCAGTTGCATACAGAACCCATTCCGAGAACGAATAGAACAAAATATCTGCTGCGAGACCACAGGTGAACATCATCGAGCCCCATGCAAAGAAGGAATACTTCGGCTTCTCATTCTGCTCACCAAGGACGATGTTACCGTACTTAGAACCGGCAATATACAGAGAAAGGATAAAAATTCCCAATCCAATTACCAAATAATATGTACCAAAGGTATCACCAAAGAAAAAACGGATCTGGCTCAGTACGGCATTCGATTGTTCCGGTACAAAAAAGAATAGTACACATAATGCAATTACAATTGCCAGTGGCACCAATGTTATCATCCAGTCTATTTTCCCACGTTCTTTTTTTGCATTCACTTACTTTCCCTCCATATATTTTTTGTAACTGGTATCTAGAGCAATTAGCTCGCTCAGATTATCCACTTCTATAATATCGTCCTTATTCATAGGACGGATACCCAATTGATACTCCTTCGGGTAGCAGAACATCGCCACATCATCCCAGTAGATTTGTCGATTCTTCTTTTGTTCAAACTCAATTTCGAGATGTCGTTTTAGTTTTTTTCCATCCTCTGCATTCCAACGAGAAATACTGTACAGCTGCCATCCGCCTTTTCCACCTGTCCGACTGCATGCTGTAACAATGCCATTCTCAACAGTCTGAAGCCACTCATCCGTTTCTCCATCTGTCCAAACACTGTTATAACCAGAGCGTTCAAATTCCGGTGCAAGAATTTCCGGATTATAAATAATCTGATCACCATCCAGAATAATCGCATTTTCAATGTAATCTCTTGCCACGTAAAGCGATGCAATGTTATTGCAGGTATCATAGTAAGGATTTTCAATCAGCTTAACACCAGGATACTCCTTTTCAAGCGTCACAAACTGCTCTTTCAGATATCCAACAACAACATAAATCTCAATGATTCCGTTTTTATGTAGTCCATCAATCACAGTATCAATCATCCGCATCCCATTCACTTTGACCAGCGGTTTCGGTGTTGTTAGCGTTACTGGGTGCATTCGATTTCCCAATCCCGCCGCCATGATGATGGCTCTTTCAACCTTATTCATTTTCTCTCCTCCTCATATAATCAATACCCTTTTTGATTTGCCTGCTTTATTTTTTATTCCATACATTTGGGGCTTGACTTTTAATAGTTAGTCTTTCATAACTTGATCCATATCAATTTTCGATGCTACAATTCTATTGCTCTCAACACCCGTGCAATATTGATAGTTTTCAGTTAAATAATTTACAATTTCGACTTCGGAATCTATCGTTCCCATTTCAAAGGGATTCTCTCATCTCTTAACTTATTCAATACTTCATCCGTCAGAATCGCAGTATCATATGTAAAGAAGAAAACTTCGTTGTTCTCTCTTTTTAAACTTAAAAGTTCTTGTATTTCAGTGTCCCTTATAATTCGTGGCATTGTTGATATTCTCGCTGTATTATCAGCCTCAACTACCGCCAAACATTCTTCATAGGTTGTACCTGCCCATGAAATTTTCAATCCAAATTGCTTTGATAGATTTACTGCTTTTCCAATTTCACTTTTTGTTCCGGATTTAATTTCAATATATAATTCTGTATTCAATCTCTGCGCTAACCTTAACATTTCTTCTAATTTTAGTATTCTGGTTCCCTTATACTGTTCTCCCTTATATATACCAAAATCATATTTTAGTATCTCTTCATACGTTAAATCGGCTATTTTAATATCATTCTCTAATTCCTGACCATTTTCATCTCTTGCAATTCGATTGATATACTCATCGTGAAAACACACCGGCACGCTATCTTTAGTAAAACATAAATCACACAATAATATCGTAAACCCGTTTTCTACCGCCAATCGATAAGATTCTTCACTTTGCTCTGGCGGTGTCTTCTCGCTATAAACATCATATCCTAACCGAGAAATACTCCTAATTTGCGAAAAATCTAAAAACTGAGTAATATTGTTGTATTGATAGGTCCACGTGTTCCCGTTCTTTTTCCATATTCCATGCATCAACCAGTTCGGAGGTTCAAACCTTCCGTTCCAACTTCCATCTTCAGACACGAAGAATCGATCTACATATTGATTTCTAACCATTTTTCCATCTTCACCAATATAATATCGATCTATCCATTCGTTCCGAACTGGATTTCCGCTTTTATCATAGTAATACCATTCCAAATCGATTTGTTGCCAGCCCACGTCATTTATCGTTGATGGATTTTCAGAATTGTCTACAAAATAGTCTTTCTTTTTCAAGGCAACCACAATTATAAGCACAACGAATAGAAAGCAAATCCATACAAATTTTCTATTTTTCATTTTTACTACTCAGCTCTTCTTTCACAATTTTATAGTAGTCTTTTGCATAACGATATTGCCGCAAAGAATACTCGCCAAATTCTACACCAAGATTTCTCTTATACTCACACCAGTTACTCCATAAAAGTCCACAGGCCGCAATATAACAATAAATCTTGATTCTGGTCTCATCACTACAGCCTTCAGTAAAGTAGGCTGCAATCAGGCGATCGACCTGACGTTTATTATAAAGAGAATAAATACAGAACATTGCAACGTCCACATGAGGATCTTGCATTCCTGCATACTCCCAGTCAATCAGTCGGATTTCTTTTTTTCCATCTTTCTCCACAAACAGGAAATTATCCGGCACTGCATCAATATGTGTCAGGACTTTTTCTCCAATATGTGCATCGATATAAGGCTTTAGTGACAGAACATTCGCTTTTGTTTTTTCATAATCCTTATAAACAGAAGGTGTTCCCTCCCACAGCGTTTCATAGAATTCCATTTGTCCAAAAATATCAAACTCATGATTTACTTTTAATTTCAAGTCATGGAACGCATGTAGCCGCTTCATACACTTCTTGACATCTTCGTAGTTCAATGGATCACATACTCTTGCGCCTTCCAGAAATTCCGTAATCTTATAGCCATTTTCCGGGTTGATATATGCAATATCATCGCAGATATGCTTACCATCAATAGCCTGATAAACTGCCGCCTCCTGACGACGATTAATAAGCTGGTCAGTCCCCTCTCCCGGAATACGCATAATATATTTCTTTCCTTTGCAAGTAAACAGGAAGGACCGATTTGTCATACCTTTTTTCAAAACGGTAATATCCGTAACCGCTTCTGGCCTTGCATCCAGAGCCTCACAAATCACCTGAATTGCATCCGTTTTCAGCTGGTTAGAATCGCTGTCGATTTCTCGGAGTTGCTCATAGGTGTTAATTTCCACAACGTCCGTTGAATGGACCACACGAGCGGTAACGATCATCCGGTCTTTGTTATAAAGAGCTTCTTCCCAGAATGACCCATCATACCGCTGATTTTTGCACAGTTCCTCAATACGCTTCGCAACTGTGTCGGCATCCTCTTTTACCAGATAACAGATACCGATCATTGCATTACCACCAGAACTCTCTGGAACAGTTACCAGTTCCATCTTACGATTAACGCGGACATTGCTTTCGTTATCCACCAGGTCACTAACCATATACCAGGAATACAGTTCATGGCGGTGGAACGGATTCCTGTCACACCAAATATCGCAAGGAATAATGTAAGCATTTTCCAAATGTTCTTTTACAAGTTTGACTGAATGCAAATTATTCTTTGCCGCATAATCAGCATTAACTACGAGTTCGACGCCATACTCATCAATCAAATACTCGTATTTTTCTTTCATGAAGCCTGCGACTATATAAATTTCCTTGATTGCTACTTCATGAAGCTGTTTGATAATACGTTCAATCAAAGGTTCCCTATTAACCTCTAACAGTCCTTTCGGTATTTCTGTATTAATAGGAACCATCCGCATTCCAAAACCTGCAGCCAAAATAATCGCGCGTTTTGGTGCCTTTTGTTTAAACTCCTCTACCGCCTTGTTGGTTGGGCGGATTGACTTATCTATATATCCGTCTTGCATAAGTTCTCTTATCGAACGATTTACAACCCCCAGTGAATGCCCAGATTCTTCTGCTAAGATTCGTTGATTAGTAAACGAATTCAAAAAAATAGTTTTTAAAATATCATTTTTCTGTGTGTTCATATAATCTCCATTTTTAATATTCGTGAACATTTTCGCTTAAAAACAAGGATTTAAATCATCCTTTAATCCTCTAACATAGTATAGTCGATATAAATCCAAAAGTCAATACATCTAGCATTTTCTGCATTCATCTACTCTGCGTTGTAAATAGATATGACCCACAGAAGGTAAAGAAAAGAGGGATAGAAAAGAATCAGGCGTTAGAAAGAATTTCACGGAGGAGACCAAGAGGGCCTTTGCCGCCCAGCGTGCGCACGGGCTTTCTGTTGCTCCAGTGCAAATGATCTTTGAGCTTCCGATTTAGGTCTTTTACACTTGCAAACTTTTCCCAGTTGTAAAAATAGCGCTGGTCGTTTCGATGACTCCGCTCTACCTGGCCGTTGTGCCAAGGCGTTCTGGGCGGAATCAGCTTGTGCTGCACAAACGGTTGACGAATTTTTTCATTTTGGACTTTTAATAATTAGTCTTTCTTAGTTTTTCATCCGGCTCCAATTTGCAATATTATTTGTGCTCCGTAAAGAAATCATTCACAATGTCGCTCACGTCATAGTGCACAAACGGGCCCAAACCGCTGTTGACATCGATTGTATATCGGCAATCGGTTTCCGTATAGGCGTCGATAAAGTAGTTTTCTACGATCTCAATGTAATTTTTCACACCGTCTCTTTCAGCGGCTTCATCATCTGTGCGCACATAGACGCTCTCGTCAGACAAAAGATATATGAAGACAAGCTCTCTTGTCTGACCCGGCTCCAACAGAATATTCCCGGTCTTGTTCGGGTCTTCCGCATTCATCGGAACTTCTGCAATACCGTTGATCAGCTCTCGCTTGTCGGTCGTGCACTCGGACATATCCAAAGGGCAGCCGTCTGTGTCATACTGTCCCATGGCGTATGCCCCGGAAAGGAATCCCGTCGCTTCATCTCCGGTGTTCTCAAAGCCGATTGTGACATACGCAAACGCATAATGCGGCGAAGAAAGCGTGCCGTCTTCGTTCAGCTCGCAGGTCTCCAGCCACGGGTAACCACCATTAATCCACCACGGAACAAAGCAGTCGTTATCCGCCGGCGTAAGACCATATTCAAGTTTATTGGACATATGCACGTCTTTGATCGTGACTTTCACATTTTTACCGCCGTAAATGCTCGATGCAGAAAAGTACGGGTCATTCTCTGCATCAAAACTGCCGTCGCCGTTTTCAATTGAAATGCTCCCGTCTTCCGTGCGAACGATTTTCGGTATCTTGGAGAAATCCAGTTTTTCATCCGCTGTAAAATGCGATTCAAATTCTTCTTTCGCAGAAGATACCTCCGCCGTTTCAGATACTTCGGAGATTTCGGGATTTCCAGAGATCTCCGGCACCTCTGCTTTGCTTTCTTCCGAAACTACTGCTTCATTCCCCGGTGCCTCCGTGACCTCCACGCCGCCGGAGACCGCCTCCGCCTGCACACGCAGCAAATTTGCAACGCCAAAGGCCACGCCGCTGACGCACGCAACTGCCAACACAACACACCAGATTTTCGTCCTTAACGTCCGTTTCATAACCAATGCTCCTTTCGGTTTTGTGTACCCTTTCTACGCCCAGAGCATACCACACCCGCCCCGCTGTTTCAATATAAACCGTACAGTTTTTGCAGTTTCTTTGCAATACTTTTGCAAGTTTTGCCGCACACAAAAAAAGAGCCCCGCAAAACGCGAGGCCCATAAACCTTTATATTTTATCTATCAATTTTTTCCATCACTTCCGTGAGGCTCAACCCGTTTTTCTCGGCGAGCGCCGCCAGGTCATCGTGCTCAAACTTCGCGCGCTGCACGCCGTAGCCGGAAGACACCTTGCGGCGCACCGGACCGAGGGCGGTCTCCACCGTCTCCTCCGTGCGGGTCAGCACATAGCGGCGGCACAGCGTCTCGCGGATGCCGATGGTCGCCGTGTGTTTGAAAATCGCCTGCACCACAGCCTCCTTCTGCGCCTCGCGGCACAGCACCGTCAGCAGCGTGCCGGGGCGGTTTTTCTTCATCATAACGGCGGTCGTGAAGACCTCTACCGTGCCCGCCTCGCGAATCTTCTCCACCGCAAAGCCAATCGTCTCGGCGGTCATATCGTCGATGTTGCAGTTCAGCTCGTAAACGGAGTCCGCGCCGTCGCCGGTTTCGCCCAGCATCGCGCGCACACAGTTTGCCACTTCAAAGTCCTTCTTGCCCATGCCGTAACCCACGCGCTGCACGCGCATAACCGGCATATCGCCGAACGCTGCCGCAAAGTGCTTCAGCAAAGCCGCGCCCGTCGGCGTGCAGAGCTCACCCTGAATGCGCCCGCCGTAGATCGGCACGTCGCGCAGAATATACGCCGTAGCCGGGGCCGGAACAGGCAGCACACCGTGTGCACAGCGCACCTTTCCCGCGCCTACATGCACCGGTGACGCAACAATCTTCTCCGGCGCAAGCTTGCGGATGAGCAAGCACGCCGCCGTAATGTCCGCCACCGCGTCCATCGTGCCGACTTCATGGAAGTGGATCTCCGAAACCGGCATGCCGTGCGCATGGCTCTCCGCTTCCGCGATGAGCTTATACACCGCAATCACGTCTGCACGCACCGCATCCTCCAACGGCAGATGCCCGATGATATGCTCGATATCCGCCATGCTGCTGTGGTGGTGATGCCCGTGGTCGTGTTCATGCTCATGCGTATGTTCGTGATCGTGATCGTGGTCGTGGTGATGCTCATGTTCATGAGAATGCTTATGTTCGTGTACATGGTCGTGAGCGTGATGTTCGTGGTCGTGCACGTCAGCGCTTTCTTCCTCCTCGCCGTTCACCGTAACGGAAAGATGCGTGCCGTTGATGCCGCATTTCGTGCTCACTTCCGCCTTAAATTCCACACCGGGGATACCGAGCGCGTTCAGCTCGTCGAGCACTGTCTGTTTGTCGTCAAACAGTTCTAAAAGCGCCGCCGAAAGCATGTCGCCCGCCGCACCCATGCCGCAGTCAAAATACAAAGTCTTCATGCAAATTCCTCCTAAAATCAAAAAGGCGCACGAACCCCATACAGTTCGCGCGCCTCCGCTGGCACAATTTAATCCTATAAAAAAAGATCCGGCGCTTCAACGCCCTCGCAGCTTCCTGCCGCAATAAATACAGTATACCGCCCCAAAGCGATGATGTCAAGACAAACCAGAACCGCAAAGTCTTTCCCCCGCGAAAAAACACAAATTTCCGCAAAAACAGGGTTGACTTTTGCGTACCGATGTATTATAATAACGATTGTCTCAAGCGAGCAGTGTGTTCGTCTTGCAACAAACGGGTTTCCCGTTTTTATAATATGAGTTTGCGTTTACGCAGCTCTGTATATGGAGGAGTTCCCGAGTGGCCAAAGGGGACAGACTGTAAATCTGCTGCTTCTTGCTTCGGTGGTTCGAATCCACCCTCCTCCACCAGAAAAAAGGACTTTGCGTTTGCAGAGTCCTTTTTTCTGTGAAATAAATTCCTTCGGTATGTGAAATTGCCCTGCGGGCAGTGAAATACACTGCGTCTCCAAATCACCCATGGTTCTGCGCCATCACGCCGACCAACGCGTGCGGCACGTAGGGCTCTTCAAGGTATGCAATCTCGTCAGCGGTGAGCCTCAATTCAACGGCGTTCACAAGCCCCGTGATGTGCGAAAGATTCGTTGCGCCGCAGATGGGCGACGCAACCTTCGTCAGCAGCCACGCGAGGGCGATCTCCGTCATGGTACAGCCGCGCTTCTCGGCCAGCTCCGCCACACGGTCAATGATCACACCGTCGGTCTCGGCAGTCTTGTCGTACTTGAATTTCGCGTAATTGTCTTCCTCAAGGCGCTTGGAGCTCTCACCAGGATGCCTCGAGAGCCGCCCTGCGGCGAGTGCACTGTATGGCGTCATCGCAATGTTCTCCGCCTTGCAGAACGGCGCCATCTCGCGCTCCTCCTCGCGGAAAATGAGATTATAATGCCCTTGAACGGACACAAACTCCGCCATGCCGTGCATACGGGCGTAGTAATTCGCCTGCGCCAGCTGCCACGCATAGCAGTTCGAGATGCCGATGGCGCGGACCTTGCCGGCCTTCACCGCGTCGTTCAGCCCCTCCATAATCTCCTCAATGGGCGTGCGATAGTCCCACATGTGGCAGATGTACAGATCAACGTAGTCCATACCGAGACGCTTCAGGCTTGCATCGAGGCAGTTTTTCACGTGCTGCTGCCCCGTCACGCCGTTTGCAATCTCCTCGTCGGTGCGCGGCTCAAATTTCGTCGCCAGCACCACATCCTCGCGGCGGGCAAAATCGCGCAGCACACGGCCGACAAACATCTCGCTCGTGCCGCCTTGGTAGCTCATCGCCGTGTCAAAAAAGTTGATGCCGTTCTCGAGCGCCGCTTTGATAATCTCGTTGGAGTTTTCCTCATCCAGCGTCCAGCGGTGCTGCCCCGCGGCCGCTTCGCCAAAGCCCATGCAGCCAAGGCAAATGCGCGAAACATTCAGGTCAGAGTTGCCGAGTTTTACGTATTCCATGTGTCTTCCCCTTTTCTATAAAAATTCGTGATTTCTTGCTTTCAGTATACTAAACCATCAAAAGAATGTCCAATACCTATTTTTTATCCTTCTCCATGCCGGAAATGTATTTCTTCGCAAAATCGAGGAACGCGTTCGTCAGCGGTGAGAGCACACGGTTCTTTTTCCAAACGAGCACCGTCGCGGCGCGGATCGGCGGCTGCAGCGGCACGAATTTCAGGCCGTTATGCTGCAGGTCGAGCTTCAGCGTGAACAGCACGCCGTTTTCGCGGCGAATGACCGAGGCCATGTTGTATTGCAAATCGCCGTGCGCGATAATGTTGAGCCGGTCCGCGCTGTCGCCGAACCAGTTCACAATCTCACTGCGGATCTGGTCCCGGCGCGAAAACACCGCCGGGTACGGCACAATGTCCTGTGGCGTCAAATACGGCTTCTGCGCCAGCGGCGAATCCGACCGCACCAGCGCGTTCCACGTTTCCGGCACCGGGAAGTGCAGAAAATCATACTTGCTGATTTCCACCGGCTCCAACAGCAAGCCGATGTCCAACGTGCCGCGTTCAATGCGCTCCTTAATGTTATCGGAGTTGCCGCTATAAATGCTGTACGTCACGTTCGGGTGCTCGGCGCGAAACGCCGCCAAAATGCCGGAAAGATGGCAGGAGCCGTGGTACTCGCCGCTGCCGATGGAAATTTCGCCGGTCAGCATTGCCTCCTGCTTTAATTCCCGCTTTGTCATTTCGGAAAGCGTCACGATTTCCTCTGCGCGGCGGCGGAATAACATCCCCTCCTCCGTCAACGTGACGCTGTGGTTGTTGCGGCTGAACAGCTTCACGCCAAGCTCCTGCTCCAGCCCCATCAGCTGGCGGGAAAGTGTGGGCTGTGTGATATGTAAAAGCTGTGCCGCCTTCGTGATGTTCTCCTCACGCACAACAGCCAGAAAATACTGCAAGACTCGTATATCCATAGATCTGAAAGCAGCCTCCTAAACCTCGGGCGGCAAACGCGCACCCTTTATATTTCGTATTATAGCACGCCTGTCATGCCCATTTCAATACAGCGCATTGTTCAAGTTGTGCAGACAGACCTTGTGCAACTTCAATAAAGTTTTGCGCCTTATGCAAATCTTCTGTTCAGTTTTAAAATCAAATCTTACAAATCTCTTTATAAATGCAAAAAAGCTGCAAAAGCCCTTGTAAATCCAGAAAAGTTGCGCTAAAATAGTAATCCGCGCCGGGGTATTTCTTATTTATATGAGCGTACTCATGTACGCATGTACGCACATGAGTTGGATTTTTATGATTTCGTAATTTCTTGAAACGGTTTTACCGGATCACGGTATACGGCCGCGGTCCACAGGAGGTGCATTTATCTGCAAGTATTCAGAGCACTGAAAAAGGGATTTTTAGAGCTTACCCCAAACGAAAAGGTCTTGCTCGTTTTAACGGCTTCCATTTTCCTCACCGTCTATGCCGAGATGTTGGCGCTGCTTTTATTGCCGTTTTACATTGCCGCCACGAAGCAGAGCTTCGTTTTCTTCCGCCGTAAACAGGATTTATTTTTTCTTTCGGCTTTCTGGGTGCTCTCCCTGCTCGTCACGATTTTCTCAGGCGGCACCGTAACGGATATTCTGCTCGGCGTTTTTATGGTGTTCGCATTCATCGCCGTCATTTTCGTCACCTATACGATGACCCAGCGCGCGTTCCGCCTCATTTTATCTTTCGTCTGCCTCATGAGCCCCTATTGCCTCCTTGTCGCGCTCGTTCAGCGCGCGCTCGGCATGGAGTGGGTTTACGGTGCGCGGTATAACTCCATCTTTACAAACCCCAATTACTATGCGTTTTACATTTCGCTCGTCGTGCTCTTCTGCATCTACAACATCGTAAAAAGCGAAGACACGCCGCTGCGCGGTGTATACGCTGCCCTGATTCCGTTGAATCTTATCGCGCTTGAGCTCACCGAATGCCGCACCACTTTCATGGTGCTGCTCATCGTTTGCCCTGTCATGCTGTGGTTCTGCGGCAAGAAGAAGTGGCTTTCCGTGTACCTTTTCACCATGCTCGGCATTTTGCTTACACTCGTTCTGTTCGGTGAATCGCTCGATTTCCTCCCGCGCATCGATCTCATCCGGCACGATTTTGCAAAACGCATGAGCATCTGGTCGGGCGCCATCGGCAGTATTATGGACGCCCCGTGGTTCGGCCGCGGCTACAATACATACGCACGCATCCATGACCTCTACGGCTCATACAGCATCGCAAAGCATTCGCACAACCTGCTTTTGGAGCTCCTCATGGACTTCGGATTTGTGGGTACGGCAGTCTTACTCGGTTACTTTGCCATCAATGTCGGCAAGATTATCCGCTTGCACCGCAGCCACAAGTGCCACCAGCGCTACGCCCTCACAGTCTCCGTCATCGTTTGCGTTCTGCTGCACGGGCTTTTGGATATCTCCATGCTGTGGCCGCAAACCGGTCTGCTCGTCATTTACATCGTCGGCTTCAGCACCGAGTACGACAAGCAGCACATCTTCGGCACAGACCGCCGCCACGAGATTTTTGCGCTGCACGCAAGATCCATTCAGGCAAAAGAACCCATCTTGTAAAAAATTCTGTTATCCTTTACAAAAAGGCTGCCGAAATTTCGGCGGTCTTTTTCTTTTGTGTCTCTTTTCGGATAACGCGATTTTTGTTATAATAAAAGTGTTTTGGACAATACCGCATAACTCCTCCGCGGTACTGCCCCTTCAATTTTTCAGCAAAGGAAGATCTATTTTATGGGCGGTTTTTTCGGCGCAGCATCGCAGACTGACTGCGTTTTCGACCTTTTTTTCGGCATTGATTACCACTCCCACCTCGGCACACGCCGCGCGGGCATGGCGGTTTACAGCCCGGAGACCGGCTTTGACAAGGCCATTCACAACATTGAAAACGCTCCGTTCCGCACGAAGTTTACAACGGAATCGCAATCTATGCACGGCACGCTCGGCATCGGCTGCATCTCCGATTATGAAGCACAGCCGATTTTGGTGCGTTCGCATCACGGCACCTTCGCCATTACGACCATCGGCAAGATCAATAACGCCAATGAGATCGTAGAGGACATCATCGGGCGCGGCACGCATTTCTTTGAGATGCAAAACGGCGAAGTGAATCCCACAGAGCTCGTCGCCGCCATCATCGACCAGAAAGAGAATTTCATCGACGGTATTCGCTACGCGCAGGAGATCGTCGACGGTTCTTTGAGTATGCTTGTCCTGACGCCGCGCGGCATTTACGCGGCACGCGATAAACTCGGCCGAACCCCTGTCGTGCTCGGCCAAAAGGAAGACGGCTACTGCGCAAGCTTTGAAAGCTTCGCGTATTTAAACCTCGGCTACCACGACCTGCGCGAACTCGGCCCGGGCGAAGTTGTCGTGTTCGACGCCGACCATGTGCAAACGCTCGTCGCCCCCGGCAAAAAAATGAAGATCTGCACGTTCCTGTGGGTCTACTACGGCTACCCGTCCTCCAGCTACGAGGGCATCTCCGTCGAGAGCATGCGCTATAACTGCGGCCGCGCGCTCGCCCGCCGCGATAACGTCCACCCCGATATTGTCGCCGGCGTACCGGATTCCGGCATCGCGCACGCCATCGGCTATGCCAACGAGTCCGGCGTACCGTTCTCC
>ERZ894236.1413-NODE-1413-length-16882-cov-11.1502_pt1 | contig 16882 bp, 12 predicted proteins | sample MGYA00380297_ERZ894236 | MGnify/ENA primary metagenome ERZ894236 (study PRJEB32331, sample SAMN06328420) | human gut metagenome | biome: human gut microbiome; feature: stool | host: Homo sapiens | collected 2014-08-04 ... | reverse complement strand
ATTGTATCCTTTTGTCCGTACCTGGATTTTCCTCCTGCACACCGGGCAGGCCGGACGCTGTATCCGCCATATCTTCTTCCATCAGCTCCGGTTCCTGGACAGGAACCGCATTTTCATTGTCAGGTTCCTGGGTCTCAGTGTCTTCCCCTGACGGCATGCCGCCCACCGCAACCATGGCATTGGATGGCGTGGCCGTGGCAGGGAGGCTGGCTGCTTCTGGGGATGGCTGGGCTGCAGGGGATGGCGTATAATGATTCCTGCTGCGGCCTCCTCCCCGCCGGATCGGGCCTTCCGGTGCATCGGTCTCCTCCTCTGCGCTGCCTCCGGCGCCGGAGAATCTGCCATAGGAACCGCCCTTACCGCTTCCATATGAACCATAACTGTTTCCATAACCGCTTCCTCCATACCCACCCCATCCATAAGAAAAGGTCAGGCCCTGCCCGGTATGCTCTGGTATGGCCACCCTTATCTTGGGGGTGTCGGCTGCTCCGTCCGGCCATTCAATTCTGGCCTTCACGTAAAATGAACGGTTATCTGACTGAAAACGGTAGGTCAGATATTCATCCTCTACAATGCTGCGGTTCAGGATATTGCCTGGTTCTTTCAGGAAGTTCTCATATTCCGCGGTGCCCTGGCCGCCCTGGGCAGCGGATGTCCCCACCTTGTTCTTTTCCTTTGTCCATGACTTTCCGTCATCGCTGCGGTAGATATACAGGGCTGTGATATCAGGGGGCAGGTTCTGGAACCGCAGCCTGGCGATCCCGCTTCCATCCCCATTGATATTCATGAGCAGGGCTTCTGTCAGGTATGTTTCCGTATCCTGTCCCGGATGTGCTGTTTCCGGCTGGGTTTCGGTTTCATCCGGCGGAGCAGGTTCAGGAAGGGGACCAATGAACAGCGGGCTGCCTTCGTTGAATTCCGGGCTTACTTTTATCTGCTGATCCTTGTTCCTGCAGATGATGGCCGGAATGTCCGGCTTTGTGTTTTCTAATTTTATCTTTCCCTGGTTTAAATTCAATTTTGCATTGCCTTCCACGGAAATCAGACGGTCTGGTCCGGTGATAAGCAGGTTGGGGTCATTGATGATAAGGGAACCATTGCCCCTTATCCGGATTATGCCGCCTGACCCGTCTTTTTCCCTCCGGATTTTGATTTGCACCGGGCCGCGGTTGGGATTTGGGACCTCACTGCGGTTTCCAGCCTTTCCGTTCTGGTTTGGGTAACGGTCTGCCCCGGCCCCATCGGTGACGGGCGCTCCCAATAATATGGTCTCGTCCGTAATGACCAATTCCTTGGAAATGACGCCTATCTTATGATCCGTGCCTGTCTGGCGGTCATACCACTCCTTCAGTTCAGCAGGGGTATTGATTGGCTCTTCTGTCTCCGGTGTCCCGGTTTCCTGATGCACGTTTTCCTGATGCGTGGTTTCCTGGGCAAAAGCACAGGTTCCAGCCATGCCTGCACTTCCCGGCAGCCACAGACAGACAGCGGTCAGTATTGTTATTGGAAGTATGATCCTGCCCCTGTGCGGCATTGCCCCGGTCTTCGCCCGCCTGATATTGCCAGGTATTGGCGCCGGAGATATTTTCTCAATCCCTTTGGTTCGGTTCTGTACCATACGCATTATCCTTTCTATATGTATCTTATATTATACTGTGGGCCATAAGGAGCGTCAACGTATGCTTTCTTACGGTTTCTGTAATGAAATCCAGTGGTTCGGACAGTCACTGCCCATGCCCGATGAATATTGTGACAAAATACACATGTTCCATACCGGCTTTTTTCAATACCCGGGTACATGCCTCAATGGTACTTCCAGTGGTATAGATGTCGTCTACCAGGATTACGGAGCAGATATTTGGCGGAATGTATCCTGCAGCAAATGCCTGCTCCAGGTTTTTCAGACGGCCTGACGGGTCCAATGATTTCTGTGGGGCCGTGTTCCTGGTACGTTTCAGTATGGATTGGTCTACAGGTATCCCTGTCTTTGCGGACAGCCGCCATGCCAGTTCCTCTGCCTGGTTAAACCCCCTCACCCTTAAGCGGGACTCATGGACCGGGACAGGCACCAGGGCGTCTGCCCCCATGCGCAGGATCCGCTTTCCCAAGCCCCTGAACATGGCTTCACTGTAAAAGTCCAGGTATTCACGCTTGTTATTGTATTTTATCTGTGCCATGGACCTGCTGGCAATGTCATCATAATTAATCAGGGAAAGGCCGTAGTCAAAACTTCTTCTGTGTTTTGTACAGTCGCAGCAGTATTCAATGGCATCGCTTATGACCTCCTTTCCGCATTTTTTGCAGGTCGGCCTGCGCACCCAGGACAATTTTTTCATGCAGTCAGGGCAGATGAGATTTCCCCGGGGCATGACAATCCCGGCGCAGACCGGGCAGCGGCGGGGGAACAGGAGGTCCAGGAGATGGCTGGCGACTGATTGGATTGGATTCATTTTCATCATTCTCCGTTTTGTATGGATTTTTTATTTTTTAATGGAATATGTCTGACTATACCGACAGCCCGTACGGGCTTTACTATGTAAATCTGGAATTTCAGAATCATGGTGTTGAATTAAAATATCAGAATGGTCATCTGGGTAGGATACTGATTACCCTAACACAGATTACTTATAAAATCAACTGTCTGTCAATTTGCAAAACCTTCTGCCATACCTTTTGGACTAATACCTGGCTGATTTTAATGCTTGGTCCCAAATCAGAGGCTCCAGGGGAAATGCTTCAAGGGCGGGGGGCTCCTTAGAAACAGACTATGAAAAGGGGGTGCGGGGGTGGGGGCGTAGAAAAAACAGTTTTATACCTGCCAGATTTAAGAAGCACCCCATAAAATCAAGCCATCCAATAACGTATTTTAAATATTTGCCAGACAAAGTATCCAACGCTTTCTGCCTGTTTTCTTCACAACCCTAGAACGTGAAAAAACACACATTTTCCAATAATAAAGGCACCAACAGAATATTTCAGTTTGCTATAATAAGAGCACCAAATAGTTGGTGGACAGATGAATCTGCCAGGAAAAAGGAGGATATGTATATGACGAAGTACACGCTGCACGACATTCACATTGACCCGGAGAAAAACAGTCTGATGGAATTTGATGAATATTATGGAGGGAAAAAGACTTCCTCCCGTTATCTCATCGAGCCTTATGGAGAATTCCAGCATAATGAATTGCTGGATACCGTGTATGTTGACCCCAACCATGAGATGTGCTATCACGAACATACTCGCGGCGTGGAAACATTTCTGGTGGATGGCGGTTCTGTTTTGACGGAGATATGCGGAAAAAAGGCAATCTGCCACAAGGGAGACATCATTCACGTTCCCGCTTATCTTCCTCACAAATTCACCTGGATTGATGCAGGCACCATCTGGAGAGAACTGTTCCAGGAGACACAGATGGGCGAAGATTGTGTTGCAAATCTACGCTATAAAGAATATCATAAGGATGAATTCAATATGGCGGTAGACGGTCAGAGTACAGACAGCCTGTACTATAAATATACGCCTGTGACAGAGACTGTTCCAAAGGAACAGATTTACCATATCCGCCCATATGAAGGCGGCCTTTGCTCTTATAAATTTGAAGGCTGTGAGCTGCGCCAGAAAGTTGCCCGCTGGGAGACCAAAGGACATAAGGAAATCTGGCAGCTTTGCATGGAGCCTGGCTTTGAAATAAGCTGGGGAGCAGCAAACCCGTTTTATGGATTGTTTATCGTTCAGGAGGGTTCTGTAGCGGTACGGATTGACGGAATGGATAAGTTTGTGGCAAAAGAGCGTGACGTGCTGCATATTCCAAGTCATCTGGCCGGTGAGATATACGCACCAGATGGCGCTGTTCTTTTCGATTATAACTGTGAAGGTTTTGGTCTCAGGGCAATTGAGGAACTGTATTCTATTTATGCGGCAGATTCGGAGCGGGCCAAGGCTGAGGCTGAGGCGCTGTTAAGCAAACATAAATGCTATGTACACGGCCGCCTTTTGAAATAAAACTTTATGACCGGCCGGAGCAGAGTGAAATTACCAAGCACTGTTCCGGCCGCTTTTTAATGAGGATATAAACATTTATGAAGCTGATTGTCATTGCAGATAAAGATAGAGAGTCTGATTTTCAACAGGCAGGTGTCCAGTGCGGTCATACCATCACCTTTATGGAACAGATACCGACGGCTGAAGAGACGGCTGCTTGCTGTCCGGAGGCCGCTGTGCTGATGATACCAAAACCGGCTGCCCTTTTACAGGATTATCTGGCAATCCTGCATCAAATCTGTCCTGTATGTCCGCTGCTGGTATTTGAACAGCAGTCAGACGGTACCTGTTTTTTTGTGACAAGTATTAGTGGGGAGAAGATGCTGCGTGATTTTTTTTATGCGGCAGCTGAATCGGACCAGTTGATACAGCTTCGTTATCCGGAAGTAAACTGGGAGCGGCGTTTTCCGGACGCTTTTCACAGCCAGAAGAAGCGGGAAGTAACAAAATCCATGCTTTATGGAATCACCGCCTCAGAATTTGCCAAGGCTAAAGTGCGTTACGGGCTTCATATTAATGAATCGGCCTTTTATTTGTTTATGTGGGAACTGAATAAAAAAGCACTGGTAAACTATGGGGAAAATCAATCCATTCATTTTTTTCTTCATGCACTTCGTTTGGAGGATTTTTCACGTGCTCTGAATGAAAACCTGGGAGGGGAAATCATATTTACCGATATCTCTTTTGCATATATTCTGGTAAATGCAGCCGGTATGGATCGTGTGAGGATGCGCAGGATACAGGAAGAGACCTTGGCTTCGGCCCTTGCACAGGTGGCGGGACGTAACTCTTCTCAGTGCTTTATCAGTGATTTGCTGCATAGTCCGGAAGAAATCTGCAATGGCCACCAGGACTTTAAAAAAACATGTGCCTACCGTTTTTTCTGTCGTGAGGCTACTGCCATTTCCAATGATTATATCCGCACTCATCAGCGCTGGTTTGGCCGAGAGGAGATTCAAAAGGCAATAGAATCGGTTCAGTCTTATCTCAGCTATGATATCGGGAACAGCAGACTGCCGAATCTAATCCGCCATCTTTATCTGGACATGGTAAAGCCCAGCATGAATTACCGGCTATATTATTTTGTCAATGAATCTATTCTAAAATCCCTGAAGGAGGAGCTGTCCGTAAAGCTGCTGATGGAAGCCCTGGACAGTCCGTGGCTGATGCTGCTCACACAGCTTGGTTCTGTGGAGGAAAGCTGTGCCAGGGTTCTGGAATGCATCAGCACGCTTGCCAGCCAGCAGATTAAGACTAAGAATATCAGCAACCGCCTTGTGAATCAGGCAATCCACTATCTGGAGGAACGCTATGCAGAGCCGTTGACAGTAGGAGAGATTGCCAGACATCTCAATATAAGCAGCTCCTATCTAAGCCAGTGCTTTAAGAAAGAAACAGGAGTTAGTATGAAACGATATCTGACTATGCGCCGTATGCAGCGGGCAAAGCAGCTCCTGCTTACAACGGACGATTCCGTTATTTCAGTGGCTTTGGCGGTGGGATACGATGATTACCGGCAGTTTTCCAAGATGTTTAAAGTATACACCGGGGTAACACCTGCCCAGTGCAGGAAAGGGCTGATGTAATCCTGGATGTGGTTTTGAAGAATAAATGAAGAAAGGTAGCTTTGATATGGAACAATCTACGATAAATAAGAAACATCTGACATTTGCAATATTAATGCTTGCGCTGGTTTGCCAAATCAATACCATTGCTTCTGTAATGATGGCAGATATTTCTGCCGCATTTCCCAATGCGTCCAATGTAGCAGTACAGTATGTCATGCAGTCCGGCATGATTGGCGCATTTGTAATTTCGTTGCTTATGAGCGTATTAACTTCCTATTTTCATAAGAAGCCCATGATTTTGATGGGGCTCTCTGCCATCGTACTGGGCGGCATCATCCCCATTCTGAATCACAGCTCTATATGGATTCTGAATATCTGCGGATTTATCACTGGCGCTGGACAGGGCTTTTTAACCCCTCTTCTGGGAGCATTGATTCTAGAAAACTATGAAGGTGAGCAGCAGGAGCGTATGCTGGGCCTGAACACAACCTTTATTACCGGAGGTTCTGCCCTGTTTCTGCTTTTGGCAGGGCCAATCTGCGAAAGCGGCTGGGTAAACGTCTATTTTCTGTACTTTGTGGCAGTTCCGGTCATGATTATTGCACAGCTTCTTTTACATAAAGATGAAAAGCGCTCAGAGAGGACGGAAGGCAAGCGGGAAAAGAGCGCCGGCATCCCCCTAAATGGCTGGATCCAATGCATTTTGGTGGTTCTGATGGGAATCGGATATACGGCATTTCCATTGAATCTTTCGTTTATGGTGGTGGAAAAGGGTCTGGGAAATGCCACAACCGTCAGTATCGGTATGACCATGATTACGGTTGTCAGTGCCCTGATGGGACTGGTATTTCCCCAGTTGCTGCGAATAAGCAAGCTGTATATCAGTACACTGGCTGCTGTGTTTGGATTGTCCGCCACACTGCTGATTATTTTTGCTTCTAATATAACATTTATTTATGCAGGAACCCTTCTGGCCGGCGTCTTCTTCGGTATCAATCTGGCAAGCCCTGGCTATTATATCGGCCGCATCTGTACGCCGAATCAGTATGGTCCTACTTATTCCATGGCGATGAGCTGCAACTTTATGGGAATCATTCTAAGTCCCATTATACTGAATTTCCTCACAGGCATATGGGGAGGGAATCCACAGACTGCCAGTAATTCGTTTATCACCGGAGCAGGCGTCTTTGTAGTTGTTTTAATTCTTCAGATTGTGTGGAACACCTATTTAACAAAATTAAAGACAGAGGAAGGGCAGTAACACATGAAGGTTGTGCGAACCACAGGCTATGTTATCATTTAGGTGATATTCATTCGTAAAATGACAAAAGTCCGACTATCAGGCAGGATAAAATGGCGTTCTTTTACGAATTTCTGCCTGACAGTCCTACTTTTTAAGTGGTCACCAAGGAAAACATCCGCTGTCCGTTCATCCTGCCCGGCCGCTTTGTCCGAACAGCTCCATATATCCTTTCAGACGCTGCTTATACCCCTCCCTGATGCGGTGATATATCATGTAGGGCGGTCCTTCCTGGGCGCCGGCTGCAACGCCTGCCACAAACAGGTCCGTTGCTATGTTTATCTTTGTTATACCGCATTGGATGGCTTTTACCAGGTTGTCATTCCCGGAACCGCTGCCGCCGTGCAGGACCAGCGGGATATCTACTTCCCGGCCTATGGCTTTCAGACGTTCAAAGTCAAGATGGGGTTCCCCGCTGTATGCCCCGTGGGCTGTCCCGATGGCAACGGCCAGGCAGTCTATGCCCGTCCTGTCAGCATATTCACGTGCCTTGGCCGGATCCGTAAGCCCCTGCTCCCTGTCCTGCGCATAATGTCCGCCGTCGCCCACATGGCCCAGTTCAGCTTCCACGCTCACCCCCACCGCATGGGCAATTTTAACAAGTTCAGCCGTGTCCCGGATATTGTCTTCATAGGGCGCGCTGCTGCGGTCCACCATGATGGAGGTAAAACCTGCCCGTATGGCCCATATGGCCTGTTCAAATGTGGCGCCATGGTCCAGGTTGACTGCGATGGGCACGGTTGCGGTCTGGGCCAGCATGCAGATTATCTTCCCCAGGGATACGATATCCGGATGGAACTGATAGGCAAAATCCAGGATAAGGGGCGCCCTCATTTCTACCGCAGCCTCGATGCAGACCCTGGCAGTATCCTCATTTATCACATTGGGGGCCGCCACGCCGTACTTTCCGTTCCGGGCCTCCGCCAATATTTCCTTCATTGAAACCAGCATATGATTATTCCCCCCTTGTTATGAAAACTCTATGTCCGCAGTGAGCTCCTGTTCAATATCATCTGCGTCCGAAGCAGTTTTTGGCTTCATGACAATCAGCAGCAGGGCAGTTACCAGACACCCTATTATGAATGCCAATATGAACATAAGCGGTTTGTTGCAGAATGGAATGGCAAATACCCCGCCATGTGGTATGGGCATCTCACATCCAAAGAATACGGCCAGGGCCCCTGAGACAGCAGAACCTACCGTACAGGAAATAATGGTCCTTACAGGGTCGGATGCCACAAAGGGGAACACACCCTCCGTGATAAAACATAAGCCAAGGGGGATTGCGGTCTTGGCTGCCTGATACTCTGCCCCTGTAAACCGTTTTCTGGCAATCAGGACTGCAAGGCCCACACCCACGGGAGGTGTCATTCCGCTTACCAGTGTGGCTGACATAGGACCATAGACGCCATTGGCAATCATGGAACTGCTGAATGCATAGGCTGCCTGGGCACACGGTCCTCCCATATCAATACGCATCAATCCCAGAAGTCCGCCCAGGATAAGGCCGGATGAATCACTCATGCTTAACAGGAACGCGGTTATGGCGCCATTTATCATGGAGACAAAGCTGCCCAGTATGCATACGAATATAAGGCCGGATGCCAGGGTGGCCAGAAGTGGTATGACCAGTACCGGCATAAGTCCGATCATGGCCTGGGGAAGTTTTATCTTTTTCTTAATCAGCAATGTTATGTATCCTGTCAGGAACCCGCCTATGAGTCCTCCCAGGAAACCGGCTCCCATGGAATTAGCCAGGGTTCCTATGGCAAGCCCCGGCGCAATGCCTGGTCTTCCCGCGATTGAATATGCGATGCCTGCCGTGATTACCGGCACCGTAAAACCAATGGCAGCTCCCCCAATCTGGTCCAGGATGGCTGCAAATGTCCCGGCCGCAATGTCCCAGCCGCCAAATACCTTTGCCAGCCCCATACACAGCCCTCCGGCCACAACCACCGGTATCATGTAAGATATCCCTGTCAGGGCATGTCTCTTTAACTGCATTTTTTTCCAATCCATATGTATCCCCCTCTGCATTCGCTCTGTTACTTTTACTCTACTGCTTTTACTCTGCTGCTTTTACCCCGCTACACCTATTCTGCCCCTTTCAGCTTCTCCTCAATTTTATTCAAGACCCCTTTTGGTGAATTGAGGACTACTTTCATGGGCAGTTCCACGATTTTCTTCCCCTTGAAACGCTCCCGGCCAGAGATAAGTATGTCAGCGGATATGAGCACCACATCCGCCCCGGCCACGTCTTCGGCAGTCAGTTCACACTCTGTCCCAATGCTTCCCTGGGTCTCTATTTTTATCTCATGTCCCAGGTCCCTGGCTGCTTTTACCAGCTTTTCTTTTACCAGGTACGTGTGCGCAATTCCAGCCGTACAGGCAGTTACACCCACAATCTTCATATAACCCCTCCTCTCGTTGATATGGCAGATTAATTTGCTGCCGCGATTCCCATTGCTGCCGTTATCTCGTTGATGACTGCAAATACATCTTCCTTTGTTGCCACTTCCTTGATACGGCGGCAGATTTCCTCATCTGCCAGGGACCTGGCAACCATTGCCATCATCCGCAGATGATTGTCCGCATCTGTATTCTTGTTGACTGCAAACAGGAAAATGACTGAAACAGGATTCCCGTCCACTGACTCCCATGTTACTGGCTGCTTCAGTTTCCCAAATGCAATACAATCCTTTCTGACGGTTCCCGATTTCCCATGGGGTATGGCAATACCGTCCCCTATGCCGGTCTGGCCTTCCCCTTCCCTTATGAGGACGTCCTTGAGGAATTCAGATTCATCCCCTATGGCCTGGTCTTTGTACAGCAGATCTGTCAGGTATTCCAGCGCTTTCATCTTTGAGTCGGCCGGAATATCCACCGCAATTGCATTTTCGTTAAAAATTTCTGATAAATTCATGTATTTTACTCCCCGTGTCATGATTGTCCGGCAGTGTGCTTACCGTTGATATAATTACATATGTCCTGGGCCTTATTAAGGCTTTTGAACCGTTTCCTTGGTTCCTCTTCATCTAACAGTACTGCCAGTAATTTGTAAAACCCTTTTAATTCCTCCATGTCCTGCGGTCTTTTATCCGTACAGGCCGCTATCAGGAAAATAGTGTCCACTTCCTCCCCGGAATGCCACAATACCGCTTTGTCCAGACGCACCACTGCAATCCCTGAATGCCGCACATCCTTCGGGCTTCCATGGGGAATGGCAAAGCCGAATCCCACTTCGGTGGATACTGCCATTTCCCTTTTTATTACAGAATCCACAAACCCGTCCGTCACATATCCCAGCTTCTTAAGCATGTCGGACCCAAGCCTGATTGCCTCCATCTTGTCAGCAGCACTGCAGCCAAATGCCACCAGCCCCGGCACGCATAACCGCCTTTTCGCCTTGCCGTCCACCGCCTCCTTTCTCTGATGCAGTTTCCTGGAAACTGTTTTTACCAGCTTTTCTATGGACTTTTCATCTTCCTCTGTCAGAATGGGGCTCACACAGACAACTGGCTGCCTTTCCTCCAGCGGACCGATTGTGGATATTACCATTTCCCAGTTCCCGCCTCCGTCCAGGCAGAGCTGCCGGAATTTCTCATAGGACAGGACATCCGTCACATGGATATTGGGAAAACGGTATTTTAATTTCTCACAGATAAGCTGTGCAACACTGACGCCATAGTTACACACGATACATGCTGTCACGGTATAGTAATTCAGCTGTTCCCTGGCTGTCAGAAGATAGGTGGCTATATATGCAATCTCGTTGTCATTGACCATAAGCCCGAAGTATTTTTCAAACAGGATGCTGAAGGCCCAGGAAGCGCCGAACACGCTGGGATATTTATCCTTAATCTCACGAAGCAGCGGGTTCCTGATAGTCATCCCTATTTTCATCCGGCAGATCATATCGGACAGATGGTATTTGAGGCTTTCGTACAGATGCCCGTCCTGGGGTATATTGATTCCAAGGACGCTGTTGACCATTTCCAGGAACTCGTGGACAAAGCTTGCGAACCGGGTGGATTCAAGGATACCGTTCCTCATATAGTCCATGCCCGCATTCCTGAATATGCCGGAGAAAATGACATATAAAAAGATATAATCCCTTTCGTTTTCTTTGGGTCTGTATCCCATCTTATCCTGGAAACACCGGTCTATCTCTTCCCTGTGCCCGCCGGCCGCCGCTGCCTTTAGGATAAAGTCATCGGTTTCCGTAAAATCCACCGTGCAGCCGCTTTTACTACGGTGCAGGGAAAGGGCAATATGCAGGAACAATGTCACGTAATCCCGGTGTGTCTGGATGGAATCGTGCTTTTTTTCAAGGGCACGGATAAAGCTTTTGACGGATGCAGTGTCCGTATCCGGGATAATGGTATGGAGCATTTCCTTCTGATACCCGCTCAGGTCAGGTATCTGTCTGGAGTAGTCAGATCCGGCATGGGCCTCCTTTGCAAAAAAGAGTTCTGCAATGGCCCTTCTCTTGTCAAATTCCTTTCCTTTGAGGCTGATGCCGTGATTCCTCCTCTTTTCAACCTGAAGATTATAATTGCCCAGCCATGGTATGATTGCGTCCAGCTCCCTGCTGATGGAACTCCTGCTTACAAATAACTCCTCCGACAGCCTGGTTTCTGTAAGCACATGGCCCGGCCCTGTGCAGAGAATCCGCCTCAGCATATAAAATTTCCGGTCATCCTCACCTCCCAGTTCCTGTGCATCCATTTGAAGGAATGCCTGATTATGCAGCACAAGGCGGATGCCTACCCCGGGCTTGCGGCCGACCTCACCTGCACCGGATTCCCTGAGCATCCTTTCTATGTCGTCCAGGTCATTCCTGATGGTATTTTCAGAGGTATCCAGCAGCCTGGCCAATTTTCCGCATGTGAGGGCAGTGTCAGAGTCAGCTAAGATTTTTATAATTAATTTTTGCCTCTTTGTTTTGTTCACGCTCTTATTTTCCTTTCTAATTGAAGTTTAACACAGCTGTTTTTTGATAATGGATAAGTATATGGCAGATTATTATGATAATTTTAAGCATTTACCCTTGAAATGATTATACTACCAACCAGCTCTCGGGTTTTATGGCATATACTTCCATTAAGTCCGGACAACAAAGAAGGCCTGGATTCCTCCAGGCCCTTGTGCTCCCACGTCTTCAGTTTTCCGTTAGTCTGTACATTGTATCTGCTATACTGGACATGTCCTTTACTTCGTTTTTATCCCTTTTTTCCTTTAAGGCAATGCGGCACAGATCGATTGCCCCATCCAGCATGAATCCGGGAACCCCGATTTCATCGCAGAGCTTTTTCATATACATCAGATCCTTAAGACCGAGGTCAAGGGAAAAATCCAGGCTGTATGTCTTATTTACATACTTTTTGCTGTAAAACTGAAAGAACCAGTTATCAAAAAACTCCGTGTTAAGTATATCATACAGCTTTTCCGACTCCAGGCCATAACGGTTCATGACAGGATACAGCTGGGCATACAGGACCGCCTGCAAAAGACCGGCCCAGTTCTGTGCCAGTTTGACAAGATGGCCATTTCCACTATCACCCACGTAATCATAGGATCTGCAGTATGAGAGGAACAGGTCATCATATGACCCTATCACTTCTTTATCGCCGGCCACCACGGCTGTAAGGGTTTTGTCCCAGGCATCCTGCGGGCCTGCAATCAGCGGGGAGTCCACAAAATCACCTCCCAGGGCCTTCATCCTGCCATATAGTTTCCGGGTAGAAACCGGGTTGCTGGTGGACAGGTCAATGACAAGCTTCCCCTTAACCCCCAGGGAGAACACGGTGTCCATTACTTTCTCCACTGTGTCTGAGTTCGGAAGCGACAGGAACAATACGTCACTGCCGGTACATACTTCTTCCAGGGTACCGCATATATGCGCCTGCCCCCTGAACCGTTCTGCGCACTCCCTGTCCACATCAAATACACTGACCTCATGGCCTGCCAGGATTACATTATGGCAGATTCCCTTTCCCATGTTGCCCACACCGATAAAACCAATTTTTCTCTTCATACATGACCTCCTGTCACGGTCCGCGGCCCAATACCGCGCCGCCTCAATCACGCGGTAACGACCACGTTATGCCAATAAGATAGTTTCAATATAAATTGGGCGGTTCCCCGTGTCAACAGGAAGAAAACCACGGACATTGCCAGCCGTATCCTGACTTTGTCCGCGGTTTCCATAAAAATAACGTATTTACAATGTTTTTGAACCGGTCCCGGCCCATATGTACATTTATGGCAATATGTTCCGGGGGGAATTTGTCCATATCCCGGCGCGGGGTGCTATAGGGGAGCACTAGCCTTCCAGCTCATAAATCTCCCTGATCCGCACCTTCAGCCCGGAATACCGCTTCTGCTCAACGCAGTTGGCTGCCATGGTGTAAAAGGCGTCCGGCTGGCCCACCAGGCATACGCAGGCCCGGGCCCGGGTCACGGCCGTGTATATGAGGTTGCGGGTCATGAGCATCCTGGGTCCGTTGTACATGGGAATGATGACAGCCGGGTACTCGCTTCCCTGGGATTTGTGGATGGTGATGGCGTAAGCCAGTTCCAGCTCTTCCAGCTGCTTAAAGCTGTATTCTATCTTCTTGCCCTCGTCAAACTCCACGGTGAGAAGTTCCGCGTATTCGTTAATCTCCCGGATGATCCCAACGTCCCCGTTAAAGATTCCGGCGCCGCGGTCCGTGGGTATGCCGTATTGGTTGCAGACCTCCCACTCCATCTGGTAGTTGTTCTTTATCTGCATCACCTTGTCGCCAACGCGGTAAATGATCCCGCCTGCCTCCCTTTCCTTCTTTGATTTGTCTGGGGGGTTCAGGTAGTTCTGGAGCACCTGGTTCAGCCGCTCCACACCAAGGGCGCCTTTGCGCATGGGGGTCATGACCTGTATGTCAAATGGCTGGGCATGGACATAACCCGGCAGCTTCTGCTGGATCAGCGTGATGGCGGCGCTTATGACCGCGTCCGGGTTATCCCGGCGGATGAACAGGAAGTCATTGCTGCGCTTTGCCAGGTCCACCCGTTCTCCTGCATTGATTTTATGGGCGTTGACCACAATATCGCTTTGGGCTGCCTGGCGGAAAATATTAGTCAGCTTCACCACATTGAAGCAGCCGGAATCTATGATGTCCCGGAGCACGTTGCCCGGACCAACGCTTGGAAGCTGGTCCACGTCCCCGACCAGGATCAGACGGGTGCCCACATTGACGGCCCGCAGCAGGGAGTGCATCAGGCTTATGTCCACCATGGACATCTCATCAATGATGATTACGTCCGCGTCCAGAGGATTTTCCTCATTCCTGTCAAAATGCATGCCGGAGGCGCCCAGTCCTGATTTGTCGCTGTCCCCGCCAGGTGCGCCTGAGGGCACCAGTTCCAGCATACGGTGTATGGTCCTGGCCTCATAGCCCGTGGCTTCTGTCATGCGCTTGGCGGCCCGGCCCGTTGGCGCTGCAAGGAGTATTTCCATGCCCTCCATCTCAAAATACCGGATGATGGTGTTGATGGTGGTGGTCTTACCGGTGCCGGGTCCGCCCGTGATGACTAAAAGCCCGCTGTTGACAGCTTCGTAGACGGCCTTTTCCTGAAGGCTGTCCAGACGGATTGAATCCTGGCTCTGGAGCTCACTATCCTGTTTTTCCTGAGCCTGATTTGCCCGGCTCTGATCTGCCTGAGTCTGCTTTTCCCGGTTCCGGGCCTGACGGTCCTGGGTCTGGCGGGCCTCCTGCGCCTGGATTTCCTGGACCTTCTTTAGGTTTTCCTTTATCTCTGTCTCAGGCGTGTCGCCCTTGATGTTCAGGTCATGAAGCATCCTGGCAGCGTTCAGTTCCAGGTAGTAGTACTGTGAGGAATAGATGACCGGCCCCTGTTCTGCCTGCTTCACAACCACCCTGCGGTCAATCTGCATATCCATCAGGTGCTTTTCCATGGATGAGGGCTCCACCTTCAGAAGCTCGGATGCCTGGGCAAACAGCTCTGTCTGGGGAAGGTATGTGTGGCCGTTCCCCGTGGCCTGGAGAAGGGTGTACAGGATACCGGCCTTGATGCGGTAGTCGGAATCCGTGAAAATGCCTACCCGCTCCGCTATCTCGTCAGCCATCTTGAATCCCACTCCGGGGATATCGTCGGCCAGGCGGTAGGGATTTTCACGGATGATTCCGTAGAGGGAGGGTCCGTACTGCTGATATATCTTGGCTGCCAGGTTCATGGTTATGCCGTAGCCCTGAAGGAACATCATGGCCTGGCGCATGTCCTTCTTATCCTCCACCTGCTCCGCAATGGCCATGGCCATCTTTTCGCTGATGCCCTTGACCTCTGAGAGCCGTTCCGGCTCTTCCTCCATGACCCGGAAGGTATCTGCCTTAAAGTGGCGCACGATTCTGGCAGCCAAAGCGGCCCCGATGCCTTTGATTGCACCGGAGCCCAAATACCGTTCCATGGACAGTTCGTCCTGGGGTGTTTTCATTTCGTAGCTCTCTATCTGGAGCTGTTCGCCGTACACGGGATGTTCGGTCATATGGCCGCTAGCTTCTATCATGTCGCCCTCTGCCGCATAGGCCAGGGTTCCCACCATGATGACCTCATCGCCGTCATTCTGGTCCGTGACGCTTAAGACAGTGTATCCGTTGTCCTCGTTGCGGAACTTAATCCGCTCTATGAATCCTGTAATCGTTGCCATATTTTCAACCGAAAGAACCCGGAACGAAATGCATGTCCGGGTTCTGATTCTTAATAGTCTTCTCTGCTGCTTCCGCCCATGGATGCTTCCATCATCATATTCATTCCGTGGGCAAATTCAATGAACTTACCGGTTCCGATTGCCACCGCTGTCAGGGGATCTTCTGCAATCATGGTGGTAATGCCTGTCTTCTCCTCAATCAGGGCGTCCAGGCCGCTGAGCAGGGAACCGCCCCCGGTCATGACAATTCCCCTGTCAAAGATATCGGCCGCCAGTTCAGGCGGGGTGCGCTCCAGCACGTTGTGAACCGCATCCACTATCTGAAGGGCTGGTTCACGAAGGGCTTCCAGTGTCTCGTCCGAGGTAACCACAATGGTCTTTGGAAGGCCGGTTACCAGGTTGCGTCCCCTTACCTCCATGGTAAGGACTTCGGGCCTGCGGTATGCGGCGCCGATGTTAATCTTAATCTCCTCAGCAGTACGCTCACCGATAAGAAGGTTGTGCTTTTTCCTCATGTAGCGCACCAGGGCCTCGTCAAAGTCATCTCCGGCAATCTTAATGGATGTGCTCACAACCGGGCCGCCCAGGGAAATGACCGCTATATCGGCCGTACCGCCTCCGATATCCACTATCATGTTGCCGCAGGCCTTGCCGATGTCAATCCCTGCGCCGATGGCCGCTGCTACCGGCTCCTCGATGATGGCAACCTCACGGGCGCCTGCCTGGTAGGTTGCATCCTCCACTGCCTTTTTCTCAACTTCAGTGGCGCCGCTGGGGATGCAGACACTGATCCTTGGCTTGCGCAGCGTCTTCTTGCCCACTGCCTTGCTGATGAAGTATTTTAACATTTTCTCTGTAATGGTATAATCTGAAATAACGCCCTGGCGCAGAGGACGCACGGCAACAATGTTGCCCGGGGTACGTCCAATCATGAGACGAGCCTCTTCGCCGATTGCCATGATCTTGTTGGTGTCACGGTCAATGGCCACTACGGACGGTTCCTTTAATACAACCCCCTTGCCTTTAATGTATACAAGGATGCTGGCTGTCCCTAAATCAATTCCAATATCATTGGACATCATCGAAAACATATAGATAATTCCTCCTCGCTGTCCATGCCGGCACGCAGGCTTATGGAACCTGTTTTCCCGGAACGGCTGCTTCTATTACTCCTAAAATCTGGCTGCTTGTTCTGTTTTGCTTTTATAGCATTGCTTCTATTATATACAATATTGTAAAGTTTTCAAAGGGTTTTTTTCTTTT
>ERZ894236.1404-NODE-1404-length-17029-cov-10.9189_pt1 | contig 17029 bp, 15 predicted proteins | sample MGYA00380297_ERZ894236 | MGnify/ENA primary metagenome ERZ894236 (study PRJEB32331, sample SAMN06328420) | human gut metagenome | biome: human gut microbiome; feature: stool | host: Homo sapiens | collected 2014-08-04 ... | reverse complement strand
ATGCAATTGTAAGTGTAAATTCAACTAGATTGTTGTGTAAGAGTCTTTTCTACTTAGCTACTTTGAAAGTGGAATTTAACTTTTCACTTCAGCAAATAAAATCATGTTCTGATTCGCATGGAAATACTTATATAATCTGTGATATTATACATATGATACACGTTGGAGGTACGTATGAAACCTGATCTGACAACCTTTATAGCCGCCTGTCCTGCCGATATCCGCTCTCATTTTCAGGAACAGACCTATTCCTTTCAGGATAAGCTGATGGAACAGAATAAAAAAAGTGACTGCATCTACATCCTGTTGAACGGAATTGTAAAAAACTATCACTCTGAAATCAATGGAAATGTCTACATAGAGGATATTGATACCGGTGTGACGATTTACGGAGAGCTGGAGGCACTCATTGATAAAGAGACCGTCTCCACCGTGGAAGCCGTTACGGAATGCAGGGTGCTGAAGCTGGAAAATGCACAATTTCTAAAATGGCTGCGTGCAGATAATGCATTTACCTTATATATTACGACGTTGATTGCACAGAGGAATTACGATTGCAGTAAACGGGAAAGAGTAAATGCCTTTTACCCCCTGAAATACAGGATTATGTATATGATTTACAACACCCTGTGCAAAAAAGACCTCACGATCACCAAGGATCTTCTGGTAGAGGGAACGGGCTCCAATATACGCAGCATCAACAGGGTTGTGCATACATTGATCAGGGATGGGATTCTGGATTATAAATCGGGTATTATAACGGTTCATTCCATGGAACGCCTGGAGGAAGAAATAAAGCTTTACAGCTAACGCAGCACTTGTTCACGCGTTGGATGAAATCAAATGTGTTTCCTATCGCTTATGCATCGGATATGAATCAAACAGCTGCAGTGGATTTCTATCTGTCTGATGAAAGCTTTTCTGATTGATTTTTCAGTAAACATGGATTTCCTGACAGAAAGCTCCACCGTTGATTATCAAAACAGCTTTTCCATTGTCATAAGGATTTCCCGATAGGATGTTTTATGATAACCGGAAAGGATTGCTCTCAGGTGCAGCCTAGGCTGCACGTTTCGTAATGGCAGCTTTTCTTTTTTGAATATGTAAAAAGGCAGGACGAGAGCTGAGATTTGTAGTATACTGTACCTGCAAGCTATCAGATCGTTCTGCCCTGTTCTTTTACAGATGGATGACGTTGCCGCTTTCTGCGGATGCATGCACTGCGGCAGCGATTCTTGTCGCCTGTAAACCATCATACGCATTTGTCCGGAAGGAGCGCTGGTTTGCGATGTCACTGACGAAGTCCTGCATCGGCTCCAGTCCAAAGCCGCTTGCATGATGTTCATCAAACTTCATGAAGATATAGTTTGGCAGACTTGCCTTTTTGTCAGTATAGGTTTTAACTCCCCGATAGGATTCATTCTTCAGATACTTGTGCTCCGTCACGATCACAAGCTGTCCGTCATTTGATTTCGGATACGTATTGGGAAGAATCCAGGAGTTTTCCACCGTCCAGCTGCTTCCATCCTGCATCGTCAGAATGGCCTGGATACTGTCATAGGTCTGATAGCCTTGCTTTTTTAGTACCTGTTTATTCCCGACTGCATACACGCTCTCCACCTCACTGCCGCTTACATAGCGAATCAGATCATAGCAGTGCACACCGAGAAACCAGGAGGGTGAGGATTGATCAGTCCAGGTAAACCAGTTCATAGGAACATCGATCACATCATCCAGTGACATATAGCCGCGGATGATGTTTTCTTTATCCATCAGGATTTCATCACGCATATTGTTATAGGCCGGATCCCAGCGTTTATGGAAGTCCACGGCAATCTGCACACCGTACTTCTCTGCCATGGCAATCAGTTCTTCACATTCTTCTACGGAGGTTGCCAGCGGTTTTTCAATCATCAGATATTTGATACCTGCCTCCATGGCAGCCCTTGCCGGTTCATAGTGATAAGGGTCCGGTGTCGCAATGCTGATAGCATCCAGCTTCTCTGCCGTAATCATTTCCTTGACATCTGCATAGCCTCTGATCTGATAGCGGTTTTGTGTGGCTGCTCTGCGCTCCTCGTTCAAATCACAGAACACCACCGTTTCCACATGCGGGTCACAACTATACGTACGGATATGATAATTACCGTAAATTCCGGCTCCTACCACTCCGATGTTAACTTTTTTCATACTACCTACCTCTTTCCTTTACCTATTGAGATACGAAATTTTATGTCGTTCATAACGCATCAGACAATCTCACTTTGCCTGTTTCATTTTTTAAATTCCATTATACTTTATACAGGGTTCACCTTATTCATAATACTTCGCTTCAAATGCCGCATCCTCTTTCGCATAATAGCGCTCGATAACCTTTCCGCCAAACAGTACTGCGATATCAATGATAATCAGGATGCCTGCACCGATCACCGGTGTCTGAGCCAGGACGGTCGGCAGCCAGATAAACATATTTCCAAGAGCCATGGTCGTTGCCTGCTGTCCGGCCTGTACATAGCTCAGTCCGGCATTGGAGGCGAGCTCCGTGAACAGCGGTGCTGCCCAGCTTGAAATCCACAGCACGATCGGAATAAAAATCAGGCTGGATATAATTGTTCTTTTACAGTTACCGCGGTGAACGATGGTCGCAAAGCACACATAGAAGGCCGCAAACGGTACCTCACCAAGGGGCAGCGTGGTATTGCCGGGAAGAATTGCCGCAAAGACCATGAAGACCGGAATCATCAGAAAGCCGACACTGATTGTCACAGGATGTCCGATGGTTACCGCAGAATCCAGTCCGATATACAGTTCTCTGTCCTTAAAATGTGTGGTGAAGAATTTCTTTGCCTGATTGGATATCGGAATCAGACCGTTGACGATCATTTTTACCATTGTCGGAAACAGCATCATGATCGCAGCTGTCTTCATCGTCACATCCGCAATCCCCTTGAAATCATAGCCGGCTACCACGCCGAACAGCAGTCCCATGATCAATCCCAGATAGATTGGCTGTCCCAGCACAGAGCCGATCACCTTTCCGATACCGTGCTCTCCACTCTCCTCTTCACTTTCCTTACGGTGCTTCAGATAGGGAATCCGGTCATATACCTTATCCAGCAGCATGAACAGCGGTGCACTTGCCGCCGCAAAGCCGTGTGGAATGGAGATGGCATCAATACCGATAATTTCCTGTGTGCGATGTGCCATGACATCTGCGACCTTCAGTCCCAGAATGGCATGTGTGACTCCTGCCAGGATTGCCAGCCAGTAGCTTCCGGTAAGGAGCTGAACAAAGCCTGCTGTTATAGCAAAATACCAGAAGTTGTAAATGTCGACATTCACTGTTTTGGTCAGCTTTAAAGCGACCAGAACGATATTGGTAATCAGAATGACGATAATCAGCGCAGCCCCAAGCAGACTTCCGAAGCCAACAGCTGCCGCCGGTGATCCGCCAACATCGATTGCGGTCAGATTCAGATTCAGCACCTTGACCATTTCATTGATGACCGGTGACAGGGAATCTGCCGTTAGGGTTGATACAATACTGACTCCGATGAGTCCGATTCCCACCGTTACCCCCGCTTTGATGGCCTTGGAAGGCTTCAGTCCGAAAATCAATCCGATGATGCACATCAGAATCGGTACAAATACATAACTTCCCAGGTCGACGATATACTGAATGATGTCTAATACTGTCTGCATAATTTTCTCTCCTGTTCTTATCCGCAAGCTACGCGAGAATATCCATAATCTGTTGCGTAACTGCTTCCTCATTGATGCCTGTCAGGTAGGCACTGCCGTGAACGAGCGGTGTTGTGAATTTCTTCTTTACCTTCATCGTCGTGATGATCAGATCCACCTGACCGTCATAGCCCTCTACCTCGTGCAGGGTGCATTGCATGATTTCACAGGAAATCCCATGCTCCTTCAGTTCCTCCTCCACCTTTTCACGAACCATGCTGGAGGTTGCCAGTCCTGCCCCGCAGGCGATTACAATTTTTTTCATACTCGTAGCCTCTCCTTTTCCTTATGATTTCTGTCCTTCTATAAATGCATTCAGCTGCCTGCATACCTCATCTGCATCATGCAGCTTCACAAGCCGGGTAAACAGCGTGTCATCCCCCAGCATCCGCATGATGGTCTGCAGCATTCCCAGCTGCTCATGGGCACTGCTGATTGCCATGAGAAACACCATGTCAACGTCAATTTCACTGTCCATATCCTCCATGTTGCAAAAGCGGATCGGCTGCTGCAGGATAGCCAGTGCGACATGATTGCCGCTGACTGCCGGATCAAAGGCATGTGGTATAGCGATTGCCGCACATTTGGTACGCAGCCCGGTTGGATATTCCTGCTCCCGCAGCAGCACCTTATCCGCATATGCCGCATCACTGCATCCATGTGTTTTCAGCTTGTCCGCCAGATAGCGGATGACCTCTTCCTTGTCCTTTACACATACATCCGTTTCAATCAGTTGCGGTATGAATTGAAATCCCATCTTCTCTCCCTCCCTTCGATTCCTTTGCCTGAAAACATTGAAACAGCTCCTGCGGCGTGTTGCTTTTCAGCAGGCTTCGCAGTGTTGTCTCATCCGTTACTACACTCGCCAGCATCTTCAGGATTCGCAGATGTGATTTTGAATCTACAGAAGCCAGAATCATCAACAAGCGGATCGGTATGCTTCCATCGTCAAAATATACCGGTTTTTTTAATGACAAAATGGAAATCTGATTTTTCCGCACGCCCTCCTCAGGTCTTGCGTGTGGAAGTATGATGTAGGGTCCGGCCATGAAGTAAGGTCCCCATGCCTCAATATTGCGAAGTATGGCGGCTGTATACTTCTCTTCCACAAAGCCGTTTTGAATCAATGGCTTCACTGCGGTTTCTATAGCGGATTTCCAGTCACAGGAGCGCTCCTGTATCTGAATGTTGTCAACGGACAGCACTTCTTCTTTCATTGCCTTCACCTCCATGCCTGAAAGATATGCATCTCTTTACAGGTTCATTATACAAATGACAGCGTATAGAAAAAAGTCCAACCTGACCGAACTTGAAAGTGCAAGTCGTTGGACTCTATTGGAATTAGGAAAATGCATGCAGCAGTGCCCTGCGTACCTCGGCTGCGCTTGTGCATACATCCAGCTGTGCAAGCAGCGTGCTGTTTCTGCTCAGCTGCAGGATTTCGTGCAGGACATTCAAATGCTTGTCATGAGCAGCATCCGATAGTACAAACAGATACCGCACTGCGGACACCTCATCAAGATATACATCCTCATGACAGATCAGAAGAGACAGTCCCAGACGGAATGCCCCGTGCTCCGGCTTCGCATGGGCTACGGCAACGGAATTCGCCAGCAGGATATACGGTCCGTACTCATCCACCAGATGGATCATTTCCTGTACATAGCTGTTTTGAATGACACCGCGGCTCAGCAGCGGTGCGGATGCCGTCTGAATCATCTCCTTCCAGGAATCCACCTGCTCCAGAACCTGTATATCCTCCTTTTGCAATATATCCAGCAGACCGAGCTGCTCTTTATCATGAATACCGACAAAGGAGTTTCCCCGGTTGAGATAGGCCAGAACATCCCGCTTCAGGGCGTCCATATCCGTTTCCTTCACATAGGAGGCGATGATGGAAAACAGACCGCCCAGCTTTTCATTGTTGATTTCATAGCAGTCGAAATTCAGCATCATCATGGAAGCGATTCGTGCCTTATCCTCTCTGCTTAAAATCGGATGCACCCGGATTACCGGCACCTCGCTTTGTACATCGATTGTCGATACAATGAAATCCACCTGCTGCTCATATTCCTGCACGTGCTCCAGACTCGCGGTATCCACAACCCGCACATTCGCATACAGCCCCTCGATTTCCCGCTTGAGAAGCATGGATGTGGAAATACCGCTGGGACAGACAATCAGAATACGGATTTCATCATAGCAGCGCACTCCCTGCTTCAGATGTCCGCCGAAGTGCATGGTCAGATAAGCGATTTCACTATCTATGATCGGCATCTGAAACAAATCCCTGAGGTCTTCGCATACCAGCTGTGTAATCATATAAATATCCTTGTACTGCTTCTGTATTTCATCGATCAGCGGGTTTACGACCTGGATGGAAAGACGGTTGTAATACATGGACAGCTTTAAATGCATATAGATGGAATTGATCAGGTCATTTTTATCATCAAAGGATACACATGCCGTACGCTCAAAGGTTTCCACAAGACGGCTGGATAATTCAAAGATGCGGATATCATGCTCATCATCCTGCGGACACAGCTCCCTGCTTGCCTTGGAGCCCAAAAGATGCAGTGCGAGATACAGCCGCTCATGCACATTCAGCTCCTGAAAATAACGGTCAATCAAATCCAGCTCCTGTGTTTCACACAGATCACGCAGCTCCATGAGAGAAAAATCATACTGCTCCGGTGAATCGCGGATAATGCTCAGCATACAGGCGATGGATAGCAGATTGTCCTGTCGGTATTCATGCTCACGCTCACTGGATATTTTCTGTAGTCTTCCATAATAATCGTCCACCAGCGCTGTGTCCAGAAAGGGCAATGCGTGATAATTCACCTCATCCAGCAGCTGCTTCAGAAAATACAGCAGAACCGCCCGCTTGTTGAATGCCTTTCCCTCGATGCCGTATCCGTTTTTCAAATCGATGCGCAGCTCCAGACCATAGGCTTTCAGCTGCTCCTTCACATTCTTCAAATCACTGAACACGGTATTGCGGCTGCATTTTAACAACTGCATGATATCCTCCACATGAATAACTGCTTTGGGATAGATCATATAGCAGATCAGAAAGCTGACACGCTGCTGAGGTGTCAGTACATCCGGCTGCAGCTGCCGCTTTTTCAGAAGGGCGGATAGCTGCTGCTTCTGCTCATCCAACAGAAAATAACCGGCTCCCCGTTTGCACATCACAGGCTTTAGTGCATTCATCTGCAGTACCTCATTCGTTTTATTCACGATATAATACACACTTCGCCTTCCTGCATGCAAAAGCTGTGATATTTCATCCAACGCAATCGGTGTGCTTTGTTCCATAAGCAGCTGAATCAGCTGCAGCTGTTTTCCTGTAAACGGTATCATAACGAATCCCTCTTTCAATTCAAGTATCCTTATTCTATAATATTTGCGGCAAAAAATGCAAATCATTCCAAATTTTGCATGATTTATAGTTTATTTTCATAAAATTCATAAAACGTTCACATAGAGTAATTACAGGTAATCTGGAATTTCCGTACTTTTTATACTATAATGTAGATTATTGAGGTGTTTTCATGGAAAATAAAAAACTAAAACGCAGGAGCCTGATTATCGATATCATCATGCTCGCTGTATTTCTGATGGTAAGTATTGTATCCTTCTATATCGCCTACAGCTTCGGACTGCTCCCAATCAAGTGGGTTACCATAGCAGCAGCAATCTTCGGACTGCTGTTTCTGATTTTACTGCTACTCGCATTTAAACAGATGCCGACCTGGGGCTTAGTCATCAAGCGGCTGTTTTTGATTCTGCTTGTCGCAATTGTTGGCACCTTCGGCTATTTCATGGAGAAATCCCGTACGACCATCAACAAAATGAGTAAAACGACCAAGGTCAATGATGACGGTACGACAACCATTACCACAAACCTGTACCTGATTACATCAAAAACCAGCGGTATCAGGAGTGAGGCAGAGCTTGCGGATAAGATTATCGGATTTCAGAACGGAAGTGATGCAGATAACCTTTCCTTTGCCAAGACCTCGGTATCCAAGGACATCAGCTCCTATACTGCCAAAGAGGAAATGGATTATACGACACTCTATGATCAGATGGAGCAGGGAAATGTATCCGCAATGGCAATCTCTGAAACCTTCTACAATATGTCGAAAGCAAACATCAAGGATTTTGAGAAAAATGTACAGATTCTGAAAACCTATTCCAAAACCGATACCATTAAGACCAAGGAACAGAAGGACATTACCAAGCAGACCTTTACCGTTTACCTGAGCGGTCTGGACAGTACCGGTTCTCCGGATCAGCAGACGCGTACCGATACCAATCTGCTGCTGATTGTCAATCCGGTCGCAAATCATATCGATATGGTTTCCATACCAAGGGATGCGCTGGTACCCAATACGGCCCTGAACAATGCCAATGACAAGCTGACGCATACCGGCATCTATGGAATCGATACGAGTGTGGACACCATCTCACAGTTCTTCGGCATTCCGGTTGACTACTATGCACGCGTCAGCTTTAATTCCATGATTGAAATCGTCGATACGATCGGCGGTATTGACGTGGATGTGGAACTTGATTTCTGTGAGCAGGATGAAAACCGCAGCTTTAAAAAGGACGATCTGATCTGCCTGAAAAAGGGAGAGCAGCATCTGGATGGAAAGCAGGCACTCGCTTATTCCCGTCACCGTAAAACCGAGGGCTATGACAACGCCGGAAGAGAACGTGCACAGCAGCGTATCATCAAGGCAATCATCAACAAGCTGATTTCCCCGTCCGCACTTGGCTATGTCAATGATCTGCTGGATGTCGCTCCCAATTACGTGATTACCGATATGCCGGCAAACCAGATTACAAAATTTGTTTCCAGTGAGCTGGATAATATGAAGCCCTGGACAATTTCCAGTGTCATTTCCGATACCGGTGTCTATGATTCACAGCAGGTCGCAAGCCTGAATCCGCTGGAGGGACCATATGATGTATATCTCTTCAACAAGGATGAGGTACACGCTGTCGTCAATGCCTATGACGGCGCAAGCAACCAGCTGCAGATGGAGAGCTTTCATTTCAACATGGATGATCTCTACAGGGATACTCCGCCAATCAACGATGATCCCAATATCATCTGGGACACCATGGCAAGCACGCCGCACTAACAGCCATACGAAAACACCCTATGACAGGGTGTTTTTTATGATTTCTTATACTGCACGAGTTGTAGCTGTGAAGGATGGGAAGGATAAAAGACAGGACAATGGAATGAGGATGTGCCTTTTGGCATAGCCTGCAGGCAGTATAAAAAAACGCTCTTTAAAGGATACTCTGCCTCCTTTAAAAAGCGTGATCAGCCTATTCAGCTGTGCAGCTCATCGCTGATGGTAACACGATGCTTGATTCCCTGACACCATTCCTTCAGCATCGCGATATCCTGTTCATCACGCACAATGCACTCAAGAAACAAGGTGTCCTTTTCACAGTTTGCCTGTACAACCACGGTATAGTATTCATCCAGATTCTCCACAATTCCCTTGCAGATCACCGCTTCCTTTTCGAAGCTGAAAGCGTCCATGACATCGACCGGCTTCTCCAGCTTTTTCAGAAATGTCGGAATTTCCTTTTCGAAGGTATAAGCGTTTGCCTTGATCATCCATTTCCAAGGCTCCTGTGCATCCTTGTACGGTGCCATAAAATGCATCGTCTGTGTTGTCTCATCAAAGCTTTTTTCACTGCAGCCATGAGCAGGAATACTCCAGCTTCCGAAAGGATAGGAAACTACTCCGTTTCGATAGCCCAGATGCGCGATCTTCAGCTCATCCGCATGCTGAATCAGAATCTCACGGTGGATTGCCGTACAGATACTGCGATAGGCATCCATCGGCAGCGGAAGCAGGTCATCCTTCTCATACGCCGCCTCCAGATAATCCAGAATGCTGTTGGCAATCTTATCCGTATATTCATTCATAGAGCTGTATGCAAAGTAACATTCCTTCCACAGCAGCACCATGGCGCAGTTGCGATAATAGCGTGCAGTACGCTTTCGATCATTCCATACAAAGAAATCATCTGCCAAGTCCTCGACATCCCTTGTCTGAAAATCATCTCTGTGAATATAACCCAGCGGTGTGACGACAAAGCCCTCTCTGTAGACAGGGTGATAATACTCCTGCGGCCAGGAGATGCATAATTCCTTTTCCTCATCGATATGATCCAGAACATAGCCCTGTATATCCTTCAGCCAGCGGTAAAAGTACTTGTATTTCAAATTTTCAAAATTGCGGTCCGTATAATATCCCGTCGGATCGTTTACCTCCAGCGGAATCTGTGAACCGCTGATAATCTCATCAAAAACAGTGCAGACAAAAGCATGGAATCCGGGTCCTGCGACATTGGTCTGTGCCGCAATACTCACAAAGCGGTCCTCATAGCCGCATTCAATATACCCCTCCGGACAAATATCAATCATGACGGTGGCATCATAATCCTCCAGCTTCAGCTTTTTCTCATCGCATACCTGCTTTAGAAAAGCACTGAATGCCTCTTTGTCCGTTTCCTTTTCCAGCTGTCCTTCCAATACAATTTCAATAGACATTGTCAAAACCCCTTTCAAAAAGGAACTGATTTCTCAGTCCCTTATTCAACTGCCAATACACGATAGACATTTTTCATTTCCCCATCGTAGATGACATCTTTCTTGTAATTCTTTGTACGGTCATATTCATAATCCTGAATTTCGATAACGCTGATCGTCATGGACTTCTTCAGACTCTCCACTTCCGTTTCTGCATAGGTCAATGTCAGCTTGACATCGTATCCCCGGCAGGCAGAGCCGTTATAGGTATAATCCTTGGCTTCTACAGCATCCACCTTATAACCGGATACCTCCGGCAGGCTTTTCTTCCCGTATTCGTTTACGATGGTCGGATAATTTCCATAGTAGTATGCCTGTGCAAACTCCATGAAGTTGCGGATCTTATCGCTTGGTATGAACTGCAGTCCGCCAAGATCCTGGGCATCCTCTTTGTTGGATAATGTAAAGAAATCAAATGCAAAGCTGACTGCTACCATGGTAGCTTCCTCTTTTCTGTCCTCGCTGGTAATTGCTTGCGACAGCTTGTTATACGCCTCGATTTGCGCCTGCGTTGGATTCAAGGGCTCCACATATAAATCATTGGCAACCATTTTCACTTCCGCCTTCTCTTCATTTTTCGCTGTTTCTTTTTTCTTGCTGCTGTCGTCAGAGCTGCATCCGCTAACCATAGTTACCGATAGGATTCCGACGCAGAGAAGTAATTTCTTTGCTATTTGATTCATACAGACCTCCACAAAACGTTTATTAGTATATCATAATTTTTCAGGAAAACCTATGCGTTTTGACAAATTTAATAATTTCTTCAGAATACATGCCGCCTCCCTGAGAAAGCCGGGCACTTCCGCCTCCCTTCAGGTGATAGGCATCCGCAATTTCTTTGAATACCTTTGCGGAATCAAAGTCCATATCCTTGTGAGAGGCTACGACTACATGAACATTGTCATATGTCTTTGCCACGAAGATGACCGCCTTTTTGTAATTCTCCGTTACATATTTTGCGACATCCGCTTCTGATTTCACATCAATATCATCAAAGAAATGGATGATGATATCCTCCTCGCTCTGTCCAAGCTCTTTTCCAAACATCTCATAATACTTCTGCTTCCAGACAACGATATCCCGATTCAGCTGACGTGTTTCATTGATTAAACGGTTGACACCGGTATTTACATAGAGGTGGGATACAGCCAGGGAACGGCTTGCTTCATCCAGCACCTTATAGCGTCTGGAAACGCAGTCAAGCAGCTGATCGCCGACCAGATATTTAATTTTATACCCCTTTGCTGTTTTTTCATACCCGCTGATGTACAGCATCTGCAGGTAGCGAAGGGATGGAACATGCATACAGCCGCACATATTGTAATCCAGTGCCCCAATGCGTACAACACGCAGATCATCGCGGTCAAGGTTTTTACCCTTGGCCATTTTGCTTGCCTCTACCCTTGTCGGATACTGTATACTGACTTCAAGATCATCGCGAATCAGACCATTGCACAGAACCTGCAGCTCAAATGCCATCTTATCGGTGAAATCCTCAAAGCTGAATTCAATATCATTTTCCTCATCCCCTACATGATGAGCCAGTGTCTCCACCTTATAAACATTGCCGAGAACCGCACTGATCAGATGCTGTGCCGTATGAATCTGACATTTACGGAAACGTTCATGCAGGTTCACACTCATAAAGACCGTACCCTCAAGTCGGGTATCCAGAAGGTGCCACATATGACCTTCCTCATATTTCAAATCCAGTACCATGTGCTCGTCGATCATACCGATATCACTGGCCATTCCGCCGCCTTCTTTATAAAAGATGGTATCCTTGCAGGCATGCCAGAAGAGGCCGTTATCTTCCCGGACTTCCAGAACCTTGGTGGAAAGCTCCGTTGTAAAGCAATTATCATACAGTTTGTTGATCATAAGTATCCTCCTTTTCCAGTGTATTTTCTTATATTCTACCACACTTTTATGTCTTTTTCTCAAGAAACTCATGTAACTAACACGTTATCTCATGATATAATGGTATGCGTCAGGAGTTGATGAAATGAATCAGGTAGCGAAACATTGGAAGGACTATGAATGCATCGATGCCGGCAGCGGGGAAAAGCTGGAGCGATGGAAGGATATCATACTGCGCCGCCCCGATCCGCAGGTGATCTGGCCGATGGAGGAAAACAGCATGTGGAATTCACCGCATGCACATTACCACCGTTCAAAAAGCGGTGGCGGTAGCTGGGAATATAAAAAGAAATTCAAGGATAGCTGGACGGTCTCATATGGCGATCTGCGCTTTAAGGTTTCTCCAACCGGATTCAAGCATACCGGCCTGTTCCCCGAGCAGGCTGCGAACTGGGACTGGATGATGGATACGATTCAAGGCAGCGGACGTGAGGATTTGCGTGTGCTGAATCTGTTCGCCTATACCGGCGGGGCAACCATGGCATGTGCCAGTGCGGGAGCGGCAGAGGTCGTACACGTTGATGCCAGCAAGGGTATGGTGAACTGGGCCAAGGAGAATATGATGCTCTCCCATCTGGAGAATCATAAAATACGGTTTATCGTGGATGATGTGCTGAAGTTTGTTGCCCGTGAAAAAAGAAGAGGCAGAACCTACCATGCTATTATCATGGATCCGCCAAGCTATGGCAGAGGACCGAATGGAGAAATATGGAAAATTGAGGAACAGCTGTATCCGCTGATCTCCGCATGTATGGAAATACTGGATGAGAACCCGCTGTTTTTCCTTGTGAATTCCTATACCACCGGATTTCCGCCAACTGTTTTATACAACCTGCTGCGTACCACCGTTGGTAAAAAGCACAGGGATGGTCAGATTGATGCCGGAGAAATCGGTCTGCCCATTACAGCCACAGACAGTGTGCTGCCATGCGGAATCTATGGAAAATGGGTTAGCAGTAAGCGATGAAAGCATTGTCAAAATACCATATGAATTACGTTTGCATGTTTATGAATAAAGGAATCCGAATTGCTATGTGTATACAATAGCTCTGGATTCCCTTTTTTTTATTATTTCAGTATCTTCCTGCGTCTTTTATCATTTGATAGTGTAAGCAAATCATGAGCAAAAAATGAAAAAAAGCAGATTGCATGGAATTACAATCCGCCTGTCTACTTCAGATAAGACTTCCAGATATTCAGCTCACGCTGAGCACTTTCATGGGAATCGGATGCATGGATCACGTTGTTCACCAGGCGTACAGCTGCAGATGCCTTTTCATAGCTGTCATCGCTGTATTTCCCGCGGATCGTATCTGCACCGGCATCCTGCGGATTGGTTTTCCCTGCACGTGTCCGTGTAAGCGTGATAATATCGTCACTTCCCTCATAGCTGACCTCCATCGGCATGATGGTATGCGGTCCGTCATAATAAAAGGAATTAAAAAGTTTTCCCGGGAAATTAAAATCCTTACTCATGGAATCGATCACACCTGCGTAATGATCAATCAGCGTCTTCATAACACCCATTGTAACCGTAAGTGTACAGCTTTTCTCAATCACGAGTCCATGAGAGCGCAGCTCCCTAAGAACCTCCTGTGCATGTCCGCCTGCAAACGCATCCGGCTTCAGCATCAAAAATGTTTTCTGTTTCATAGTGACCTCCTGTTTTTCTTTAGTATACACCATTATTTCAGAAATTTGTATCCCCTTTCCTGCTTCCGTACAAAAGGATTACTGCTTGTGGATATACGTAATCATATCAGCGATGATTTCCACGCGGTTAAAGGGTGTGATCAGATAATAGCCATCGATATAGGGCCGCATTTCATCCATGGTTTTACAGCTGATATCTACTGCCAGTTTCTGTGCCTCCTTTCGCGTTGTTCCCTCATACATTGCGACGATTTCTTCATCCACTTCGATTCCGGAAATTTCATTGTTCATATACACCGCATTGCGATGGGATACAATCGGTAGAACACCGCCCAGAATATAGGCCTGCAGCTCTTTTCTTGCTCTTTTCAGATTGAAAAGGGCCTGTCGTGAATGTACCGGCTGTGTTAGAAAGCCTTCCATTCCCTGCGTGACCTTGCGCTTTGCTTTGGCAAGCTCAGCTTCGAAATTGACAGCGTTCAGATTCAGTGCTCCAAAAACCATAAAGGGACTGGTGAACATCGTTTCATTCAGATCACGGATATAGCCTGCCAGAATCTGCGAATTGAAATTGAAGACTCCCTTGACCTCCTGACGGTCCTCACTGGGAATCGGATCGCCTGTAACAACCAGTACATTGCGAATCCCTTCAATCTGCAGACCGAACAGCAGTGCCTTTGTCGCATTGATATTGCGGTCACGGCAGGTCATATGCGGTATGACATCCAGACCCAGCTCCCGATGCAGCTTGCAGGCAATCAGTGAGCTGTCAACACGGGCACGGGCAATCGGACAGTCCGCGATGGTTACAGCATCCACTCCGGCTTCCTTTAGAAACTCCACATGATTCATAAAGCGTTCAATTTCACAATTCGCCGGCGGATCGAATTCCACTGCTATGACCGGCTGCTTTCTCTGCAGCTTTCTGCGCAGGGGATTGTGATCCTCCTGTGGAATACGCTCTGTTTCCTGTGCCGGCTGCTGTACCTTTTGTATGATTTTATGCTCCTGCAGAGCTTCCCTGGTCTTTTGAATGTATACCGGTGTTGTTCCACAGCAGCCTCCCAGCAGCCTTGCACCCTTTTGCCAGATTTCCCGCATTTCCTTTGCGAAATATGTCGAGCTGTCTCTGAAATAGGTTCTGTTTGCCAGAATGGTCGGATATCCGGCATTTGGCATGATCAGAATCGGCTTTTGTGTTCGATCGATGGAATCCAGCAGTCGCTTCATATGCATCGGACCGCACACGCAGTTCAGACCGCAGGCATCCACATGCTCATCCGCAAGACAATCCTGCAGCAGACGACTCATTGCGATTCCCTGACGGCTGTATCCATCAGCTGTAACCGCAAAGGATACAATAATACAGGCCTGAGGACACTGTGTTCTTTGATATACGAGGTTACCGCATGCAGCTCCTGCGTATTCAGCAGCGTTTCAAACAGGAAGCAATCCGCCCCCTCCGCAAGAAACACATCCGCGATTCGCTGATACTGCTGTGCCAGAGATACATTTTTCTGTTCCATGATCGGCCCGATATCCGCAAATACCTTCACCTTGTCTTTGGCTGCTTTCTTAGCTATGCGATAGCCCTCCTGAAGAATGCGCCGTATCATCTCCCAGCTGCATTCCAGATGCTGTTCATTCGCGGAAAAGGTGTTCGTCTTAATGGCATCCGCGCCTGCCTCAATATACTCCTGATGAATGGCCGCAACCCGCTTTGGATGGTTTAGATTTGCCATTTCACACGGCTTTTGATCCTCTGCATAGCGCTGTGCATAATATGTGCCAAAGGCCCCGTCAAACAGCATATATCCCTGAGTATTCAAATAGTTCTCAATCATCCCAGCACCTCCTTAGCGATGTCCGCGCTTTCCTTTGCATCCCTGGCATAATAGTCCGCATGAATCTGCTTTGCATAGTCGGCAGATACAACAGCTCCACCCACCATGATTTTACACTCATGCCCACTCTCATGCAGTGCCTGTATCGTTTCCTCCATGGATTTCAGTGTTGTAGTCATCAGCGCACTCAGCCCAATCAGACGTACCTGTTCCTTAATAGCGGTTTCCACCACAGTCTCCACCGGTACATCCTTTCCCAAATCAAATACCTGATAGCCGTAATTCTCCAGAACAACCTTGACGATATTCTTTCCGATATCATGGACATCCCCCTTGACCGTTGCCAGGATGATTTTCCCTTTGGATATGGATTCCAGTCCGCCTGCCTGCACGGAGCGGCGTATCTCTTCAAACGCACACTGCGATGCTGTTGCGGCATTGATCAGCTGCGGCAGATAGATTTCTTTTTTCTCATAGCGGGCACCGACCGCATCCAGTGCCGGTATCAGATGCTCATTAACTATCTGCAGCGGTTCTTTTTCTGACAAAAGCTTCGTACAGAGCTGCCGTGTTTCTTCCTTCAGCCCGCGCATGATGCTTTCTTCAATATTTATATGGACAGATTCAATATGCGGCTTTCCGCCCTCCCGCTTCTGCTGTGCATATATGCGGATATACTCCTGCGAATCAACATCGATTCCCTGCAGGACACGGTAGCTGCGCACGGCATCCATCATCGCCGCCTGATTCGGATTCATGATCGGCATACTCAGTCCGGCCTGCATCGCCATCGTAAGAAAGCTCTGGTTCAACAGAATACGGGATGGAAGGCCAAAGGAAATATTGGATACACCCAGCACCGTATGTACACCGAGCTGTTCGCGAATCGCTGTTAAAGCCTGCAGGGTTTCTTTAGCACCGCTTTGCTGGGCGGAAACCGTCAGTGTCAGGCAGTCCAGAAAAACCCTCTCCTTTGCGATACCGTAGCGCTGTGCAGTTTCTACAATGCGTGTCCCGATTTCCAAACGCTTCTGTGCACATGCAGGGATACCGTCCTCATCCATGGTCAGTCCAACCACATTGGCACCGTATTTCTTCACCGCAGGCAGAATACTTTCCATAACCGCCGCTTCCCCATTCACGGAATTTACGATAGCAACACCGTTCACTGCGCGAAGGGCCGCGCGGATCACAGCCGGATCGGTGGAATCAATCTGCAAGGGAAGATCGATCACGGATT
>ERZ894236.1402-NODE-1402-length-17049-cov-83.8595_pt1 | contig 17049 bp, 21 predicted proteins | sample MGYA00380297_ERZ894236 | MGnify/ENA primary metagenome ERZ894236 (study PRJEB32331, sample SAMN06328420) | human gut metagenome | biome: human gut microbiome; feature: stool | host: Homo sapiens | collected 2014-08-04 ... | reverse complement strand
CAAGGGAAACGTGCGCCCAAAGCACGGACACGTAAGCCAAGAAATCAGATTACTACCAATGCTTAAATTGTAAGCTTATTTAAATCGAGTTGTACTAGTATTCCAATAATACCTGAAGAACAAAATTTAGACAATAATCCAGTTGTAGAAATAGGTGATATAAAAGACGAAATAATTATAAAAGCTGAGAAAAAGGCTTTAAAAATAAGAGATAAAAAAACCATGCCGGAACTTTATTTTTTAAGAAGTGGTTATGGAAGACCAGCAATAAAGCGGTACCTTAAATATGTAAAACAAGGAAAAGTACCTTTGACTTTTTGGGCTGATGAGGATTATGATGAACTATTTGAACTAGATTGTCAGTCTTGGACGCATGAAGAGAGTGGACATAGTCAAACGGGAATCAAAGAATTGGATTATGTATTGGGCAAAGGTCACGATTTTCAAACAGTTAAGCCGTTAAAACTAATAGAAAAGATTATTCAATTGTGGTGTCCAAATGAAGGGATTGTTTTAGATCCTTTCGCTGGTTCTGGAACGACCGGACATGCTATTTTAGAGTTAAATGAGTTAGCTGGTAGCAAGAGGAATTTTATATTAATCGAAAAAGGTGAAGGAAATGATGAATATGCGAAAACTTTGACACGAGAAAGAATTAAGCGAGTTATTACAGGGGAACGTGTTAATAAAGAGGGTGAAATACAAATCCTAGAACAGGCCATATCTAATGGATTTGAATATTGGGAATTAGATAAAGAAGTAGATGCTAAAGCAATTCTCGAAATGCAAAGAGAAGAGCTAATAGACGTTATTATCACTACTCATTGGGAGGATGACAGAAGGAAAGCGACAAGTGTCATTGATAGAATTGAAAAAAATTATAAATATCTGGTCGGACACAATATTTTGAATGAAGGATTTTTTATAATTTGGGATGGAAAAAATTCGGTTGGGGAACTGAACCAACAGACATATATGGAATTATTGCAGGAGGCAAAAAATGAGGGTGTTAAGGCTCCATTTCATGTATATGCCAGGTATCAGATTTATCAAACTCCTAAAGTGAAATTTTATCAAATACCAGACAAAATATTAATGCATTTAGGCTTAAATGAAAATAGTGATCGGTATAATAACCAGGAGGATGACGAGTAATGGACTTAATGAAATTTCAAATACAGGCTTCAGAAACAATCGCTGAAAGATATAGTGAATATATGAAAGAGCCGTTGCCTGGCTTGGGAGGGAAATTTGTGCCATTTTATCAGAACCTTTCAGCGATAACTGGAGCCGGAAAAACTTTGATATTAGCCGATACAATTGAGCAGATTCGCGCATATTCAAGTACTCAACCAATTGTATTGTGGCTATCAAAGGGAAAAGTAATTGTCAGTCAGACAATTGAAAATTTTACTACTGGGAAGTATGTGGACAATATACCAAATTATTTGGTAAAACCTTTATTAGATTGCAAAGAAAGCGACTTACTAGATGATGCACAAGGGCTACTGCTTATTGCAACAGTTGGAAAGATAAATCAAAAGGATAAAGAAGGCGGAGATAGAAGAGTTTTTCAAACCGGCATTGATAATGCTAATAACTCTTTGTGGGAAATGTTAAAATCAAGGAAAAATTATCAAGGGATAAAAAGAAATTTGATTGTTGTATATGATGAAGGGCATAATTTATCAGATCAACAAACAAGGTTGTTACTTGATTTGAATCCTTCTGCCTTAATTGCGGCTAGTGCTACAACTAAAGTACCAAAAGAGTTGGAATGGTATATAGCAAGATTAAAAAAAGAAAAAGGATTGAAAGATTCTGATTTAATTACTGCTGTTAGTAATAAGCAGGTAGTAAAAAGTGGTCTCATCAAAAAGTACATTTCCATAGGTGGATATATGACACCTATGGAAATAGCTATACATAATTTACTTGAAGATTTTAAAGCTTCAGAACAAGCCATAAATGATTTGGGAGGGGATTTTTTACCAAAAGCTATTTATGTAAGCAATACAAATATGCTATTAGAAACCTCAACAGTTGATAATCCGTTAGTTCCATTTGAAGAACGTGAGGCAAGACCAATAAAAATATGGAAATATTTAGTGAACGAAGGGGTAAATCCAAACGAAATAGCAGTTTATTGCAATCTTAAATTCGATAAACGATTTCCAAAACCACAGGATTTTAATTTGTTTAGCGGTGGGGATAATGATTATGAGGAATTTCTTGCAGGAAATTATAGACATATAATTTTCAACCAATCATTACAAGAGGGATGGGATGATCCTTCTTGCTATTTTGCTTATATAGATAAAGATATGGGATCAAATACTCAGGTAACACAGGTTATAGGGAGAGTATTGAGACAACCAAAAGCTAAACATTATGCAGATGATAAGCTTAATATGGCTAATTTTTATATAAAAACGGATGAAAAAGATGTGTTCAAATCTATATTAGAGGACATAAGGAAAACTTTATCTATAGATATACCGGAAATTACTATATCGTATCATATTGGAAAAAGTGGTGGAAAAAATCGACCTACTGTTTCACCACTAGTAGAGGCGGAAGTTCCAGACATTATTATTAACTCTGAAAAAGCTATGCCAGAAATTAAAGATGTTATTGATAAAATGATGGACTATAGTGCCGATTCATATAATACGGTTGGCGCAGGTAATCAAATACAGGTTATCGCTGAAGTTGGTCACTATCTAGGTGAGGAAATATCATATAAAACAACACATAGTAATCCGGTAACAGTTCGGTGGATTTTTAAACGAGAACTAAATAAGTTGGCAAAAAATGCGATAACACTTTGCGATATCTCAACCAAAAAATTCGATGCATTAATAGAATATAATAGCAATGCGGCAAGTTATATAAAAAATGAAGCTAAAAAAATTGCTGATATATATCGAAGAAATTCTGTGATTATGCAAAATCCTCTGGATGTTATACCAATTGGAGAAGTGTTTATTTCGGATGATAGTAAAGATTTTAAAAATGCGGTTCATTCTTCCTATAGCGATTTTAATAATTTTGAGTTGGAATTTGCCCGAGAATTAGATAGTAGAAATGTGTTATGGATGCGTAACCCAGTTAATGGTTTCTTAAAAATACCTTTATTGGATGGTAAGGGAACAGATACGTTTAATCCGGATTTTATTGTGTGGAAAGATGAAGCAATTATTGCTTTAGATACAAAGGGAAATCATTTAATTGCTGAAGATAGTAACAGAAAGCTTTTTTGCATTGAAAAGGCTTGTGAAGGAAAGGATTTGATAGTAAAGTTAATTAGTGAAAGAAGGTATAATGAACGTCAGGAGGTAATAGATACAACAGGATATACAGTTTGGATGATTAAGCAAGGAAATGTATCTCCAATTACATGTTCAACGCTGAAAGAAGCTGTTAATATATGCCTTGATAATTATTAAAAAATAGATAAATTAAAATAGTGTAGAAATCTTAGAGTGGTGAGAAGATAGAATGTTGGAGGGATTTTAGAGAAGGTATCTATAGTGACAGATTTATGAGAAAAGTTTATTCTTTTGTCACTATAGGTACTTCTTGTTATGTTGTATAATATCAACTTTCGATTCGTTAAAGTTTTATTCAAGAAGTAACCATGTCCTATAAGCGTTATTTCGTATTTTATGATAAGACGCTTGGAAGAAGAGTTCTGTAGAAGAGTCACTATTTTCATTTTAGTAAAAAGAGTTATTTGGTAGGAGAACTTGAGTGGGTGAAATAGTTTAAAGGGGTAAAATTTTGACCAAGCGGGGTGAAAAAATCATCAAAAGGGGTAAGAAAGGTAAAATTCCAAATCAGGTACTCTATAACAAAACAAAGGGTCGAACCTTTTGCGATGTAGTATAAAAGGCACCTTTCACCGCATGTCGAGTCGGTAATAATGATGCGGAATTGTGGTTTGAAAGGAAAATAGAGGGGTTCAACCACAAGATATAGTGGTTTTTGGCGAAAAATCGAGGAAAAAATCGGGCAAAAAAATGGCCGTTTTTGACTCCGATTTTTTTGCCTTTTCATAGATGTGAGACGGGGAAAAGAGGATATAGAGTAAAATTTCAGGTCAGCCAGATCAAAAAATGGCTGGCTTTTTTTAATAGATCATAAAAAATAAAGGAGGAGTTTCATGCTGATTACAACCGATGAATTACGCAAGATGACAAATCAGGAGGGACTGATTCTCCAGGGATGCGGAGGGGATGCCCAGGAGTGGGTAGACGGAATCAACGAACTGTTAACACAGGAAGGCATTTTATTGGAGGGCACAAAGTTTAAAAATGTGAAGTCATTTCGTAATGAGGGATTGACCAACTTACTGTTTCCGTTTGAGGATGTGAAACTCGATATTGGAAAGCTGGCGATATGGAGAATTAAGAGCCATGAAGCATTTGGGGGCACATGGCTGTCTGATTATGTTCCAAATCAGTTAGGAGGTTTTCTGGACGAGGCGCCGACACAAAAGACAGAGGAGATTCAGCAGCCGGGAGAACATCCGTGTCATCCCGAATGGGAAGGCGGGGAGACTGGTCAGGGCGGGATGTCAATGAAACAGTGAATGGGAGGATTGATAGTTAATCGGAACCCACACAGTCAATACACCATAGAAGGATGGTAAGTCAGAAATGAAAGATTATACAGTGAACACAGCCATAACCTTTCATACCGGATTTGATGACAGGGAGTGTAACTGCCTGATGTATGAAGGGATGAAGGAGAAGATTAAAAATGATATCCAAACCGCATTCTTAAATGATGAAAGCCTTAAAGGATATATTACCAGCGATCTGACGCTGCGGTTTCTGGACGGCTACAAGGTAAGGGTGGAATATGAGTTTTCCTGTTACGATGAAAATGAACAGGAGGCGGAAGGATTTTCCAACTACTGTGTAAAAGGAGTCCAGAGCAAAATGGAAGAACTGGGATACCGTATGGAATGTATCAGTTCAAAGGCAGAAGATATGGATAGGGGGTGGCTGGATGAATTGGAATCCATGGTATTCCGTTAGAGAGAAGATCTGGAAATATAATCAGCCGGTCTTAAATAGTAAAGTGTTTACGGCTGGTGAGACCGTGGAACCGCAGTTATGTCTTGGGGAATAAGGGCATAGCTGCTTTTTTTATGTCAAAATCCCACCGATTTGAAAGAAAGGACTGAGAACCATGACTGTAAGATTTATGAAAGGGACGTCAATCGCAGCGTTGGAGCAGGAAATGCAGCAGGTACCGGGGTTCAGGCCGCGAAAAAGCGGAATCATCAGGAGCCGGCAGGCTGGAGAGACAGCGGGAGTTGGAAGCTGCCGGTATGTCAATGTATGGAGGGCAGAAAAAGAACAGGGTATGGACGGCCATCTGTATACCGCAATGGATGAGGAAATGCCGCCTGCATTCTATCAGATTTTACTCAGACTGTTGGCAGAGGAGCTGCCAGGATCGGCTTTGACGGTCCGGGTAGGGAAGCTCCAGGAGGAAGGGGGGACAAGGGTTATGTTTTTTAAAAGCGAGGAACATAGGCGGCGGTTTCGGGCGCTCATGTATTGCGGTTTATATCCTGGGCTTGTGACGGAACCGGGATTTGCAGCTGCCGTGTTTTTGTTGAGCAGCGAAGAAAGGCTCTGGGAAAAGGCCGGGCCATTTGTGGAGGAGCGGACGATTGACTACAGCCGATTCCGCCTTCGCGGGGCTGATTTGGACAGCTATGCAACGTTCTGTGTGGCGAAAGAATTATGTACTGGAAAACCTTATGTATCCTTATCGGAATTAGGGGACCCGGAGCTGTTCCATGACGGACTGCTGCGTCTGATTATCCATGCGGTCTTAATCAGCCGGCATGGAGTAGGGACTATCTTAAAGGAGGAAGTGGAATGTTAGAAATCCGGATTGGCTATGGGGATATGGTTTCAGAGCAAATGGGAATTCCTATGTCGGCTTCAGACTTTGAGGCTGCCAAAAAAATACTGGACGAGGGGAAAGCCAGGAAGCAGCCGGTGACTGTCCGTTCTCTGGTTTCACCGGTTCAGCCGCTGTCAGAGATGATTACAGGGATGGATTACGGAGATGAGACGAGGCGGAAGGAACTGGACTTCCTGGATACGCGGCTGCGGCATATGACAAGGAAAGAGCAGGATATTTTTTCTGTGGCGCTTAAATTGGAAACGCCCGGAACACTGAAGGAGATTATCAATCTTTCCTATAACCTGGATTCCTATGATCTGTTGGAGGATATCAGTGATCCGGGGCGAACTGCGGCAGAGCTGTTACGCAGGGGAAAACAGATTGAGATACCAGAGGTACTGTACTCCATGCTGGATTTTGAACGCATCAGGGATTCCTACTTTTCAGATCATAAGGGGAATTATTGTCCGAGTGGCCTTGTCTTAAAACGTGATGATACTGTTTATACAGACATATATCAGAACTACCTTCCGGATCCAGGATATGATAAAAATTCAATTTTTCTGCTTCATCTGCGCCGCCCTTCACGAAATGGAATGGTAAATGTTTCCCTGGCAATCCCGGCAGATGAAGAAAAAATGGAGCTGGCAAAAAAGGAATTGGGGATACAGGAGTTTTCCGAATGTCAATGGAATCAGTACGGCGGACCGCTTGATGAACTGCGTCATTATCTTCCGGTAGGGAGTAAGGTAGAGGAACTGAACCGGTTTGCCTGGTTTTTAAAAGAAAAGGTTTTGGACGGCACGGAACAGATCGTGGAGAAGCTGAAAGCAGTGTTAACCGCGGAATGTCCCCGCAGCCTGGATGAAGCCGTTGGTGTTTTAAACGACCTGGATCATTATCAGATCCTTTCGGAATTTAGGACACCAGAAGACTATGCCAGATGGCGGATGAAGGATGACGGTTCGCTTTATGTTTCCCGGTTTTGTGAAGCATACCTGGACTGGAACAGCTTGGGGAAGGCGCTGATGAAGCAGGATGGAACCAGATGGTCGGAACAGGGAACTGTGCTGTGTGATGAATGGCATTGCAATGAACTGAGCGAGAACGCTTCCGTTATCAGACTGTACAGTCCGCTGCAGGCAGAACTGGTGGATGAGGATGAGTATTGCTCCTCGCTCTCTTCTGTTGGATTGATTTCTTATGAGGAGGATATCCGGGATGCGATTGCCGCAGATGATATCTTAAAAACAGAAAAAGGACTTGGAGAGTACCTGGATAATCAGCTTTTAAAGCAAAGGGTAATCAGTATGCGCCCAACGGTGGAACGCTATCAGTATAATCTCTGGGGAGTGCTGGAAATCAAGAGCCATGGGGAGCTGAATCCGGAGGAGTTAGAGGTCATCAAACGGGAATGGGCCGGACAAGCTTGTGATGGCTGGGGAGAATGTTTTTCACAGGAAGGTATTGAGTGTGAGTCGGACTGTGATCTGTATGTCTATTTTGGCCATTCTAAATTCCGTGTACAGACGGAACAGGAACTGAAAGGGATTGTCCAGGAGCAGGAACTGACAGGCATGGAGGGGATGGGAGGCATCTCATAAAGAGAGGGGAAGGAGCCAGGCGACAGATGTGAAACGAGAAATCTGAAAGAGGAGGTGAGGGAGATTGATGCATTATGAACGTGTCCGTAGAGATTTACAGCGGGCAGAAAGGACCATCAACATGGCATTGAGAGCAAATATAGATTCAGAGACAGAAAAGAAAGCGCTGGAGGAATCGCTGGCTCTGGTACAGCGGGCAACGGAGAAATGCCGCTTGGCGCAAGCCGAGTCCGTCCAAGAGACATTTTTGAAGGGAATGAGTATGGAGTGAATCATGCAGGAGGAAGACAGAGAAAAGGGGGGAGGAGAGGTATGAGTAAACCCATGAATGTATGGATCTATGCCTGCCAGTTTGCAGAAGATCCTGCTTATCGGGGAGGTGTCCTTTCGCTGCCGGCTCACCAGGAGGCGGTAAGGGATGCTTTTCAGAGGGCCAGATTAAAGGAGGGGGAGCCCTATCTTTTGGACCGCGGCGGGGGCTGGCCGGGATTTATAGAATCGGTTCTGGATTGTTACAATCATACGCTGGAGGAATTGAATCTGTTAGTCTATAAGCTGGCACAAATGACAGAGAAGCAGATCGAGATTTATGAAGGTGTTTTAAAGGCTCTTCCGGAACGAAACATGAAGCAGGTTATCAATGGCCTGTATGACCTGGAGCGGTTTGAGTTTCTCCCGGGGATCCGATGTGACAGTGACATCGGGGAAATGACTATTGACAATGATCTGGATCCGATTTTAAAGGATTTGCCGGGAGACATTTACCCGCTTTTAAATAGCGAAAAGGTTGGGGCGTATATAAGGGAAAGGGAAAACGGCGTGTTTACATCCAGGGGCTACTGCTACCGTGTTTCAGACCAGTGGTGGGAAGTCTATGACGGAAAGCAGCTTCCGGAACAAGTGGAGATTCATCCATCCCAGTTTTCTCTGTACCTTGTTCCAAAGGGAACAGAACCGGAGGATTTAGGCGTTGGGGCCTGGCTGGAACTTCCGTATGATGAAGCATCAAAAAACCAGGTATTAGAGAATCTGGGACTGGAATCATTCAAACAATGCAGGATTGCCAAAGTGTACACTGCGGCTCCGCTGTTTGAGCAGTTAACAGGGCGAGACCATGGCATAGACCGGTGGAACGATTTCGCTAGGAAGCTGTCCTCCATGACAGAGAAGGAACTGTTGAAATACAAGGCGGTAGTTGAGTATGAAAGGTGTTCCAGCTTAGAGCAGGCTGCCGAGCTGACAGATATGTTAGACCAGTATGCATTTGATCCGGTACAGGTGACCTACGCTACTTACGGCAGGGAATGCCTGGAGCAGATGGAAGCGGACCTGGAGGCACAGGCATTCCGGAGATTTGACTTTGAAGGCTATGGGAAAGAGATATATGCCCAGACCGGAAGGAAGCTCACGGCCTATGGGGCGGTCTCAAAGGAGCCTGGCTTGGAGGAGGTTCAGTCGGAGGGCCATTCCATGATGACGCAGGGAATGGGATAGAGGAGGTGAAGAAGTATCAATAGTTTTATATCCTGGGTGGGAGGCAAAAAGGCACTGCGGAACACGGTGTATGAATTGTCCCCGGCCAGTTTTGAGCGCTATATTGAGGTGTTCGGAGGCGGAGGCTGGGTGCTGTTCGGGAGACCGCCGGATCCGAAGGTAATGGAGGTCTATAACGATTTCAATTCCAACCTGACCAATTTATATGCCTGTGTGAAGAACCATACCATGGAGTTTTTACGCCAGCTGGGATTCCTGCCTTTAAACGGAAGGGATGAATTTCTTGTGCTGCGAAGGTTTTTAGAGGGGCAGGAGTTCAATCGGACTTTCCTGGCGCAGGAACTGGAGCTGGCAATGCATAACCTGCCGCCCATGGAGTTTGAGGAACTGCGTTCCCTACTTCTGGAACGCGCAGCGCCGGGGGATGTCCAGAGGGCGGCGGCATTTTACAAGGTAATCCGGTACAGTTATGGAAGCGGCTGCACATCCTTTGGCTGTCAGCCCTTTGATGTGAGAAAGACCTTCCATCTGATCTGGCAGGCGGCGGACCGTCTGGCAAATACGGTCATCGAGAATAAAGACTTTGAGGCGCTCATCCGGCAGTACGACCGGGAGAACGCCTTTCTTTATTGCGATCCGCCTTATTTTATGACGGAGGACCACTATGAAGTGGAGTTTCCAAGGCAGGACCATGTGAGGCTTCGGGAAACCCTGGCAGGCTGTCAGGGAAAATGGATGGTCAGCTATAACGATTGCGATTATATCCGGGGACTGTACGAGGGCTGCTACATCACAGCGGTCAGCCGGATCAATAACCTGGCCCAGCGCTATGACCGCGGGTGTGAATTCCCGGAGGTGATCATTACCAACTATGATCCCCAGGAGCGGAAGAAATGGGGCCCACAGCAGATGGACCTGTTTTCTGCCGGGCTGTTGGGAGGTGAGATGGAAGATGGAGGGAATTGAGAAACTCTGGTGGGCAAAGCGCCGGCTGGAGGAACAGACAGAAGGAAAACAGCGTCTGATTATTGGAGCTGGAGGACATCTCTTGGTGAAGGTGGATGACAGCTGTCTGGCGGCCTGTTACTTTGCTATGGTCAGAAATCAGAAAACCGGGCAGTATCATGCGGACGTAAAGGGCTATTTAAGGAGATTCAGCGGATACTGCAATGGAACACAGATGGAGCAGATGTCGGAGGAAATAAGCGGGCTGGCGGCGCTTGTGAAGGAACTGGAAGGCGCGCAGCTTAGTGTGAGTGAAGAGGAACTCTGCCGGTTCTGTTATGAGTTGGAAACACAGGAAACAGCAGAAGGAGAAGAAAGGGAGGCGTGATGAAAAACATGAAAATCAATGGGAGAGTGGCGGAGGATGGAAGCATCATCCTGCCGCCAGGTGTATTGGAAAGTATGTGCCTGAACCCAGGAAATCTGGTAACGCTGGAGTTTGCCCCAACCAGTCCGGTAAAAGAGGCTAACGGTTATGGGCCGCGGTTTCAGGTGGAAACGGGGATCTGTGAGACGGATATCATTGCAGATGAGGAGGAAGCAGCGTTAGTAGTCCCTCATGATTTGCTGAACGATGCTCATATTCCAATGGACGCCGGGCTGGTGGTGCAGACGATTCCGGGGGCGATCTTAATCGGTGATACGGATCCCATGGCGGCGGTCCAGGCGCCGCTTTTGGAGATCCTGTCCCTGTTTGGGATATCTGAGGAGGAAGCGTACAAGGCAATCGAAGAAGGAGGATATTACGATGAGTAAGCCGGTATATAAGGTGATGGACAGTAAGGGAAGAGTGTTGATTCCGAGGGAACTGCGTTTGGCGGCCGGTATGTGCGGCGGGGATATTCTGGCCCTTCAGCTCCAGGAAGGGAAGGTATCTGTGCGTAAGGTAGAAATCGTGGAGGTGGGGGATCAGTCACCGGAAGCAGTAGAAGCCTATGTCCGCTCCGCCATTAAAACCATGCCGGATGCGGTTCGGTTAAGCCTGATCTCAGATCTGTCCGGGCTGGTCCGGGAGAAGGAGGAGCACCATGTCGGATAGTCGGATTTATACAGACAGGGATTGTGTGGAGACAGGAAGTGGCTGTTCTCTGACAGGGAAGGTAGTTGTCCTGAAAGAATCTGCCCTGGAGGCCGGCATTGGCCGGCAGTTTTATTACTGCACGGGCGGGAATGGAGCCAATGCCGATGCTCTGGGAAAGTCTGTGTTTCTGGTGAACTTGAAGAACGGTGAATTTGAACGCTGCATCCGGGATCATGTGCTTGGGGTGTTGAGGTCGGAACTTCTGCCGGATGAGGAGAAACTGCAGCTCTCCCAGATCCGTCCGTCCGGGGCCCTGCCGTTGGAGAACCATGAACCACAGTACAGCGGATACAGCTTCCTGGAGGATGGAAGGTATGCGGCCGGGGTGTGGCTCTGTAATGAAAAGGAAGCCATGGAATATGTGGAAATGCAGAAACCCTATCAGCACCGGATTATGCTCTGTGACCGGAATGATTTCTGTGTCTGGGAGGTGCGGGATGGCAGGCAGGTTTACCCTACACAGGAAGCGTTAGATCAGATGCGCCAGGGATTGGAAGGGAGTCTGGGACTGATACAGATGTAAGTAAAGAAATTGCGATTTAGCCCAGCGGGAAGCCCATGGCTTTGTCAGGTCTGCGGTATGCTCTGCCCCAATGTTTGTTGGTTTTTGTGAATCGCTTTCCAAGGTATTCGATCTGAAATAGGAAGGCGCAGCCCCGGATTCCATCGGAGCTGTCTATTTTTTTAGCAAGAAGAACAGTGCGAGAGGCGGCCATTATCCACAAGAAATATGAAGGGATCCAGTCGGCTCACCGGCTGAACCAGCCAGGAGAGAAAAACAGACCGGAACAGGAAGAGGGCGGAGCCGCCTTTTCACAGGGAATAAGCCTGTAATCGAGGAGGTATATGATGAAGTTTGAACACACACTGCAATTCATGATGGATTTTTATGCGGAACTATTTCCAACCAGGAAACATTGTCTGAACCATTTATTTTGCACCATTGGAAATGGGTATGAATGGGAGAATGGAGAATTAGTCGATCATGATCATGATGAGCTTCTAAAACGTTGGACGATATCCCCCGATTTAGAAAGAGCACAGGAAAATAAAAACAGGATAAATTTTTATATCAATTGCACATTGCCAAGATTGAAGCTAATGTCGGAACGGTTACACGAAAAATATGAATTCTGGTATCCACTGGATAAGGAATATTCCCATTTATTTCATGACCCGGCTGATATGCAGGATGACTGGCGGGAGGGAGTAAAGGAATGTATAGAATGCCTGAGGCAGGACGGAATCGAAGTTGACATGGGTGAGGAAAGTGCGATGATCATGAAACTTTAAAAATTGTACAAGTAGCTGTAAAGAGAGGCGGGGAGAATGAGGTTGAGATATAGATATCGGGCGCGGGACGCTCCTTAAGGAAGCGCATGGCGGGAGCGAGCACTGTTAGATTCAAAAAGGTAGACGAAACAGACAGAGAAGGGAGTGAGCGCCCATGCGTGGGATTCGGGTGGAAAACGGGCAGATTATATACTTTGGAAACCCGGCCGGATATATTGCCGGGAGCCAGGCGGTGGTGGACCCAATCTTTAAGGGTAAGGAACTGGAAGCCTATTTGGAACGGCAGGGAGGGGTTGAAGCCGTGGTATGGAAGGGCGGCGTTTACGACCGGCTGATGAATGGGCAGGCGGAGATCCAGGGCTGTGAACCCTTGAAGAACTGCCGGATCTGGCAGCTAAAGCCCGAGGTCAATATCCATATGAAATTCATTGGCTATGATACGCTGGTTGAGAGATTCGGAGAACCGGACCCACAGAATTACCACATGGTTTATGACGGGGAAATAGAAACCAATGAATTAGAACGGATCTACGAGAAATTTGATAGCGTGCAGGAGGTTCCGGGTTATACGGGACATTCCCTCTCGGTGTCAGATGTGATTGAGCTATACGATGAGGAGGCCAGTGAATTCTATTACGTGGATTATAGGGATTTCAAACAGGTTGCATTTGGGGGACCGGAACCGGTCCAGTCCCAGGTGCTTCAGTTGTAGCGATGGAAACCAGGCAGCGAAAAGCTGCCTTTTATCATGTGAGGAGGATTAATCTATGAGAAGAGGATTTGAGCGTGTAAAACGTGCGGCAGAGTGGAATATGTGGAAGGTACGGGCGGTTCTTGCAGACCATTCCGGTGAAAATTTCATTGATAGCGCTATTAAAATTCTAATTTGCGTAGTGCTTGGCGCTTTGCTGTTGGCTGGTCTGTACGCATTATTCTCTGAAAATGTGTTACCCACTTTGTCCCGGCGCATTACCGAGATGTTCAACTATGCAGGCTGACAGAAAACGCAGAAAGAAAAAGAAAGAAGGAGGAACGTTATATGCCTACTGTAGACGTAAGAATTACATCCATGTACCAACCCAGCGAGGTGGGAAGTATCCGGGGGTATGCATCCGCCACCATCGACAGTTGTCTTGCAATCCGGGAAAGTCCGGCCCGGAGGCCAGGATTTGTGATTACGCATGGATATTAGATACCATGCAGCAGTGTAGGGAGTATGATGTTCCTTTCTGGTTCAAGCAGACCGGCGCTAATTTCAAGAAGGGAAACCGAGTCTACCATATTGAGAGAAAGGATCAGATGAGCCAGGCGGAAAAGGCTGGGGTGAATTACAGATATAGATGTGATTGACAAAAATGGAAAAATAGAAAACTTCACTTGACAAACTGTGCATGAAAATGTAAAATTAAAGACATTATATAGGCACGGAGGTGTTGTAGTGGAGAACAGGAACGAATTAGTTGTGAATGAATTACTCCTTAGGCGGGTAGTCAGATCAATTGAAAAGGCAGTTGGTGAAGATATTAAAGATTATCTTAGAGATAATCGAAAAGAAACTAATAACGCCCTTCGTCAAATGCCGGGTGATAATATCAACGAGAATTTGAGGAAGATGGTTGTAGCTGACGGAATTGAATTGATTCCATTTACACGTTCAGCGTGGGATGGAAGAATATTGATTGATAGAAATAATCGAATTACTTATACGATTATTACGAAAAGGACGTTGCATTCTATTCCAAGGAAAAAGGGTCGAAGAGTACCACACTATTTACAGTCATTGTTATATAATGAAAATAAAGACTGTAAAGCAACGTTTAAGCAGATGTCTTTAGTTGATTTTGGTGTCATAAAATTTGATGCGGATGAACTGGAAGAAGATTTTGACCATATCATGGGCGGATATATTAGCCGAGAAGAAAATTATCGACATTATATAATTGTGTATGAGGCAGAGCGATGTGAAGTGAAAAATGTTACATTACAGCTTCTTGACAAGGATTTTGATGTTGTTGACGAGTGTTCTCTGAACAATTATATTAATGTTGACTTTGCTAAACTTACAGAGATGAAGCCTGTTACACAAGAAAATAATGAAGAGGAACCACAACGTGTTCATAGCCTTCTCAAGGTTAAGAAGGCAGGAGTGAAGCCTGACATTAAAAAGGTAGACGAAGAACAGGCGTAATAATGGATGATGTCGGGAGAGTGTACTATGGAAACGAGGAAGTTTTATGGTGATCGTTTAAGGAGCGCAAGGCAGTTTCGAGGGCTTGGACTGATAGAGCTTGCTAAGCGTGTTGGGATAAGCAAGCAATCATTATCATTTTATGAGAATGGGGATAATGTACCGCCCCATGAAAATGTATTATCGTTAGCTAGAGAGTTAGAATTTCCATATGAGTTCTTTTGGCATGAAGACAAATGTACAGTGATAACAGAGAATACATACTTTCGTTCACAGGCCAGTGCTGGAAAAAAAGAGCGTTTAGCTCAAAGCGTGAAACTAGAGTATGTGGCCAAAATGTATGAGATTTTATCGGATTATGTTGAATTTCCGGAACTCAATTTGCCCAAGGTTGAATTTATAGGAAACGATGATCCGCTAGAAATGGACTCTTCAGAAGTAATGCTGGAGATTGAAAAAATAGCAGACCAAGTTAGAGATGAATGGAATCTAGGTAGAGGTCCGATTAAAAATCTACAGTTTGTTTTGGAAGAACAGGGAGTCGTAGTTACGGGATTTCAGCTTAATGAAAGTAAAATAGATGCCTTTAGCCAAAGAGTCCATATGAAAAATGGGGCTAATATCTTTATAATTGCATTGGCTCTAGGATCAAAACCGAAAGAGCGCCTTAACCTAGATATGGCTCATGAGCTAGGACATATTCTGCTACATCCATGGGGAGAGAGCCTCGACTTGATAGATAAGGTGGAATTTAACGGGAGAGAAAAGCAGGCAAATATGTTTGCCAGTGCTCTTCTTTTACCAAGAGATACATTTGGAGAGGACATAAAAATGTATCCTACAGATTTATCATATTATCAATTTATGAAACGAAAATGGAAAGTGTCAATGCAGGCAATGATGTATCGTAGCCGGCAACTAGGCATAATAACTTTGAATCAGTATCAATATATGATGCGGCAAGTATCAAAGAATGGTTGGAGAACACATGAACCAGGAGATGAACCAGGAGATATTAATGACACGATTTTTCAAGGCGCAATCGATATTTTATTAGAACAGAAGATTTTGAGTGTCAACAGTTTATTGAACGTATTTGAGAAACTCGGAGTAATACTTACTATTGAAGATATACAGGATTTGCTGCATTTAAGAGATGAGACACTAAAAATTGAGAATAAAATTGTACCGCTACTTCGCATCAAATAATATTTATATGTTTTAACAGCATAATGAAAATGGTTAGTCCAGATTAGAAATCTTGGCCAACCATTTTTTTTATCAGAATTAGAGGGCTGCTAAGTATGATTACTGGTAAATAAATAATCTTATTTCCCTTCGGCTTTTGTATCCCGCTGTTTGCAGCGAGGGAATTTATTTATATAGGCTTGTATCAGGAACAAAGAAGTATAAAGAGACTACAGCTTAAACTGTAAAGATGTAAAAGGGAGATGGAAGGATGAATTTTTTACAGATAGAGTTGAAAAAAATACTTAGCATAACCAAATACCGTGAGAATGCGGTATACATTGGAAATAGCGGTTATGTGAGAGTAAACGAAGATGTTCGGCTGCGCTTAGAGTTTTTTCGATCCTCTACTTCGACATATGACGGACTTGTAATGACAATGATTAACCGGACAGAGGGTGCAATTGATACCAATGTGTTGAAATTCAAGGATATCTGGGGCTATAAGGCGGTCAGTAACCCCAATTTTAAGGAGGGAATTATCCCATATATTTGGGAAAACGGAAATAAAGCGTGGTATGTTTATAAACCAAATCAAAAGGATTATCAGATGTTAGCGGATGAAATCAACCAATATGTTGGACTGTTTCGGGAGTCTGAAATGGCTCAAGGACCACAAATGAATATGTGAATCCGAGAAACTGGTGAGGACGTGCTATGAAGGAGGTGATGGTGTTCATTGCATAAATAGAAATAACAGATTGTTATGAAGAGGAGATGCTGATGGGAATCAGTGTCTTTTTTCTTTCTCTTGCAAGAGAGCAAAAAAAGAAGGAGGCAGAGTTCCGGCCGGGAAAAGATATCTGACTCTTTTTTGAATGGATTTAGAGCAGAAAGCGATAGAAAGAGTGAGGATGGCGTCCGAAATGTCCCTGCGACTATATGGACGCCCTTTGGTTGTGACAGACAGTGGAGGAAAAGACAGCGCGGTCTGTAGGGAAATTGTGAGGCGTGCCGGGATACCATTTGAGATTCATCATAACCTGACAACAGCAGATGCACCTCAGACCATTTATTATGTGAGAGATATTTTCCGTAGGTTGGAACTGGAGGGGATTACCTGCTGTGTGAATTATCCGATATACAAGGGCCAGAGAGTTAGGATTCTACCGTGTTGGCTGCTTGGGGTGTCCCATGGCAGGGAAAAACCTGTTTTTTGTCAAGCACTTTTCCCTAAAAAAAGCGTCAGAATTCCCTTTTTTCAG
>ERZ894236.1383-NODE-1383-length-17243-cov-10.5468_pt1 | contig 17243 bp, 25 predicted proteins | sample MGYA00380297_ERZ894236 | MGnify/ENA primary metagenome ERZ894236 (study PRJEB32331, sample SAMN06328420) | human gut metagenome | biome: human gut microbiome; feature: stool | host: Homo sapiens | collected 2014-08-04 ... | reverse complement strand
CCGGTTTTGGTTTACCGACCTACAGGTATTTGCGGTAAGCTGCATCACAGCAAATAATGGATGAAATCAGGGCTACCAGAGTGACAACAGCAGTTCCCAATCCTGAGTGCGATGAATCCCTTTCTGAAGTTACTGATTGGCTTAAAAAGCGCAATGATCTACCAAGCTTTTACAGAGTTCATTGTATGAGTAAAATCATTAAAGTTGTTGAAACGTCTTATATCGTTGATAAATGTATGAAAAATCAAAATAATTCCATGAGAAAGAAAGCGCCTGAGCAACTTGATATGGAATACTTTCTTTCCAGATATTAATCAAAGGTGAAAGCGAGAAAGCGAAGTGATATTTTGAAAGCATATCCTCTTGAATTAAAGGATGCAAATGAATTTGTTTTGCAGTTGCATAGGCACCATCCTCCAGTTTATCGTGATAAGTTTCGTCTGGCTTGTATCGCAAATGATGGACATATGTGCGGAGTGATACAGGCAGCAAGACTGGTATCACGTATGCTAGATGATGGTGTGACCATTGAGATTGTACGATGTTGCACAGATGGCACTTATAATGCTTGTAGCTTTCTGTACTCACGAATAGCACGTATCGCAAAGAAATGGGTTATACAAAGGCTATCACATATATTCTCGAAGAAGAACCTGGAAGCAATTTAAAAGCTTCGGGATGGGAAAAAGAAGCTGATACATACGGACACAGTTGGAATTGCCCGAGCCGCCCAAGGGTTACTAAAGCGCCACAATGCAATAAGCAAAGATGGAGTAAAAATTTATGAAAGGGAACAAAGTTATGAAAAGGATATTAGACGTTTGTTGCGGAAGTAAAATGTTTTATTTTAATAAAAATAATCCTCTTGTGCATTTTAATGACCTCAGAAAGTTAGAGGAACCGCTTTGTGATGGAAGAATGCTTAAGATACATCCAAATACTCAGTGGGATTTCAGACACCTGCCTGTACCGGATAACACCTATGACATGGTTGTGTTTGATCCGCCGCATTTAGTAAAGGTTGGAGATAATTCATGGTTGGCAAAGAAATATGGAAAATTACCGCCAGAATGGAAACCATACTTGAAACAGGGATTTGATGAATGTATGAGGGTGCTTAAACCATATGGAACGTTGGTATTCAAATGGAATGAAACAGATATAAAGCAAAAAGAATTGTTTGAAGTATTAGATACTATACCGATATTTGGAGATAAAGGTAGAGGGAATAAGGTTTGTATTCATGAAGGAGAGTGAAGAAGAATGAAAGTATTAAAATTTAGAGTATGGGATTTAATAGAAAAAAGAATGCTGCAATGGGGCGACATCATGAATCTTCCTGCATGGGAGATTTTTCCGGGCACACCAGAGCAACGCGCATTTTACGTCATGCAATGTACAGGATTAAAAGACATGAATGGCAAAGAAATCTATGAGGGAGATATCATAGACATGGAGTGACATCGGATTCAGTGCTCGTTACTTAATCGACGGTGAAATATCAAGAGAATACGAATACGGCATCGAAGAATTGTTGGACGTGTACATTGGAAAATACGAGAAAAGCGTCGAAGTCGTTGGGAACATTTATGAAAATCACGAATTGCTGGAGGTTGTGAGCTTATGATCAACAGAGTGGTATTAGTCGGCAGGCTTACAAAAGACCCGGTGCTGCGTAAGACCGCAAACGGAGCCAGTGTCACAAGCTTTACATTGGCCTGCACCCGCCGCTTCAAGCAGGAGGGACAGCCGGATGCTGATTTCATTAACACGGTTGCCTGGAATAAAACAGCGGATATCGTGCAGCAGTATACACATAAAGGCTCACTGGTTGGCGTGGAAGGAAGAATCCAGACACGCAGCTATGATGATAAAGACGGTAAACGTGTTTATGTAACGGAAGTTGTCGCAGACAGCGTACAGTTTCTGGAAAGCAAAAGCGCAGCTGCAAGCAATGCGAACAGCAATGCCTATGTACCTGACTATGAGCAGAGAAGCAATCAGGGCTATCAGGAGCCATACGAGACAAGTAGCACACTGGATATCGCCAGTGATGATTTACCATTTTAAGGAGGGTGAATATGAACAAACTTACAGAATTAGCATACAAAGGTGGCGAATCATTAAGTGTTGTAAAATTTTTAAAAGAAAACTCAACGATGGGTAATGTTGAGATTACAGCACATATAGATGATGGAGAAGAGTTGGTTTTTGAGCCATTTACAACACTTGAAGAAGTTATTCTCACATTTGCCAAAATGACTGCATGCTTCCTGACAGAGAAAGAAATTCTCTTTGTACAGGCTTCTCTTATGGGGTGCATAGACCAGATACCGTCTGACGACTTCGTGGAATGTATGAAAAGCGTTCCTGCAAAATTTAATAAAATGAAAGAGCTATGGGGTAATGGTGATGAGTGAAGTAAGATGCGTATGTGATTTATGTGCCATTGGTATACAGCAAGATAAAATGTGCTATATAGGAGTACAACAATGCTTTAAAAACGGCGTGTATACAAAGTATAAGAGCCGCACAAACAATCCGCCTTTAAAATTTGAAGATTTGCATGAAGGTATGTGGATATGGGAAATGCCAGATAGAGAATGTCAAAACTTTATGACGGATGTATATGAAGAAAATCGTTTTTACCGCAGGGAGGTGCAGCAATGACGCGCAAGGAGATTACTATACTGTTAGGCGATATCCTTTATCAGCAAAGGTTTACCGGTGTCGGTAAATACTATGCTAGTGAGGTTACCATAGATTATGGCACAAAGGATATGTGCAGAGTAGACTATATGCAGTTTATACCACCAAATCAAATGAGTATCAGTGGCTTAGAAAAAGGCATCTTTATCTGCTACGAGGTAAAAAGCTGCGTAAATGATTTTAAAAGCGGATACGGACAAAATTTTATCGCCGAAGAAAATTACCTTGTTATGCCAATGGAGTTATACAAAAAGGTCGTACAAGAGATACCGCATAATGTCGGTGTGCTCGTTCCGGTACCAGTCAACATGGGGAGAAAAACAAGCGATTTACATCATGAGTTTGAAAATCCAACTGAATTAAAAGGTGATAGCGCAGAATGGAAGTTGCATAAAATCAGAGCTGCATATCCTAATCACCGGAAAAAATCTATTACAGAATTATTGTTTTGTATGCTAAGAAGCGGAAGGTGATGTAACAAATGAAAAAATACAATAGCATAGACGGCCGTATACATACAAACAGCCGGTTTTGGTTTACCGACCTACAGGTATTTGCGGTAAGCTGCATCACAGCAAATAATGGATGAAATCAGGGCTACCAGAGTGACAACAGCAGTTCCCAATCCTGAGTGCGATGAATCCCTTTCTGAAGTTACTGATTGGCTTAAAAAGCGCAATGATCTACCAAGCTTTTACAGAGTTCATTGTATGAGTAAAATCATTAAAGTTGTTGAAACGTCTTATATCGTTGATAAATGTATGAAAAATCAAAATAATTCCATGAGAAAGAAAGCGCCTGAGCAACTTGATATGGAATACTTTCTTTCCAGATATTAATCAAAGGTGAAAGCGAGAAAGCGAAGTGATATTTTGAAAGCATATCCTCTTGAATTAAAGGATGCAAATGAATTTGTTTTGCAGTTGCATAGGCACCATCCTCCAGTTTATCGTGATAAGTTTCGTCTGGCTTGTATCGCAAATGATGGACATATGTGCGGAGTGATACAGGCAGCTAGACCGGTATCACGTATGCTAGATGATGGAGTAACCATTGAGATTGTACGATGTTGCACAGATGGTACTTATAATGCTTGTAGCTTTCTGTACTCGCGTATAACGCGTGCCGCAAAAGAGATGGGCTATACAAAAGCCATCACATATATTCTTGAAGAAGAAATTGGAAGCAGTTTAAAAGCTTCAGGATGGCACAAAGAAGCTGATACATACGGACATAGTTGGAATTGTCCGAGCCGTCCAAGGAGTACTAAAGCACCACAATGTAATAAGCAAAGATGGAGTAAAAATTTATAAAACGAATCAAAAGTGAAATCCTACATGGATGGATTACATGATAATGAAATTTGAGTAAGAATATATAGCAGAATAAAAGGAGGTTGGGTTTTATGAATGGAATCATATTGGTTATATTAAGTGTTATTATTATCTGTCCTATGGTTTTACTTCTTTATGCATTATGTAATGTGAGTGCTGATGCTGATGAGAGAGCGGGGTATAAAAATGAATGAATTTAGAGTATGGGATAAAAAAGAAAATAAAATGTATTATGACGGTTTTTTGATTGGTACGTCCGGTGAACTATATCGTGTGGTAGAATCTTTTGAAAATTTAGACAATTCCCTTGATTTTAATATCATTGCTGTAAATCAAGAAAATTATGATGTGATGCATTGCTTATCCGGACGAACAGATAAATCGTGTGAACCTGTATACGCTAAAGATATTTTACGATACGATACGGGATATGAATTTTGTATTGAATATGGAACACATGATGCTTTCTGTCAGGGTGATAAACTTTGGGGAACAAATGAGGGATTCGTGGCGGCTTTGTATGATCCAGTAACCGGCTCTGATTACAATGATATATATCCATTATTGGATATAGAAACATTAGCAGTTGTAGTTGGAAACATATTTGAAGGTTACCAGGTGTTGGAGAATCCTAATGTATATGGAGAAGGTGGATGAGGTGTTTACAGGAATTTCCGAGAAAATCATACCGATATTCCTCATAAATAATTGTATATGGTTTCTCTTTTTTGTGATTTTTGATGATTTAGATTATGTTTTCAGCTTTGATATTTACATGCGAAAACTATGTTGGAAATTAGAATATGATAAAGAACATACAGTCGGATTAATTGATACTTTGAAACTTCTTCTAGGGGGTTTTGTGGCTGCACTTTATTTTTTATATGTAGTATTTAGTATTTTGATCAGTTGATATGTTTATTATGATCATTCTGGAACTTATCCGCATGCAGTAATTTTTGCTTATTGAAAGAACGAATAGTCATAATAATACTTATGATCATACCAATCGTTGAAAGGAGCACAGTTATGAAGAATAGAATGAATAACATTTTAAGTAAAATGAAAAAAGTAATCAAAAATGTAGCAGTAAATGTCAACGCAACCATGCTGGAACTGTATGGAGAAGATCGAATCGAACGAATTAAACAAATATCCGAAAAGAGAAGAGAAAAATACGAAATAGTTCTTGGTATAGTGGGTGTGATCGAGGTGATTGTATCGTTTGCTATTAACTACCAGATTATGTGGATCATATGGCAAGTCATAATGGATCCACCATTTGGAAAAGAAGAGTATGCCTATCCATTCGAAATAAATAATGCACTGTTGTGTTTTCTTATCGTTATAATTCTTATGAAGCATCTGATAACGCATGAAATTCCACTTATCGATAAATACATCTATCTTATCAGATACCTGCCTATATGTTTTGTCCTAGCTATATATTTAACAAATATAGGGAAATCTGATATCCTTTTTCAACTATTTTATTTATGCATCTTACGCTTTATTTGTAATTCTTTGTCTAAAGCCATACCTCCTCTAGTGTATCCAGATTACTTTATATCAGAGGGATTAATTCGAGGGCGAGGGCGTCCAGCTAAATATAAAGATAATGTTGATCAAAATGATTAACGAAGGAGATAAAATGATAGCAAAAAATAGAAATGAACAAACAGCAAAAAAAGCGATAATAGGATACATCATTGGAGGCATGCTCTCAATGATTCTAATCATTATGTTACCTGAAAAATATGATATGTATGCATATTCAGTTATGACGATTTTCATTGCTATATTTGTAATATCGAATAGTAAAAAGGTGTTTAATAATCTTCCTTCACAGATATCTGATGTTTTGAAAATACAGAATACACTGCAAATTGCATTAAGTATATATATTCTGCTTATTATGAATATAACGATCACTTATCTTACTAGAGGGAAATACGCATCAAACACTTTGTTTGTAAATCATGAAGCATTATATGCCTTTTTAGCTATATTGATAGTACCAATTACAGAAGAATGCATTTTCAAATTTTTCTTCTTAGATAAAACAGAATTTCTCAACAGAAACAAAAGAATAAAGATTATGGTTGTAGCTATTATATTTTCATTGGGTCATATTATGGCCACGCTTATGGTTTCTGTTGAATTAGCTTCTTTAGGTTTTATATATTATGTGTCCTTATACTTGATTTCAGCTCTCTTTTATTATAAAAAAGGTATTCTTTACGCAATACTGATACATGCAGGAGCAAACGCAGCTGCATTGTTTCTTACGATGATATAGAAATGAGGGAATGTTGATGAATATAAATATCAAATATCTAATGTCTGGATGTAATAATTTGCATGAAGTTATAGAAATGTTGACGTGGATAGAAAACGAAGGTTTGCAAGAGGTTTATAGGACTATAACCAAGGAGTTTTCGGAAATATGGTTACCTATGAACGCAAATGAAGTGATAGAGGAAGACATTTTATCAAGAAAATCTGTTTTAAGTGTGTTGGAAAAGGGAACTAATACATGCTATCACTTTGAGGAACTTGATTTAGAAAATTATAAAATCATGTTAACAAAACTTATGGATCTGATGGATTTTATGGCGATTCCAAAAGATGGAGGGCAATTTAATGAATTAGTTACTTTTCTAACAACAATACAGGCAGTTGATCCTGAATTTGAAGATTCTGATTTTATTGTATTATTCCATGCCATGCATGATTATATAAAAAAAGGAGAAGGCTCGTTATCACGCCATGAATTGCTAACTCTATACTATATGTCACAATATTTAATACAAATCATAGATAAAAAAAGGGATGGTTTTTTTAATGAAAAATAGAAAATCAATATCAATATTTGATGAAATCATAATTGATAATTTTGCGGGTGGAGGTGGAGCATCTACAGGAATCGAACTTGCATTAGGAAGACCTATAGACATAGCGATAAATCACGACCCAGATGCTATCGAAATGCACAAAAAAAATCACCCATATACAGAACATCTATGTGAATCCGTATGGGATGTAGACCCAGTACAGGTATGCAGGGGACGAAAAATAGCCCTTGCATGGTTCTCGCCGGATTGTACTCATTTTAGCAAAGCTAAAGGAGGCAAGCCGGTAAAGAAGGAAATCCGAGGCCTTGCCTGGGTTACTCTCAAATGGGCAAAGTTATCGGAAGAGTTAAAGCCTCGTGTAATTATGCTTGAAAATGTGGAGGAATTCAAGACCTGGGGGCCGCTTACGGATGATGGACACCCAGATCCAGAACACAAAGGTGAAACATTTAATGATTTTGTTGATGCATTAAGGTCATGTGGATATGAGGTACAATGGAGAGAGTTAAAAGCATGTGACTATGGTGCACCGACAACACGTAAAAGATTCTTCCTGATTGCACGATCAGATGGACAACATATCGTATGGCCAGAGCCAACACACGCTTCACCGGATAGTGAGTATGTAAAGACTGGAGTAAAGAAACCATACGTTCCTGCAAAAGATATCATAGATTGGAGTATATCTGCTCCCAGCATATTCGAACGAAAAAAACCTTTATCAGAAGCGACAAATAAAAGAATTGCTAGAGGGATTTTTAAATATGTGATTAATAACGCAGACCCATTTATGATTCAAGTTAATCATTCGCATGATTATTTTCGAGGTCAGGAATTGACAGAATCCGTTCCAACAATCACGGCTAAGAACGGATATGCTCTTGTTGCCCCAACGTTATTACAAATGGGTTTCCCCGATAATGATGGTAAACGTATCTGTGATTTGGATGATCCGTTAAAAACCATTTGCTCAGGGGGGAATAAGTATGCAATAGCTACCGCTTTTTTGAAAAAATCGTATGGAGGTAATTATAACGGAGCGGGTACAGGAATGCATCGCCAAGTTGATACTATTACTGCGATAGATCATAATCGACTTTGTATCCTTGATTATTGTAACCATGATGTGACGATAAAAAACCATCACGAGGATGTGAATGCATTTTTAATTAAATATTATGGACAAGGAATAGGGCAAGAGGTCAACGAGCCTTTACACACGATACCAAGTAAAGACAGATTTGCACTCATAACAGTGAAGGGGATAAAATATCGTATTTGTGATATTGGATTACGAATGCTTACGCCAAGAGAGTTATACAATGCGCAGGGCTTTCCAGCAGATTATGAAATTGAAATAGGGGCATCCGGAAAAAAGCTATCAAAAGCTAAACAAGTTGCACGTTGTGGTAACTCAGTACCTCCGGCTTTTGCTGCAGCACTTGCAAAAGTAAATCTTCCAGAATATGCGGTGAAGCAGCCGATTCTCACGATGGCAGTGCTTAATGAACTGATAGCTTATCAAGTGTATTAGGAGGGATATAATGAAGCCGATACTTAAATACCCTGGTAGTAAATGGCGTATAGCACAGGAAATTGTAAATCTTTTTCCGCAGCACCGAAGCTATGTTGAGCCTTTCTTTGGGTCAGGGGCAGTATTATTCAATAAAGAACTATCTTCAATCGAAACGATCAACGATATAGACAACGATATTGTAAACCTTTTCCAAATCATACGTGATGAACCTGAAAAACTGCAAAAGCTTCTATGTGGCACGCCTTATGCAAGATCCGTTTACGATGAGGTATTTGTTCGAACTCCAACTAATAAATATGAACAAGCTATATTCTTCTTGATTAAATGCTGGCAAGGACACGGTTATAGATTAAACGGAGGAAAAACAGGATGGCGTAATGATGTACAAGGCAGGGAAAAGGCATATGCGTTACTTGATTGGAACAATCTTTCCACAAGAATAAATGAGGTAACGCAACGTTTACGTATGGTTCAAATAGATAATGTATCAGCGATTAGCATTATTAAAAAATTCAATTATGATAATGTCCTTATGTATTTAGATCCACCATACGTTATGGGTACCAGGCGTTATCAAAAAGGCCAATATAAACATGAAATGACTAACGCTGATCATGTTGAGCTTTTGCAAACTGTGAAAGAAAGTAAAGCAAAGATTATCATCAGCGGGTATGCAAGTAAGCTTTATGACAGCGAATTACATTTATGGAATCGACGTGAGTTGACATCAAACGATAATAAAGGAAAGGCGACAGTAGAAGTGGTTTGGATGAATTATGAACCACCTACACAATTGACGATAGATGATTTTATAAAGGAGAGTATAGATCAAAATCAGTGCTAAGAACTAACTGACATGTACAACTCCCCTCTCTTTGATTTGTATGAGCAGGATTTGGTCGACCATTATCTCAACGCGAGATACAGATAATCAGCCAGTGGACAAAAAGAGTATGAAGACCGACTGATACGATACGCTTTACGCGAGGAATTAACCTACAACAAACAGAGCATTGATTATGTAGACCGTACCCTGCTGAAATGGAAACAGAGAGGCTTTACAGCTGAGCAGTACGAGAAAGGAGAGAGATAGTGGATAAAATACTCGAATCAATTACTCGTAGCAGCGAAGCAGAAATCAGAAAGAAAATGCTGCCACAACTGCTTAGTGAAACGCATAATAAAAAAGTGAGTAGATCAAGCGGTCTCGTGAATGAATTTGTTAATACTCTTGGACTTGACAATGTGTATGTATCAACATCCGGCGGAAAAGACAGTGCATGTGTCAGTAAGTTATGTAAACAGCAGTACCCGCAAATAAAACACATCATGTTTAATACTAGACTGGAGTATCAAGCAACTATCAATTTAGCTAAAAAACAGGGGGCAAAAATCATACCATCTACAACTTCATGGATAGAATTTTGTGAAAAAGAAGGGTATCCGGTAGGTAGTAAACAAGTCAGTAAAAGGATACATGACGTAAGATCAGGAGCAATAAGCTGCGCAATAACGTTGTTCTCAAAAAATTACGGATTATCAGATAAGTGGTTACACTTTCTGTCTCGTGAATTTGTAGATTTTCCGATATCTCAAAAGTGCTGCAACGAATTTAAAAAAAGACCATCGCATAAAACAGGGTTGAATCCAATTCTCGGAACTAGAGTACAGGAATCAAGTATGAGAACATCCGCATGGAAAAAATCCGGATGTAACAACTATAGCCTTGATTACAAACGGGGCGTATCACATCCGATCAGTTTGTGGACAGACACAGATGTCGAACAATACGTAAACGATGAGCAAGTGGAGCTGAGTGAGATTTACACGCAGTATCAGCAAAAACGTACAGGATGTGTAAATTGTCCGTATGGAGCGCATTGCAATGATGATAGCAGGTTCGATTTGCTAAAACGTATCGAGCCTGCAAGATATGATTATTTTATGTCCACAAAATTACGTAAAATACTTGCTTTATCAGATGTTGATATACTAAGTGACCTTGAGTATATGTTGTACAAAAATCTAGTACAGGAGGATGTTAAGCACTGGCATAAAGAGGCTAAAGGAATTGATAAGTATCTAGCATGGAAAGTACGTTATGCATTGAGTATATATACAGCTGTAGAACTATTAGATGGTGTAAAACATATCGAAATGTATCCATTGAAATATCCAATAGAAAAAATTTTAGATGAAATAGAAAAAGAAAGAGAGAGATAACCACGAAAGTAAGACTACTGGCAGAAGATAGCAAAATACCGAATCTAGCTATTATGAAAATATCTGCCTATCACAAAGCACAAAGTGATGATGTGGCATGGTATGAGCCATTATTTGACCGAGAAGACACAGACATATTGTATGAGAGCAAGGTATTTACATTTAGCCCAGAATACTTAGATTACCCAGTGTCTGGGGCTATCATACGAGGAGGTACAGGAATCGATGTGAAAGGCAAACTTCCTCCAGAAATTGAATCTATTACAAAACCGGATTACAGCCTGTATCCAGACTGTGATTATTCCATACAATTCCTTTCAAGGGGATGCATCAGGAAATGCCCTTTCTGCGTAGTACCGTTAAAGGAAGGTGTGATACACCAAGTCCGACCACTAGACCTGAATCCTAAAGGCAAATGGATTATGATACTAGATAACAATTTCTTTTCATGCTCTCAATGGAGGAAAAATATCGAATTGATTCGGAATTGGAATCAACCGGTTACTTTCCAGCAAGGCCTAGATCTAAGAATTATGACAGAAGAAATGGGAAAAGCATTATCGACCTTACGCATTAAAGGGAGTGGAATATATATTGCTTGGGATAATTATGAAGATAAAGAGGTAGTGCTGAAAGGAATCGAAATATTAACTAAATACATAAAACCTTGGAAGATAAACTGCTATGTTTTAGTAGGATTCAGACAAAATTATATTACTAATGAAGATCTTGAAAGAGTTATGATTTTACGAGAATTGGGAGTAAATCCTTTTGCAATGGGCTATATCAATTTTCATGATCCACATTATAAAAAATCATGTGAAATCAAAAGATTTTGTCGATGGGTTAATATGAAGGCTGCCTTCAATTCATGTGCTTGGGAAGATTATAATAGATAATCATACATTTAAAGGAGATAAAACGTGGAGCAAAATACAGAAAAGACAAAGAACATATTTATCTTGGGACAGCCTAGAACAGGCAAAAGTACGATAGCAAAAAGATTACTATCATACTCTGATTTTAGTCTTTTAACGATGGACGAAGTCAGACATGCATTTTATGCATCCGGAATCCTTGATATATATGCTAAAAAAATCATCACAGAAGTGAAACGAGATTATTCTAAAGCATTTTTTATATTTATAAAAGAATATGTCAAAGCATTTAATCACAATAATCCAAATGTGATTTTGATAATCGAAGGAATGGAAATGACCATACAGCAGGTAGTTGATGAATTTTCTGATGATATCATCATCACCTTGGGTGTAATTACTGATAGAAAAGAGGATTTTTTTAAGCTGATAAGATCACAAGAAAAAGAAATTGAACATTCATGGACTAAAGAATTAACCAATATTGAACTTCATGAGTCCGTTGAACGTATCATAAAGTTTTCTTGTGACAACAAAAAAGATGCAGAAAGATTAGGAATTCCGTTTTTTTCGTGTGAAGGATATCGAACAGCAGATTATGAACAATCTATAATTAACCATATATTACATTCTATATTTTATCGGAACATAATAAAATGCAGTGAACGAATGGACTTGATGGAGTGGTATCTATTATTGGATTTTACTGATGATCTTTTTGATAACTATAAGCTTATAGAAAATACTATGAAAATAAGTTTTTACCAGATATTGAAAGTAGATTATTATGATTTATTAAGGCTTAATCAGCTTCGCTTAAGAGTTCCCATAATATATCATGTTGATGATCTTAGGATATTTCAAAAATGTTATCCTAAAATAGGTGATTTAAGAAATGTAGCAAAAGACATTGTTATAGATATCTATGGCAATATTGAAAAATTAGGAGAGATAATCTAATATGGAAAAGCATACGGAAATAAAGTTTAGTCACAAGAGCGCAGCGGATTATATATTGAGTAATCCGTATAATAAAAAAACAATATGGTTAATTTTATTACCCTGGGTTTTTGAGAAAGTTTTAGGTAATTTTATTTACTTCGAAAATCATGGTGAAGTTGATGGTTATCGTGCTATTGGAGTTGTGAGAAAATATGAGTACGAACATGAATATTACTTAAACCCTACAGAGAATACAGAAATAGCTTATCTTATAACGACTAATAGCTGTTGGACCTTTGATATAAGGGATTATGGGAGAACATGGATTCTTGATTATGATGAGGCTGAACGAAAATGGACAAGCTGAAAACCTTGATTTCTCGAATCTCGAAAATACCATATGGAAGCAGGATTTATTTTTCAATATTGATATTAATAGTTATAGGTAGTTTGTTCATGTCATATCGAAAAGAGTCAGTTTCTAATAAAAACACGATAAGATCATATGAATGTGCATGGGAAAATGATACAGAGAATTATCGATCGATTATACTTTTGAAAACAGATGATGAAAAAGTCCTGTATTACGCAAAAGAAGATAGAATGCAATTAACTGCTGAAACTGATTTAATTATTACTGAGGAGATGAAAAAAGCGTTATATGGCGGAATAAGCGGCCAGGGTATAAAAAAAGATGCTACCATCAATAAAAAAGGATGGTATATAACGAGATTAGAAATTGATTTAGAAAATGTAGATTTAAGTGTTTTAAAAAATAATCTAATAATTTCTGATTATAAAAACAATCAAGTTACTATTGAACACATGAAAAAAGATATACAAAATAATGGCTATAGCTGCAGTCTTTTATAAAGCTGATATATGCACATCATTCGATACCTTCGATAATATTTTGCCAATTTTGTACACAACTAATCTATTATTTATGTGATAAAATGATAATGTGAAAAGATGTAATCTTGATACCAAATAATAGTGAAAGATCTGGCATTAAGTTTCCTCATTACTCTTTTCCCTCTCGGAAATCAGGTTAAGACCTGATTTTTTTATTATTCATAAAACAAAGGAAAAGGAGGATATTTTTATGAATGGTGAAGATAGCAACTATATTAGCTATTTAATGCAGCTAAAGAAAAATCCACAAAAATGGAATGATATGAAAAGACTGTATCATTTATTATCCATAATTGGAGAGCATCCTGATGCTTTACAAATACTTGGAAATCTGCAATTGATTGATCGAGATAATGTACAGGTCATGCAAAAAACAGGATTGAATGGATGGCGTATGGCACAAGAGCTTATAAAAAGAATGGAGATCAGAACAACGAACAGTGATGAATTAACTTATAAGTTTTATGGGCATTATAAAAAACTTACTGCTGTAGAACTTGATCAGATGATAGATTTAGTTTCTGACTACATTCAAAGGCAACATGAAATAGCAAACTGGATTGAAGAAAAATATGGAACAATATCAGAAGTTGCGATGATCCAGGAGGAAGAAACTACACTGAATGAATTAGAACAGGGGTTGTGAATATGTAGGAGATGATTGAATGATACAAGATTTTGGTGAAAAAATCGGGGGTGCAAAAAAAGATCTCTGGAGGAGAAGAGGCCTAAATGTGACAGATCTCATTACTATGACAGAAAAAGAGAAAAGGGAATTTATAAAAAAAGAAAATGTATGGCCTAAACCTGATTATGATAAGATGTTACAAGAGGGAGTATCTAAGCGTGTAATATGGTTTCAAAAGCGAATTCGAGATAGTACTCCAGCAAAACCACGTTTTAATCCTTTAAAAAATCCTGCTGTTTCACAGGAAGAATATATAACATTCATGAGCAAACTATCTATAATGTGCGAAAACGTAAAAGAGGAAGTCGATATATTAAATTTCTATATAACAGAATTCGCAAAAGAATTTATACAACCGGGAAGTCCAACTACATATTACGTGAAAATATTGCCACAATATGAGGATACTATAGATAATAAAATCTTAAAAGCTGTACAGGAACGTCCTGGATTCGATAAAATAGACAAAGAAATTCAAAAAAGAAAATTTTACTACTCCGAAGAGGATAAATTATTATCACCTTATCAGTTTCTGCTATACGATCAGAGACATATCTATTTTAAAGATATGTTTGGAAAATCAACTTTAACAGATGGATGCAATTATTATTATGCACAGCATGATGAACTCAAACCCAATGTGTGGCAAAGCAATACTTATTTTATTGTAAAATCTCATACAGTAGTTAGTTTCAATCATGAAACTTTACAAGCAGCGAAAGATTTCATTCTTAAAAACGTTGATACTTCTCCAACCTCAGAAAAAAGAAATATTAAAGGAGCGTTTAAGATAGAATATTTAGAGAATATCGTTCGGCGCAGTCCTGGTATGCGGGAAACACGTTATGCCAATGGAAATATGTATCTACAGGACTTTGGCTTTCGAGGAGGTGAATTTGGAAACTGGCTATCTGAAAAAGAACGGCAGATATCACTGAATTTTGGATATGATGCATTGATAGATCTTTGTGCAGCGTTACAAATTGATAAGAAAGATATTTCTTTAGGAGGTAGGTTAGCGATTGCGTTTGGAGCTAGAGGAAGAGGCTCGGCAATGGCACATTATGAGCCACTGTTAGAAGTAATAAATTTGACAAAATTACGTGGTGCTGGCTGTCTGGCGCATGAATGGGCGCATGCTCTTGACGACATATTATCGGAAAGTTTGATGATGAGGATTTCGAATGGTGGAAAAGGCATCATGTTAGAATTGATGAATGCTATGAAATATGATGAAAATCTCTATATTACAAAATATTATGAAGGTTCAAAGTATTTTGATGAAGTATATAGAAAATGTGATAAAGGCTACTGGTGTTCGAATGAGGAATTATTTGCCAGAGCGTTTTCTTGTTATATTGAAGACAAGCTAGAAGATATGGGAATACGTAATGATTATCTTTGTGGACAATCAGATATTTTCGTTACTAAAAATTTTGAGAGCGGTGAAATCATACGTGCTTATCCAATCGATGAGGAAAGGAAAAAAATCAATATATGCTTTGATAAGTTGATGGAATATTTAAAGGAACAAGGCTTATTACATGTTCCGTGTAAAGATTCAAAACTGAAAGAAATGAATTCATTATCATATACAGATATTGTCCCAGGTGAGATATTGAATGATGACACACAGCAGATGATGTTTGATTTTGAAAATAATGATGAAAATTTAGAAAGTGAACTTGAATTATAATTCAAGAATGGAAATGGAGGAAGTTATGAAACAAAATGATTCGTACTATGTACCGTTGGAGGATTTTAAATATTTACCAATTACAAAATCTGAACATGCACTATGTAATAAAATTATTTTGCATAAGAATTGTTGTGATATCTTGCAGGAGATATACAATAATGAAGAAGCTAATATAAAAAATTATATGAATATTCATAATGAAAGTTTTGCAGTAGATAAAGAGAACATTCCGGAATTTCTCTATAATCTTTCGTTAAGAGAAGATAGTCCTTTCATATCAAAAGATAAGGAATATGTACAGGAAGTCTATTCTAAATATTCAAAAACTCAATATGTGAAAAAGGAAAGAGAATATAATGATACTGTTTTTGACTATCATCGAGAAACGGGAAAAGAGATAGAGTATATAGAGAAGTCAATGATTGAAAATATGGATGATGAATATCGAAACAAATATAGGATCGTAAATATCTTACGGAATGTAGAAGATATGGCAATGAATGTAAGAGTAGGAGCCGATTCTTTAAGAGAGGCTTTAAAAGACTATCTATCTACACTATCATTATCTTTCTCTGATAATCCTGAGCTCGATATAATTGATTCAACTAAGTTTCAGGATGTTTATGCATTAAAGGAAGGATATGGAATAAAAATCTCTTTTAGTAATAATGGTAGTCGCAATCTTGCTTTTGATAGTAATCCGGATAGATATGCATTGACCATAGAATCTCCCTTTTATGAGCCAAATAATAAAGGATTTATAAACCTGTATGGTCCAAATTGTGAAATACCATATGAAACAGATTGGGATAAATTCGTTGGGAATCTTTGCGAGAGATATAATGAATTAAAGGAAAGATTGTCAGAGGATCCTTTGGTTTATGTGGCTTTAAATGAAGCGGATCAGGAAGACCCTGATTGTATTTCCAAAACAATCAAAGGAATCTTGGAAGAAGCGAAATATGAAAGGTTACAGGTGATAAGTGCTGTTTACCGAAATTATGATAAGTGCTTTGATATTGACATACCTACTATTTATGATTCCTTTCGTAATAAATTATCTATGTATGCTGAATATAAAGAAATTATATTTTCAGGTCTAGACGAGATAGAATTACGGGAACAAGAGCGGTCTTATTCTCAAGATCAAGAGGAAGAAGAAGCTGAAGCTGTAGATGAAGAAGAAATATAAGGAGAGAGAATGAATAAAATATGTAAGATGTCGAAAAAAGATTTGGACACGAAAAGAAGGTATGACGAATTAAATGACTTTAAACTAGGATCACAAATGATTTGTGAAGGGTATGTTAATCGATTAAATAGGATATCTGATGAGATGAATGAAGTGACTGTAAATATTGAAGAAATGCAATCTCTATTAAATGATAAAAAAGATTTGTTAGAAAATTTCGAAACAAAGAAACATTCTATGATTTATCGTGTTTCTAAAAAAAATAGAGAAA
>ERZ894236.1375-NODE-1375-length-17334-cov-13.6044_pt1 | contig 17334 bp, 15 predicted proteins | sample MGYA00380297_ERZ894236 | MGnify/ENA primary metagenome ERZ894236 (study PRJEB32331, sample SAMN06328420) | human gut metagenome | biome: human gut microbiome; feature: stool | host: Homo sapiens | collected 2014-08-04 ... | reverse complement strand
GAAATCTGTCAGCGGCGCCGCCTGCCTTTGCCCCGGTTTCAAAAGCACCGAAAGAAAAAGTGCTGCTTCTGCCGCAGACCAACCGCAGCGTCACCCATGCCGTCGAATACCTGCACCGCAGAGGGATCGACTATGAACTGATCGACTTCTGCATCCAAACCGGCCGACTTTATGAAAGCTATCCCTATCACAATGTGGTGTTCGTCGGCATGGATGCAGACGGAAAGCCCCGCTATGCTAACCAGCGTGGGATCGGCTCGGACTTCATCGGGGACGCCAACGGCAGCGACAAACACTATTCCTTTGGAATTCCTGCGGCGGCCGCAAGCGACACGCTCCACCTTTTTGAGTCGGCGGTGGATCTGCTGTCCTACGGGACGCTGCAAAAGCTGGACGACAAGGGCTGGCGCAGTGAAAACCTGCTCTCCCTCGCCGGGGTCTACAAGCCAAGGGCGAAAATCGAGGAAAGCAGTCTGCCCGCCGCATTGGTGCGGTATCTTGCCGAGCATTCCCATATCCGCCGTGTGGTGCTCCGGCTTGACAACGACACTACGGGACGGATCGCCGCAGAAACCATCAAGGCGCTGCTGCCGAGAAAATATGCGGTCACGGTGGACATCCAGCCGCCCCCGCAGGGCAAGGACTACAACGACTGCCTTTGTATGCGGCTTGGATTGCCCATTACCAAGCGCGGAGAAAGGAGCAAAGAACGATAAACGATTTAATTTTTCAACGACGAAAGGAGCTTCTGATTATGAACGAGAAAATCAAGGTGGTACTGCTGGAGCCGGGCAAGCTCGCCCGCACAGCCGAGATCGATGCGTCCCTTGCCGGGATGCAGAAAGTGGTGGGCGGTCTGATCGAGCCGTTCTATCCCTTTGAGGAACAGGTCTGCATCGTCTGTAATGCGTAGTTATATGTTATGTGTAGCATAATTGACATCTCCTTTCGTACCTCCTGATTTCATTTGTATTTTAGCCGGTAGCTTTTTGTGATACTCTACATAATGTAGAGACACAATGCTCTGCAAATAACATCAGGAGGTTTTATAATGTCTGAAGCAACAATACCAATCAAGGAATTGATGGAAAAGACCGAGCAATGGCTACTCGGTCAGGGTTACAAGAAAAGTACTCTTGGGTTTTATAGAGCTACATGGAACAGATTTCTTTCGTATTCAGCCTCTCCCGCTTATAGCCGTGAAACTGCAGAGCAGTTTTTGCTTCAATACTTCGGAGTCGATGTCCACGCTATAGATCAGACTCTTGACGGTCGAATGCACCATGCACGGCGTCACATGAATGCATTGGACGAGATTTTTCGCACGGGAACAGTGTGCCGCCGTAAAGTTTATGGCGTTGCTTCTATTGATGACGATTGTTTCGATAAGTTTTTTTCCGACTACTTGAGTTATTGCAAAATGCAGAATTTTTCGAGATCGTGGATGGACAACACAATAGCAGCATTGAGGCTTTTCTTGCTTGCTGTTCATTCATCAAACACACAGAACATCAAAAGCATAAATGCGGAGACTATCAACTGTTTTTCCACGGCTATGAGCAATGCTTCAGAAATATGCATGAATGTTCGTAGAGCAAGATGCCGACAAGTTGGTGCTTACCTGCACTGGCTTTATGACCACAAATATACGGATTTGGATTATTCCCTTCAACTCCCAAACTTCAAACGCACTGCACCCCAGATTCCACAGGTATGGAGTCCTGAAGAAATCGACAAGATTCTTGCAGTCATCGATACTGCCAATCCAGTTGGAAGGCGGAATTACGCGATTTTTCTGCTTCTTGCAAGAACAGGGTTAAGGATAAGCGACGTTTTGGGACTCAAATTTTCAAATATTAACTGGAAGGAAAACTGCATTTCACTTTCTCAGCAGAAGACAGGGAACGCCTTGAGTCTGCCACTCAGCAAAGAGCTAGGTATGGCGATTATTTCTTATTTGCAAGATGGCCGCCCACAGTCCTCCTCGGCTTTTATCTTTCTGAGCCATAACGCACCGTTTCAGCCATTGGGTGAGCATAACAATTTCAATCCGGAATTTCATAAGTATTTACGCAGAGCAGGGATTGCTATCCCAACAAAGAGGCACACAGGCGTACACACTATCCGCCATTCGTTTGCCACAAATATGCTGAGAAAAGGCACTCCGGTGCAGGATGTGTCCCAAATCCTCGGTCACAGTAACATCAGTGTAACAGAAACCTACTTGCGGGTCGATATTGAACATATGCGGTTATGTTCGCTGAGTTTGGAGGGATTACTATGAAACAATTTACTTTCACAAGCCAGCTTGCGCCAATAATATGGAAATGTCTGGAATCTCGACAAAATGAGGGATATACCTCCGTGCATTGCGGCTATTATATGCAGGAACTGGACTGCCTTTCAAAGGAACTCTCGGATGCCCCCGTGGTGACAAAAGAGCTTATTGACGCATGGGATTTATTAAAGCCATATCTTTCAAACCGTTCGAAAATAGTCAGACATAATGCGATACGCGCTTTTGCAAAATTTGCATACACGCAGGACGGAATCTCCTATGTCCCGGATACCAGCAAACTAAAGAACAGTTCGACTTTTACCCCGCATATATTTACTGTTGAAGAAATACGGCGATTATTATATGCAGCAGATAATCTGCCGGTCAGGAATAATGCGCCAACAAGGCATCTGGTCATACCTGCTGTTATCCGGCTTTTATATTGCTGTGGTTTTCGTATAGGTGAGGTGCTCCGGCTAAGAGTGAAGGATGTCGATTTGGATACAGGCATTATTACTGTACACAACGGGAAAGGAGGTAAGGATAGACTTGTCCCTGTCCACAATAGCGTAATAGAGTATCTCCGAAGCTACTCTGCTCAGTTACCAGATGAAAGAGAATGGTTCTTTCCATCTGCTTGTGGCCATTATTCTATTAAAACAATCTATGATAATTTTCGCGAGCTGCTATTCGCATGCAATATTCCTCACACCGGCAATGGCCCTCGTGTGCATGATTTTCGGCATACATTCGCAGTTCATACACTGGAAAAACAACTTTCTGATGGGTATGATCCCATGGTAATCGTTCCTCGCCTTGCCGCGTATTTGGGACATAAGAGTTACCGTGAAACCTGTTGGTATATTCACCTGACGGTTGCTTCGTTCCCGGAACTTTCCCAAAAACTTGACAGAGCATTTGTCGGCATTATTCCGGTTGGAGGTGAGACGGATGAGGAAAACTGACTTTACCAAAGCACTGACCGAGTATTTCTCAATCTATCTGCCTACTACATGCGGGGTGAGTCCCAATACCACCAATTCATACAGAGATACTTTCAAGCAACTCCTTCTATTTTTTCAAGAAAAGAAAGGCATCTCCGCAAATTATATAGAATTGCGCTATCTGAATATGGAACTTGTTTCTGAATTTCTGGATTGGTTAGAAACATCCCGCCATATTGCGGTTACAACAAGAAACCAGCGACTTGCCGCCATAAAGGCCTTTGCTCATTTTGTACAGTACAAGTTTCCGGAAAACATAGAAAACTGCGTTGACATTATTAATCTGCGACCCAAAAAGTACGAAAAGGCATTGATACCGTTTTTGACGGAGGATGATCTGTCACTTCTTCTGTCCCAACCAGATGCATCTACCCGACAAGGGCTCCGAGATTTGACACTTCTTGCACTACTGTATGACTCTGGCGCACGGGTACAGGAATTGGTGGATCTTAGGCTGAAAGATGTCCGTCTAACACACCCCCCAATGGTTATTCTAACTGGAAAAGGACGAAAAGTTCGTCAGGTTCCCCTGATGAAGGATACCTGCAAACTGTTGGACAGATATATCCGCAGCTTTCATTCCGATTCTCAGTCTCAGATGATTCCGCTATTTTATAATGCAAAAAAGCAGGCTTTATCTCGCTATGGAGTCACCTATATTCTGAAGAAGTATGCGGCAAAGGCATCTCCGGTACTTGAACCACAGAATATATCTCCTCATGTATTACGCCACACCAAAGCCATGCACTTGCTGCGAGCTGGTGTTAACATGATATATATTCGAGATTTTCTTGGGCATGCAGACATCTCTACAACAGAGGTTTACGCTCGCATCGATGCAGACATGAAGCGAAAAGTATTTGAGGAGAAAGTGCCGAATTACACACCCAATACCACAATGCCTTGGGAGGAGGATGAAGATTTATTGCAATGGTTAACACAATTTGGAAAGAAAACTTTCTGATTATGTGTAGTAAATTATGCTTAAACGCCCGGGATTCTGGGCATTTTGCTCAATTACTACTCATTTGTAGGAACTACTCATTACAGATCTTATGTGGTGCACCACATAACGTCTGCAATGAGGAAAGCAAGATCAACGGAATGCGCCCGAACCGCAGCGTGAAGAACGACGACGGCGTGATGGTGGACTTCATCTTCGGCCCCGCCTTTATCTGCGACTGCCGCGGCGAAAATCCGGACAGTCTTTCCGACGAGCAGGCCGCTCGTGCGGCAGCAAAAGCGACTGCGGCAAGCATTAAGGCGGCGGTCAAGGCTACTGCTGCCGCCGTCAAAGCCATCATTGCCGGAACAAAGGCGCTGATCGCCGCTATTGCTGCGGGCGGGTGGATCGCCGTTGTCGTGATTATCGTTGTTTGTCTGATTGGGCTGATCGTCGGCTCTTGCTTTGGCATTTTCTTCTCCAGCGAGGACAGCGGCACGGGACAGACCATGCGGCAGGCCGTGCAGGAGATCAACGCCGACTATCAATCGCAGATCGACACTACAAGGGCAAATGTCACCTATGACGAGTTGGAAATGTCCGGCTCCCGTGCCGTTTGGCCGGAGGTGCTGGCGGTGTATGCCGTGAAAACCACCACCAACCCCGACGCTCCGCAAGAGGTCGCCACGGTGGATGACAGCAAGAAAGCCATCCTCAAAGATATTTTCTGGCAGATGAACGAAATATCCTCCCGCACCGAGAGCAAGACCGAGGAGGTCATTACCGAAACTGACGACGGCCACGGGAACATCGTGGAAACCACTAAGACGGTCACGCACACCTACCTTTATATCACGGTCAGCCACAAGACGGTCGAGGAAATGGCCGACCATTTCAACTTTACCGCCGACCAGCGGAAGCAGCTTTCGGAACTGCTTGCCGAGGAAAACCGCAGGTTGTGGTCTGCCGTCCTTTACGGCATTTATTCCGGGGATGATGCCATCGTCAAGGTGGCACTGTCGCAAGTCGGCAATGTGGGCGGTGAGCCCTATTGGTTGTGGTATGGTTTTGAAAGCCGTGTGGAATGGTGCGCCTGCTTTGTTTCGTGGTGCTTTAACGAGTGCGGTTATCTTGATACGGGAACCGCCCCGAAATTTGCCGGGTGCGTCGGCGGCGTTGAATGGTTCCGCAGCCGCGAGCAATGGGCGGCTAACTCGGTTAACCCCTCTCCCGGCATGATCGTTTTCTTCGACTGGAATGACCCGAACGGCGCATCCGGCCCGCAGGACGGCGAAGCCGATCACGTCGGCATTGTGGAAAAATGCGAAAACGGCATCGTCTACACCATCGAGGGCAACTCCGGCGATGCCTGCCGCCAGAACCAATATCCCGTCGGGTATTATGAGATCCTTGGATATGGAGTCTTGAACCCATAGGAAAACAGCCGTCTGATTTGGGCGGCTGGTACATAATTTAGCAGTGATCCTTTGCAATATAAGTAAGTATACAGTGCAACGAAATATTCAGACATAATTTTTGCTTAATCCAGACAATATTTTGGCATAAACGTCAACTATATGTTATTGTATAGACAGAGAATTCAGGCTTCAGCTATATATAGCTCGAAACTTGATTTTGCAAGCAGTGGTGGCCACCACAGACAAAAATATTTTTTAGCGAAAGGGTGACAAACTCAATGAAACCAAAAAGACTGTTAGCGTTGTTGATGGCTGTTGTAACGGTGGTATCCGTATTTACGATACGTTACATAAATTTAGAATTCTAAATCTATTTGAATGTAGTTTTTTATATAATCTTGTAAATCGTCTTAATTCAGGAGTTAATATTATGAACAAAAAAGCTATAATCTGCACGGTTGCAATTCTCATTCTACTGGTCGGTGCATCGGTTATTTATTTTATCATGGATCGATCAAGTGAAGCGGAAACGGAAAATTCATCGTCTATGTCAGCTGCTGAACTCGAAAGCTCGAATTCTCCATTAGAAACGTCAAGCGAAGCACCGACAGAAAGTGAACCAAAAGAAAGTGCTTCTGAAACAACTTCGTCGGAAGTGAATTCACCGGAAGCTGATGCGCTTATAAAAACTTTTGCAGAAATAGGGGAACCCTATACGCTGCACAGTCGGTATTATAATCAAGGCGAAGCAAAAACAGATGATGCACCGGGGCTCGGTTGGGACGGCGATTTGGAGCTTTGCGTATCCGATGCTGAAATTAAAGAATACTCAGAAAGCAATATCAAATATGATAATAAATCACTCTGGGAGTTTTATGCGTCCGAATTCGATGACCCGTGCATACTGCATGTAGAATTATCCCTTAAGAATGTTGATGCAGAAAACAAAAACGGCGTAAAATATAAATTCAACGCCAATATGTTTGTACTTAGCGCGTATGAAGATCTCCTTCCCGAGAATCAGAACAACCCGGAGGGGTATACAACCGTCGGAAATTATTATTCTGCATACGAGACCTATTTTGATCCACACGGCCCCGGAGATGATTACTGGAGCTTTGAATTGCAGCCGGGCGAAACGCAAAATTTCACAATAGAGTTTTTGATCGACCGCGTATATTTATCGCAAAAAGATCCGTTCTTAGCCATCACCCCCGGCAGAGAAATCTTTTACGGCGTTATGCTGCGTGATTTAGCAAAATGAAAGGATAGCCCACATGAAAAGTCTTAGGCACTTTCTGCAAAATGAGCTCTACAATTTATTTCACAGCAAATCATTTCTATTTGTGCTGCTGATTTTACTTTTAATCGTAACAGCAGATGATATTTTGGCTTATAAATCATATAAAGATAATTTACAGCTTACTCTTACAACTGTAGACTTGCAGGCAGACGGCACTTTTGCCGAATACCCTTTCCTGCAAATCTACACTCTTTATAATTCGTGGATCGGTGGTCGAGCCAATGAAACGCTGCCGATGGTTTTCTTTTATACGATGCCGGTTTTTGTCGTTATCCCGTACAGCTGGTCTTATCTTGCGGAAGAAAAGAACGGATACGACCGCATTATGGCATCGCAGCTTGGAAAAGCTTCTTACTTTTTAGGAAAATATGTCTCCACATTCCTTTCAGGGGCTTTAACGGTTTTGCTGCCGATGCTTTTTAGCTTTTTGCTTGCGTCATGCCTTGTGCCGGCTTATCGCCCGGATATAAACTTTGCCTTATATTATCAAGTAAGCGCAACTAAGCTGCTCGGAAACCTCTACTACGCTCACCCGTTATGCACAGCTTTCCTGAATATGCTGATGATCGGTATATTTGCCGGTGCATGGGCAACGATTCCGCTTGCACTTTCATTCTTTGAAAAAAATAAATTTGTGGTTCTTTTTGCACCATACCTTGTACTGCTGTATATCATCGCATCTTTGCAAAAAGCATCCGTATATCGCTCATTTACCGAAACCTCTGTTCTAAACTACATTTGGATGACCAGTTCATCGTCCAATCAATCTATCGTGGTCTATACGATTATGACGGTTTCACTCATTCTTCTGCCGCTCGTTATTGTTTTGGAAAGGGGGAAAAACGCAGATGTTTATTAAATTTTTGGATCACGATTTGCGCTACGGCATAGGGCATGCTAAAAAGCGCTTAATCGTTACATTTATTATGTTTTTCTTCCTTTCGATCTATCATTTCTGGACGCTGCGCATTTTTGAGCTCACCGATCCGCAATATTTGGAATCTCCTGTTACAACGGCAGACTATTTCTTGGCATTGATTGGCGGCTGCGGTAAAGTAAATTTGATCTCCGGCGCAGAAAACGATTTCGTAATGCCGACGATGTGGTTCGTATTCGTCTTATGGATGCAATTTACTTCTCTATATTATCCGTTTGCAGAATTAAACGGCATAGGCAAACAGCTAATGGTGCTCTCCGGCAGCAGAGGAAACTGGTGGCTTTCAAAATGTGTTTGGACAATCATCAATACCATTACAAACTATTTGATCGTTTTTGCAGCCAGCACGATTGCCGGATTATGCTTTGGTGCAAAGCCGAGTATGCAGGCAAATTGGTATGTTTCGAGAGAGCTCTACATGAAAGTAGACGACCTAACGAGCAGCACCACTTGGAATATTTGGTCGGTATTTTTAATGACCGGCTTCACCATGATCGTACTCGCATTGGTGCAGTTGATCTTATCTCTTATTTTGAAACCGGTGCAAAGCTACTTCGTACTTGCCGGCTATTTATTCGCAGGCGCCTATATTCAAAACCCGGTGTTTTTTGGTAACTATGCCATGGGCGCAAGAAATGCACTGCTTGTGTCAACCGGTCTGACCATGCCGTTCGGTATATTATTGGGAATATGGCTCGCTGTGCTTAGTATCGGTATAGGGTATTTTGTGTTCCAATATCGAGACATTCTCGGCTCAGACCTATCGTAGTCATGAAAAGGAGTAAGCCTATATGGAAATCGTAGTAAATCATGTTACAAAAACGATCAAGAATATTACCGTCATTGAAGACGTCTCGCTCACCCTTACAAGCGGTACGATCTACGGTCTGCGCGGTGTGAACGGCTCCGGTAAAACTATGCTTATGCGGCTAATCGCCGGACTGATCCGCCCGACGGAAGGCACGATCACGATTGATGGTAAGGTACTTGGAAAGGATATTTCTTTTCCGCCGGACATTGGTATGCTGATTGAAAACCCGGCATTTATCGATCATTATACGGCGGCACAGAACTTAAAGCTGATTGCAAATATTCACCGAAAAGTCGGGGAGGAACGTATCCGCGAAGTGTTGGAGCAGGTCGGACTCGGCGCGGATGATACGCGAAAATACAAGCAGTTTTCACTCGGTATGAAGCAGAGATTAGGCATTGCCGGAGCAATTTTGGAATATCCTGCGCTGCTTCTGATTGATGAGCCGACAAACGCACTGGATACAGACGGCATAGAAATGGTGAGAGATCTGCTTCTTGAGCAAAAACAGCGGGGCGCATTGGTTATTCTGGCTTGCCATGATTTTTCTGTTTTGCGCGAGCTGTCCGATGAAATTTACCTTGTACGGGAAGGACGTGTAACGCCGTATGAAACGCAAGATAAGAGTGAGTAAAACGCTTTCGGTCATTCTTTTGTCCGTTGCATTGGTGCTTTGTGCATGGCGCATCTGGTACGTTAATGCAACAGCCTATTCATTTGAAACGCAGGAATACGGCATCGGCGAATGGATTCCCCTAAACGGTGATTTTTTCTACTCAAAAGAAGAAAATACCAATGGATATTCTGTTCGTGTTCGTGAAGCGGAAGTAGTGCGTTATGAAGATTTTATGCAGCGATTCGGCAAGCCTGTCGATTATCTTGCAGAAAACACGCAGCATGACGTGGTTCTGCTGACCGTTGATTTCAAAAATGAAAACAATACGGACGGCGGCGTTTTTATCCGCGATTTTAACCTTTTGAATGAAGCGCAGTCCGCTTACTTCAATAAGAGTGAAATCTATATGAAAATTGCAAACCCGGATCTTAACTCAAAAGCAGATGGCATCTCTGTGATGCCCGGAACGGAAGCTTCTCTTTATATGGTCTACCCAACATCCGGCCGTGCAGATGGCGTGACTTACCTTGAGGAACAAGCCGGAAAAGAGCAAATCGTTATGTACCTAAATGTCAGCTTGTACCCAGTGAAAAAATGCGTGCGTATGGTTCTTCCGATGCCGTAAAAATTAAAACCGCCTGCTCATGTATCAAAATTAGATACATAGCGGGCGGTTTTATATGGAATATGAAATAAGAAGTTATCTTACGGGTTGTTGTATTTCATTAGGTGTTTTATATAGTAATACGCTTCTAATGGCAGTAAAGTTTGAGTGACTGATCGGTAGGCTCTCTTGATTATCCAACTTAACTTCTGCATCAGCAAAGCAAGTCACATGATCTATATTTACAAAGCAGCTTCTGTCTATAAATAAAAATCTACTGTCATTTATTTCTTTATAAATCTCTTTTAACGGTAATTGAAGATGAAAATTGCCGTTCTTTGCTTTGATCATGGTTATACGATTAACTCGCTTTACGTATAAGACATCATCTAATGGAATTCGGATAATTTCCGAATAATGAGAAAACGTGTAGTATCCTCTTTGCTTTTCAGAGGAAATTTCCAGTGCAGTGCAAAGTGCTTCCGGCAGATCCGAAAACAAATTGTGTGTGGATAGATACCGAAATGCGCCTACCTGATACCCTAGCCGAGTAAAATCGTAGTCGAGAAACTTTGAAAAGAGAATGACGATAGTGTCCGTAGCGGTTTTTCGTATTTCCGAAAGTAAACGAAAATCTTCATGTGGATGCGCATCAATTTCGACCATAAGAATATCGAAGTGAACTCCATCTACTATATCGTCACGAAGCGACGCTAATTTCTTATACTGCTCAATCAAAATGCACTTGGTTTCATTTTTATATGTTTCTGCAAAGCTTTGAATATGAGATTTTATTTTCTCCAATAGTTCGCAGTTTTTTCCGCAAAGCGCTAAACGAAACATGATTATACCTCCCGTCTGCACCGATCGTATTGTAAACTAAAATGAAAATTGAGAACCACTCAGACCCTCTGGTATATTGGTTTCACCACAAAACACATATCTCCCAAAAAAGAGGGTTCTCATGATGAAATCATACCACATTCAGTGTCCAAAATGCAACAAAAATCATTCATTTTGTCGTTACGGCAAAGATCCCGATGGGTATCAGAAGTATCTCTGCCGAACCTGCCAACATCAATTTGCACCCGAACGCCCAAGAGCACGGGAAGAGCATCGTCGGAAGTATAAAAAAGAATTTCTAATACTTAGTTTTTCTAACACTTGTGATTTAAAAAATCCTGTAGCTATATCACATCCATCTTCAGATTTATAAATTCTCTTAATTCCACTTATATAAGGCATGTACTTTACACCAAGCACCCACGGATACGCAGCAGGAAAAGTTATTTTTTCATCATTTGATCCAGAGCTTATAATCTGGATCCCATCAGAAACTATTCTTTGTGTTATATTATATAATGCGTGTAGATGAATCCAATTATGAATTCCTATACTCAAACAAATACATTTAAAATTACTTTTTTCAAATAACTGAAATGCTGAGCATACCTCTTCTAAAGTGATTTCCATATGTGAGTCCCATAAAGAAACTGCCGTAATATTTACATCTTCAAATCTTTCTGCCAAAATAGATGTACACACTGTTCCGTGGGTCATTTCAGCCCACTTATATTCTTTGATTGAATTCCCATGAGCATCTATGACGGTTATATCTTTACCAATTAGATTTGCAACTTCATTTTTACTTATATAATTATCTATAATTGCCACTTCTACCCCACGATTTTCACCTCCATGCCCCCATACGGCATTTCATTTTCAGATAAATGTATCTCAAACGCCACGGGGTTCGTTTCTCGGCGCAATGCACCGATGAGCACTTTGCCTTCCTGCTCGGTCGAAAAGATCTTTTCCGATTCCACAACATGCAAAAAATACGCCTTGCCGAACGCGCCGTCCTCCTGCTTTACGGTGTAAACGCGGTAGCCTCTCTGCCGATTACCATAAACGGCTTCGCGCGGCACAACGCCGTCTTCCACACGCATCAGCGTTACGGTCGGTAATGCGTTTATGTGCGTGGTCTGTGCGTAGACCGTCATGCACAGCACAAACAGAAAATATACCGCGCCGAGCGCGCAAAAGATTTTCACGCGCAGCTTCACTTTTCGCTTCATTTTGCACCTACACTTTCAACTCAGAGAGCACAACGCCATCGATCAAATGATCCTGCCCGAGGAAAAACACCAGCAGCGCCGGTATAAGATAAAACACGGAGACCGCAAAGAATATGCCCGGCGCTTCCGACACCACGTTCGCAAGGTACACGGAAAGCGGGTTTTCATACGTTTTGCGAATAAACACCACCGCTTGGTCGACGATATTCCAGTTATCCGCAAAGAGCAAAACGGTCAACGCCGCCACGACCGAGGACAAATTGGGCCGCACGATCAGTCTGTACGTTTGGTACGCCCCCGCGCCGTCCAGCGCTGCAGCTTCTATGCAGGAGGTCGGAAAATTTTTCAACTGCTGCCGAATGAGCACCACGCCAAGCGGGTGAAACACCGCCGGTAATATAATCGCGAGCACATTGTCCCGAATATGCAGCCAACCCGCCACCACGAAGTTCGGCACAAGCAAAAGCTGCGCCGGCATCAGCATGATGACGATGTACACAAGAAACAGTGCTTCCTTGTGCTTCCACATGACACGCTCAAAACCATACGCCGTCAGCGGCGCCAAAATCGTTTGCCCAAGCAAAACCGGGATCACGATTGCAACGGAATTCCAGAACATTCTCAGGTACCCCGGACTTTTCAAAAACAGCTCGCGGTACTGCCCTAAATCGAACCGTTCGGGGAGAAGTCCCACACGCACAAAATGCACACCGCGCGAAGCGAAATCCGCTTCGTTTGCGGGCAAAATCTCCGCCGAATACCGACTGATGATCTCCGCACTGCTCATAAATGAGTTGGAAATGACAAACAGCACCGGAAATATCGCTACACCTGCGAGTAAAGCCAAAAATATGTAGGAAGGAATAGAATATTTTTTCATGCTCGCCCCCTATTCCAGCGCGTCCGAAACGCGCTTTTGCAAACAGAACACCACGAGCAGCACTGCGCCGATGCACACGAATAGAATGTACGCAATGCTCGAAAGCCGCGGCAGGTTGAGCGCCGCGAACAGATTGTTCATGTAGTGCTGGAGCATGTAAATATCCGGTCCCGGGTATGCGCCGAACAGCATGTAAATTTCTTTGAACACCTTAAACGCGTTGACGACCGACATCAAAAACACCACGAACGTCGTCGGCGCAAGGTATATCCACGTCACCTGCCGAAACTGTGCCAAGTGTCCGCCGCCCTCCAGCGCCATCTGCTCGTAATACGTCTTCGGGATCCAGTTGAGTCCCGACCAAAACAGAATTGTGTTGTAACTCACGGTCTTCCACAAAAACACGAACACCAAAATCGCCATGCGTCCGTTTAATTGTATCAGCGATTCATGTGGCACGCCGAACAGCACCAGCATGCGGATCAAAAGCCCGTTTTGGTCGAATAAGATCTTCCAAAAATACGCGCCCGTGCCGCTCGGCACCACAAGCGGTAATAATAGGCACAGCGATAAAAGCTGCCGCCCGCGGCTGATCTTCCGCAAGCAAAGCGCCGTCAAAAGCGCCAAAGCCATGCCGAGCGGCACCGTCAGCGCCATGAAGATCAGCGTATTTTTCGCCGCCGTGCGGAAAAGCTCGTTTTGCAGCACGTCGATAAAATTTTGCAGCCCCACAAATTGCCCGGAGCCGATGTTGTCGATCACCGCATAATACGCCGCATAGAGAAACGGAACGCAGTAAAACACCGCAACACCGAGCAAACTCGGCGCCAAAAACAACCAGTAGATTTTTCGATTCTTCTTCATGTTCTCTCCCCTTTCGGGCTGTGTCACTCCGCAAAATACTGCTCTGCACTCGCCTGTAATTTCGCCGCCGTTTCCTCCGCGGGCGCTTTGTCCGCTGTTAGGTACGCATTCACCGTTTCGTACAAGGGCGCATACAAGCGGTCATCGATCGTCGGGATTGCATTATATTTTTCCATAATCGCATCAAAGTTTTCGAGCACGCTCTCGGCTTCTTCCTCTGTGAAATTAAACTGCCGCTGCAGCATCAATACCGTCAAATTGCGGTCATAGGCGCGATTGATGCTATACGACCACGCCGTGACGTTATCGATATACTCCGTGAGGTCGCCCGTTACAAAATCGATATACGTCCACGCGTTTTCAGCGTTTTTACTTTCCGTCGGGATCGCAAGCGTGCAGAATTTTTCCAATAACACGTCGCCATTTTCGAGTGCAAACGGTTTTGGGTCGTTCACCGTCTCTTTCGGGTACCCCACCGGGAACGCGAGAGACGGGCTCGGCACGCTGTTATACACCGCAAAATAATCGCTGAAATTGTCCGAACCCGAAGTCGTGTAGTCGCTGTCCGGCGCAAACGTAAAATCGTACATATTTTCTAAAAGCTGCACACATTCCGGTGTGTCGAAGCGCGCCGTTTTCTCATCAAAATCCAAGAACGCGGAAAGCTCGTTCATGACCGCAGAAGCCTTGGGGTACTCTTTGATCATGTAGTATTCCGAGCCTTTTTCTGCTTGCTGCGTCCAGTCATTCAGCGTGGAAAAGCTCAACGTTTCCGGCAACTCTACACCGAGCGACTCTGTCATTTTCTTGTCCGTCCACACCGCCATCGGCAACACCGTGACCGGCATTTCATAAAGTTTTCCGTCCACGCGGTATGTGTCCACCATGTTTACATAATCTTCTTGCGCATTATTGTCGTAAAACACGCCGAGGTCACGCACCAGCCCGCTGTTTGCAAGGTCGCGCACAGATAAAAGCTGTGTGTCCAGCAAATCGATCTCCTCGCCGCCCACCAGCGCAAGCTGCACCTTTTCGCGGTAGCCGTTCTCTGGGTACGTCACCGTCTCCACCGTCACGCCGGGAATTTCCTCCGCGAACAGCCCGCTGAACCGCTCGTAATGCACGGCGGAATACTGCGGGCACACCAGCGTCCATGTGCCGGAAAGTGTATTCGCGTCTTCGCTTTCCGCGCTTTCTGCAGAAACGCTCGGCTTCGGCGTCGCCGCCATATTTTTGCTGTAAATATCATCCGCATTTGAAGCACAGCCCGCAAGGCAAAGCAAATTAATAGCTACTAGTATGCTTATAATCTTATTTTTCATTTATATTGTCTCCATAAAGTCACAAATTTGTGGCGCTAAAAATTCATATGATAAACTGGCTATCCGCGGTTCGATAGCCAGTTTATATGCTATATTTTAAGCAATTAGATGTTTTAGAATGCATTTTATGATTTCACTCCCCTTTCCCGCTCAAAAGCAGGATGGGCTCCGTTTTCAAATTTCGGTTCACAAGTACCAGCGAAAGCAAAAAGATGAACACAAGCAGGCACACTGGGATGAATACATACACCGCGACCGGCACCGTCGCGTCCGTTTCCGGCTCCGTGACTTCCGTCTGGCCCTTCGCCCAAATGCTGAACGTGGTGTCGATCTCCTCCGTCTCCGACTGTGCCGTACCCGTCAGCACATCGCTTTGCAGCAGAACTGCACCGATGCCGACGCCGATGACAGAAGCTACAAACGCCAAAACCAAAATCCCCGCCATCAGCGATACGCGGCACTGCGCCTTGCTCATGCCCAAACTCCGCTCGATCGCCGTGCGCTTTTTCTGCTTGACGATAAAGAAGTAGAGCAACAAAACCACAATGCCCACGACCGCAATCAAGCCGCCCACAAACAGCAGCACCGCAGACATCCGCGCGTTATTTAAGCTCGTCATAAGGTCTCCGTAGCCGTTATCGTCATAGGTGATCGTGAGCTCGCTTGTCTCCGGCACGGCCACACGCAGCGCCGCGTCGAACGACTCGATCGTGCCGTTTGGCAGCATGAATGAAGTCGTCACGCTGTTCATCGGGCCGTAATACGCGATGTTGTCTTCGTCGCTCGCGTCAATCGAATTTTTCGGCAGAATGAGCATCCAGGAGGCGATGTCCGGGCGCTCCGCGATGCGGTCTTTCATCGGCTTATACAGCCCGACGATTTCATATTCCGCCTGCCAAAACGATGCATACGGCTCGCCCTCGGCGTTCAAGGGACTGAACACATTGCAGTACGTCGTCCATTCGGAGTAGCTCGGCGGCGTGCCGTACAGCGCCATGTTGAGCGGCACCGTGACGGTATCGCCGACATTCAGCAAATTTTTCTGCGCAAGGTCCTGCGGCAGCATGCACACCCGCGCGCCGCTTTTAAATTCTTCTTCTGTAATCTCCCGCCCATTCGTGATGGTCACCTGCTGCTCATGGAACGTCGTCAAAAGCTCAAGATCTTCCACCGGCAGCACCGGAAACAGGTGCTCCGCCTGCTCGTTCACGGCGACCCAATTCAGCCAGATCTTCCCGCGCGGGCTATCGTAGAACCCGTCCGTCACTTCTTCTGCACCGACGGGCACGTGATACCCGGGGTAATAATACGTTGCGGGCACAACGCTTTTCCATACGCCGTCTTCTTCATAGACCGCGTGCGCCCCGGCGAGCGCATCGCTCTGCATCGGCATGCCGTCCGCACTGTACTGCGTCGTGTACGGCATGGAGAGAAACGCGTATTCCGTTTTTTCGCCTTGCGCGCTCACCACGATATTCTCGACGACCGTTGCAATGTATGTTTTTCCGAGCTCGAACTCCGGCTTTTCCTCCGCAAAATGCGCGCAGATCTCAATTTCGTTGCCGACCTGCATCGGTGGAAAATACGGCGTGGTTTCGTGCTTATAGAGCACATTCGTCACGCGCACGGTCGTCTTACCGTCGTTCACCGCAAGCGGCGTGAACTCCAAAATGTACACCTCGTCGCGGTAGCCGTAACGACTGTTCGTGTTGTTCAGCTCCGGCATCACGGAGAGATAATACGCGCGGTTCCGCGGCGCGATTTTGTACTCCGCACCGTCAAAATTCAAAATGTCCGGCGACAAAATTTCTTTAAACGTCTGCACCGTGTAGGTGTTCAGGTAGTCGGAGCACGTGTTCGTGACCGGCACGGTCGCTTCACTTATCGGCTTCTGCGTCACGGTGCCGACCGTCTTAAATTCGCCCTCCGCCGCATCGATGCGCGCGTTCGTCCGGATCAGCAGTCCCGCGCCGAGCACGAGCAAAACCGTGCTCGCGGCGAGCAACAGCAGGAATAAGAGGGCTTTTACAGGCGTGCGAAGGAGTTGTTTGAGGCTCTTTAACATTCTACCGCCAGCCTTCCGTCCTGCATTTTGTAGACGATGTCCGCCTGCGCCGCGATGCCCGGGTCGTGCGTGACGACGATCACGCAGTAATTTTCGTCTTTCACGAGCTTTTTCAGCAGATCAATGACGATCTTGCCGTTCTCTGTATCAAGGTTGCCCGTCGGTTCGTCCGCAAGGATGACTTTCGCGTCGGACGCCAGCGCCCGCGCGA